>Ga0129299_1000527_pt1 | contig 24349 bp, 25 predicted proteins | sample ConPoolayeCmetaG_FD_94477 | JGI IMG/M metagenome (GOLD analysis project Ga0129299, IMG submission 94477) | Hot spring microbial mat communities from California, USA to study Microbial Dark Matter (Phase II) - Cone Pool mat layer C metaG ...
GCGGCAACTGGAATTACTGGAAACAGATGCTGCTGGTAGAGCATTATTACACGCCGTACTGGAAATTCACGTTGGGTCTGAAGGGGAAGTGGGGATTGATGGAGGGGATTTATTCGGGTGACAGCGATGTTCCGTTTTCGGAAAGATTTACCCCGGGAGGGACCGATCCCGACGGAATCATCCGCGGTTATTCCGATTCGCGGGTAGGGCCGCGTTCGCCGAGCGGCGGTTATTTGGGCGGGCGGGCCGAGGCGATTTACAATCTGGAGCTGACCGTTCCGATATCGGAGCAGCAATTTTACGTGTTGCTTTTCGCGGATGCCGGCAACGCCTATTTATCGGGCCGGGAATTCAGGGATAATTTTTACAGACATTTCTATAAATCGGCCGGATTCGGTTTCCGGGTCGTGGCACCGATGATCGGCGTGATCGGTTTTGATTTCGGCTATCCGTTTGACGGAGAAGATAAAGGAAAATTAAGGCCTCATTTCCAGATAGGCAGAGGATTTTAAGGGAGCGAAGATGAAGAGATTGACTTTATTGTTATTGTTCTCGATAGTGGCGTTGGGCGCTCTGGCGAACGCTCAAGAGGTCAAGATAGGCTACATCGATTCGCAGAGGATTTTTTCACAATCGCAGGATTACAGGGACGCTCAGGCCAAATTCGACAAGGAGCTGGAGGCGTGGAATGCGCAGGCCGAGCAGATGCGCAAAGAAATCGAAGCGATGCAAAGGGAGCTGGAAGGTCAATCCCTGATACTATCGGCCGAGAAGAAGCGGGAAAAGGAACAGGCTCTGGCAAGCAAGCAGGATACCCTCAATCAGTTTCTCAACGCCACTTTCGGCGCCGACGGCAAGGCCGAAAGGCGGATGGCGGAGCTGTCGAAACCTATCCGCGACAAGATTCTCGAAATTATCGAAAAGGTGGCGATCGAAAACAATTACAGTCTCGTTCTGGATGCCGGCACGGTGAATATCGCCTACGCCAAGAAGAGTCTGGATCTTACCGATGAAGTATTGGCCGAGATGGCCGAACAGCAAAAATGATTTTGAAACTGTCGCAAATAGCCGAAAAAATCGGCGCCCGACTCGAGGGCAAGGATATCGATATCGCCGATCTATCCACTCTTGACGATCCGCAGCCGGGCACGCTTTCGTTCGTCGCCAGCCGGAAATACCAAAAGAAGATCGCTGAATGTCCTTGCGCGGCGCTTATCGTTCCGCCGGGATTGAAATCGGACCGGCACAGCCTTCTGGTGATGGATGACCCGTATCTTGGATTCGCCCTATCTATGCGTCTGTTCCATCCGGATCATCGGCGGCCGCCATCGGGGATACAGGCGGGCACGCGTATCGATGCCACCGCCGAGATTGCCACGGACGTCTATATCGGGCCGAACTCCGTGGTGGGGATGAAATCGCGGATCGGCAAGCGCAGCGTTATCCATGCCGGCGTATATATCGGCGACAACGCCGTAATCGGCGAAGATTGTTTTATCTACCCCAATGTCGTGATAATGCACAATGTGGTGATTGGGAATCGAGTGGCTATCTATGCCGGTGCGGTTATCGGTTCCGATGGTTTCGGCTATGCCCGCCGGAAGAACGGGTTCGTCAAGATTCCTCAGGCCGGCACCGTCGTTATCGAAGACGACGTGGAGATCGGCGCCTGCACGACTATAGATCGCGCGACTATCGGCGAAACGCGGATAGGCACCGGTAGCATTATCGATAATTTGGTGCAGATTGCGCATAATTGCCGGGTCGGCGCCGGAAGTATTATCTGCGCCCAAGCTGGACTTGCCGGCACGAGCGTTTTGGGACGCGGGGTGACCCTTGCCGGTCAGGTCGGAATCGCCGGCCATCTGGAGATAGGAGACGGGGCCGTGGTCGAGGCTCAATCGGGCGTTCACCGCGATATTCCACCGGGATCGAAAGTGTTCGGCTATCCGGCCAGGGAACTGCTTACGGCCCACAGAATAGAGGCTATTATCAGCAATCTGCCCGACTATATTCAGCGGATCCGCGACCTCGAACGCAAAGTCGCCGAACTTGAATCGAAAATCCGTCAGGAACCGTTCGACTGATCCTGCCGTTATTAGGAAAAAGCAAAAATCAATTTTTTGGTGAGGAGAAATGAAATGGCTGAAACGACGGGTGATTTATTGACGATCACTGATCAGAATTTCGATGCGGAAGTCATAAAATCGAACGTGCCGGTGATGATTGATTTCTGGGCCGAGTGGTGCGGGCCATGCAAGATGATCGCGCCGATAGTGAAGGAAATCGCTACTGAATACAGCGGCAAATTGAAAGTCGGCAAGCTGGATGTCGACGCCTACGGGTCGATAGCCCAGCGCTATCGCATTCTATCGATTCCGACGGTGATGTTTTTCAAGAACGGCGAGGTGGTCTCCACGATGGTGGGCGCCGCTCCGAAAAAAGAGATCGTCAAGCATATCGATAAGGTCTTGCAGGCTTGACCGATTACGCCCGCAGTGAAGATATCGATGCGGCTCTCAGACCGGGCAACCGTATTGCCGTGGTCGGGCTTTCCGAAAAGCCGGATCGACCGTCGTTCCGAGTGGCTCAGTATCTGCAAAGGGCCGGATTCAAGATCGTGCCGGTCAACCCCAATGCCGCTGAGATACTCGGCGAAAAGTCGTATCCGGATTTATTATCTATACCCGGCGCCATCGATGTTGTCGATGTTTTTCGCAAAGCGGATATGGTGGAGCCGATAGTTGACGAGGCTGAGCGGATCAAAGCTCCGTTAATCTGGTTTCAAGAGGGTGTGGTGAATGTTGTGGCGGCTGAAAGAGCGCGCCGGGCGGGTATCCGGGTGGTTATGGATCGGTGCATGTTGAAGGAACACTTGAAGTCGGCCGGAACATAAAGACCTGTAAACGATTAGATTGATTTTCGTGCCCGCCGGGGGTTGTTTTTGGCAATGCTTGCGGTGGGCATTTCATATTTTGTCTGCGGATAATCGGTAATCGTGGAAAAGCTTGCGGCATTTCTGCCGATGCTATATATTGGCGGAAAACATGATAGGAGCGGCCGTGAAGGGTATATATGTCAAGATTCCGAAACTTGTCGATGCCGAATTGAGCTGGAACAAAGGATTGAAATTTACCGCCAAAACCGGCTCGGAGAATAAAATAGTGTTCGATGCCGCAGTGGAGCATGGCGGGCAGAATCAAGGGGCAAGGCCGATGGAGGCGGTGCTCGCCGCACTCGGTGGATGTATCGGTATGGATTTGGTGACGATTCTCGGTAGGAAAAAGCGCACGATCGAAGATTTGACCATAACGCTTCGTGGCGAACGGGCCTCCAGCGAGCCGCACGTTCTGGAGGTGGTGAATATAATGTTCGATCTCTGGAGTCCGGATGTGAAGGACGAGGACGTTCGTTGGGCGGTGGATCTATCGCTGGAAAAGTATTGTTCGGTGGCGGCGATGCTCGAGAAATCGTGCCGTCTTTCTTATAAATGGACGATCCATAAGTAGCGTATCGGACAATCGATTTTCATGAACGTTTTCCGGGAATATTCAGCGGGTGGAGGCCTTGTTCCGCCGGTCGTCAAAACTCTGCTTTTGGCCAATGCGGCGGTCTATCTTCTGCTGTTGCTGACGCCGATCGATTTCAGCGTTCTGCTGGGTTTGGTGCCCCGTCTGGTCTGGAGCAAATTTTTCATCTGGCAGCTATTCACCTATATGTTTCTTCACGGGGGCCTGATGCACATTCTGATGAATATGTTTATCCTATGGATGTTCGGGTCGGATCTGGAGCGGGAGTGGGGAAGCAGCGCCTTTCTGAAATATTATCTGATCTGCGGTGTCGGCGGCGGCTTGTTCAACGTGGCGTTCCAGCCCAATTCGACGATTCCCATAGTCGGGGCCTCGGGAGCAATCTACGGCATTCTGGCGGCTTTCGCCATCACTTATCCGAATCGGATGATTTATCTTTATTTTTTGATACCCGTTCCCGCCAAATACATGGTGATCGGCATGGCGGTGCTGGAGTTCATTCTGTCGATGAATCCCAACAGCCATGTGGCCCATTTCGCCCATCTCGGCGGAATGCTGGTTGGTTATCTTTATTTGAAAAGCGGCCTGCGGCATGGGGGATTTGGTTCCGGAATCGCCCGTTATTTCCAGCGCAAGAAAATGGAGCGGCACTGGCGTGAAGTCGAAAAGGAACATCGGCTGATGGAGGAAGTGGATGCAATTCTCGATAAGATCAACAGGGTCGGTTATGACAATTTGACACGCCACGAGAAGAAGGTGCTCGAGGAAGCTTCGAATCGGCTGGCCAAGAAATAAAGGCTGCAGTTGCCGAGAGGCTGGCCGGCGGCCGATTGATATTTATGAAAGGTGGCCGGAGAAATGAAAAAAATCATGATCGTCGAATCATCAGCCGCGCTGGCGGGCATGGCCGATTCGATTTTGCGGCAGGGCGGCTACGATGTCACCTGTTTTGACGACGGTCTTGCGGCGGCCGATTTCGCAAGGGTCGAACAGCCGGACCTGATCATAAGCGGTCTTGGTTTGCCCGGTATGGACGGTATAGAGTTGTGCAGAAAATTGTCGGGCGATCCGCTGACCGGCGGTATACCGGTGTTGTTGATGGTGGGGCAAAAAGACGAACCTTATTTCGACAAAATCAGCCTTTGCGGCGCCCGGGGAAAAATCAACAAGCCTTTCACGGCCGGGGAACTGCTCGGGGTGGTGCAAAAATTCCTCGGCGTATCCGATTCGATGCGGGTTACCCGTATTGTGGATCAGGAAAGCGAAGACGGCCCGAGATTGAAGAAAGCAGGTGAGGAGCAAGCGGCGAATCAAGCCGGTTTCGCCAGAGATATGCCGGATAAGGAAAAACAAATGGGCGCGCCTTTCAATCTCGACTGGGAATCGCTGTCGGGTCAAGGCGCGGATATGAACGAGGCATCGCGAAAGATCAATCTCGATGATTCGAGCCTGACGATAGATTCCGACCAATACGGCCTGATTAACCCCGAGAATGCACGACCGGCGGCCAAACGCAGCGTGCCGGAGGACTATAGTTGGTTTATCGACGAAATGAAACGGGAAATCGAAAAGTCCAGGCCTGAGGAAACACCGGCGGTCCGTCAATCAGCCGGGGATCCGGCTCAAGCGGTCTCCGCGCCGATGTCCTATGGAGATATCGGGGTGTCCGTTTCGGAGGATGAGGGAAAGTACCGGCAATTTCTCGATGAATTCAAAAGAGACGCCGGCCTGATACCGAAAGGGAAGACGGCTGGACCGGCCGACACCGATATCGACAGGCTGGCCGAAGCTATTTCCGAAAAGCTCGCCAGAAAAATAATCGAAAAATTATCCGCGGAAGAAATCAAAAGAATTATTAGTTCGGTGATTCGACCTTAGCCGAGGCTGGCGCGTCATTTATTGTTTGTTTCACCTGCCGGCGAAGTTCTATAATATGCCGCGATTATTATCTATAGAAAGGAACCGGCTACTGATGGCGGGTCGTTAACATTGTTGCGAAGGGAGAAATATGGGGGAAATCAGCCTCATTACGGCGTTCGGAGCGGGGATTTTGTCGTTCATTTCACCATGCGTGCTGCCGATCGTTCCCGGTTATTTGTCGTTCATATCGGGATTGACGATCGAGGAACTCCGGAATCAGGAGCGAAAGATCAACCGGCGGGTGTTGCTTAATTCGTTTCTGTTCGTGCTTGGGTTTTCGGTCGTGTTTATAGCGCTGGGGGCATCGGCGACATTCGTATCATCGATACTGCGGGATTATTCGGGGGTGATAAGCAAGATCGGCGGGGCGCTGATAATTATCCTCGGTATTCATTTTCTAGGTCTTTACAAATTCAAATGGCTCAATTACGAGAAAAGGCTTCATATAGGATCGAAGAAGATCGGGCTGATCGGCTCGTTTTTCATGGGCTTTGCCTTTGCATTCGGCTGGACTCCTTGTATCGGGCCGATTCTGGCGGCGATTCTGGCACTGGCGGCGGCCGAGGAAACGGTCGGCAGGGGTGTTTTGCTGCTGGCATTGTATTCGGCCGGTCTGGCCATACCGTTCATGCTGACGGCGATCGCGTTCAACGCCTTTGCCTCGGTTTCGACGGTGATCAAAAGGCATTTCAGGGCGGTGGAGATTACCGGCGGCGTCATGCTGATCGTGATAGGCGTATTGATATTCAGCGGTTCCCTCGGATATTTATCGGGGATATTGTCGGAATGGCTCCCCTGGTTGAATTTGGGATGATGAATCGCTCGATATAAGTCGAAAGAAGTCGAAAAAAAGAATATGATGGACGAGGCAGACAAAGATCAGTATTCCGCGTGCCTTTTCGATGAAAGGCTGCTGCATCTCCGCCTCGATGATGAGCTGTCAGAATATCGCCGGCGGTCTGTCGATGGTCACCTTAGCCGCTGCCGGAGCTGCGAGTTGACTTTTGCCGGTATGGCGAGGCTGAAAGAGAGTGTGGCCGAAGCGGCGCGTCGGGTATCGGCGCCGGCGACGCTTCGTGATTCGATAATTCTCGCCCTGACCGAGGCCGACTCCTCGGGCCGCATGCCCAAGCGGGCGTTTCTCCATAAGCTGGTTAATGACAGGGTTCGATTATTCGGCGCCGCCGCGGTGGCGGCCGCCGCCGTATTTTTCGTTTTTGCCGCGCGACACCGGCATTTCAATGAAGAGTCGGAGGTGGCGCGGCTGGTGTTGCATGAGTATGAGGAATATCGGGAAGAGTTCCCCCCCGACGGCGTAAAGACTAATCGTCCGTATGAGGCCGAAGAATATTTTCACCGGCGGCTTGGCCATCGGGTCAGCGTGCCCGGCGATTTCGGTCCCGGTATTGAACTGGCGGGGGCATGTGTGGCGGAAATCGGCGGCGGACCGTTGACCTGTGTAATCTACGAAGCCGATCCGATCGAATATATGCTTTTTGTCGTGCCCGGGGCGTGCCGTTTCGGCGGCGGGCCCTTGACGATTGCCTGCGGGGAATATCTTTACCGGCGAGGCGGCGACGGCGACGCCAGATATATCGCCTGGCATGAAGACGGCAGCGATTACTATCTCGTCGGCTGCTGTTCCCACGAGAAGCTTCTTATGCTGGCCGGGCGAAACCGGTGACCGGTACTGCCGGACCGCTATTTTTTTGTTGTCATTCATTTCTTGATATTGCGCATATCTTTTTCATTTTATAAATTCGTCGTGGTTGTTGCGGTCGAAATCGATCGGGCGCTAATATGAATAAAAATATAATTATAATAATGCATCATAAGCCTGAGGAATCGGCGGCGGAAGGCATTGTCGGAATTCTCGGATTGAAAAAAGCCGGTTATCTGTATCGGGCGATGCTTTTCGATACGCTGGCGATCTGTTTGGCGGTTCCGGGAAGTGAGTTTGCGATTTACACGGACCGGGCGGGCGGTGATGATCAGGTGAGAGAGATGCTTGAATTGTTCAGGCGCGAAGAAGAAAACGCAAGCATAAAGCGCCGCCTGACGCGGGTTCGGATAATCGGAGACAGGGTCGATTCGGGTTCGATCCGAGCCAAAAGCGCTTTTGATTGGGGGTTCAAGAAGGGATTCCGCCAAGTGGCCGTGGTCAGGTCTTGCTGCCCGATGTTGACGCCATCGATGCTGCGCGCGACTTTCATTCTGCTGAAAAAGCATCCGGCAGTGATAGGACCGACTTTCGGAGGCAGTTACTATCTGTTCGGGTTATCCAGCCCGTTGCCGGAAGTATTCGACGGTCTGACCGGCCAGTGCGGGCAATATCTTCATATCAGGGAAAATTTCGCTCGCCGGAGTATCGACTTGCGGGAATTGGAGCTTTCCTACGAAGTCAGTTCGGCGGTTGAGTTGAACCAGCTGATAAGCGATATCGAGTGTCTTCGCCGGATAGGCGATGAGCGCACGGCTTTGCATACCGAGAGATTCATCAGGTCGCTCAATCCGTAATCGTAAACGAAAAATCGACGACTGCATTCATATTCATCGTTGTTTCAATCGGGTTAATCATCCGCTGTTTTGCTGTCGATAAAGGCGATACGAGCTCGAAAAAGCGGGCGCATCATTTTGATATGCCGGAACCAGATGAACGAGGAAATCGATAGCTTATGTCGACGGCGATCGAGGCGCGAAAGCGGATAGCCAATTTCGAAGTGATAGAGTTGATCGGCAGCGGCGGCATGGCCAGTATCTATAAGGCGACGCAGCTTTCGCTGGAACGACCGGTCGCCCTCAAGGTGATGCATCGCCATCTAACGGCCAATGAAAATTTCGTCGCCCGATTCGAGAAGGAGGCCAAGCGGGCGGCAACGATGCATCATGAAAATATAGTCTCGATCATCGATTACGGTTCGGTTGACGGCGAGTATTTTATAGCCATGGAATATATCGAGGGGCAGAATCTGAAACAGATGATGACCCGTATGAAACGTCTGCCTCTCGAAGTGGCGCTGCTGATCGGGCGGGAAATCGCCAACGGTTTGAAATACGCTCATAACAACGGTTTGATTCACCGGGATATCAAGCCTGCCAATATTATGTTGTCGACCGACGGCCGCATACTTATCACCGATTTCGGTATCGCCAAGGACCACGCCGATCTTTCGATCACCGATACCGGCCAGATGATCGGCTCGCCGGCATACATGTCGCCGGAGCAGGCCGCCGGCAGGCCGATCGACCATCGCTGCGATATTTTTTCGCTTGGAATCGTGCTTTACGAGATAATAATCGGTGAAAGACCGTTCAAAGGCGACACTTATCAAGAGATGATCACCAACATAATTTCGGCATCGGTACCCGATCTGGCGCAACTGCGGGTCGATGTCACGCCATCGCTGAATATGGTCGTAGGAAAGTGTCTGCAAAAAGACATAGAGGGGCGATATCAGGACGCCGAGCTATTAGCGGCCGATCTCGATAACGAACTCAAGGATTTCGTTATCCCATCGCCGCGGAAATTGATGACCGAGTTCGTCAAAAATCCGATACGCACAACCGAGAAATTGCGGTCAGACCGGATCGCCAAGCACACGGAAAAGGCGCTCTATCTGATGAATCTCGGCCATGGGCGGCTCGCCGACGCCACCCGTGAATTCGAAAGCGTGCTTCGTTTCGACCGGACGAACAAGACGGCCAGAACGTATCTCGATAAGCTTCGTTCTGGGCAGATTGTAATAGACGCCGGAGCGAAAGAGTCGAAATTCAAGAAAGCTCAATTCATATATCTGGGTCTGGCCGTTGCCGTGGCGGCGGTCGTATTTGCAATTTTCGGATTCGGCGGTATTTTCGACAAGGAACGCCCTAAGACCGATTCCATGGCAGTGAAAGCGGAATCGAAGACGACGGAGGAGATCGGCAAAGTCATCCCGGAGGCGGCCACGCAGGGCGCCGCCGAAAAGCAAACCTCGCCTTTGCCGCCCGCAAACAAATCGGCCTCGAATCGCCCGCAAGCCGCGGTCAAGAAATCGTCGGATAAGAAAGCGGACAGGATAGCCGCGGAATCGAACGTGTCACCGACGCCGGCGGCTGCCATAGCCGAGTACCCCGATCAGGAGCTTTCCGAATACGGTCTGGTGACCGTCAATTCGACTCCGCCCGCCGTTTTCGCCGTCGATTTCAAGGAATATGGGAAAACCAACGGCGCTCCGGCGAAACTTGCGCCGGGCAGGCATCTGATCACGATCATGCTCGAATCATATCGGCCTTACGAAAAACGGATATATGTCGAAAAAGGCAAAAGTCTGAAGATCGAGGCCAAGCTCACCCCGCAAAGGTAGCCGATTTCAACAGATATTTCCGATCAGCATCCAAACCACCTTTTGGCGTTGCGCCCCGGCTGATTCGCTCGTAAATTTACGGCGTTTGGAAAATGGAAGCAGGTGCACTTTGATTTGGTTTGAACCGGTGCAGGCGAAAGCGATAATCGCTGCGATAATTCTGGGTTTCGTCATGGCGGCAAATATCGGGGCTGAAGAAACGATAATCTGCGATACGCTGGCCAACGGGCTTACGGTATTAATCAAGCCCGATGCCAGAACGGACGTGGTCGCTATCGCCACTCGGGTAGAGGTAGGTTATTTCAACGAGCCGGATTCCCTTACCGGTATCTCCCATCTGCTTGAGCATATGTTTTTCAAGGGGACGCGGACGCGGGCCGTCGGTGAAATAGGTCGGCAGACGAAGGCCGCCGGTGGGTTTTTGAACGGGGCCACCAGTTATGAACATACCACATACCATACGGTCGTCCCGAAGGAGTCATTCGAAAAGGCGCTCGAAATTCAGGCCGATGCTCTGCAGAATTGTTTGATCGATTCCGGCGAACTTGCCAAGGAAGCCAAAGTTGTTATCGAGGAAATTAAAAGGAAGTTGGATAATCCGACTGCTTATTCGTACGAGAAGTTGCTGGAGCTGGCTTTCGACAAGCATAATATCAGGCGTTGGCGCATGGGGACCCAGAGCCAGATCGCCGGCTGGTCGAAAGAGCAAGTCGAGAATCATTATCGCCAATATTATCGGCCGGCCAACATAATCGTTTCAATCGTGGGGGATGTCGATCCCGATTCGGCGTTCGGGGCGGTGAAAGCATTATACGGCGGGATGTCGGGCGAGAAGGTTGAACCGCCCGCGAGTCCCGCCGAACCTCCCCAGAACGGGTTTCGCCATTCGTTCCAGCAGGCCGATATCAAGCGCAATATAATCCAGCTCGGCTATCATGTCCCCGGGGGCCTTGACGAGGATTTCTATGTGCTGGTGGTGATAGATCAGTTGTTGGGCGGGGGGCGAGCCTGCCGGTTGTATCGGGAAATCAAGGAAAGGCGGGGGCTGGCGGAATCGATAACGAGCAATTATGACTGGTTCAAGGATATCGGTTATTTCACATTGACGGCGGATCAGGCGGCCGGCGACCCGGATTCGCTTCTGGCGGCAATGGTGATGGAAATCGAGCGGCTCAGATTGGAAAATCCGGGGCGCGACGAGATGTCGAGGGCGATCAACCAGTTGGAATCGGCTTATTACCATCGACTGGAAGACGTGAATCTTCAGGCGCAGTTGTTGGCCATGTATCAGGCTTACGGCGACTATCGGCGGGCCGACGAATATATAAAAAAGCTGCGACAGGTGACCGCCGAGGATGTCAGGCGCGTGGCCGACCGTTATTTCGTTCTGGAAAATGCGGCGGTTTTCGAATATCTGCCGCGGGGCGGCCCGATCCGCCATAAAAACGATTCGGAAATAAACGAAATGCTGAAGGCCGCCGTCATCGATTTCCGCCGTAAACACGTTGGGAGAAATGAGGGTGTGCCGTTGGTGGTCGGCTGCGCCCCAGTGGGAGGAAAACATTATCCGGACAGGTCGATCGCCGATACGGTTCTGGAAAACGGGATTAAGATATTCTGCCGTGAAAGGCATTCGCTTCCGCTGGTGACTTTGCAGGTGAATTTCGCCGGAGGGAAAATCGACGAAACGTCCGCCGATGCCGGTATCACCGAGCTTATGGCGAGGTCGGCGCTCAAGGGTGCGGGCGCTCTGAATGCCGCCACGATAGCTGGCGATCTGGAGGGATTGGGTGCGACGATCGAGCATTTCGCGGAGGCCGATTATTTCGGTTTTTCTCTGGAGGCGAAATCGGAAAATTTCGAGGAGGCGATGGCCATATTCGCGCAGGTGATACTGAACCCCACCTTTCCGACCGAGGAAATCGAGATCGAGAAAAAAGACATGCTTGCCGCCATAAAGAGATTGAAAGATTCCGCCGCGGATTATGCGATCGAATTGAGTCTGCAGGCGCTTTATGCCGGGACCCCTTACGGGTTGGCGTCGTTGGGCGAACCGGAGGGGATAAGCCGTATCGGCCGCGCCGAGCTGGTCAACCGTCACCGCCGGCTTGTCACCACCGGCAGGTGCGCCATTTTTTTCGTCGGTGATATAACGTTCGCCGAGGCGATCAAGATGACTAATAAATATTTTAGAAATATGAATCGTTCCGAAGCAGGCGGCGGGCGGCCGAGTTATGAGATCCGGCCGACGGAATCGATCAAAAAGGAAAAGCGGGAGCGGGCGCAGTCGGCGCAGGCGATAAGCTTTCTGACCTGCGGGGCGGCGCATCCCGATTACGCCGTCATGAAAGTCATTCAGGGGATCGTCAGCGGGATGGGTGGCCGTCTTTGGGACAGGATTCGGGACAAGAACCCGTTGGCCTATTCGGTTTATGCTTATCAGGAACCGCGATTGTTGTCGGGAAATTTCACCTGCTATATGGCCACGTCACCGGAAAATGCGGATGCCGCGAGATCTTCGGCGATCGAGGTGCTGAAAGAATTGGCGGACCGGCCGATTGCCGAAGAAGAACTTGCAACGGCCAAAAATTACGCGGCCGGGTCCGTCAGGATCGGATTGCAGTCTAATGCGGCTCTGGCAAGGCAATATTCAAAATGGGAGATGACCGGACGAGGAGCCGATCGGGTCGATCGATATGCGGCGGAGATCGACGGTGTGACGTCGGAGGATATCAGACGGGCGGCAGAGTCGTATTTCGCCAAGCCGGTTTTTTCGGTCGGTATCGTGGAGGGGAAGTATTCCGGCGGAAAATAAAAATACGCTGGCCGTAATTTACGATCCCGTGTTTTTGCTTCATGATACTGGGCCGTATCATCCCGAAACGAAAGCCAGACTGGAAACGGTGTTGCAGGTTTGCCGGACGATGCCGGATGTCGATTTGATCGAGTCGGTGGAGCCGGCGGCTGTGGATGACATATGCCTGGTTCATGATCGCAACTATGTTCAGAGGCTGCTTTCGCCAAAAAGCGAGAAGGCGATAATGCTTGATCCCGATACCGTGTTCTCGCCCTCGACCGGTAAGGCGGCGGTGACGGCCGCGGGAGCGGTGATAAAGGCCGTGAATCTCGTTTTCGGCAGGAGCAATTATCGGGCTTTTTGCGCCGTCAGACCGCCGGGACATCATGCGGAACGAGATCGGGCGATGGGGTTCTGCATTTTCAATAACATCGCTATCGGCGCCGCCTACGCGATCGCCCGGCGTTTGGCCGGCAGAGTAGCCATAATAGATTGGGATGTTCATCACGGAAACGGCACTCAAAATGCGTTTTACGATCGCTCCGACGTTCTCTTCATTTCGCTGCACCGATACCCGTACTATCCGGGGACCGGTAGCGCATTCGAGAAAGGAGTCGGTTCCGGCAGCGGTTTCACGGTCAATCTGCCGATGACGCCGGGCAGCGGCGATGAGGATTATCGAAGGGCGTTCGAGGAGACGATCCTGCCGCTGCTGGGCGACTATCGTCCCGACCTGATAATGATATCGGCCGGTTTCGATTGCCATGCTGATGACCCGCTGGGCGGAATGGGATTGACAAGCGGCTTTTTCGGCGAGATGACCGCCATGCTCGTAGGGTTCGCCGCCGATCGGTGCGCCGGAAGAATCGTATCGGTTCTCGAAGGTGGATATAACCTGTCGAGTCTGGCCGAGAGCGTCGGTTTTCATTTGAGGGCTTTGGCCGATGGTTAGGACCGATCATATCAACTGCCTGCTGCGGTTCGAGGCCGAGGATTATTGCGGCGCCGGCTGCTGGCACGAGGGACGCGTTTATGCCGTCAAGGGGGATATTTTCGGCAGCTTTACAATCGGCAAGAAGCCATACGACAGCCTAAATATCAAATATCTTCCGCCCTGCAATCCGCAGAAGATAATCTGCGTCGGTTTGAATTATCTCGAGCACGCCGGTGAAAGCACTCTGCTGTCAATTCCCGAAGAACCGGTGTTGTTTTTCAAGCCGCCGAGCGCTCTGATCGGGCATCGGGACAAAATCGTATTGCCGTCGTGGGTTGACAGGGTCGATTACGAGGGCGAGCTGGGAATAGTTATCGGCAGGCGGCTGCGCAACGTGAAACCCGAGGAAGCCTTGAAAGGCGTTTTCGGATATACCTGTATCAACGACGTAACGGCCAGAAATTTGCAGAAGAAAGACAATCAATGGACGCGGGCGAAGGGATTCGATACGTTCTGTCCTGTCGGTCCGCATATTGTCAGAGATATCGACCCGTCGTCGCTTGAGCTGGAGACCCGCCTTAACGGCCGGTGCGTCCAGAAATCGAACACGGCCATGATGCTGCGGAAACCGGCTGAAATAATCAGTTTCATATCCCGGGTGATGACGCTTTATCCGGGCGACATTATCGCCACCGGCACGCCTAAGGGAGTCGGTCCAATGAAAGTCGGCGACAGAGTGGAAGTGATAATAGAAAAAATCGGGAATCTGACCAACACCGCAGTTGCCGAATAGGCTAATTCGGATAGAGCTACTCGGGTAAGGTTACTCGAAAATCGGCAAAGGAGGAAATTAATGGTTTCATCCTGGCAGGATTTGACATGGAAAGACTTCGATCGTCTTCTCAAGCAGGGTGTCGATACGGTGCTTATACCTGTGGGAACCGTCGAGGCGCACGGGGTCACTCCGCTGGGAACAGATATCATGATTCCCGAAGCGATCGCCCGGGAGATCGCCCCCACGTTGAAAGCGATTATCGCGCCCACTGTTAGTTATGGGATCACCCGTTCGCTGGGGGCGTATCCGGGTTCGTTGACGGTGACCTCGGCCACGTTCGAGGCTTATTTGAGGGAGATATTGTGCTCGATCGCCTCGAAAAAAATCCGCCGCATCGCCGTAATCAACGGCCATGGCGGGCAGCTCGAGGAAATCAAAAACGCGGCTTTGCGCGTTCATCAAGAAACGGGAGTGTATATCGTCGCCGTGCACTGGTGGATTCTCTGTCAGGATATCGTTGTGGGGCATTATGGAAGCGAGGGCGGGCACGCCGCGGTCGATGAGACGGCGGCCGTTCTGGCGATTGCCCCGGATAAGGTAAAGAAGGGAGACTACGACGAGTCGATGATTTATCAGGTCAACGCTGGGGCGAATATCTATCCTATCCCCTCGACGATACTGATCTACAAAGAAAATACGGGGAAATTGGATTTCGACCTGAAGCGGGCGGAGGCCTATTTCGGTGCTGTCTGCCAAAGGGTATCGTCATTTCTTGAGGACGTTTTCCGAAGGTGGCAAAACGGCTGAATTTTGTGCGGCGGGTGGCTCGAAAGCACCGATATTGTGCAGACGGCATCGGGCGAAAAATCGGTTCGCCTTATAATCTCAATCGATTGTTGTTCTTAAATGGTTGGGACGGAGCGGCATTGGATTTGCAATCGATTGGCGGTGGTTCTTTGACAATTGGATCGATTTGCCGCCAAATGATTTGACACGATCGGCCGGGTATGCTAAAATCTTTTTGCGCTATGAACATTTTAAGATTGTTGTTTTTGGTTTTCCTTCTGGCGCTGCCGGCGTTCGGGCAGAAGACTGCCGGCAAGCAGAGCAAAGTCAATCCGCCGCCGAAGAAACTCAAGATTCCATCGGCCTACGCTAAACATCGGTGGCTGATTGATATGCCGACCGCCGCCATGCTGCCGCGCGGATCGTTCGATTTGGACTTCAAAACGTTTCCATCGGGCGGAGTGCAGGCGGCCCTTAGTATCGGTCTGGCCCGACGATTCACGATGGGTATAGGTTATGCGGGCGGGCAGGTTCTATCGGAGGACATCCCGGAATGGAATTCGCGGATCGAGTTTTTGTTCAGGTTTTTGCTGGCCGACGAACGGGAATACGAGTATTTCCCCTCGCTGGCCGTCGGTTACAGTTCTTACGGTTACGGTCTGTTCGTAAAGGCCGATTCGAGCCGCGGCTATTATGAGGATCGCTACCTGGTGAAGTCGCCGGGATTTTATCTGGCGGTGTCCAAAAGATATGACGTTCAGGGCGGCGATTTCGGGCTGCACGGTGGGCTGAATTTTTCGTTGGAAAACGGCGCCGACAGCGATCCGAATGTTTTTGTCGGGATGGATGCCGTGCTCGGTTACGATCTGGTGTTTCTCGGCGAGTACGATTTCGCTCTCAACGACAACCGCAGACTGGGAATATTCGGTCTTGGGCGGGGATATCTGAATTTCGGTCTCGGTTGGTATATAACCCCCGAGTTGTGCCTCGAGCTGGATTTCCGCAACATGCTTTTGAACCGTAAACAGTCGCCGACTGAGGGGAGCGGTTCGATAGACCGGGAAATACGCCTTACCTATCTGCAATTCTTCGTCGACTGACGGTTCTGCCGGCGGTTGACATTTTCCTTGCGAATATCGCGGCTTGAATTACCATGAGCGCTTTTTGGGGGCCGGCCGGATTATATTTATCGTTTAGGCTCGAGTCGGAGAAATCGGCCGGTTCAGGAGTAAAAGTAAGTTGATGCGGGAAAAACCCGAATAAAGGAGACCGAATGAAGAAGGTGCTTGTCCTGATCATGTTGTTTGCTTTGGTTTGTCCGGCGGGCGCGGGCGATCCGCAGCTTGTCTATGAAATAGCCACCGAAGGGATCTGTTTTATCGGCGCCCGGGCGGCGGGCATGGGGGGTGCCCAGATAGCCGCCGCCGATGATGGATCGGCTTTATGGTATAATCCGGCGCTGCTTTGGCGGGCGGCGCGTCCGGAGTTTTCCGCCTCGCTTGCCTACCAGCGGTTGTCTGAAAGGTCCATAATCGAATCGAGTCCGCCGGTCAGATCCGCCGAGTATCAGTTTAACAACACGATTTTCGGTTCGCTGTGGGGAGTATTCCCGGTCGGCCGCGGCAACAGAGCCGTGGCGATGGCTCTCGGAATCAATCGGGTGAATGATTTCAACAAGATTCTTCGTTTCGAAAGTGCGCCCGGTTGGTGGCTCGAACAGATGGATCCGGGATTCGGTGGCGGAGAGGACGACCGGGGTGGCTTGTATGCCTACAGCGCCGGATTAGGCGTTGATATTTCGCCGCGGGCGTCGGTGGGTCTGGCAATAGACTTATTCGACGGAAACAACGATTACGCTTTCAGATTCGACAGCCTGTCGGGCGGCGATTATTACAGCTACCGGCGGACGATCGATAACGACTATACGGGTTATTCGGGGCGTTTCGGTTTGGGTTATGCGACAGGCGATATTTTTCAATTGGGCGTTCTGATCCGCTTTCCGACATCGTTGACGGTAAACCAGGCGCTGGAGGAATACGAAGAATTGAACGGCGACTACGACCGGTCATACGCGGCCGGCCGCTATCGTTTCGTCACCCCGTTCGGGTTCGGTTTCGGAGCGGCCTATAGCTTTAGGAACCTGTTGCTGGCCGCCGATCTGAATTACGCCGATTATACTCAGATGGAATATAAGAGCGGGGTCGATCGGTTTCAGGCGAACGATGATGTAAAGAAATATTATCGTGATGTCGTCTCTTTTGCTTTTGGAGCGGAATATTCTTTGCCGGACAAGGGGCTTTCTCTGAGGGCCGGGGTGAATCGCCAGGCGATGCCATTCAAGTATTTGTCGAACGGCAACGAACCGACGGCGATCACTGGCGGGGCGTCGTTGCTGCTCAGCCGGAATTTGAAAGCCGATTTCGGTATCGCTTTCTCGCGTTGGGAGACCCGCGACCGGGCGTATTTTACGGACAACGACCGGAACGTTCCACTTACGGCCGGATATAGGACGGGTCGGTTCATGTTTGCTCTTTCCTGTCGGATATAGGCGATCCGATAGGCTGATGATTCGACCGACCGAACAGTTATTTATTGACTATCGGCCGGGCGGTCGTATTTTGCCGATCGGTGAACCTGTTGATTTGCTTTCTGCTGATCGTTCTTTTGATCAGAATCAAGATTCCTATAGGCTATAGCCTGTTGCTGGTGTCGATTTTCCTTTCGCTGATCGAGTTCGGGATCGGAAGTCAGGCGGTGAAACCTTTCATTCAAACACTGACGGAGGCGACGACTTGGCGTTTTATCGCCGCCGTAATTCTTATCGTCACCTTCGGCGAGGTTCTGGCCGGTGAGGGTTATATGGGAAGGCTGGTCGATGCCTTGCGGGGATACCTCAGTCCGAACGCCGTTTCAAAAGCGGCGCCGGCTTTGATAGGACTTCTGCCGATGCCGGGTGGGGCGATGGTTTCGGCGCCCATAATTGAGGAATTGAGCAGGAATCGCGATATATCGGCCGCCCGAAAAACCGTGGCGAATTACTGGTGGCGGCATATCTGGGAACCGGTCTGGCCGCTTTATCAATCGGTGATTCTGGCGGCGGCCATACTCAATACTACAGTCTGGCGGATCGGTTTGATGACTTTTCCTATAGTGGTGAGCAGCATTTTGATAGGATTTGTTTTGGTGTCGCCGAATTTCGGCGGAACGAAAGGCGCAGGCGTCGGGCTGAGAAGATTTTCGGCGCAACTGGGATATTGCCTATGGCCGATTATGGTCATTTTCGGACTCGGGCTGATTTTCAACGGCGATTTGTTAATCCCGCTCGTCATCGTCTACGCCATTTTTATCGCTTTAGGATTGACCTCGGCAGGGCGGATCTGGCGCAGTTTCAAAAAAGGGTTCTCTTTGGATATAATCGCCCTGTTTATCGGTTCTTTGGCTCTAGCGAAAGTGATATCGCTGGGTCGGTCCGCCGGCGAACTTTCCTCGTATTTTCAGACGACGGCGGCGGGGCCGTATCTGGCGGTGATGGTTCTGCCTTTCCTCATAGGCCTTTTGACTGGTTTGACGTCGGCCTATGTCGGCGTCGGTTTTCCGATCGTTATTTCGCTGTTCGACAGTGTGGGCGGGCAGGCCTCCGGGGCGGTTCTGGCCTACGCCGGAGGACTGATGGGGATTATGGCATCGCCGGTTCACCTTTGTTTGGTCTTGACCAAGAAATATTTCGGAGCCGAATTCGCAGATATTTATCGCCTGTTGCTGCCGGCGATCGCCGCGGTGTTGATCATGGTGCTGGCGGCCGATTTAATAATCGGGAATCTGCGTTAATGTCGGAACGATTACAGCCGATATCATTAATGCAAAGGAGGAACCATGGGGGATTTAACGGTAATAATTTTGGCTATCGGCATGATTATCATATGTTGGGTGTTGGTCAAGATAAACGAGAAAATCGACAAACATATCAAGAGGTTCCGCAAGTTCGAGGCTGCCTTGAAGAAAAATTCGACGGGCAAAATCCCCCATGCCGAAGAGAAATCGACATCGGGTAAGATCGAGGTCCCGATAGTGCACACCTCGAATATGAATCGAACTCAGGGCGTAAGCCTTGTGGCCAAAAAACATACGTAATCGATCGGCCGGGAATCGGTATCGACTTTCAAACGCATTAAATCATCGAAAAAAACATATTTCGCAGTTCAGGGCGGCCGGTTTTTGGGGAGGAACCAAATCGGTCGGTCTGGTGTATAATCGAACATAAAGAGAGGTGTAGATTGGATAAAATCGGAGACAGGGAATTATTCAGCCGGGTGGCGGCCGATGATCAAAAGGCTTTCGCCGAATTCGTGGAACGCTATAAGGACAGGCTTTTCAATTTCATCGCCAGGATAATTATCGAAAGAGAAACCGCCGAGGACATTCTACAGGAGACGTTTCTCAGGGTTTATAATCAGCGGAAAAGTTATAGCCCTGATTTTGCGCTTTCGACTTGGGTGTTCACGATCGCCTTGAACCTCGTTCGATCGGAATTGCGGAGGCGGAAATTGCGCCGCTATATGAGCCTGGATTTTCTGAAAGAGGAAACGAACGTTGAGATACCGGATAAAACCAACGCCGAACCGATGAAATTGAAACCGATACTGGAAAAGGCTATAAGGTTGTTGCCTGAGGAGTATCGGCTGGCTTTCGTATTATGCGACATCGAGCGGCTGCCATATCATGAAATTGCGGAGATAATGCGGGTGCCTGTCGGCACGGTGAAATCGAGGATCAACCGGGCGCGGGCGATGTTAAGAGAAAGGATTTTACCACATAAGGAGTTAAACTATGAACTGTCGAAAGGTTTACCGCTTGTTATCAGCGTTCATTGATGGCAGCCTTGAGCAATCCGAGATGGCGGAGATGGAGCAACACCTGAAGCAATGCCCGAGTTGCTCGGTCAGGGCTGCCGAAATGAGGCTGATTGTCCAGACGGCAGGTGAACTTGAACAACTCAGGCCCGGCCCGCATTTCGTAAACCGCACCCTGTGTGCGATTGAAAACGGCGCCCGGCCCGCCGCGAGTCTTTCTGGCTGGCGGTTTGCTCTGACTTTATCCGGCACGGCGTTCGCTTTGGCCGCCTGCCTGACCTTGATCATGGTAGGCCCGCCGTCGGAAAGCTCCCTTGCTCTTAATAAGCAGGGCGGATCCAATAAACCGATTCTCATCAAGGTAAATCAGACCCAGAATGCGGGCGATAGGTTCGAGGGTTTTCCGGTTCCCGCTGAGATTCTGAAGCGTGATTTGGCGGCCGCCGATTCGATGAATAAGGATTCGGTGGCGAGCAAACCGACCGTGCCGATGCCGAATTTGTTGCAGCGGGTCGATTTCGAGGATCCTTTGGAAGTGAAAATCGAAAGCAAAGGAAAGTGATTGAATTGAACTGCTAACGTTTTTATTCGGAAAATTCATTGATGTCTTATTGATCAGGATTTCGGGGGTGATGATTTATGCCACTGTGAAGCAATGAATAACAGTTAAGCGACGGGTAACCGAATGAACGGCATGCGATTTCCGCCGGTCAAGATCGCTCTGCCGAAATTTACAACATTTCCCCGGCAGTTTCCTCTGAGCGTCATTATAGCTTCGTAATAACATATTGATATTTAACGGCATGTGGATTTGCTTTCGGCGGAGCCGGCGGCATATTTATTGCGTTCGGCAACAAGGGGAGGGGACTGTTTGTTTATAATTAAAGAAGAGCGATGAAAGGACTTTCGGCAAGCCGTTATGAAACAAGCTTTTCTATTGACCATGACTGGGTGGGGAATTATATTGATTATTCAGGGCAAAATCGATCGGTGATTTTCTGTCGTCATCGAAACGACAAAGCGTGGAAATGAAATATTTTTTGAACTGTTTAGGAGGTATTAAGTGAGCAGATTTACCAACAAACGCGGTTTCACACTGGTTGAAGTGCTGGTGGTGGTGGTTATCCTGGCGATTCTGGCGGCAATAGCGGTGCCGATATATTTGAGATATGTCGAGAGCGCCCGGGCGGCGGAAGCGCAGGAGGCGATAAGCGCTATTCACGCGGCGGCCAAGGTTTATCAGTCTAATACCGGTTCGTGGCCGACGAATATCAACCAGTTGACGCAGCTTCAGCTTGACGAGGTGACGAAGCAGCGCTGGAATTTTTCGATCGTCAGCGGCGGCCGCGGAATTCAAAGAATCGCCGCGACATCGACGGGTTTGATGCCGGGCGGTCCGGGCAAGACAGTGACATTCAATGCGGTTACCGGCAAGTGGTCGGGCTATGGAATAGATTAGTCTTTTCTGGCTGAAATATCGGTTATCAAATACTAAACCGGGTAGGTCATTTGGATAATATAGGATTGGCAAAAGGCGCGGTTTCCACCAATATCAAGGATTTGCATATCGACGACCTGCTGAAATTCACCAGTCAGCAGGGATCATCGGACCTTCATCTTTCCGAGGGGTCGATGCCGATGATCAGGCTCGACGGCAAGATGATGAAACTCGAGCTGGAGGGGATCAGCCGCGAGGAGATAAAGCGTCTGGTTCTCGAATCGCTTACGCCTGAACTCAAGCAGAGATTCGACACCCAGTTCGAGGTCGATTTTTCGCGGGAGATCGACGATTACACGAGATTTCGTTGTAACGTTTTTCGTCAGATTCAGGGGGTCGCCGGTTCATACCGCGTAATTCCCGCGGAAATCCGCAGTTTCGAGGAACTCGGGCTGCCCGATGTTCTGAAACGGCTGTCGCTTCTTGAGCGCGGTCTGGTGATATTGACCGGACCTACCGGTTCCGGCAAGACGACGTCGTTGGCCACGATGGTCGATTGGATCAATCAGCATAAGGAATGCCATATCATCACGATCGAAGATCCGGTGGAATATTTCCACACCTCGCGCCATAGTCTGATAAATCAGCGCGAACTCGGTTCGACCACGCTGTCGTTCGCCAATGCTTTGAGGGCGGCGCTGCGCGAAGATCCGGACGTAATTCTGGTGGGCGAGATGCGCGATCTCGAAACGGTAAGTCTGGCTTTGACCGCCGCCGAAACCGGCCATCTGGTGTTGACGACATTGCATACATCGTCGGCGGCGAAAACGATAGACCGTATTATCGACGTATTTCCGGCCGAGCAGAAGTCGCAGGTGAGGTCGATGCTTGCCGAATCGGTTCAGGCGGTCGTGGCGCAGACGTTGATGCCGCGCAAGGATGGCGGGCGGGTTGTCGCCTGCGAAATCATGATAGCCACAACCGCCATCAGGAACCTTATCCGCGAAGACAAGATCTATCAAATACCGTCGATAATTCAGTCGGGAGGCAAAGTCGGGATGCAATCCAAGGATCAGCACCTGATGACGCTTGTTGCCGAGGGGAAAATCGAGCGGGCGGAAGCCGCCAAGCATGCGGATAACGCTCGGCTGTTTTTGGAGTGAGCTTGAAAGGACTGTTGTCGAACAGCCGCGGGGTGACGCTGATCGAACTGATGATGGCGATTTTGTTTCTGACTATCGCCGGGGCGGCGGTTTACTTCATGTTCGTGCATGGGCAGGAATTGATCAACGAGCAATATCAGCGCCGCCGGGTTTTGGAGAAAGCTCAGGAGAAGATGGAGCGGCTGAAATTTCTCGAAAGGTATCTCGGCAATGTTCCGGACAGCGAGAACAAATCCGGCAAAGACACGATAATGGCTGCATTGAACGAAGAAGGTGCGCCGTTGGTGGCCAATTATGAGGTGGTCGTCCGGCATTCTCCCACGCTGGACGGCAATGGCAGGCCCGTTTACGATTCGGTGGCGGTCAGTTATGATTGGAAAGCGTTTTCGGGGCGGAGATACAACATCGTGTTATCCACGAAATACTGAGTGAATCACCGGAGAGGTTTATCCGTGCTGTCGAGATTAAGTCAGAATAAAGGCGTCACGTTGGTTGAAGCGATGGTGGTGGTTTTTATTTTCGGCTTTTTCACGGTTGGAATGGTCAACGCCTATATTTACGGGCTGAAATTGTTCAAATCGACGATGACGATGAATTTGATGTATACCGACGGCATGATGGTCCTGCATAAGATCGAAAAGATGCTTCGCAACGCCGAAAATATCAATGTGTTCGAAAGCGACATCAATCCCCGTATGGACTTGGTCGTGCCGGAAAAAGCATCGGCGCCGGGGCAGGTTGAATTTTATGTGAACGCCAGCGATAAAAGTCTCAGGATGAATGATCGGCGTATCGGGCATGGAGAATTCAATATTCGGCTGTTGCCGGCGACTACCTATTCTTCGCGGCGGCGGGCAGTGCAGGCATATAAAATGAAACGGGTCAAATTCGAATACGCCAGAGATGTCACCGATGGAATAATCGATCCTCAACAAATGATGGTGAGGGTGATCGTGGTTCTGGAGAATCCGGAGGGTGATACGTTGGTTCTCCGGTCGACCACCTTGAATAGAAATTATACTGATTAACATTATAATCCCGGAGGGAGCAAATGAAAGAACGGCCTCTGACAGCGAAACTAAAGGACAACAAGGGGGTTGTTCTCGTTTGGGCTCTGATACTATCGGTGATGATGATTGCCCTGGGCACGGCCTATCTCAAATTTTTCAATGATTTCAGCAACACCGTCGATTTGGATATCATGCGGGTGCAGGCGAATTATTCGGCCCAGCTGGCTTTGGTGGATGCGTATTTGTATTCGAGGATGAATCATCCGGGCACCGAGTACGGTTTGCAGGGAATCGGTTTTTTTGGGAACAACAGCTATGGGTATACGATTTATCCGAGCGGGGGCAGCCAAGGCATTTTCAGTTGGGAGCATTATAAGATCGTGGCCAACGGATATTCGAGGGATCCGGGCACCGGATATGTCTGGGATGAGGCAATATCATACAGTTTCCGCTACGAAACGATGGCGGATTACCTGTGGCTAACGCATCGCGAGGTGGATCGGGTCAATTTCGACAGCATCTATTTCTGGTCGCCGGATACGCTTGACGGCAAGACGCACTCCAATGGCACGATTTTTATCCATCCGACGCGGAATATGCCGGTATTTTATAAGCCGGTATCGACCTGCATGCGCGATACCTATCCGCCCCGGAATTCCACCAACGCCCGTTTTTATGGCGGATTCAGGGCGAACGCTCCGCCCATTCGTTTCCCGGATCAGGCCGATTCGGTGCGTATCGCGGCGATGGGGACTCCTTACACTATCGGCGACGCCAATCCGGACAGCATGTATTATATA
>Ga0129299_1000528_pt1 | contig 24302 bp, 19 predicted proteins | sample ConPoolayeCmetaG_FD_94477 | JGI IMG/M metagenome (GOLD analysis project Ga0129299, IMG submission 94477) | Hot spring microbial mat communities from California, USA to study Microbial Dark Matter (Phase II) - Cone Pool mat layer C metaG ...
ACCGTTTGCTCGCGCAATAGGCGGCCGTGAAGGTCGAAGACGGCTATGCTTACCTCTTTCATGGGCTGGTCGGCCTTGAGCACTAAACTCGCCGGCGGCACAGGCCGAATGAGCGGGTGGCGCAGCGCGTTGTCAATGGGCGGCACCACGTCGTTCCAGCGCTTTTCTATGGCATACAGCGGGCGCGCGTAGATGGTGGTGAGTTGGAAGGGAATATTCTGCGCTACGACCTGCTCAAAGAGCAGAGCGTGGCCGCGGTTGTTGAGGTGGATGCCGTCGCCGGCGTCCAGCTGGGGGTTTAGGGTGCCCTCCGGTGTGGCGAATAAATGCCAAACGGGTATGAGGCGCTCGGCGAAGCGCTTTTGCATCTGCTCGAGCACTTGCAGTTGGGTTCTGACCTTCAAACTATCGAAATTGCGTGGCTGCACGGAGACAAACCACACGGGTACATCGGCCGTCCAGGCCGCATGGGCGATGACGTCCAGATTGTTCAGTTGCACTCGGGCATCGTAGCCGGCCGCCGCATCGTTGGAGGGCAAGTGGACGATGATGCCGTCGGGGCGCAGCGATAAGGCGCGGCTGATGTTGCGCTCGAGGTCCGGCAGCGGATAGCCTTCCGGGGGGCGATAGCCATCGGGCATAAGGTGAAACGTTTGATAGCCGCTCTTGGCCAGATTAATTACTTCGCAGCCCGGATGCAGCCGCTTCAGGTGAGTTCGGTAGCGGTTGACCCAGGCGCTGTCGGCCGGGCGGGCACCGGCTCCCGCCGCAGTAGAAGAGCCGATGACCACTATGCGCACCGGCGCGGTCAAGGACTGGTTTTTCGCCGTTGAAGAGGACTGAGCGGCGGTCATTACCGCAATAGTGCTCATCCACAGGCAGAAAGCACACTTTCCGAGAGCAATGCGAGAGAAGGCACTCATATTTTGAAGGGCGTTGAGAAAACCTCCTTGCAAACACACTGCCTATTCGACGGCGCAAGTGCGCCGAGAGTGCCGTTTTAACATTACTTTATCTTTTCCAACGGCAGCGACCGCTCCTGAAGCAGTCGGGCCACCGGGTAAATGCGGTGGTTAGGTTCGTACCAGGGCGAGCGGCGGTAGACCCAATCCAGCTGCTTGCGCCCATCGGCGGCGAAGTCAGGGTCGGCCTTTTTTACCTCCTCCAATTCGGCCTGCAGGGTGGGGTTTTGCCGCAAGAATTCGGCCGCCAAGTCCTCAAAGACGTAGTCGGAGAAATACTCCTTTTGCATAAGGATGGGGTCGAAGAAGTTCCAAGCGAACCAGGAGTCGGGCGCGTGCGGTTCGAGCGTCTCCACGATGTAGCGGTTGGCCACTTGGTCGGTGCGCACGACGTAATCGCCCTTTCGGAAGAGCTGTTGGCGTTTCAGGGGAGTCAGGCGGACGTGGTGATGATAGTAATGCCCTTCCCATTCGTTTCGGTTGCGGAAGGAGTCGATGCGATACATCTCCACCTCGAGCAGGACGTCCTCGCGCAATTGCTGCATCTGCACGCCGTTGTTTTTGAGGCGCGCAATGACGTTTTCCCAGGCGTAAGGGATGAGGTAGGCCCAGGGCTTTGCGACGCTGAGAGTGGGGGTAAAGGTATTGTAGTAGGGAATGTCGCGCTCCCAAGTCTCGGAGCGGTCGTAGTACAATCGGGGTAACCCTGAGATCTCGGAGGGTTTGTACTTAGCCGCATAGCCCTTAAAGCGGAAGGTATCGCGCCGAGAGCGGTCCAGCTGCCAGTCGAGGACGAACTCCCTTTTGTTCTGCGTGCGCCGGATGGCTTCGGCGCGGGCTTGGCTCAGTTGGCTGCCGCGCTCGTGCAGGTAGGCGATGACTTCCTCCATGAAAGCCTGCGTGCTGCGCAAGCGGTCGGCGAAGGGCTTGAGCATATGGGTTTCGGGCATGAAGCCGATGCAATTCCACATTGCCGCATAGCCGGTCGAGAAGCGCCCATAGTCGCAAAAGCCCCAAAGACCCTGCTCGGGCGTCGGCCCCGGTCCGTCTACGTAGGGACACATTTCCCAGCCGCGTCGGGCCATGCGGGTGTATAGTTGGGGCAGCATGTCGTTTCTTAAGAAATCACCCAAGGGCGCCTCGAGCTTGTTGTGCTGGGTGGCGATGAGCGTCATCGTGTAGGGGTAATCGGCGCCGTTACTGGTGTGGTTGTCTATGAAGACGTCGGGCTGCCAAGTGCTGAAGATGCGGTTAAAGGTCTGGGCGTTGCGCGAGTCGCACTTGATAAAGTCGCGGTTGAGGTCGTAGTTGCGGGCATTGGCGCGAAACCCGTACGCCTCCGGCCCGTTTTGGTTGACTCGGCTAAAAGAGCCTCGGTTGAGGCACCCGTCTACGTTGTAGACGGGAATGACCACCAGCACGGTGTTTTCCAGCAGGCGCAAGCGCTCGGGCTGCGTCAGCAGGTCGCGCAACAGGAGAAGGGTAGCGTCAATACCTTCCGGCTCGCCGGGGTGTATGCCGTTATTGAGGAAGAGGATGCGTTTTCCGCTTTGGCGCAAACGGATGGGGTCGAACTCTTCACTCGTAGACAGCACGGCCACGTGCAGAGGATGGCCGCTGTCGGTGTCGCCCACCTCCTGCAGGCGGAAGATGCGCGGAAAGGCTGCCGCCATTTTTCGATAGCAAGCAATAGCCTCCTGATAAGTGACGGTTTGGCTGGGGTTGCTCTCAAAGGGAATGCGAAAAAGTTCGGCCATAGGTACCTGCGAATGCTTGCCTGCCGTACAGGCGGTGAAAAGAAATGCTACCACGCCCATCATTCGCATCGCCCGTGGCGTCGGGGCGAATGCGTGACGAGGAGAGCAAAAGGACGGATATTCCATACCAAGGGGCAAAGGTAGGCTCCGTAGCGCAGCCCGTCGGCAAGCGAGCGCGGGCCGGAGCAAAGCACTTTTTTCGCAGATATTGTGGTGACGCCGCAAGCGAGATTCCCTTTGGACCGTTGTCGGTCTTTTGCGGCTCTGTTCCCTTCGGCGAAAAATTTATTTCGCCTGCCGATCGCAAAATCCGGCACCAGACCTACCCTATTGCAATGTGTCGTTTTCCGAAGGGATGTGCGAAAAATCTTTGCGTTCTTTGCGCAAGGCTGCCGCAGTTCTCTCAAAGGGGGAGAGGCGGCCAAGTGTCGACGGCGCAAGGCGATAGTCATGGGGTTGCTGTTTGTCGCGCTCTTGCGGCTCATCAAGCGCTTCAAGAAGTGCGGCGGATTTTAAGCAGTATGAAGAAGGACAAAACAGTTCGGCGGGTAGTCGTCTTTACCGGTGCGGGCATTTCGGCCGAGAGCGGCCTGGCCACTTTTCGCGACCCCGACGGTATTTGGGCAAAATATCGCATAGAGGATGTGGCGACGCCCGAGGCTTGGCACACGGCGCCGCAGCGGGTGTTGGACTTTTACAATGCGCGCCGGAGGCAGTTGTTTGAGGTGGCGCCAAACGCTGCCCATCGCGCTCTGGCTGCTTTGGAGGCCTTCTTTGAAGAGGTTTACATCATCACGCAGAACGTGGACGACCTCCACGAGCGGGCGGGCAGCACGCGCGTGCTGCACCTGCACGGCGAACTGCGCAAGGTGCGCTCCACGCGTTACGCGGAGCTGGTTTACCCTTGGGATGGCGACCTGCACTTGGGCGACTGCTGCGAACGCGGCCACCAGCTGCGCCCGCACATTGTGTGGTTTGGTGAAGAGGTGCCGCTCTTCTCTACCGCCGTTGAACTCGCCCGCCAGGCCGACGCGTTTGTGGTGGTGGGCTCTTCGCTTGTCGTCTACCCGGCGGCCTCTTTGGCCGCCTATGTCCCGCCGGATGTGCCGGCCTATTACGTAGACCCTAACCCCCAGCTCAACTGGGAAATGCAACAGATGGCCGACCTTAACATCGTTTCTGAGCCTGCCACACGAGGGGTGCCGCACGTCGTGGAGGATATACGGCGGCGATTCGGTCGGTCGGCATAGCAATAGCTCTTCCGCTTTTCTGCTCATGAAGAAGTTTTACCTGTTGTTTTTTTTGCCGGCTTTTGGGCACTGTCAGATGTCGCCGGTCATGCCGGCTACTTTGGTCGCCTTGAGCGACCGCCACAGCCTATACCTGTTGGACAGCGCTCGAACGGCCTCGACTCTTTTGGTGGACACTGTGGACCGCTACTTCGAGCGCGTTACGGCGGTAGAAATGTCTATCCAACTCAAACAGCCGCTCGTACCCGAACGCTCGCGCGCCGAGTGGCTATCCCTTTTTCAAGACTATCTTCGCCGAGATGCGGCCTCTTTTACGGCCGAGGAAGTGGCCTTCGCCACGGAGGTCATACGCGAGGTTTTTGAAACATGTCAACAGGTGGCCCCCGACCTTTTCCCCGACACGCTTTGGCTGGCCAAAATAAAGGGCAAACCTTATGGTCCTTCGGTGTATTATACCCGTCAAAAGACCATTGCCGTTCCTCAGGACGCGCTGCAGCTGCGGCGCCGGCAGGATTTCCTCGGTACGATGTATCACGAGCTGTTCCATGTTTACTCGCGCCATCGCTCCGATAAGCGCGCGCAGTTGTATGGCCGCATAGGTTTCGAGTCCATCGGCCTGGAGCGCTTGCGCCTTCCTGCGGCGCTGGCACAGCGCCTGTTGCACAATCCTGACGGAGTGGATTTTGCCCAAAAAATCACTTTGAAGGACGCTGCGGGCAAAGTGGTACACGCCGTGCCCATCATTTACGCTAACTCACCCGGCTACACGCCGTCTAAAGAGCTGTTTTTCGCCTACCTGGAGTTTGGGCTTTTTGAAATCACCCCTCGAGCAGATGGTTATTGGCAAGTGCTTACTCAGCCCGACGGTTACAGCAGCACCTTGAACCTAAGGCAGTTGCCCGATTTTTACCGCCAAATCGGCGATAACACCACCTACATCATCCACCCAGACGAGGTGTTGGCCGATAATTTTTCCCTGCTCCTGCTTTCCAAAAAGAACCCGGCCGTATTGAAAAACTTATCGGCCGACGGTCAACGGCTGCTCAAAGACATCGAAGCCATCCTGAGGCGCTAAAGGCTGAAATTACCTATCCAAAGAGCGACTTGCCGGAAGAAGGCGGGCAGCAACTTGGGCTCTAAGAAGATGGGAAAGAAGAAGCCGAATATCGCTCCGTAGAGGTGTGCCAGGTGGTCTATGCCGTCGTTGCCGCGGCGGGTGGCATGGGAAGAATACCACAAATAAAACAGGCCAAAGACTACACCGGGGATGGGTATGGGTATAAACATCAAGTATATGCTCAGGTTAGGCATGAGCAATATGGCGGCGAAGACGACGGCCGAGGTGGCTCCGGAGGCGCCGATGCTGGCAAAGGAGGGCGTATCTCGATAGTGATAGTAGGTAGCCAATGAGGCTGCTACTACGGCCATAAGGTAAAAGACGAGATACAAGAATGGGCCGATAGAGCCGAACTGGCCCTGGAACCAGGGCTCTACTACCTGGCCGAAGAGGTAGAGGGTAATCATGTTGAACAGCAGGTGCACGTAGTCGGCGTGCAAGAAGCCGCTGGTGAGCAGGCGATAGTACTCACCGCGTCTAGCTTCGGCATAAGGCCAGTGCTTGCATTGGGCGAAGAAAGTAGGGTGGTTGAAAGCCCACCAAGAGGCGGCTACCGTGGTGCCGATGAGCAGGTAAGTGATCAGCATTACTCGTTGTGATAGGGTTCGTTTCGCAATATGGTCATGGCGCGGTACAACTGCTCCAACAAGAAAAGCCGCACCATCTGATGGGAAAAGGTCAGGCGGCTAAGCGACAGTCGGGCGTTGGCGCGCGCGTAAAGTTCCTCTGAAAAGCCGTAAGCGCCGCCGATTAAGAAGATCATTCGCCGCGCGCTCTCTTGTAGGCGCTGTTCCAGCCAGCGGGCGAGTTCCACCGAGCTGGGCTGCATTCCGCGCTCGTCCACAAGGATGAGGTAGTCGTCGGGGCGCAGCTTCTCCAGCACCATTCGGCTTTCTTGCTGCTTGAGGAGTTGTGGTTCGTCGGACTTTACCCGAGGGCCGGGCAAGCATATCCAGGTGAACGGTAGGTAGTGGGACAGCCGTTTTTCGTATAGGCGAATGCCCGTTTGCAAGTACTCCTCCGTGGTTTTGCCCACAGCCCACACCTCTACTTTCATGCCTCAAGTCGATGAATGAAGGGCAAAGGTAGGGCGATGGGCTAACGGAAACGCTTCTGCTAATTTTTCGGGCAGATAAGGGCGTTCGGGGAAGCGCTCGACGAGGCTTTGCGCGATTTGGCTCGCCAGGGGAGCGTGGCCTTTCCCAACCAAGGTGGCCAAGTGGTCTCGAGCGTACTCGGCCGCCTGTCTGCCGAAGTGGGTATTGAGGTGGTGGCCCAGAGCGCTCAGGTACATGTTGCAGATGAATTCGGCTTGTTGCGGGAGGAAGAGGTGCTCATACTGTTGCACAAGGGGTAGGTCGGCGCACTCTTGAAGGAGGGCGGCCAGAGTTTCCGGATCACCCTCTTGAGCGAGTAAGAGGGCCAGTTTGTCCCAAGCCTGTTGGTTACGCAAGTCGGCCATCAGCCGTTCGCGCTCCTGGGGCCAGTTCGCTCCACCGGCCTGTCTCAGCCGGGTCAGCGTGGAGATGTCGCCTTGTCGGCAGAAGCGGCGGCGCAGCAGTTGGGCCAGAGCTTCTGTGTGGCCGGCCTTTTCGGCCGTCTCTACGAGCAAGTTCTCCAGCTCGAGTTGTCGGCGAGAGGAGAGTATCTCCGCCTCTAAAAGGGCTATTCCGGTAGGTAGGAGGGCGGCCGCGTATGGCAGCCGGGCGAGCATCTGAAGTACCTCCATCACTACTGTGGGTGCTTGGGCAAAGTGCGCCTGTAGGATGCGTTGGAGCAAGGCGTACTGACGGCGCTCGGCCAGGGCTGCGCCGAGCAGGAGGAGGATAGGCGTAGGTACGGGATAGTCGGCCTTTTCAAACTGCTGATAAATGTGTCCGTAGAAGGCGTCGTCTCGGGCGGCTAAGGCCAAGAAGTGCAACGTGTCGCTAGCCAGCTCCGCGGGATAGGAGCCATGGGCGAACAAGGCAAGCAGCAAGTGCCGAGCCTGCTCGCGCTGCTCCGGACTCAGCCGGTCGTTGTGGATGAGCAGCCGGAGGGCCTGGCGGCAATAGCCCAAGAGCCATTCGCGTTGAGGTGCTTCGGCCAAGGCGGTTCGTTCGGCTAAATACTGCAGAATGGCAGCACTGAGCCGAAAGGAAGTTGCGGCATGAGTACTTACCGCTTGCTCGACAAGGCGGTCTAATACCAGTCGCGCGCGTCGAACCTCTGCAGGTCTGAGGGCGCGCCCCTTGATTTGCTCCGGCAAGGCAGTCTTTAGCAACGCGCGGAAGTGCTCGGTGCTTTCTTCGGCTATTTTACCGATGAAGTGCGCCTTTAGGGCCAGGGCGAAGGTGGTGTCTTGCTCTGCGTACGAACGCACAAACGCGACGAGTTCGCCCGGCGAAGTGTCGGACAACAGGTCGTCTAAATTCAGGCGTTTTGCTTGTGCCTGGGCTGCTGCTTTTGCCTCTTCGCGGCGCTCCTGCGCCTTTTTGGCCAAATACTTTCTGATTTTGAACAAGGCGGCGGCGATGTGTGGGCACATCGAGCGGCGGCTCTCCTCCCAGCACTCGCAGGCAAAAGCCTTTATCTTGTTCGGTGTAATGATGACCTCTGTCTCCAGAGGGCGCTCCTGCTCGAGAACGGTGGCTACCCAGAAGTGGCGCTCTACTTCGTGCAGCCGCTTTACCGCACGACTTTGGAGCAAGGCCTCGGCCGCTTGTCGCGTAGAAGCCGCAATGTGGTGCTCAAAGTCTTTTAGCCAAAGTTTCTGCACGGCACACAAAATCGGTCTTGCAAAAGGGTGCCGCTGTAATCCCAACGGCAATAAACAACAAATTTACACCATAGTAGCAATTCGGCAAAGACAATCGCCCTGCGCAGGCATAGCCGCCCTCTACTACTCATTCGATGCCCCAAATGCAGCAGCGCTCAAACGGCGAAAAGAGCCGCTCTACAGAGAGCGGCCCCTTTCAGAAGTGGACCTGGCGGGAGTCGAACCCGCGTCCGGACAAAGCGTCCCATCGCTTTCTACATGCTTAGCTTCCGATTAGATTTTTCGAGCGCGGGGTAGGTTCGGAAGCCGACCGGGCCGCGCCTTAGCCGTTAGAATGTCTCCGAGCGCTAACGGCGTTGCGCCGGATAGTCCCAGCAGGATCGATACGCGGTACGATGTGTATGGGACCTCAACCGTACGGCATAACGGCTTACTAATCTACCGGAGATTAGGCAGCCATGGCATAGTTGTAGTTGCCACTTATTGGTCGAGCGCTGTTTTTTACGGAGGCAAACGCTCATGCTCCGGCATGCTTACGATGCAACTTCCCTTTCCCGTCAATACCAGGTACAGGCCCGTTTCAAAGGGCAAAGATAGGAGTTTACTCGGCAACAAAACAAGGTCGGCTCGCGGTAATTTTTCCAATGTGGGGGCTTTTTACAGGTGCTGCCGCCGTTTCGGCCTATCTTTGCACCGTTTTTCGGAGCCATAAGACGCCGTTTTTTTTAAAGGTCACTCATCTTTCACTATGAAAATAGGAATTATTCGGGAGGGCAAGGTGCCCACCGATGCGCGCACCCCTCTTACTCCCGAGCAATGCGCACAGGTCGAGGAGCAATTCGGCCTTCGTGTGGTGGTGCAGCCCTCCGCAGTGCGGTGTTTTTCCGACGAGGAGTACCGGGCGGCGGGCATTTCGCTTCAGGAAGATTTGAGCGACTGTGAAGTGCTCATAGGCGTCAAAGAAGTGCCCGTCGAGCAATTGATACCGGAAAAGACTTATCTGTTCTTTTCCCATACGACCAAAAAACAGCCTCACAATCGGCGGTTACTTCAAGCCGTTTTGGAAAAGAAAATTCGCCTCATCGATTTTGAAAAGATTACCGACGAGCGCGGAGACCGGCTCATCGCTTTCGGCTTTTACGCCGGTCTGGTAGGAGCCCACAACGCGTTATGGACATACGGACGCCGAACAGGGCTATTCTCTTTGCCCCGCATGTACCAATGTCGCGACTATAGGGAAGTAAAAGAGCACTATTTAAATCTCAACCTACCGCCGGTTCGGATCGTGTTGAGCGGCAGCGGGCGCGTGGCTGCCGGAGCCATTCGGAATCTGCACGACGTGGGTATACACCAGGTGGCACCTCGCGATTTTCTCTCCAAGCGCTACGACAGGGCGGTCTTTACCCAGCTGTTTGCCCAGGACTACGTGCAGCACCGAGACGGCCCTCGCATTTTCGATAAAAAGCACTTTTACGCACACGGCGAGGAATATGTCAGCATTTTCAAGCCGTATGCCCATGCCGCCGATATCTTCATCAACGGCATTTACTACGACCCCAGCGCTCCTCCGTTCTTTACGCTATCCGATATGGCAGAGAAGGGCTTTTCCCTTCAGGTCATTGCCGACATTTCTTGCGACATTGCTCCTCGTGCTTCCGTGCCTACGACCATTCGCCCCAGCACCATTGCCGAGCCGGTTTACGGCATCCACCGCTACACGGGTCGGGAGTGCCCGCCTTTTCAGCCCGAGGCTGTGGACGTGATGGCCATCGACAACTTGCCCTCTGAATTGCCGCGCGACGCTTCGACTTTTTTCGGTAGACAGCTGATAGAAAATGTTTTGCCCGAATTAATCGGCCGAGGTGAAGACAGCACGGTTCTTCATAGGGCCACCATTGCTCAAGGCGGGCACCTGACGGAGCCATACGCTTACTTGAGCGATTACGTGTACGAAACGGCCGGATGACCTTTTTCGGCGCGGCGGAAGCTCAGATCAGTAAATGACCGGCACCTTCATCTGGTAGAACATAAAGGCCAGTAGGTCGGCGGCCTCTTCGAGCAGCTTGCCGGTGGGTTTGCCGGCGCCGTGCCCGGCACTGGTCTCTATGCGGATGAGGGCGGGTTTGTCGCCCTGCTGGTTGGCCTGCAGCGTTGCGGCGAATTTGAACGAATGGGCCGGTACGACTCGGTCGTCGTGGTCGGCCGTAGTGATGAGCGTAGCGGGATAAGCCGTCGGGCGCAGGTTGTGTAGGGGAGAGTACTTAATGAGGCAGCGAAACTCTTCGGGGTTGTCGCTGCGCCCGTAATCTACTGCCCAGGCATAGCCTATGGTAAAGCGGTGGTATCGCAGCATGTCGAGCACGCCCACGCGCGGAAAACACACGCCGAACAGGTCGGGGCGCTGCGTCATGCAGGCGCCGACGAGCAGCCCTCCATTAGACCCGCCCTCGATGGCCAATCGCGGCGGGCTGGTGTATTGCTTTTCGATGAGATACTCTGCTGCAGCGATGAAATCGTCGAAGACGTTTTGCTTTTGACATTTTGTGCCGGCTTTGTGCCACTGCTCCCCGAACTCGCCGCCTCCGCGTAGGTTGGCTACGGCATAGATGCCGTTGTTTTCCAGCAGCGCCGCCCGGGAGGCCGAAAAGCCCGGTGTGAGGGAAATGTTAAAACCGCCGTATCCGTAAAGTAGCGTTGGGTTTTGGCCATCGAGAGCGATGTTTTTCTTGCGCGTGATGAACATGGGCACTCGCGTGCCGTCCTTGCCGGTGTACCACACTTGCTCGGTAACGTAAGCCTCCGGGTTAAAAGCCATCTTGGGCGCCTTGAATACGCGCGTCTTTAGAGTATTCATATCGAGCAAGTAAATGGTGGGCGGGCGCAGGAAAGAGGAGAAGGAAAAGAACGCCAGCGAGTCGCCGGGCTTCCCTTGTACGGCGCTTACCGTGCCGAGTTCGGGCAGGGCCACCTCGCGCAAAAAGCGTCCTTGCAGGTCGAACACGCGCATTGCGCTGGCGGCATTGTGCAAATAGGTGCACACGATCTTGTCGCCACACACGGCGGCACTTTGCAGTACATCGGTGCTATCTTCCGGGACGAGGGTTTTCCAGTGGGCCTGGCCGGGTTGGGCCGTGTTCACCAATATAAGGCGCTGTCTGGGAGCCGAATGATTGGTCAGGATGAGCAGCTGGCTGCCCAAGTTCTCCACCACGGTGAAGTCGTAGTCGAATTGGTTATAAATGGGTGTCAGGCGCCCACCGGGCCGGCTCAAGTCCTGGAAAGCGAGAGTATTTCCGCTGGTGCTTTCGGCTCCGGCGATGAACAGGAAGCGCTCGTCGTCGGTAGTGCCGGCGCTGAAGTAGTGGTTGGGATTTTTCGGGTCTCGATGGACGAGGCGATCCGCGCTTTGGGGCTGCCCTAAGGTGTGGTAATAGATGGCGCTGTTTTGGTTGGCCCCTTTGAGCTGGTCACCGGCTTTGGGCTCGGGGTAGCGCGTATAGTAGAAGCCGTTGCCGGCCCAGCCTATGCCGGTAAATTTGGCCCATTGGATTCGGTCGGGGAGATTTTGGCCGGTTTGCAAGTCTCTGACCAAGATGGTGCGCCAATCGGAGCCGCCCTCGGAGATAGCGTAAGCCAAGTAGCGCCCGTCGCGCGAGAAGCTGTACTCTTGCAAAGAGGTGGTGCCGTCGGGGCTGAAGGTATTAGGGTCGAGCACCACTTCCGGCTGGCCGTCGAGCGACGCTTGTCGGTAAAGGACGCTCTGGTTTTGGAGGCCGTCGTTTTTGAAAAAGTAGAAATAGCCGGCTTTTCTGAACGGCGCGCTGTATTTTTCAAAATTCCAGATTTCTTCCAGCCGCTTCTTGATTTTTTCACGGAAAGGTATCTGTTCCAAGTAGCCAAAAGTTACGGCATTTTGCGCCTTTACCCAGGCCTTGGTTTCCTCGCTTTGGTCGTCCTCTAACCAGCGATAAGGGTCTTCGACGATGGTGCCGAAGTAATTGTCGCGCACCGAGGTGTCGCGCCGCGTTTCGGGATAGGTTATGGGTATGGGCTTGAAATCGTAATTGCTCTTGGGCGTGGTTTCAGAGCTGCAAGCGGCCATAGCACACATAACCGATAGGAGGAGCAGATTTTTAAAGCAGGTCTTTCGCATACGCAAGCAGGAGGTATCAGGTACATTTGCGGGGCCAAAGAACGGATAAAAGCCCGAATTTCTCACTCGAAAAAGCGCTGCCATGACCCTCGAACGCTTGCTCAAGGATTACACGGCGTACAACCGCTGGGCCAACGAGGCCTTTTCGGCCTGGCTGCGCGCCAAGCCCGAGGAATGCCTGACGGCGGTAGTGCCTTCTAGCTTTCCCTCCTTGCGCGACACGTTGCTGCACCTGTGGGGAGCCGAAAAGCTGTGGTTAGAGCGGCTGCGCCAAGAAGAACCGGCTCCTTTTTTGCCCACCGTCTTTAGCGGTTCGGCACAACAGATTTTTGAGGGATGGCCGGCGACTTCGGCGGCATTGGCCGAGTATGTGGCAGAGCAGCCGGCCGAATTTTTCGAGCACGTGTGCACCTTTCGGCTTTTTAACGGCCAACTCGATAGCCGTCCGCGCCATCAGATGATCTTGCATTGCGTGCAACACTCCACCTATCACCGCGGCCAGCTCGTCACTATGGGCCGCTCGCTGGGCCTAACCGACCCTCCTTCGACAGACTACATTCGATATGTGCGCGAGGTAAATGCACATTAACAAGATCCTCGGCCTGTCTTTGCCTCTTAGGGTTAACACATTGCGATGAATAACGGTATCCCCTTTCGCCCTGCCTGCCTAATAGCCCTTGCTCTGGCCGTCGGGCTATGGGTTTGTCCGGTGCGAGGTCAACATCCGGACTTCCCCGAGGTCGATCCGTTGCCGGGGCGTTTAGACACCTTGGCCGATGATGAAGTGAAGGATATTGCCCTGCGGCTGTGCCAAAAGACGGCGGAAATTGCGGAGGTTTTCCGCGAAAGGGCGCGGCGAGCCTTGCTGGAACGGGAAGTATTGGCCGAACAACTGGCGGCCACCAAGAGCTATGCAGAGGCGCCACCAGAGGACATCCGGCTACTGGAGGAGGCCATCAAGGAGGCCCAAAAGGCGGAGAAAACAGCCCTTACGGAAGGGCAAAAAGCCGAGCGCCTGCTCACAGAAGCCCAGCAGCTGGCGGAGCAGCCGCCGCGCAGCATACGCAAAGGCTTGCCTAAGCTACACAAACGAGTAATGACCTTGCTTCCTCCACCGCCGGAGCGACCCATCGCCGAAATTCTCGAAGGCGCCGTGGTACAGGCCGACACCTCGCGGGCATCAGTGCCTGCTGCCGAGCTTCCCCCCGCAACCGCCTCGGCCGACAAAAGCCCCGACCCGCCTTCACCGCCGGCCGCTTCTTCGCGCCGGGTGACGTTTAAAAAATACCAACCCGCTGCCGACGTCCTTCTCCATCCGCCACCACGCCCTTGTGTTTTGGTCACCGACACGCGCGACGAGTTTTCGGGCGAGCGCCGTCGCGAAACGCCGCGCGAAGAGCTGTTCCGCTACACCAATCCCTCGCTGCGCCCCTACCTTCAAGGGCGGGAGCACATCGTTTGCCATGCGTCGGTGAGCCAAAACGGAGCGCTTTACCTGCTTCAGCTCAGTTTCACCCTCAGCGACGCCAACGCCAAGCGCACCTTCGGAGGGCTGCCTAAAAATAGCTTGGCCGTCTTCAAATTGCTTAACGGCGAAACCCTGCCCTTGGTCAACATGCGTGCGGACGAAGGGCGCACAGGCGACGATAAGATTACGCACACCTTCGTCGGTCAATACCTCCTGGACGCCACATCCCTCAAGAAACTGCAAAAAGTTCTTTTGGATAAAGTGCGCATCGCCTGGGCGACGGGCTATGAGGACTACGAAATCCACGAGGTTGACCTCCTCGTGCGCCACTTGAATTGCCTGCTCAAATGATGGCCTGCAACGTTTCGCTGAAGCCCTACAACACTTTTGGCGTCGAAGCGAGCGCGGCCTACTGGGTCGAGGTTTCGACTGTGGAGGCGCTCCAAGCCGCGCTACGTCAGGCTCCGCCGCCGCTATTGGTGTTGGGCGGGGGCAGCAATGTGCTTTTTACCCGCGACTGGCCGGGCACGGTGGTTTACAACCGTATTGGAGGCATCGAGGTGGTGCGCCGTTTCAAGCACCGGCTGTGGGTGCGCGCCGGCGGGGGGGAGAACTGGCATGCTCTCGTTCGGTGGGCCGTCGAGCGCCAACTGGGCGGCATAGAGAACCTGAGCCTCATACCCGGCTCGGTGGGTGCTGCACCGGTGCAGAACATCGGCGCTTACGGGGTAGAGTTAAAGGATGTTTTCGTCGAACTGGAGGCAGTAGACCTCACCGGCGGCCGTCTGCGCCGTTTTCGGCGCTCGGAGTGCGGCTTTGGCTACCGAGATAGCGTCTTCAAGCGTCGGGAAAAAGGGCGCTGGTTCATTACCGCCGTGACGCTATCGCTGAGCACCGCCCATCACGCCATCCACACTTCCTACGGCGAACTGGCGCGCACACTGGAGCAGATGGGTGTTCGACAGCCCACCCCCGCCGACGTCAGCGAAGCGGTTTGCCGCATTCGCCGGGCGAAGTTGCCCGACCCGGCTCTGCTGGGCAACGGCGGCAGTTTCTTCAAAAACCCCGAGGTTGGGGCGGAAACCTGGGAGCGCATTCGGCGGCGATTCCCCCAGGCACCGCATTATCCGCTTCCTAACGGCCGTGTAAAGGTGCCGGCGGGCTGGCTCATCGAACAATGCGGCTGGAAGGGTAAGCGAGTGGGCAACGTCGGCTGCTACGAGAAGCAGGCCCTCGTCCTGGTCAACTACGGCGGAGCGACGGGCCTCGAGGTGCACGCCCTTGCCCAGACGGTAGCGGCCTCTGTGGAGGAGGCCTTCGGCATTGCCCTGGAGCCGGAGGTGAACATCCTCTGAGGGCGGCCGGAAACGGGCCCTCTGCCCTCAGGCCTTGGCCGCCAGGCAGGCCAGTATTTGCCGCACCAATGCTGGGCCTTTGTAAATCAGCCCGGTGTATACCTGAATCAGGTCGGCGCCGGCCTGCCATCGCTCTTCGGCGGCCTCGGCGGAGTCTATACCGCCTACGCCGATGAGCAACACCTCAGAGCCAAGCCGTTGGCGCAAATGTTGCAGCACCTGCGCAGCGCGTTGGCGCAACGGAGCGCCGCTGAGCCCTCCGGGGCCGATGGCTTGCAGGCGAGCTGCTGGTGTGCGCAGTCCCTCGCGACAAACGGTGGTGTTGGTGGCGACCAACCCGCTCAATTCGGTCGCCCGGATGATGTCGGCTATCTCGTCTAATTGTTCAAAAGACAAGTCGGGCGCAATCTTGAGCAGCAGGGGTTTGGGCCGCTGTTGGCGTTGATTGGCCTCTTGTAGGCTCGCCAACAGGCGCAACAGCGGCTCTCGCGCCTGCAGGTCGCGCAGGCCCGGCGTGTTGGGCGAGCTGACGTTGACCACGAAATAGTCTACCCAAGGGGAGAGCCGTTCAAAGCAGTAATGGTAATCTTCGGCGGCGCGCTCGTTGGGCGTGTCCTTGTTCTTGCCGATGTTGGCGCCGATAATAGGGCGCGGAGTGTCGTGTCGTCGTTCCCTCCAGCGTTGCAGACGGTAGGCTAAAGCCTGAACGCCCTGGTTGTTAAAGCCCATGCGGTTGATAAGCCCTTCGTCGGCAGGCAGTCGGAACAGACGGGGCCGAGGATTGCCGCTTTGCGGCCGCGGCGTTACGGTACCCACCTCGATAAAGCCAAAGCCCAGGCAGCTCAGGGCCTCGATGTACCTCCCGTCTTTGTCAAATCCCGCAGCTAATCCCACCGGATTGGGAAAAGTTAGGCCGCCCAATCGGCGCGCTAACAGAGCTGCCGTTGCCCCTTGCCAACGGCGCAGGGCCACACCTGCAAAAGGCAGGGCGGTGGCTCCCTCTAACAAGGCCATAGCCGCCGCGTGTGCCGCTTCAGGCGGCAGGGCGAAGAGCCAGGGGCGGAGCAGCGAATACATGGGCGGGCGGCGCTCAGGTGTACAGCGGAAATCGCTGCATGAAGGTATTGACGGCCCGGCGCACCGCCGCGTGGTGGGCGCCGTCCTCCGGTCTTGATAAAACGGAGTCTATCCATTCCACTACTTGGCGGCACTCGTCCTCGCGCAAGCCGCGCGTGGTGATGGCCGCCGTGCCGATGCGTATGCCCGAGGTGACGGAGGGCGGCTGCGGATCGTAGGGAATCATGTTCTTGTTCACCGTGATATCGGCCGCGCCCAAGACCTGCTCGGCCACCTTTCCCGTTATACCTTTCGGGCGCAGGTCAATGAGTATGAGGTGGTTGTCAGTGCCGCCGGAAATAATCCGGTAGCCGCGCTCGCCGAATTCTTCCGCCATTACCCGCGCGTTGCGGATGACCTGTTGAGCGTATTCCTTAAAAGAGGGCTGCAGAATTTCTCCAAAAGCTACTGCCTTGGCCGCGATGACGTGCTCCAAAGGCCCCCCCTGCATGCCGGGAAAAACTCCGCCGTCCAGAATACTCGACATGTAAATGGGCGCGCCTTTTTTGGTAGTGCGCCCCCAAGGGTTCTCGAAATCGCGCCCCATGAAGATGACGCCGCCGCGCGGACCGCGCAGCGTCTTGTGCGTCGTGCTGGTGACGATGTGGCAATGCGGCACCGGATCGTTGAGCAAGCCGGCGGCGATGAGGCCCGCCGGGTGAGCGATATCGGCCAACAGAAGCGCACCTACCTGGTCGGCTATTTGCCGAAATGCCGCGTAGTCCCAGTCTCGCGAGTAAGCCGATGCTCCGCATATAATCAGCTTCGGCCGCTCACGGTGGGCGATCTCCGCCACCTTGTTCATGTCGACAAGGCCGCTCTCTTCCTCTACCCCGTAGAAAGACGGGGTGTACACTTTGCCGGAATAATTGACGGAGGAGCCGTGGCTGAGGTGTCCGCCGTGGGCCAGATTGAACCCCAGAATCTTGTCGTACGGCTGCAAGCAGGCCAAAAACACGGCGGCATTCGCCTGTGCTCCCGAATGCGGCTGCACATTGGCCCAGGCCGCACCGAAAATTTCCTTTAGCCGGTCTATCGCCAGCTGCTCGATTTCGTCGATCACTTCGCACCCCCCGTAATAGCGTTTCTTCGGATAGCCTTCCGCATACTTGTTCGTCAGGCACGAACCCATGGCACTCATAACGGCAGGGCTGGTAAAGTTCTCCGAGGCAATCAGTTCCAAACCGCGGCGCTGTCGTTCCAGCTCCCGCTGAATAAGGGAAAAAACGATGTCAGACATACAGTAATGGTGTCGGTTAAAAAAGTGCGCTGCAAAGTTGCGCAAAAGCGCGTGCGCGAGCCTCGTTTATCGGTGTGCTTTCTTTAAAAAAGATTGTTTCTAAAGTTCTAAAAATCAGTACTTTATAAGTAGTCCGACGACGGGAGTTGTTTTTTTTAAAAAAAACAGGTACTATGTATTGCAAAATACTTTTTTATAGATTTACCTTTGCATCAAAAGTTTCAATGATAAGCAAAGTAAGGGATGTTTAAAAGCATCCTCAAAAGAGACGCTACCATGGATTTGGAAAATGCGAAGGCGCAAATGCGCAAAGGAGTGCTGGAGATGTGCGTGTTGGCCGTTTTGGCGCAGCGCGAGACTTACCCTCCGGAGATCATCGAGCGCCTGCAAGGCACCAATCTGGTCGTGAAGGAGGGCACGCTTTATCCTCTATTGATGCGGCTGAAAAGCGAGGGTCTGGTGGACTATGTCTGGCGCGAGGGAGTAAAAGGGCCTCCGCGAAAGTATTTCGCCATTACGGCAGAGGGGCGGCGATTTTTAGAAGACCTGGCCCGGAGCTGGCACGAGTTGGTCGGTGCGGTAGATCAGGCGCTGGCCTTGGCTCGGGATGGCTCACAAGGGCCTCTTCAGGAGCCGCCCCCGCGGCTAAACATCGAGCCACAGCCTGCACCGGACTAAGGTCAGTCGTCCTTTGCCTGCATTTACTGAAGAAAACACTTTTTCACTATTTAAACAAAACAGAGCAATGAACAAGATTGTGCAAATCAACTTGGGCGGTTACGCCCTGACTATAGATGAGGACGCCTATCGGCATTTAAAGGCATACCTGGATGATATCCGCCAGCGCCTCGGTCGGCGCCAGGAGAGCGACGAGATCATGCGGGATATCGAGATGCGCCTGGGCGAGCTCATTACTAACCGCCTAAGCGGGCGTACCATTGCCGAGTTGGCCGATGTAGAGGCGGCTATAGAGGTAATGGGTAAACCCGAAGACTTTGGCGCCAAGGAGGGCGGCAGCGAACGGGTTGGGGAGAGAGGCAGTTTTCGGCCTGGCCGGCGGTTGTATCGCGATGAGAGCGACGCCGTCATCGGCGGGGTGTGCTCAGGGTTGGCGGCCTACTTTGGGTTGAGTGACCCGATATGGATACGCGTGGTTTTCCTGCTGCTAACCCTCATCTCTTTTGGCTTTTGGGTGCCGGCTTATGTATTGTTGTGGATTTTGGTACCGCCGGCGCGTACGGCGGCAGAGCGCCTGGCGATGCGCGGCGAGCAGCCCAATGTAGAAAACATCGTGCGCGAGGTAGAGCAAGGAGCCGAGCGTCTTTCGCGCCGAGCTGCTGCCTTCGGACGTGAGGCCGGGGAGAAGGTAGGCCCGGCGTCGAGGTCAATGGCTTCGGGTTGTGCCACCTTTTTGACGAGGTTTTTCAAAGGTGTGGCCATTTTCATCGCTGCCGGCCTGGTGCTTTCCCTGGGTGCCGTTTGGGCAGTGGGTACGGTTCTCTTTCTCACATCTCCGCCTGAGATAGCCGCCTTGAATCCCTTGCCTAAGGAGGGGGCTTACCTGGCCTTTGTCAACCTGTTTTTTCTCGTCGGCATACCGGTCATAGCCTTGGCGATTTGGCTGGTGCGCACTATTTTCCGCTTTCGGGCTCCGGCTTGGTTGGGCTTGGGCATGGCCGTCTTATGGCTACTCAATCTCCTTTCTTTTGTCGGGTTGGTGACGTGGGGCGCTATGCAGTACCGAGAAGAGGGGCAAATCTCCCGTCCCATAGACCTCGGCAGCGTGACGTCCGATACTTTATACCTTCGATTAGAGGAGGATGTTTCTCGGCCGGACGGTGCAGGGACAAGGTTTCGGCGCGGAAAGGCCTTCTTTGGGGCTCCTGCTATCTCGGTAAAACGCGGGACATCTACCGCTTTTGAGGGTTCCTACAGGGTCTACGCACGCGGCAAAACGGAAGAGGCCGCACAAGAGTACGCCGGTAGTGTGCCCTTTGAAGCCAACGTGACGGGTAATGTCTTGACTTTGCCGGCAGCCGTACACCGTGGCCGAGAGGGCTGGCGCGCTCAGCGGATAACGGTGCAAATAGAGGTGCCTCAGGGCAAGTACATCGTCTTTGCTCAAGGGGCACACCGGCTCGTATGGGCAGAGTATGTCGATGATGCCCAAAAAGCCGCAGACCACCCGGGTGCGGTTTTTCAGATGACCGCCCTAGGCCTGATGTGCACCAATTGCACGTTTTCGGAAGGTGAACAGGACGCCCACGGCTCGGTAGATTATTTCATTTTGGAAGGGCAACTAGACGTGGATATCACCCAAGACGAGGAGTTTCGCCTTCACTGTCCCGACCAGGCTGCCCCTAAGCCCTCTATTTCGGTAGTGCGCAAAGGTCGCACACTCATTCTTTCGCCAGCTAAAGGTCAAGACAAAATGCCGGTGCGCTGTTCGATACATACGCCAGAGTTCACGAGTTTGGTGGTCAACGGGCAAGGTCAGGTGAGCCTTAGCGGCTTTGAGGAGGGGCGCTCGACCGTCGTGGCCAAAGGCCCCGTTCGCGTGCGCGGGCTTTATCGCTCCGACGAGCTAAAGGCAGTGCTCAGCGACCAGGCTTCATTGGAGCTGGTGGGGGAAGGTACGCGGCTCGACGCCGTCCTTTCTAACTATGCCCGCTTGGAAGCCGGTGCTTGGCGGGTATCGGAGGCACAAATCATCGCCGCTCACCACAGCCAAGCACAAGTGCATGCGGAGGAAAGCATTAACGTCCGCACGGATGCTACCAGCAGCGTACAGACCGGCGGAAAGGGAACCTTCCGCCGAATGTAGGTGCCGCCGGCAAACGACGCCTCTTGGGCCAGGGTAAACCGACGAGGAGAAGCGTTGTTTTACGACTGCTCTTTGTCGGTTTTTTTATTTTGAACAAAACCTCTATCTGCCGTGCTTGCCCGTTGGTGCACTTCTTCCGCTCGTTTGAACCAAGCACCTGAGCTCGAACAAGAGGCGATGAGGACGCGCAAATGACTTATGCCCACACTCTGGTACGATAGCCCCGTGGTGCGCATCGAACAGGCCACCCCTACCGTCCGCCGCTTTTGGTTGGGCGCCCCGGACGGCGGCCGGCCGGCATTCAAGGCCGGGCAATTCATCACTTTCGATTTGCCCATCGGTGAAAAACGCCTCCAACGCTGGCGCAGCTACTCCATCGCCAACGCTCCCGGCGACGATACCGACCTCATAGAGCTATGCATCGTGCGCGCCCCGAACGGCCTGGCCACGCGCTACCTCTTTGAGGAAGTGCAAGTGGGTACTGTTCTGCGCTGGAAGGGTCCGGAGGGTACGTTTTGCCTGCCCGCTTCACTCGAAGACAAGGACTTAGTCATGGTCTGCACCGGAACGGGTGTGGCGCCTTTCCGAAGCATGTTGCGCCAACTGCAACACACCCACCAACCGCATCGCGGCCTTCACCTCATCTTCGGCGCCCGCACCGAGGCCGACGTCTTGTATCGCGACGAGTTCGAGGCGCTCACCCAGATGCTACCCGGATTCCGGTACGACATTGCGCTCTCGCGCCAGCCCGACTGGCCGGGCTATCGCGGATACGTACACCAGGTCTATTTAGAACACTATACCCAAAGGCGCCCAGATGTGCTTTTTTATCTGTGCGGCTGGAGCAACATGATCGACGACGCCGTAGCCAACCTCTTGCTCAAGCTGGGTTACGAGCGCAGGCAAATCTTGTACGAGTTGTACGGCTAAGCCCAAGCGCTACCGCCGCACTACTTCCAACACCTGAAATGCCCGCCGATAGGCGTCTTCTAATACCAGCAGATAGGTGCCCGCCGGCTGTCCTGATAGCGAGTAATAGCCATCTGGAGCGGCCGTAAAGCGCGCCACTTCTCGCCCGTCGAGCGACAACACCCGCACGGCATGCACCTCATCGGCGTTGGCCAGCCAAACGCCGTCTGTCGTGGGATTGGGATATGCCCGCACTACCGCGGCCGGCAGAGGAGTGCCCGTGCGGTTAAGCGGAGAGGTGAAGAGGAACGTCACCGTCACCGTGTCGGAGGGCAGGTTTTCGTTGGACATCTTCAACCGAATAACCGCCTCGGCCCCTACGATGCTGTCGTAGTTGAGAAAGTGCATGATGATAGGCCCGTATTCATTAGGCGGCAGGTCGAATGTCCTGGAGCTAACGGGCGGGGTGTAGCATAGATTTAGATCGCATACTTGCGACAAGCAGCCCGGAGTAATGCTGACAATAGTGCGCGTCCATCGAATAACTTGCAGCTGGTTGGTGAGGTTGGTGATGATAAAATGCCCTTCTACATCGGGTTGGGTGTGGGGAGCGATTTTCCACACTTCGGTAGCGCTCACGCTAAAGGTCGTCTGGGCAGTAGCGCCAAAGGCCAAAAAGAAAGCGGGTAAGAGGATGGCGGTCCGGTTCATAATTATGCGTTGGTGTGGGTTGAAAACGATACACAAAGTTAGAGCACTGCCGGCATCGAACGGCTTTCTTTTGCCTATCGCGGTTTGTTAAAATAAACCCTTTTTGAGGTGAGAAGAAATGGTTTCTTCCGGCGACAGGTCAGATGTGCCTGACCATCGGGAAGGAGGGGGAGCGGTTTTGTAACCTGCTCACTGTGTGCCGTACGGGTTTTGGAGTGGAAAATCTGTTGCCGCCATCCTTGGTACGAGGTGCTACAAGCGGCATCGGCCTAACTTTGCGCGCATGTGGCGGCTCCATCGGCGTCGCCGAGGATACAACAGGGAAGGAGTTGCTTCTAAAACGGGAGGTCACTTTGGGTATCAAGGCATTTGCTCCGGCGTCCATCGGAAATGTGGGTGTGGGTTTCGACGTCTTAGGCATGGCATTAGAACGGCCGGGCGACGAGGTCATCGCCCGCAAGGTGTCTACGCCCGGCGTACGCATCTCGAAGATCACCGGCCACGGAGGCAGGCTGCCGTATACTGCAGAGGCCAATACGGCGGGTGTGGCCGTTTTGCGCCTATTGGAGTACTTGGGGGCGGAGCAAGAGGGTATAGAGTTGGAGATTCATAAAAAAATGCCGTTGGGTAGCGGTTTGGGAAGCAGTGCGGCCAGTGCGGTGGCGGCCGTGCTGGCGGTGAGTGAATTGCTGCGCACCGGATTGAGCAAGCGCGAGCTGCTCCCCTTCGCCTGCCGGGGCGAGCAGGTGGCCTCCGGCAGCTTTCACGCCGACAATGTAGCACCTTCTATGCTGGGCGGCATCGTACTGGTGTGTGACGGAGAAGCTCTGGACGTGCATCGCCTGCACGTCCCGCCGGGGCTGTTTGTCGCCGTAGTACACCCCCATATCGAGGTGCTTACCCGTCAGGCGCGCGCCATCTTAAAGCCGGAAGTGCCGCTGCGCGACTACGTGCGCCAGAGCGCTTTTTTGGCGGGATTCGTCGTCGGCTGCTTTACCTCCAACCTCGAGCTCATCGGCCGGTGTCTGAAGGACATCCTCATCGAGCCCCAGCGCGCGCCGTTAATTCCGGGCTTTTACGACGTCAAACAGGCCGCCCTATCGGCCGGAGCGTTAGGGTGCAGCATCTCCGGAGCGGGCCCTTCCGTCTTCGCCCTGGGCGAAAACAGCCTAATCGCCGAAAACGCCGGACTGGCCATGCAAAGCGCCTTCCGAGAGCACAACATCGCCGCCGACCTCTACCTATCGAAAGTGAACCCCGAGGGTGCCGTCGTCTGTTAGGGCTCTGCTCAATCATAGAGGGGGGAATAGGAAGAAATAGTAAACAAATCGGCCTCGCCCTGCCGGCAAATGCCGTAATTTTGGGCCGATTATTGCTATTATAAAGGAAATTTGCCCACAACTGGGCGTCAAACGCCATAACCGTTTACCAAACCCTCCCTCCATGAATAAAACGTTACTCTGTATTCCGTGGCTATTGTGGCTCGGATTTGTCTTGACACCGTTTGTGGCTTCGGCAACGACCAAAACGGAGCAAGTCGAGCAGTACTTGGGCACGCACCGCTACAAGCGCGAGCGGCCGGTGGGCGTGGTTAAGTTCGTTTTCCGGCGCGCCGTGCTCAAGCGCCAAGGCGACGGCAAAAAGACCTACGAGCAGCTGCTCATCGGCGAGCCGGGCTTTTCTAATCGCAACAATGCCGGACCCTTGCTGCGCATCCAAATCGTTCGCAACGGCGAGACCATCACGGTAGAGTCGGAGGCGGAGCGGCAGGCGCGCAAAAAGGAAGAGCAAGCAGCAGCGGCTCGCGCCAAAGAAGAGCGGCGCAAAAAGCACCGCTCGACCCCACCGCCCGATGCGGCCGCCGAAACGGCAGCGCTCTCGGAGAAGGCTCCCTCGGGCAGCGCAGCGCGCGCAGGAAAGGGCTCGTCGTCGGCAAGGCCTGCCGAGCCTTCTCAGGTCAAGCCACAGCGTACGTTCACGGCCAAAGGTGCGCCTTCGGTACCGCCCGCTGCACCCGTCGAAAAAAGAGCCGACCCCATCCCTGTGGCTTACACGGCACCTTCTGCAGCAGGGGCGGCCCCCTTGCTCATCGCCGACCCGGTGCGACCGCGCCAGAACATTCCTCCACCGCCGGGCCTTGAAAACAAAGGCCTCAGCCTACCCGACTCGATAACCGTGGTGCGCAACATCGAAGAAGCCAAAGAGCAGATCACTACGTGGAAAGGGCGGCTATGGCAAACCATCAAGCCGGCCTGGGAGTTTGTGATGTGGGTCTTCAGCAGTCTTATTGTCATCCTGATTTGCCTTGCCGGTATATGTCGGTATGTGGCGAAAACGGCGGCTTCAGAAAGCCTCATCAGCGCTTACGGGCGCGTCATTGTGGGGCGCTGGATTGTGTCGGCCCATCAAAATGCGGCGGCTATGTTGTTGGTTATTACCTGGATCATCGCCATCGTGCTGCTGCTCGATGTCTTCATGTGGTTGGTGTATTTGAACTTGCCCATCTGGATGCTGCTCATCATTTGGTTTCCGGCCTTATGGCTGGCGGAGAAGATTACCAGCTGGATCGTACCCAATATTCCCGTTGCAGGACACCCCTAAGCAAGTAGGACGACCAACCGCTTGTGTGCGCTTGGCGTCTTAGGAAGGCCATGAGCCGCTTGTATCTATGTGGGTTGCTCG
>Ga0129299_1000529_pt1 | contig 24286 bp, 22 predicted proteins | sample ConPoolayeCmetaG_FD_94477 | JGI IMG/M metagenome (GOLD analysis project Ga0129299, IMG submission 94477) | Hot spring microbial mat communities from California, USA to study Microbial Dark Matter (Phase II) - Cone Pool mat layer C metaG ...
CTCCTCCTGCAACCGCACCCGGTTCCGCAGGCTGCCCAGGTAGTGACCCAGGTGCAGTTTGCCTGTAGGCCGATCGCCGGTCAAGACTCGTTTGCGTTCCATTTTGCACCTCCCTTAGATCTTGTCTGAAAACCACCAAGACACAAAGGACACCAAGGGTACCATGCGGTTTTTATTCGTTTCCCTCGTGTTCTTTGTGGCCTTTGTGTCTTTGTGGTGAGCTTTTCAGACTAGCTCTTACGTATACAGGCGATCAATAAAAAAAGCGCCCGCCCTCTCTTCGAGGACGAGCGCTCTGTTCCAGGCTGCCCGTGGTGCCACCTCCCTTAGGCCGGCTCTCGAAACAAAAAATCCGCCGGTGATGGCGGATTTACAATCGGCGAGCCAGCCTCACTCGTTGCAGGTACGGCCCTTCCCCGCAGAAGGGCGATACCCTCGGCCTTGATAACGGTGGCGTCTCCGGCGCCGACTACTGGTCTGAAAGCCGGACATCTCCTCCGGCTTGACGTTCGGCGGGCAACTCCCAGGCCCATTCACTGCCGGCGCTGGTATCGGGCTTCCACCTGACCCCGACTCTCTGGACCCCGCTTTGACAGCTACTCTTCCTGATCCTCGTCTTTGGCTATTCTTTTTGGCAGGACAACTGCCTGCACACCCGACCGATCGCCGGACTGTGGCTCGGCGGCACAGGGCAGGCAATGACTTGACAGGTTGGAGTATAACCCATTCCGGCGGAATTGTCAAATTGCACGGGTAACAGTGCTCTCCCGTCCGCGTATCCGTGTCCAACTGCCTACCCTCCCGCAGGTTTGCTTTCTAACTTGCGGGAGGGTAGGAATCAAACATGACCGAGATCGTTATGAAAGGTGCGGAGTGAGCCTGGCCAGCAGTTTGGCCTTGGGCATAAAGCCCACGATCCGCTCTACCGACTCGCCATTTTTGAACAGGATCAGGGTGGGAATGCTCATCACTCCATACTGTGTCGCCAGCTCGTTATTGTGGTCCACGTTCAGCTTGGCGACCTGGAGCCGGCCTTCATATTCGTTGGCGATCTCTTCCAGGACCGGCGCGATCATCCTGCACGGTCCGCACCACACCGCCCAAAAGTCCACCAATGTGGGCAGCCCGGCTTTGAGCACCAGTTCCTCGAATGTACTGTCGGTGACTTCAATCGGCTTTGTCATGTCTTGCTCCTCTTTGTTCGATGTCTCAATCTATTCCTCCGGGGTGGGGGCAGAAAAGCGCGAAAAGACCAGTTCAAACACACGGCTCATCCGTTGCCGGTCCAGCTCTCCATCGCCGCCTGCCATGCACTCGTGCAGGAAATTCTCAACGACAAGCAGCCCAACGCGATCCAGCGCGGCCCGTGCCGCCATCAACTGTGTCAGGACCGCTTCGCACTCCCGCTGCTCTTCGATCATGCGTTGCAGGCCCCGGATCTGGCCTTCTACCCGCCTGAGACGATTGGTGATCTCCTCACTCCCCACCCGGCACCCCCGTGTATATACCCCTGCGGGGTACAGGCCCTATCTTAGCCCTTTTTCGGCCTTTTGTCAAGCCGCTGCTCGCCCTGGTCAGGGCGACACAGCAGAGAGGGTCACCCTGCCGAGAGGTGCGGGAGGATTTGCTAAATCCGCAGTTCTACCACATCTCCATCCTGGAGGACATAATCGCGGCCCACCGGCTGGCCGTCAAAAGCGGTGCTGCCCCACACGCGGGCCGACTTGAGATTCTCGTAAAAATCGCGGTGGACCTGGGCCGCAAACTCTTCCACCGTGCTCCCTTTCTTCATCACAAAGGGTGCACTCAGATCAGGCTCCCGACCAGGGGGCCTGGCGTAGATGCGCATGATGCCCAACTGCTCGAACACCATCTGCTTCAGGCGCTCCAGATGCCGGCCGGTGGCTGCCGAGACAGACAGCAGAGGCCATTCCTCCTCCAGCAACTCGCGAAAGATGTGGAATAGCTCGTCGGTTGTCTCATCGTCGCACTTGTTGGCCAGCACCAGGAACGGTTTGATGGTCGGGCGTCGCTCCCCGGTGTACCGATCCTGACGATGCGGAGGGATGATGCGCTGTTTTTCCAGGATGGCAACTGCCTCCTCAAGTTGTTGCAGGGGATCGGTCTGCACATCCACCACCAACAGCACCAGATCGGCGCGCCGGATCAGGTTCAGCAGTTCCGGCTCGACATACTCCCTATCCAGCGGTGGGGTGTCAATCAACTGGATCTGGACATTTTCCACCGGCATCATGCCAGGTGTAGGTTCCCAGGTGGTGTACGGGGCGGCCGAGACCTGGGGCGTTGCGTTGGTCAGCGCGGCCACCAGAGCCGACTTGCCGGCGTTGGTCGGTCCGATGACAGCCACCTGCCCGGCTCCTTCCCGTTCAATGCGGAAGGCGGAGTCCTGCCGACCGATCTTTTTGCGGGCCTGAGCCGAGGCCTTGAGCCTGGAAAGCTGCCGGCGCAGGTCGGCCCGCAGGTGGTCGGTGCCCTTGTGCTTGGGGATCAGGCTGAGGTACTCTTCCAGGCAGGCGATCCGGTCCTCGACCGATTCGGCTTCGCGGTATCGTTTTTCTGCCGCCAGGGCTTCCGGCGGAAGGTTGGTTGGCATGGCTGGCCCTCACCACACAGGCCAGGACCCCAATGCCTGTCCTGGCCGATCTATCCGGCGGAATTGTAGCATAGTCCGGGCGGTTCGGCAAAAAAGAAGAGACCTGTCTGGGACAGGTCTGCCTCCATAACTGGGGTGGATGACGGGGGTTGAACCCGCAACAACCGGTTCCACAGACCGGTGCTCTGCCTTTGAGCTACATCCACCGTGCCCAAACTCAGTATAGCACAACCTTTCTGAAAATGCAAATGGACATCCCCCACAGATTCCAAAACCTGTGGCCGACAGCACCGCTGTTGGCTGCCCACGCCATTTGGCATGTGGCCGGCTTTCCCTTGCTCGGCGGGGGTCTGTGACCCCTGCCAGTGGGGGCTGCCAGGTCACAGACCTGGCGGGAGCAGAAGCTGTGGCCGACAGCACCGCTGTTGGCTGCCCACGCCATTTGGCATGTGGCCGGCTTTGTGGTATAATCTGCTCTGGAACACCGGGGAGAGGAACGGTTCCTGGAGAGGAGCAGACCATGATCAAGGTCACCATTGACAGTATTCGGGCCAGCCTGCTGTCCCAACATCGGGTGGTGGTCCTCAAGGAGGAGGGAGTAGAACGCTACCTGGCCATCTGGATCGGGCCCTATGAGGCCGATGCGATCACCATCAAGTTGCAGGGGGTGGAGGTTCCCCGTCCCCTGACCCATGACCTGGCCTACCAGACCATCCTCAAATTGGGGGCCAGGGTGTCTCACGTGCTGGTGAACGACCTGCAGGATGACACCTTCTATGCCCGCATCATCATGGACCGGGATGGCAAGGCGGTGGAGCTGGATTCGCGCCCCAGCGATGCCATCGCTCTGGCCGTCCGGGCCAACGCCCCCATCTTTGTCAGCGAGTCGGTGATGGAGCGGGCCGGGGTGACCCCAGACGAAGAGATTGACCTGAACGCCCTCACCCCCGAAGAAGAGGAGAAACTGGCGCCGTACAAAGAGTTTATCGAGGGGCTGGACCTGGGCGATCTGGGGTAACAACCCCCAAGACTGGCCAAAGCCTGGAGGCCGGCCGGGCAGGCAGGCCGGATCGCACCAGCGGTCGTCGGCGCGGAGGCTTGTACGCAGTTGCGGGCAGGGCCCCTGTTCGGTACCGTGTGGCCGGCGGGGGCTTGCTTTATGCCCCGGTAGTGAGGCAGAAAAGGTGACCGAAAGCAGCAGGATCGAGCGCCTGCCCCCGCAGAACATCGAGGCCGAAGAGGCCGTTCTGGGGGCGCTGTTGATTGACCCGGATGCCATCTTCCGGGTGATCACCTTTTTGCGCCCCGGCGACTTTTATCGGGAAAAGAACGGCTGGATCTACGATGCCGCCCTGGCACTCCACGAGCGGCGGGAGCCGATTGACTTTCTGACCATCTGCGATGAACTGGAGCATCGCGGTCAACTCGAGCAGATTGGTGGGCCGGCGTTCATCACCTCCCTGATCAATGCCGTGCCAACCTCGGTCCATGTCGAACACTATGCCCGTCTGGTCGAGCGGGCGGCTACCCGGCGGCGACTGATCGAGGCGGCCGGTCAGATCGCGGCCCTGGCCTATCAGGAAGCGGAGGATGTGGATGAGGTCGTAGACCGCGCCGAAGAGGTCCTCTTTGGCGTGTCGCAACGGCGCGTCGCCCGCGATCTGGTGCCGATCAAGCAGATCCTGAGTGACTACTACGACCGCATCGAGTACCTGACCAGCCACCGGGGGGAGATGATCGGCATCCCGACCGGTTTCGCCGACATAGACAAGCTGTTGGGTGGCTTCCAGCGCTCCGATCTGATCATCCTGGCAGCCAGGCCGTCGGTCGGAAAGACAAGCCTGGCATTGAGCATTGCTCACAACGCAGCCAAAAAGTTCCGGCAACGGGTGGCCCTCTTTAGCCTGGAGATGTCGGCCGAGCAGGTGGTGCAGCGCCTCATCTCGGCCGAGACCGGCATTGACTCTCAACGCCTGCGTCGGGGTGAAATCGCCGACGATGAATGGGGCCGCTTTATGAAAGCCAGCAGCGATCTGGCGGAGACCCTCTTTTACGTGGACGACACGCCCAACATCTCGGCCCTGGAACTGCGCACCAAGGCCCGCCGCCTCCACGCCGAGATCGGCCTCGACCTGCTGGTCGTAGACTATTTGCAGCTCATGCGCGGCGATGTCCGCGCCGAGAACCGGGTGCAAGAGATCTCGGCCATCTCCCGGTCGCTCAAGGCCCTGGCCCGCGAGTTGAATGTGCCGCTGTTGGCCCTGTCGCAGCTTTCCCGCAGCGTCGAGTCCCGCTCCGACAAGCGGCCGATCCTGTCGGACCTGAGGGAAAGTGGTGCCCTGGAGCAAGATGCAGACGTCGTCATCTTTATCTATCGTGACGAGATGTACAACGAAAACACCGAACGGAAAAATATCGCCGACATTATCGTGGCCAAACATCGCAATGGCCCGACCGGCACCGTGTCGTTGTACTTTAAGAAAGAGCTGGCCCAGTTCCGCGAGGCGGAGCTGCGCCGCATGGAGATTGACACCCTGTGACCCAGGCTCATCGGCTGGCCCGGTGGCTGACGCCTCCGGTTGTGGCCCTGCTGGCCCTGACCGTCTATCTGCGCACCCTGCTGCCCGGCGTCGGGTGGGGGGACATTGCCCGCTTTCAGTATGTGGCCCAGGTGTGGGGCATCCCTCACCGCTTCGGTTATCCCCTCTACATCGCCATCAGCCGATTGTTTGGCTATCTGCCGGTGGGCGATGTGGCCTACCGCATCAACCTGATGTCGGCCTTTTTTGCCGCGCTGGCTGCGATGACCGTCTGCCTGATCGTCATGCGCCTGGCCGACGACTGGGTGGCGGGGGCCTCGGCGGGGCTGTCCTTTGCCTTTTCGCGAGCGATGTGGGGCCAGGCGGTGGTGGCCGAGGTCTATGCGCTCAACGCCTTTCTCATCGGGGCCGTGATCCTGGTACTGTTGGCCTGGCACCAGACCCGCCGGCCGGCACTCCTCTACCTGGGCCTCGGCCTCTATGCCCTGAGCTTTGGCAACCACATGACGGTCGTCACCCTGGTGCTGGCGGTGCTCTATCTGCTGCTGGCTACCGATGCCCGGCTGTTGCTCAGCCCGAAGAAGGTGGCAGCGTTGGCCGGGCTGGTGCTGCTGGGGGCGTTGCAATATCTGTATGTGATCATCCGCGCTCACCAACAGCCACTCCTGAACGAGTTGGGTCCCTTCTCCTGGCGGGGCTGGTTGCACTGGATGACCCGCAGCCGCTTTCCGGGCCAGTTCTTCGGCTTTGGCCTGGGTGACCAGGCTGACCGATTGCGCATCTATCTGGAGCTGCTGGAGAAGCAGTTCTTCCGTTGGGGCTACCTCCTGGGCTTTGTGGGGGCCTGGGAGCGGCTGAAGGCGGAGCTGAAAAGCTTTGTCTTTCTGGCGCTGGTCGCGCTGGGCATCTACCTCTTTGGCATGAACTATGGCGGCATCACCTTCCGCATCTATCTCATCCCCTCCTACCTGGTCTTTGCCGTCTTTCTGGGGTGTGGTCTGAGTGCCCTGCGGCGGTGGCTGGCCGATCAGCTCCAGGGCCGACCTGGCTGGCTGGCCTGGCCGTTGCTGGCCGGGTTGGCGGCGGTCATCCTGGCCATGCCCCTCTATCCGCTGTGGCAGAACTGGACCGAGGTGGACGAGAGTGACAACACCTACTACCAGGACATGGCCCGAAATTTCGTGAATCACGTCGAACCTGATTTCATTCTGGTGGACTCGGAGTTGTACTACGACGATCTGGAGGCGATCCTGTATGTGACCTGGGTGGAGAAGGGGTGGTACGCGGCGCGTTGGGTGGCTCCCGGCGAGATTGGGGCCTGGCTGGGGCAGAGGCCGATCTACGCCTGGGCCGACGGGGCAGCCTGGCATACTCGCTACCTCGAAGAGCCGATAGCCGGGTTGCCGGGGATGGTGCGCGTCTTGGGGCGGCGCGAGTGAGGGGGATACGGATTCGGCGATCAGGAAGGTGAGATGAAGGGCTTCGCCGGCTTCCCGGCCGGAAAACAACCCTATACCCCGGTGCCCAACCTCTTTTTCAGCGAGCTTTTGCCCGATATTGACCACCTGGGCGAGCTGAAAGTGACGTTGCACCTCTTCTGGCTGCTGGCCCAGAAAAAGGGGGAGCGGCCCTGTGTCAGCGGCGAGGAGCTGGCCGCCGATCAACGCCTGCTGGCCGGCCTGGCCACGCCCGGCCTGTCGCCCCAGGAGGCGCTGCACGATGCCCTGGAGCGGGCTGTGGCCCGGCGCACATTGCTGCGGGTGACCAGCGGGGAGGGAACTGCCCGCCGCGACTGGTACTTTGTCAACAGCGAAAAGGGCCGCCAGGCGGTGGAGGAGCTGCTGGCCGGCAAATGGTCGCCAGTCGGGCCGGAACAACCGCTGCATCTCCAGGTCCAACGGCCCAATATCTTTGTGCTCTATGAACAGAACATCGGCCCCCTCACCCCGCTGCTGGCCGAGGAGTTGATGGAGGCCGAGGACAGCTACCCGCCAGCCTGGATCGAAGATGCTTTTCGGGAGGCGGTCGAGTTGAACAGGCGGAGCTGGCGCTACGTGCGGCGCATCCTGGAGCGGTGGGCGGCTGAGGGAAAAGAGGATGAAACGGCTCGACGAAGTGATGAGCGGGACCGGCGGCGCTTTATCTCCGGCGAATATGCTGACTACATCGAGCACTAACCACCCGGACGACCAGCCCTGTCCGTTGTGCGGGGGTCTGGGCTATGTGCGGGAGAATGTGCCGGTGGGCCATCCCCACTTTGGCAGGCTTTTCCCCTGCCGCTGCAAACTGGCCGAGATCGAACGGCAGCGGCTGGAGCGGTTGCGCGCTCTGAGCAACCTGCAACACCTGAGCCACATGACCTTTGACACCTTTGTCCCCGATGGCTATGGCCTGCCTCCCGATAAAGCGGCCAACCTGCACCTGGCCTTTGACCTGGCCCGCCAATACGCCGACAACCCCCAGGGATGGCTGGTCCTGTTCGGCGGCTATGGCTGCGGGAAAACCCATCTGGCGGCGGCCATCGCCAACCAGGCCATCGAGCGCGGCCGGCCGGTCCTGTTTGTTGTCGTCCCAGACCTGCTGGATCACCTGCGGGCCACCTTCAGCCCTCATAGCCCGGTGCGCTATGACGAGCGGTTCGAGGAGGTGCGCACGGCGCCGCTGCTCATCCTCGACGACCTGGGCACTCAGAGCAGCACGCCGTGGGCGCAGGAAAAGCTGTTCCAGATTTTCAACTACCGCTACACTGCCCGCCTGCCGACCGTCGTCACCTCCAACCAAAGCCTGGAGGAGATTGACCTGCGCCTCCGCTCCCGGCTGGTGGACCCCGAATTAGTCACGATCGTCACCATCCTGGCTCCCGATTTCCGGCGCAGCGGGGTGGCTCAGGACCAGTCCGATCTCTCCAGCCTGGCGCTGCTGCAGGATATGACCTTTGATCGGTTTGACCTGCGCCAGGATGAACTGCCGGCCGAGGAGCGGTCCAACCTGAAGCGCGCCTTTGACCTGTGCCGGGACTATGCCGAAAACCCAGAAGGCTGGCTGGTGTTGACCGGCGAGTATGGCTGTGGCAAGACCCATCTGGCAGCGGCCATTGCCAACGCCCGCGTGGCCAGGGGGCAGCCGGCCCTCTTTGTCGTCGTCCCCGACCTGCTGGACCATTTGCGGGCCACCTTTAACCCGGCCAGCCCGGTACGCTTTGACAAACGGTTTGAAGAGGTCAAAACCGCCCCCCTTTTGATCCTCGATGACCTGGGCACCCAGAGCGCCAGTCCGTGGGCGCAGGAAAAGCTCTACCAACTGTTCAACTACCGCTACAACGCCCGCCTGCCGACCGTCATCACCATGGCCCGGACGATTGATGAGGTGGACCCTCGCCTGCGGACGCGGATGCTCGATGTGGGGCGCTGTACCGTCTATGCCATCCTGGCCCCCAGCTACCGGGGAACTTCTCAACGCCGGGCGACACGCAAGGGGCGGGCAGGGGGCAAGCGGGCCGGGTAGGGAGAGGAGAGAGTGGAGGTATGTCATGCCCGAACCAACCTTCAGCCAACAGCAACACAGCGCCCAGCCCAATGTGCCGGTTATCCCGCTGGGCTGCGAGCGACCAGTCTCCGAAACGTTGCCAGTAGCGGTCGAGCGTATTGTCCGCGAGTTGCAGCCGGAGAAGGTGATCCTCTTTGGCTCCTACGCCTATGGCACGCCGACGCCGGACAGCGATGTGGACTTGTTAGTGATCTGGGAGACCGACGCGCCAGGCAAAGAACGGTCCTGGGCAGTCTCGCGCCTGTTGATCCCTCGTCCTTTCCCGGTGGACATCCTGGTCAAAACGCCTCAGGAGGTTGAGCGCGCCCTGGCCAAGGGTGATTTTTTCCTGCGCGAGATTATGACTCGTGGGAAGGTGTTGTATGAGCGACGTCAATGACCCCCTGGCGTGGATAGAACGTGCCGAGGAAGATTATCTGCTGGCCCGTTCGGCCCTACGCCGGAAGAAACCCCTGACCTACGGCGCTTGTTTCCATGCCCAACAGTGTGCCGAGAAATACCTGAAGGCCATTCTTGTTGCCAGGGGCGTGGCCTTTGCCAAAATACATGACCTGCTTTTGTTGAGTGATCAGTGCGAGAAAGCAGGCGTAATAGTGACGATAGAAGCCAAACAGCTCAACACCCTCTCTGACTATGCCGTGCGCATCCGCTACCCTGGCGAGGACCCCACGCCTGATGAAGCCCATGAAGCCATAGAGATCGCCAAAGCCGTGCGCCGCTTTGCGCGCACCTTTTTGGGAGTCCCGTGAACATTGCCTGCGGAGACATCCCATGCGACCAGGCAACCTGGAGAGCTGACGATTTTACCAACATGATCCACCAGCGCCATCGCCTCCACCCCCACCTCGCCGAAGCGGCCATCCTGGCCGCGCTGCTGATCCTGCCGCTGCTTTTCTGGTGGCGGTTGTGGGCTTTCGATCCGGCTGACCGGGTTGCTTTCCCCGAAGGGGATTTTGCCGGCCAGTACTATCCGCTACAACTCTTTGCCGCCCGCGAGCTGGCCGCCGGCCGCCTGCCGGCCTGGGACCCCTACCTCAACGCCGGGCAGCCGGGCCTGGCCGACATCCAGACCGGGACCTTCTATCCGCCCAATCTGCTGACCAACCTGCTCCTGGCGGTGGTGGGCCTGCCCTTCAGTCCGGGGGTACTCACTGCCCAGGTGATCCTCCATTTTTCGCTGGCCAGCCTGTTCACCTACCTCTTTGTCCGCCACCTGGCCCGCCGCGCCGGGGCACGGCTGCCCGCTGCCCGCTTTGCCGGGGCAGTCGCTGCCCTGAGTTTCACCTATGCCGGCTACCTGACCTCCTTCCCCGTCCAGCAGATCACCATCCTGGAGACGGCGGTCTGGTTGCCGCTGGTGCTGTTGTTTGTGGATCTGTCCGTTGAGCGGGGGGCGGATCGTGGAATGCGGAATGCGTATTCCGTGCTGGCCGGGATGGCCCTGGCCTGCGCCTTCCTGGCCGGACACCCGCAGACGGCGATGTATGTTGTCTATGCTACCCTGGCCTACAGTCTGTTTCAAGCAACAGGCAACAGGCAACAAACAGCAAGTAGCATCCACCACGCGCCACGTTTTCCGTTCTCCATTTTCCGTTCTGCGTTCTACGTGCTGCTCCCCCTGCTCATCGGTGCGACCCTATCTGCCGTGCAACTGATCCCATCGCTGGAGTTCATCGCCCGTTCCACTCGCGCCGGCCTGGACTATGACGCCCTGTCCGGGGGCTTTCCCCTGGCCGAGCTCACCCACCTGCTCTACCCCGGCTATTTTGGCGGATCGCCGCAGTATGTGGGCATTCTGCCGCCGATCCTGGCCCTGGCAGCCCTGGCCATGAAACAGGCACGGCGCGATCTGATCTTTTGGACCCTGTTGGGAGCAGTGGCGTTGTTACTGTCGTTCGGAGGGAACACCTTTCTGTACAATGTGGCCTACCTGCTGGCACCCGGTTTTGGCCTGGTGCGGAACCAGGAGCGGATCATCTTTCTGTTCAGCCTGGCGGTGAGCGTCCTGGCCGGCTATGGGGCGCTGGCCCTGGTGCAACCGCTGTCCCGGCCGGAGCGTAAAGGGTTTCGCCGCCTGGGGCGTGCCCTGGCCTGGGCCGGCGTTGCCTTTCTGGGGTTGACCGCCCTGTGGTACCTGGGCTATCTCCAGGGTCAACAGCAGGGGGTGACGATCAACCTGTTTGAAGGGGTATTACGCCACCACTTCCTGCTCCTGCTCCTGCTGGGTGGCTCGGCGCTGCTCCTGGCCCTGCGGTCCGGCGGCAAGGTGCGGCGGTCAGGGCTGATGGCCCTGGCCCTGGGCCTGATCGGGTTCAACCTGTTCACCGTTAACTGGCAGTACAACGTCATTGACCCCGACTATGGCGGGCCGCGACCCGCTATAGCCGAAGGCCCCTTTGTCGAGACCGGCTGGGTGGCGTTCTTAAAGGGGCAGCCGGGTACCTTCCGCATCTCCAGCGCCGGGCTGTTGCCGGGCGGGGCCAGCGCCGGCATCGTCTATGGGCTGGAGGATATTACCGGCAATACACCCTTGCGCCTGGAATCGTATCGGCGATTTGAGGAGCAGGTGGGAAACTGGCGGCAATTGCAACTCCTGAATGTCCAGTTTGTGTTGAGCAAACGAGACCTGGAGGGTCCCGGTCTGGAGCGGGTCTATGAGGAAGGGGGGGTCAGGGTGTACCGGGTAACCGACCCGCTGCCTCGCGCCTGGGTGGTGCACCATGTCATAACGGCCGATGACGAGGCCGCCTTGCAGATCCTGAATGCCGACGATTTCGACCCCAGGACCACCGCCGTGCTGCCATCCGAGTATGGTCAGCCTGCCCTCTCCGGCGGGCCGGGAAGCGCCGTCCAGGTTGTAGAGGCCAGGCCGGGGCGGCTGGCGCTGGAGGTGCCGCCGGGTGATGAGGGCTTGCTGGTGATCAGCCAGCCGTTCTACCCCGGTTGGCAGGCATGGGTGGATGGGAAACCGACCCCTGTCTACCGCGCTGACTATCTGTTACAGGCCATTCCACTCCAGGCTGGCGCCCGCCGGGTGGAGCTGGCTTACCATCTATCCCCCCTTCCGGCAATGATCAGCCTGGCCGGGCTGGCAGGTTGCCTGGCCGGCCTGATCTGGGGGCGGCGGACCGCCCGCCGGCGGGAACGCCCGCTCCGGCTTGACGGCCCAGGGGAGGTCGTGGTACAATGAACCAGGGGCATCTCAGGGGAGAGCACCGTGGGCAAAATGGATGTAAGTAGCAAGTGGGTTCTGGGTGGTTCGCCTGATCTCTGGGTGCGCTGGGTGCTGAACGATCCGACGCTGGAGGTGGAGGAACTGCTGGATGCTGAATTTCAGTTCGTCGGGCGAGCCAGCGACTCGTTGCTCCGCGTGCGAGGAACAGAGGGCTTTTTCCTGGTCCTGACTGAAGTTCAGCTTCGCGCCGACCCACGGATGCCGCGCCGGATACGGGCCTACGCTGCTCTGGCCGAGGAAAAGTATGACTTGCCGGTTTACCCGGTGGTCCTTTGTCTTCTCCCATCACCGACAGGAGACCAGATACCCGACCAGTTCCACAGCGAATTTCGAGGGCTGGTGGCCCATCAGGACTTTCGAGTGCTGAAAACCTGGCAACTGGATGCCGACGAGATTCTGAGACAGGAGGTGGTGCCGCTGATCCCTTACGTGCCCCTGATGCAGGGCGGTGATGAGGCGGCCATCCGGACCGCTGCACGGCTGCTACAGCGACAGACAGAAGAAGAGCCTTTGCAGATGGTGCTGGCACTGTTTGCCAGCTTTGTGCTGGATGTGACAACCGTACAGCAGATTGTGAGGTGGAATATGCCGGCATTGCGTGAATCGCCACTCTATCAGGAGATATTGCAGCAAGGGATGCAACAGGGCCTGCAGCAAGGGATGCAACAGGGCCTGCAGCAAGGGATGCAACAGGGCCTGCAGCAAGGGATGCAACAGGGCCTGCAGCAAGGGATGCAACAGGGCCTGCAACAAGGCATTCTCCAGGGCCATCGCCGGGCAATCCTGGGCCTTCTGCGAGCACGGTTAGACCTGTCAGCCACCGACCTGGAAGGGGTGGCTCGACGGTTGGATCGGATCGAGGGGGAAGGAAGCCTGCAAGCTCTGGTTGTGGAAGCTTCGCGGGTGAACAACCTGAAGGAGTTTCAAACTGCTCTGGACAAAATGCTTTGATGTCGTAACTACCTGCCACAAAGGACCCACAAAGGGCAACTCCTAAAGAATCCTTTGTGTCCCTTCGTGTCCTTTGTGGTTTTTGTAAAAACAGGCCGGCCCCAGGCTCCGACGCACCTGACCCGGTTTGCCGATTATCCTGTTTGAGATTATAATAGGCCCCGCCCGTGACGCTCGCATCCAGGATGTGGCATGAATAACAAGACCGGTATGCTCACGGTCTTGAAAAACCGGAATTTTCTGGCCCTGTGGCTCGGCCAGCTTGTCTCCAAAGTAGGGGACAACTTTGCTGTTGTTGCCGCTCTGGTGCTCATCAATGAACTGGCTGCCAGGACAGGACTGGCTGTGGTGGTGGTGGCCATCGCCCTGACCCTTCCACAGCTTTTTGCCCTGGTCAGCGGCGTCTTTGTGGACCGCTTCAGCCGCAAGGTATTGATGATCAGTACCGACCTGCTGCGGGCAGGAGTTGTCCTGCTGCCATTGCTGATCCAGCGACCCGGCCACCTGTATATCCTCTATCTGACAGCCTTTCTCCTCATGGCGCTGAGCGCAGTCTTTATCCCGGCGCGGAACGCCTCCATTCCCAACATGGTGCCCGAGGCACACCTGCTGACGGCCAACGCCCTGATCCAGGCCACTGAGCTGCTGTCGTTGATCGTCGGCGCCTCGCTGGCCACTCTGATCATCAGCCTGACTTCGACCTCTACCGCTTTTGTGATTGATTCGATCACCTTTGGGATATCGGCCATCCTGCTGATCACGGTGCGTATCCCGCCCGGCCCGCTGCACAGCCCGCCGGCTGCGACCGCAGTGCCGGTCAGCGAACTGCGCCGCTTCTGGAAAGGGTTCACCGATGGCATTCGCTACATCACCGGCAACAGCCTGCTGCTGCAGTTGATGGCCATCACCACTGCTGCCACGCTGGGCCTGAGCGCCACCGTCCTGCTGGCCGCAGCCTATTTCAAAGATCTACTTGGCGTATCATCTGAATATATCGGCCTGTTGCAGGCGACCGAAGGGCTGGGCATGGCGGCAGGCGCGGTGTTGATCAGCATCTATGCCTCCTGGGCCCGTTCGCGCCAGATTGTCAGCATAACGATGATCATCCTGGGTGGCGGCATCCTGGTCTTTGCCCTGGCCCCGCTCTACTGGCTGGTGCTGGTCGGGGCCTTGGTAGTGGGCCTGTGCATCGTCTCGGCGCGGACCACGCTGGCCGCCATGACCCAGGCGCTGGTACCCGACTCGCAGCGGGGCCGCGTCGAAAGTGCCATGGTCACCGTCATCGGCATCGGCACGATGGGGGCGCTGATCATGGCCGGCATCCTGGGCGACCTGGTCGGCCCGACAAGTGTCTTTGTCTTCACCGGCGTTGTGGTGCTGGCCGCGGGTATCGCCTCGATCTTTACCCTGCGCGGGGCGGAGGAACTGCTGCTCAACGGGAGCAACGGCCCCACCCAGCCGCTGGAGTAGGCCAACAGGGATGGCCATGTTGCGAACAAAAATCGTCTGCACCCTCGGCCCGGCCGCCGACGACGAGGCAACACTCCGCGCCTTCATCGAGGCCGGGATGGCCGTTGCCCGCATCAACTTTTCCCACGGCAGCTACCCGGATCATGCCCGCCGCATCGAGATCGTGCGCCGACTTGCCGACGAATTGAATCGCCCGGTCGCCATCCTGGCCGATCTGCAAGGTCCCAAGCTGCGGGTGGGGGCCCTGCCGGCGGATGGAATTGGGCTGTCTGAGGGCCAGGTGTTGTGCCTGGCCGATGAGCCTTCCTCGGCCGATCCGAACCTCATCCCTGTGCCCCACCCTGAAGTGCTGCGCGACGTGCAACCTGGGGATCGGATCCTGCTGGACGATGGCCTGTTGGAGCTCCAGGTATTGGGCCGGGAGGGGGCGCAGGTTCGGGTTCAGGTGGTGACCGGCGGGGTCCTCCTGTCCCGTAAGGGGCTCAGCCTGCCCCATACCAGCCTGAAGATGCCCTCGGTCACCGAGAAAGACCAGGCCGACGCGGCCTTTGCCCTGGAACAGCAGGTGGACTATTTCGCCCTGTCCTTCGTCCGCTGTGACGAGGATGTACGGCACCTGCGAGCCTGGCTGGCGCAGCGGGGTGCCCATACGCCCATCATCGCCAAGATCGAAAAGCCGGAGGCGCTGGACTGTATCGAAGAGATCCTGGCCGTCTCCGATGGGTTGATGGTCGCCCGGGGTGACCTGGGGGTCGAAGCGCCGGCCGAGGAGGTGCCGCTGGCGCAAAAGCGGATCATCCATGCCTGCAATGCGGCGGGCAAGCCGGTGATCACCGCCACGCAGATGCTCGATTCGATGATCCGCAACCCGCGACCCACCCGCGCCGAGGCCTCGGACGTGGCCAACGCCATCCTCGATGGGTCCGATGCCATCATGCTCTCCGGCGAGACGGCGATGGGCCGCTACCCGGTCGAGGCGGTGCGGACGATGGCTCGCATCGCCGCCGTCACCGAGCGCAGCCTGCCCTACACCGACTGGTTGCAACGGACCTTTCTGGCCCGTTCGCGGGATGTGACCGACGCCATCAGTCAGGTAGCGTGTGAGATCGCCGCCGAACTGGGGGCCAGGGCGATCCTCACCTCCACCACCAGCGGCAGTACGGCCCGTCAGGTAGCCCGCCACCGACCGGCGATCCCCATCGTCGCGCCCACGCCCAACCTGGCCACCTACCGGCAACTGGCCCTGGTGTGGGGGGTCGAACCGCTGCTGGTGGACCGTTTCGCCGATACCGACGCCATGATCGTCACGGCTGTGGAGGCGGCGCGGGCGCGGGGCCTGGTGCAGGATGGGGACCTGGTGATCATCACCGCCGGCGTGCCGCTGGGTGGCAGCGGCCTGACCAATCTGCTCAAGGTGCATCGTGTGGGGGAGGAGAAGGGCTGGCGATGAGCTTACGGGTCTCCTGGCCCCGCCTGGCCGTCGCCAACCGGTATCGGGGCCTCGTCGCCATCCTGATCCTGCTCTTTGCGGCCTGGTATGGCGCTCTGGCGTTACGCCAGCACGACGCCCTCCTCACCGGCGTGGACCTGGCCGAGGTGGACCAGGCGGTGTGGTGGACGATGAACGGCCACCCCCTGCGCATCACCACCAGACCTGCGCTGGCCGGCTACCTGGGGTTTCACGTCGAGCCGATTCTGCTGGCCCTGGTGCCGTTGTACGCCATGGCTCCTTCACCCAGGACGCTGCTGCTGATCCAGGTGTTCGCCCTGGCTCTGGCGGCCGTACCGCTCTATCTTTTGGCCGTCAAGGCGTTGGACCGGCCGGCGGCTCTGGCCTTTCTGCTGCTGTATCTGCTCTCTCCGGCCGTCCATAACGCGACCCTCTCTGACTTTCATGCCGTCACGCTGGGGGTGCTGCCGGCCATGGCTGCCCTGCTGGCCCTGTGGCAGGGGCGCATGCGCGCCGCCCTGTTGTTCGCCGTGATGACCCTGCTGGTGCGGGAAGACTATGGCCTCTGGCTGGCTGCTGTGGCGATTATCGGCTGGAGGCAAACCCGCAACCGGGTGTGGATAGGGGTGGCCCTGGCCGGTCTGATCTGGTTCCTGGTGGCGACCCTGGCGATCATCCCTCTGTTTACGACAGGGACGCGCTCCCTGTTCTGGGATCGCTACCTGTTCTGGTTGAAAGGGCCGGAGGCGTGGCAAGCCCAGGGGCTTTTGCCCGAAAAAGGCCGTTACCTGGCGATGCTGTTGCTCATGGGAGGGGCAGGGGCCTGGCTGGCCCCTTTGTGGGCCTTGCCGGCCCTGCCGGCGTTGGGGCTGAACCTGCTGTCCAATTTTCCCCTTTCCATCTCGCTGGATAGCCATTACAGTGCCCTGGTCTTGCCGATGTTGCTGGCAGCCACAGCCATTGGGCTGCGCCGTTTCCGCCCGCGGCTGCGGGGAGTCATGCTCCTGTGCCTGCTGGCCACGGCTCTATGGGTCCACAGCCGTGAGGGCCGCTCGCCGCTGGCCGTTGGCTTTCGACCGCCGGAGCGCACCACCCACAGCCGGGCGCTGCCGGCGGTGCTGGCTCCTCTGCCCGCCGACGCCCGCCTGAGCGCCAGCCCGGCCCTGGCCCCTCACGTCAGCGAGCGGGCATGGCTGCGCATCGCCCCTAACCACAAAAATTGCGACTACATGGTGCTCGATCTGCTCCAGGATCGCAGCGGGCATCCCCTGGAGATGCAGCAGCGCGTGTTCGACCTGATGGCCGACGGTTGGGGGGTCCGGGCGGGACAGCATGGCTTCCTGTTGCTGGAAAAGGGCTGGCCCCACACCCAGATCCCGGCCACTTTTTACACCTTTACCCGCCCGGAAGGGGATCCACAGTATGCAATCCAGGCCCTGTTCGGCGGGAGATGGGAACTGGTGGGCTACGACCTGGCCTGGGATTATTGGAGCCGGCCGGTGGTACGGCTTTACTGGCGCATTCTGCAACCTTCGGATGCTGACCGGCAACCGGCGGCGCTGGCCCTGGATGAAACGGGGACGATCCTGGCGACACCCGACACCCACCCCCCGGTGATCCTGCTCTGGTTCCCCACCTCGCGCTGGCAGCCCGGTGAGACCTATGTGGTGGAGATGTTGCCGTTCGATGCCCCGGACCGGGTGGTGCTGGTCGCCGGCGTGGGCGCCCCCCTGGCCGATCCGGCCACCCGCCTCAGCACGGAGGACGGGCAGGAGTTGCTGTTTCTGGCCACCCTGCAACGCCATGGCCGTGGCTGGCGAGTTCAGCCGGCCCGACACTGAACCCTGGAGTGACCGTTCGATGTCCCAAGAGCAGATTTCGCCGTTTGAGGGGCGTGTCAAAACGCTCTGGATCCGCGAGCCATCCCTGTCCCACATCCTGGCCGGCCGCAAGACGGTCGAGGTGCGGGTGGGCTACGACAACATCCGGCGGCTGCAGCCGGGCGACCGGCTGCAGCTCAACGGCCGGCATCTGGCTGCCATCCGGCGCATCAGCCATTATGCCGATTTCGAAACATTGGTGGCCGCTGAAGATCCGGCGGCCATTGCCCCTGACCTGGCGGATCGCTCCGGGCAGGGCCTGCCGTCAGACCGGTTGCTGGCTGCCCTGCGCGACCTCTATCCGCCGGAGAAGGAAGCGTTGGGCGCTGTTGCCCTGGAGATCGCCCTGTGCCGGTACGACGCGGTCCTGTTCGACATGGGCTATACGCTGATCTACTTCGAGCCGCCCCAGGAGGTCATCATCCGCGAGGCGTTGCGGACCCTGGGCGTGGAGCGGTCGGTGGCAGAGATCGAAGCGGCTTTCCGGGTGGTGTATGCCGATTATTACCGCGCCGAGGAGACGGCGACCTTTCCTGCTACGGAGGAGCATGACCGTCAGGTCCAGCAGGAGTTCGGGCGGGCGCTTCTGGCTCAACTTGGCCTGGTGACTGACGAGCAGGCGTGGCGGAGCTATGCCGGGGCGATGGAGGCATGGTTCAGCCGGCCCGGCGTGATCCGGCCCTATCCGGAAGTGGTAGAAGTGCTGACCGGGCTGAAGGCCAGGGGATACCGGTTGGGCATCATCTCCAACTGGAGCTGGAACCTGCGCCAACGGGTCGCCCAGGTGGGGCTGGATCGATATTTTGAGCTGATCTGGGCTTCGGCCTATGCCGGCTGCAACAAACCCCATCCCGACATTTTCCGGCAGGCGCTGGCCCGCATGGACCTGCTTCCGGCGCGCGCCCTGTATGTCGGCGACAGTTACCGGCACGATGTGATCGGGGCCCGCAACGCCGGGCTGGACGCCGCCCTGCTGGACCGGAACGGCACGGCGGATTCGCCCGACTGCCCTGTCATCCGCGACCTGTGGGGGGTATTTGACCTGCTGCGGTGATTGAAGCCAGGTGCGTCAGCCTGCCCTGACGCCCAACGTGCAGCGCCCCAAAAGGTAATTACCTACCCCCGCCTGCCTGCCGCCGTGTGCCGATTGGAAATCGGCCTTTCTGGGCGCCTGCGGCGCCGGGCGTCGGCCTGCGCCGACGCGGAACCAGCGGGCGACTTTAGTCGGCAACGGTAGGTAGTTACCCCAAAAGGCTGATTTCCCATCAGCCTTTACGTCGCGGACAGCCGCCAGACGATCACCCCACCGGCCATCTCCCCGACGATTTTTCCCTCTATCTCCAGCACATCCAGGTGTCCGATCACCTCCGACACGGCCAGAAAGGTATCAAGAGGGGAGCGGCCGGGAAACAGCACCTGAGTCACCTCCCAGGTGGTGCGCGCCCCCTGACGCAAGGCATCCAGCACATGGGCCAGGCGCTGCCGGTGAAATGCCAGCCGCCGGTTCACCAGCCCGGCCACATCGTGGATGACCGGCCCGTGGCTGGGCAGGGCACGGGCGATCCCCAGGGCCGCCACCCGTTGCAACGACGCGATGTACAGCGCCAGGCTGCGCGGGCGACTGGTCTGGCCGGGCTGCGGCGGTTCGACCAGCGGATTGGAGGAGATGTCGGCCAGCAGGTGGTCGCTGGAGAGCAGCGTCCGGCTCTCCGGCTCATACAGGCAGAGGAGGCCGGCTGCATGGCCGGGTGTGTGGAGCACCTGCCATTCGCGGCCGGCCAGGCGCAGCGTGGCTCCCTCATCCAGCGTGTCATCCACGGCTACCGGCCGGGCGAACTGTCTCATGCCCTGAGTGACCCGGCCAACGATCTGCATCATCTCTGTCGGCACGGCTGCCTGTCGCAGCAGGTCGGCGTAAAAGGCCACACGCCGCTCCTGGTCGGCTTCATAGTCGCTCAGGGAGGGCACATTCCAGGGATGGGTCCACACCCGCGCCTGTGAGGCCTGCACCAGGTCGGCAGTCAGGCCAAAATGGTCCATGTGGGCGTGGGTGACAAGAATGCGGGCCAGGCTGGACAGCGTATACCCCAGGCGTGCCAGCGCGGCCTCCAGGGCGGCCTGAGTGGCGGGGGTGCGGGGACCGGTATCCACCAGGGTCAGCGGCTCCCCTGGCGCATCGGCCAGGTAGACGGTGATAGGGCCGACAGGGAAAGGCGTCGGCAGTTCAATGGCGTGCAGATGGGCCAGGGCGGTATCCAGTGTCATCTTGGCTCCACAGGCGGGCGAAGGCAAGACCCTCGCCCATCCTACCCCCTTTCCGGCAAGATGCTCTCATTGTAACACCGGTGCCGGAGAAAACCAACTTTGGGGGCGGGTCTGTCGGTTGCCGGGTTCCGATCCCAGACCGTCGCACCGGCAATGACCATCGCCGAAATCGAATTTGCGCGGATGGACAGGGTGTGGTACAATAGTTGCCGACCGGCGGGTGTGACGCAGCGGTAGCGTACCTGCTTCCCAAGCAGGCTGTCGTGGGTTCGAATCCCATCACCCGCTCCAGGGTGCATATCCCCTGCTCCGGCCTGGCCGGATGATCCGTAGCCTGCCCAGGTGCCTGGCATTTGCAAAAGTGCCAGGCACCTTTATATTTTGGACGGGGGGATCAGGAAGGGGTTTTGCGGCGGGCAGCGAAGCCACCCGCCGCAAAACCCCTCCTTCCACCCCCTCCCCTCGCCCGGCGCCGCAGGCGAGCGGGAGAGGGAAGGGGGCAGGGGGAGGGGGTGAGGGCCAGGCGGACTTTTAACGCCCGTTTCCCCAGAAAATTGAACCATCCCTCAAAGTCCAATTATATTCGGACTTGGCCGGTCATGGCCACAAGATAGGCTCAAGGCCCGATTTCTATGTTCCAGATGCAGGAAACAGGTCTGAACGGCGGACACCCGCCGTGGGCATAGTTGACCATCGCTCCCATCTCTGCTATACTTGACCTGTCCGGGCCTGCCGGGGGGTTGCCACTTTTCGGACAGGCATGCGGGCGTAACCATTCACGCTGGTCGGTGTTCTATTGAATGAGACCGACGGGCGCCCATGAGGCGGTTTCGGTGGAAGAGTCTGCAAACGAAGCAGCCCTGATCGAACGGGCAAAAACCGATCCAGAAGCTTTCGGTCTCCTGTACGAACGGTACGTTGACAAGATCTACAGCTATGTCTATTACCGCACCGGCAACCGCCACGACGCCGAAGACCTGACAGCCAGGGTCTTCTACCAGGCCCTGCACCACCTCCCCCGTTACACTCAGCGGGGAGCCCCCTTTTCCTCCTGGCTGTACCGCATTGCTCACAACGTGGTGGCCAACTGGCACCGCGACCGCAACCGGCGCAAGGTCATCTCGTTGGACCTGATGCCGGTGATCCGGCGGTCTGATGAAAGCCCATTCCAGCAGGTGGCTATGGGCGAGCGCCGGGAAGCCTTGCTGGCCGCTATCCGCCGCCTGGCCGCCGACCGGCAAGAGCTGCTGATCCTCAAGTTCGTTGAGCGGCTGCCCAATGCCCAGATCGGGCAGATCATGGGCCGGAGTGAGGGAGCCATCAAGTCGCTTTACCATCGTACCCTGGCGGCGCTGCGGCAGGAGCTGGGCGAGGAGTTTTTCTGAGTGTGTTCGCCCTGTCACGCAGGGCAGGGAAGAAACGAATGATCAAGATTGTAACCGATTCGACCTGTGATCTGCCGGCAGAGATGATCCGGCAATACGATATCAGTGTGGTGCCGATTAACATCCAGTTCGGGACCGAAACCTATCTGGATGGGATGACCATTGACCGCGAGACCTTTTACCGCAAGATTGAGGAACTGGGGGTGCTGCCCAGGACCTCGCAGCCATCTGCCGGTCAGTTCAAGGAACATTACCTCCGCCTGGCCGAGGCCGGGGCCGACGAGATCATCTCCATGCACGTCACCGCCAAGCTGAGCGGCACCTATCAGTCGGCTGAAATGGCGCGGGAGATGGTGGCTGACCGGGTTCGCGTCTATCCCTTCGACAGCGCCTGTGGCTCGGCCGGTCTGGGCTTTATGGCTGTGGAAGCGGCGCGGATGATCGAGGCCGGGAAGAGGGTGGCTCACATCCTGGAGCGCCTGGAAACGATCCGCTCCCGGATCAACATCATTCTGACGGTGAGGGACCTGCGCTTCGCCCAACTAAGTGGACGGGTGGGCAGGCTGCAAGGCAGCCTGGCCTCGTTGCTGAATATCAAACCCATCATCGTCCTGGAGAATGGGCTGATTGATGTGAGCGAGAAGGTGCGCACCCGGAGCAAGGCCATCAGCCGCATGATCGAGATGATGGCCGAGCGGGTGGGCACCTCGGAGACGGTGAACCTGGCGGCCATCCATGCCGAGGCGCCCGAAGAGGGCCAGACCCTGTTGGACAGGGCCAGGGCCCTGTTTCGCTGCCGGGAAACTTTCCTGGCCAATCTGACCACCTCGCTGGTTGTGCACTTTGGGCCGGGGACGTTGGGGTTGGTCGCCTATCGCATTTGAACCGGGTAGCCGACGGCCCGGGGGAGGAAAGGATGAACAAAAGTGGAGCGATCGAGATTCTGGCCCGGCTGGCCGACCGGCTGCCTGGCTCCAACAGCCCGCCGCAGCCCGGGTCTGACCGGTATGAACAGGTGCAGGGGCTGCTGGACCTGGCCGAGGAACTGCAAGGCATCCTGGTGCCTGTCAGGCCGGACCCCGCCTTCCGCCGCCAGCTCCATGGCCAGTTGGTCCGGCAGGCGCAGGACCGGCAGGCTGCTCCGGGACCGGGCCTGTTCTATCAACACCGCCGGGGCATCCTCATCGGCGCGGCGGCGGTGGGTTCCATGGCCTCTGTGGCCGGGGTGGTGATCGCCTTTGTCCTGCGCTACCGACACAGCCGGGCCGGCCACGTGGCCACCGGGTAAGGAGGCCTTTTTTTCGGGCCAATTTTTGGGAATTTTGGGAACAATTCAGGGGCCAGGTATTCCTACCCGCTACCCTCCCGCAGGTTAGAAGGTGGCCGGCAACAGGGCAGGCAGCCCATTGCGGCGCACTTTAATCCGGAGATTGCGCCCAAACCTGGGGGAGAGTAGGCAGTTACGAATTGTTACATTGTGACGAGGAGGGATAGAAGGCGATGAGCAAATATGCACGGATCACAGGCTGGGGCAAATATGTCCCGGAACGGGTCCTCACCAATTTCGACCTGGAAAAGATGGTGGACACCAGCGACGAGTGGATCCGCACCCGCACCGGGATCCGTGAACGGCGCATTGCCGCGCCGGGCGAGACCTGTTGCAGTATGTCCGTGGCCTCGGCCAGGAAAGCGCTGGCGGTGGCCGGGTTGCTGCCGTCCGACGTGGAGCTGATCATCGTTGCCACGTCAACGCCCGACTATCTGGTGCCGGCGGTGGCCAGCATGGTCCAGGACCAACTGGGGGCCAGCCGGGCGGCAGCCTTCAGCCTGCTGGCCGGTTGCACCGGCTGGGTGTATGCCCTGGTCACAGCCAGCCAGTTCATCCAGACCGGGGCCTATCGCAACGCGCTGGTCATCGGCACCGAGCACCTGTCGGTTGGGGTGGACTGGACCGACCGCAGCACCTGTGTCCTGTTCGGCGATGGATCGGGAGCGGCGGTCCTGGAGGCCAGCGACCAGCCCACCGGCCTGATGGCCTTTGAACTGGGGTCGGACGGTTCGGAGTATGACGCCCTCATCTTCCCCGGCTGCGGCGGCGTCAATCCGCCCAGCCATGAGGTGATCAACCAGCGGCTCCATTACCTGCGCATGGATGGCCAGCGGGTTTTCAAGTTTGCCACGCGGGTGCTGGCCGATTCGGTGAGCCGGGTCGTCGCCAGGAGCGGCCTGACGCCCGACGACGTGGAGCTGATCATCCCCCATCAGGCCAACGATCGGATCATCGAACTGGCCCGCCGCAAGCTGAAGGTGCCGCCGGAGAAGATGATGATCAACATTGACCGTTATGGCAACACCTCGGCAGCTTCCATCCCGCTGGCCCTGGTCGAGGCCGTGGAGGAGGGACGGATCAGGCCGGGCGATCACCTGGTCCTGGTCGGCTTTGGTGCCGGCCTGACCTGGGCCTCGGCGGTGATCCACTGGGAACCGCAAGAACCGGTGGCCATCCCGGTGCTGAACTGGCCGATGCGCGAGCGGCTGGCCCAACCGGTGGCCCGGGTCCGCACCGCACTATGGAGCGCGCGGGTCAACCTGGCAACCAGGGCCGAGGCATTGCTGCTGCCTCTCTATAGCTTTGCCAACGGCTACAAGAAACGGCGGCGGAAGAGATAGCCGGGGGTGGCTCGCCCGCCAGGCCACAGGCCCTCTCCCCACGTGGAGGAGAGGGCCTGTTCTCATCCCCCTGACCGACCATGCCGTTTATTCGACATAGATTTCAACCCGCTCGCCCCCTTCGGCATCCTCTACCTCAATGATCTTGCCCTGGGCGCCGCTCTTGATCTGCTCAATGAGGTCCTGGAACTTGACCCCCTCCAGTTCCGGGGCAAAACGAGCCCCCATCCGCGCCCCTACATCCACCAGGCTCATCGGCAGGTTGACGCTGACCTTGTTC
>Ga0129299_1000530_pt1 | contig 24269 bp, 29 predicted proteins | sample ConPoolayeCmetaG_FD_94477 | JGI IMG/M metagenome (GOLD analysis project Ga0129299, IMG submission 94477) | Hot spring microbial mat communities from California, USA to study Microbial Dark Matter (Phase II) - Cone Pool mat layer C metaG ...
CCGTTTTCTGGGTCGTAGTCGAGGGTTGGCTCGGAGGTGAGTCCCCGTTTTTGAACCATGCCGGATTCTGCGGCCCAAAGGGCCGAAAGAGAATAGCCGGGGGCGGAGCGAAGCGCAGCCCCCCGGTAAGCAGACGCCTGACCACCCCAACGCCCTGAAGGGGCGACATCAGGGCGTGACGCGCGGAGCGCACGCCGGGTGCGTCATCACGCCCTTTCAGGGCTTGAGAGGTTTGGTACGCGGCACGCGGCGTAGCGTAGCGTCGTCACGCCCTTTCAGGGCTGGGGAGGTTAGGGGGCGTCGGACTACCGGGGCCGTTGGCCCCGGCTATTCTCTCGTGCCCCTTCGGGGCGGACCATAACCCGCCGAAACTGTCACGCACCCTCTTGGTTTTTTCGGTGATCCGCCTAGCCACCGGCGCCTATAGCTGGTCTTTCCGCCGAACGACCGCGCCCCTGCTCGACGTGGTGCGCGAACCCGCACCGCGTCGGACTCGGCAAGCCGTTCATTCGAGCCATGTGCCCCGCACGGTCTGAAAGGTGCTTCCTTCAACCCGTCTCCGCTCGTATTATGCTCCGGTGTACCGGTTCGGGAGCGCGTCGAGTCACGAGGGGTGGCTGCGACCGCTCTCGGGGAGAGGAGAAAGCGGACAATCGTCCGGGGTGCGAACCCCAGGAGCATCGATCCTACCATGCCCGACAAGTACTTCGCCCACCCGACCAGCGTGATCGACCAGCCGGTGGAAATCGGTGAAGGCACGCAGGTCTGGCACTTCTGCCATATCTCCGCGGGGGCCGTGATCGGCCGGCGATGTTCCTTCGGACAGAACTGCTTCGTCGCCGGCGGCGTGAAAATCGGCAACAACGTCAAGATTCAGAACAACGTGTCGATCTATGAGGGCGTCGTGCTCGAGGACGAGGTGTTCTGCGGGCCAAGCATGGTCTTCACGAACGTGATCAACCCCCGAAGCGCCGTTTCTCGGAAGCACGAGTACCGAAGCACGCTCGTTCGGCGGGGTGCGACGATCGGTGCCAACGCGACGATCCTCTGTGGGTGCACGATCGGGCAGTACGCGATGATCGGGGCCGGTGCCGTCGTCACGCACGATGTCCCGGACTTTGCGATCGTCCTGGGTGTCCCGGCCCGACCGGTCGGTTGGATGAGCCGAAACGGGCAGCCCCTGGTTTTCGACGCGGGCGGTCTGGCCGTCTGTCCGGCCACCGGAGAACGGTATCGAAAACTGGACGAGCGGCACGTCGTGCTGGAGGAACCGGCCTGATGCCTTCAACGACGATGCGGGTTCCCTTGCTCGATCTGAAGGTCCAGTACGCCGTCGTCCGCGACGAGGTCCGCGCGGTGATCGACGAGGTGTGCGATAGCCAGATGTTCATCCTCGGTCCGCGGGTGGAGCGGTTCGAGAGGCAAATCGCTGAGTACTGCGGCGTCGCACACGCCGTCGGCGTGAGCAGCGGAAGCGACGCCCTTCTTGTCGCGCTGATGGCCGCGGGCGTGGGACCCGGGGCGGAGGTCATCACCACCCCGTTCACCTTCTTCGCCACGGCGGGTTGTATCGCGCGCGTGGGCGCCAAACCGGTGTTCGTCGACATCGAGCCGGAGACCTTCAACATCGACCCCGATCGCATCGAGCCCGCCGTCACGCCCCGGACGCGGGCGATCATTCCGGTCGACCTGTTCGGTCAGCTTTGCGATATGGAACGGATCTCGGGTATCGCGCAGCGGTATGGTCTGATGCTGATCGAAGACGCCGCTCAAAGCATCGGGGCGACTCAACACGGGCGCAAGGCCGGCCAGTTCGGCGGCATGTGCTGTTTCAGCTTTTTCCCATCCAAGAACCTGGGCGCCTTCGGCGACGCAGGCATGATCGTCACCGATGATCCGGCGTTGGCTGAAGCCTGCCGCATCCTCCGCGGACATGGGGCCCAACCGAAGTACTACCACAAGGTCATCGGCGGCAACTTCCGACTCGACGCGCTCCAGGCGGCGATCCTCAGTGTGAAACTCAAACATCTGGATGAATGGAGCGCCGCCCGGCGCCGCAACGCAGCGCGATACGACGACCTGCTCGCCGGCAGCCGTGTGGTCGTGCCCAAAGTCCGCGACGGGAACGTCTCGATCTACAATCAGTACACCCTCCGCGCCGGCGACCGCCGCGATGCCCTGCGCGATCACCTTCAGAAATGCGGCATCGGCTGCGAAGTCTACTACCCGGTTCCGCTCCACTTGCAGGAGTGCTTCGCGTACCTGGGCGGCAAGCCAGGCGACTGCCCCGCGGCGGAGGCGGCGGCGAAGGAGGTCTTGTCGATCCCGATCTATCCCGAACTAACACGCGAGCAGCAAGCGTACGTCGCGTCGGCGATTCGACAGGTCTGCGGTTAGACGGGCACGGGATCACTGCGCTTCAGGAAAGAAGGCGTCTTCCGGACTCATGTCGGGGATTCCCACGACCAGGATCCGCATCCGGCCTGTCGCCCCGTGCACCACGCCGGGAGGGATGTGGACGAGCGACCCCCTGCGAATGGGGTGGTCCGTCCCGTCGAGTCGGATGGTCCCCTCTCCGTCGAGCACGTAGTAGATTTCCGTGCCCCGCTTGTGGTAATGCTCCCTGGCCCCGTCGATGTCCACGGCATGCACCCAGGCGGCCACGCCTTTGTCCCGGTCCTGCCGACTGACCAACAGATGCCGCCAGCCGCAGGTGCTTCGTTCTCGTGGGGCTTCGTCTTCGTGCCGAATGACCGTCGCGGTGGAAGAAGGGCTGCCCATGACGTGCCTCCCGACGGATCACTGTACCGGTCCTTACCCGGTGGGACAACGCCCGGGAGGACTTGCCGGCGGGGTTCAGGGGATGGAGCGGGGACCGGGTGCTCGCGCAGTGCGGTTCGGTTCTCCCCATTTTGCGGGTGGGGCGTTTGACCGGTGGGCTTCCCTTTGGTGTACGAGTTCCTGTCCGTTATAATTTGGTTTGCGTCAGCAAAATCGGCATGGTTCAAAAACGGGGACTCACCTCCGAGCCCACCCTCGACTACGACCCAGAAAACGGGTTCCGGCGAGGTGCCTGTCCCCGTTTTTGAACCATGCCGCAAAATCTCATCACTCTGGGGCTTCGAAATTCTGTAATCACGGCGCGGACATCGACATCCACCTTCGGGCTCGGCGAACGGGAAGGAGGTTCGGCCATGCAGTGCGTCTGTGTGTGTTTGTCCGCGTTCCTGGTCGGGGGGATGCTCGGTTGCGACTGTCTGATCGACCTGCTTGGCATCCTGGACTGTCGGACGTTTTCGTTCGAGACCGATGAGGAAGGCTGGCAGGCCTGTGGCACCGACCTGAGCGACCCACCGGTGGAGTGGTCGGTTCGGCGAACCACCGAAACGGCTGAGGACGGCGTCGCCTGCCTTCGGTTCTTCCTGAACAATCTCAACGACGCCGGCAAGATCTGGGTCGAGCGCCCGTTCGACGTCAAACCGAACCGGCGGTACCGAGTGACCGTTTCGTATGCCTTCGGCACGGCGGACTTCGGCGAGGTGAACCTCTGGCGGATCATCACCGGCGTGGCCCCCGCCCCCCCGACCGGCAGCGCGGACCTGATGTTCCAGGACAGCACGGGCAGCGGGTCCGATTCCGATGAGGGATACCGGTGGCTCGAAAAGAGCTATTCGTTCGACGTGCCATCGGGACCGGACGGCGTGCTGTACGTCACGATCGGCGTCTGGGGAACCTGGGAAACGCCCCGGACCTACTATGTGGATGGGGTTCGCGTCTGCCTCCGCGAACGATGGTAGACCTTTGCCGGTAGCGGGAACCGGCTCGATCGTGGATGGGGTGGCATCATCCCCCGAAGGGGGTTCCGGCCTTTAACGAAGAAGTCGGCGACCGCTCGCCACAAGGCGCAGGTCCCATAAAAAGCCCTTGGCAACGGAAGCTTGAATCGCTTAGAATCCACGGTGGCGGATCGCCAGACCGGGGGTGGTCGAGGTGGGTATGGGTACGCGGGTTGCCGTGGTGATGGGGAGCGAGTCGGATTGGCCGACGATGCAGAATTGCGTGGATCAGCTCGGCCAATTCGGGATCGAGTACGACGTTCGGATTTTGTCGGCTCACCGGACACCGGCCGAGGTGGCTGCCTTCGCCTCGGAGGCCGCCGATCGAGGGGTCCAGGTCATCATTGCCGCCGCCGGGATGGCCGCCGCGTTGCCGGGGGCGGTGGCGGCCCACACCCCCTTGCCGGTCATCGGGGTTCCGGTGGCCAGTGGACCCTTGGCGGGGGTGGATGCCCTCCTGGCCATCTCCCAGATGCCCCCGGGGGTCCCGGTGGCTGCCATGGCGATCGGGGAGCCCGGGGCGAGGAACGCGGCGGTCTTGGCGGCCCAAATCCTGGGATTGTCCGACCGGGACGTCCGGCAAAAGTTGGCGGAACACAAAAGATTCATGGCGGAAAAGACCGATAAAAGTAATCGGTCCCTGCAAGCGAGGCTCGCGGGGCGGTAACGCTATGGCTTTACCCAAAGCGATCGAGTGGGTTGGAGGCGTGGACGGTTTCATCCGGTTCATCGATCAGACGCAACTTCCAGAGGAGCTGCGACTGATCGAGTGCCGTGACATCCCGACGTTGCGGGAGGCCATCCGATCGCTCCGTGTGCGTGGAGCCCCCGCCCTCGGGGTCGCCGCCGCAATGGGAGTCGTCCTGGGCGCGAAGGACGCCGGAACAAGCGAGCAGGCTTTTTTCTCTCGAATCCAGGAGGTGTGTGAGTACCTGGCGGCAAGTCGTCCCACGGCGGTTAACTTGTTCCGGGCCCTGGACCGAATGAAGGCGGTGGCCCAGAGCATTCGTGGGCGGCCGATCTTGGAAATCCGCCAACGGCTTTTGGAGGAGGCGCAGAGGATTCGGGCCGAAGATGCGGCGATGTGCCGGGCCATCGGGGTGGCGGGGCAGGCGCTGATTGCGGAGGGGACCGGCGTCCTGACGCACTGCAACGCGGGGGCGTTGGCGACCTCGGAATACGGGACGGCGTTGGCCCCGATCTACTTGGCCCATGAGGAGGGGCGACGGTTTCGCGTGTACGTTGACGAGACCCGACCGCTCCTGCAAGGCTCCCGACTGACGGCGTGGGAGCTCCAGCGGGCGGGTATTGACGTGACGGTGATTTGCGATAGTATGGCGGCTTGGTTAATGGCCCAGGGAAAGGTTGACGTGGTCATTACCGGAGCGGACCGGATCGCCATGAACGGGGACACCGCGAACAAGATCGGGACCTACGGCCTGGCGAGGTTGGCGATTGCCCACGGTATTCCCTTCTACGTGGCCGCCCCCAGCACAACATTCGATCCTTCGATTCCCGACGGTCGGGCGATTCCGATAGAATGCCGTGATGAGGAGGAGGTGGCTTGCGGATTCGGGCGGCGGACGGTGCCGGTGGGCGTCCGATGCTACAATCCGGCCTTCGACGTGACGCCGGAAAAGCTGATCACGGGTTTCATCACGGAGCGAGGAATCGTGAGGCCGGAGGCAGGGAAAGATTTGTCAGAAATTTTTTGGATACGGGCTTGCAATGGCGCGGAAAGCTTGTAGACTCTTGTCCCAAAGATTGGAGGCGCGGCCAATCTTGTAACCTGTCGGTGTGTCCTGTTGGGCCGGGTGCGGGGTCTGGGGCAGCGCGGGGTTGGCGGGCTTCGGGAGATCGGAACAGCATGTTGGCGCGGCAGTGGTTGCTGCGTGGTTGTTGAACAGTGCCTCTGGTTTGCGAGGCAAGTGTCCTTTTCCTTTACATGAAGGAGGCTCGTAATGGCGAAGTGGAAGGTGAGTTTGCTTATGGGACTCGCCGGTATGACCTTCGGCTGGTGGCCTGGGTGCGATCTAAGCAACATCAGCCTTGGCGGATTCGGCGACCTGATTCAGGACGTCATCTTCGGCGTGTTGTTTGACTAGCCGGGAGATGCCCTGCGACCTGATGAGGAATCGCAGGGTAGGGTAAATGGCGCCTTCCGGCGTGGGGCCAGGAGGGCGGGGCCGATTGGGGCCTGAGTATGAAGGCGACATGTTCCAGGAGATAAAGATGCTGAGCAAACTTCGTACGAAGTGGTACCTCTTTGTCATCGGTACGACGCTGACCGGCTTTGCCGTGGGTCAGTGCGTCGCCGATTGGATCGAGGATGCGATTATCTTTAGTATCGTGAACTAGGTGGCCAGTCTATCGGCCGTTCGAACCAAAATGGTTCAGCGGTGTCCGATGCGGGACGGCGCTGGACGATGCTGAGATGAGGAGGTTCATAATGTCGAAAGTGACTAAGGTTCTGGGGGTGATCGTCACCGCGTTGGGCGGTTCGACGGTTCTTAACGGTTGCGGGTGGGGCGACTGGGGATGGGAAGGTTTCTGGAGCGGCATTTTCACGAAGGGTATGGTGGACAACTGGCTGATTGACATGATCCAGGACTGGCTCCGCGAGGACATTTTCAGCTAGTGGTCCTTTCCGTCCCGACCGCTGCGTTTCCATCCGGTCCTCGCGCCGAGTCCGAGCTGGGTTTCCCTGATATGGGAAGCTCTGGCGGGGCGATCGGGCGACGAAGGAGTGGGTCTAGTTCGGATGGGGGTTTTTGTCGGGTGGGTAACGGCCCCGGCGGAAGCTCAGTGAGCGGGTGGGGGGTAGGGACTTTGGCATGGGATAACTTCTAGGGATGGAGGATATATCATGAAGAAGTGGTTGTCGGTCCTAATTCTTATGTCTGTTTCGACGGTCTATGGTCTTGGGACGTGCGAGAGTTTGAATGGACTTTCGATACTGCCGAACTTCGACGCGGATATTTGCGCTTATATACCGTACTGCTAGTTGACCCCAGCTAAGCGGGGGTAACAGGGGTACTAGTCGGAGTCACCCGGGTACTGCCTGTTCTCCCGTTTGGTGAGTTCGATGAGCGGTCGTGAAGCATCGCGCCGCCCGTTTAGCGGTAAGGGCGGTTGCGTGCGCCGCAGGTGGGTTGTCTCTAGCCGGGCGGGGCGACGTTTCACGCAAATTCCGACTTAAAGGGCGGTCGGTCGTCTGCCGGCTGCCCTTTGTTTATTGCGCTCGCCGCGTCGGACGGATCTCCTTGCCCGCTGAATCGGCGCTTCGCTGATCTACGTTTCCAGTTCCCACGAGGGGGCGCGATGGCCCCCCCGTGGGGGGAGTTCCCCTGTGTCCGGGGAGACTCCTCCACCCTGTCCAAACACCACAAGCGGCTCGGGGGAGGGACTGGCGGCTTGACAATCTCCTACCCGGTGCATCAAATCGCCGTAGTGGCTGGAGCGGAAACGCCGTACGCTGTGCGAGCGTCGCACCCGTTCACAGGGAGGTGATTCCGGATGGATGAGTGGGAGGTGTCGCGGACCACGGGACGCTGCTCGCGGTGCCGGAACGAGCTCGCAGAACGGGAGGAATACTACGCGGTGCTCGTGGAGACGCCCGACGGGTTCGACAGGAAGGATTTCTGCCGATCCTGTTGGGACGACCGACCCGACGAACCGTTCTGTTTCTGGAAGGCTCGGGTCCCGGTTCGCCAGAAGAAGAAACCGCCGCTTTGGGTCAATCAGGACGTCCTCGTGAACTTCTTCGAGCGGCTGGGGACCCAATCCGACCCGATGCGGCAGCGGTTCCGATTCGTGTTGGCCCTGCTTCTCATGCGCAAGAAACTCCTCCGCTACGAGCAAACGATTCGGAACGGTGAGCACGAGTTCTGGCAGATGCGCCTGGTGGCCACCAATAGCGTCCATCAGGTTGAGAACCCGCGAATGGACGAGGCGCAGATCGCCGAGGTCAGCGCCCAACTGGGGCTGATCCTGCGGGGTGAGGCCTCGGGCCCCATCGACGATCTGATCCGCCCAGCGGACCTGAGCGAGGCGGCGGACGTCTCCGTCGCCTCCGACACGCCCTCTCCACAGGAGCAACCGGCCGAATGAGACAAGACCCCGCACCGACGTTTCGATCGTCCGTCTGGTTGGCACCGACGGGGATGGGAGCGGTTTTGGTGGCGCTGGCAGGGTGCGCCAAACCGGTTCCTCGGCCGCCCCCGGTGCTCCCGGAAGAACCGGAACCGACCCAAACAGTGGTGGATCGCTTCAACGCGAACGCCGAGCGGATGCCGGAGGGCGTGCTCCTCTACAGCCCCCGGGTGGAGGTGCAGGCGGGGTTCTTCGACGAGGAGGGGCAGGAACACGTCTTCGACGGAGAGGGCAAACTCCTGTTTGTCAAACCGCTCCGGTTTTACCTCCCGCTGAAACACGATTTGGCCGGCAACATGGTGGAGATCGGTTCGGACGAGCAGCGGTATTGGCTGTGGTTCAAGAAGCGACAGACGATCTGGTGGGGGTACCACAAATACATCGATCGCCCGCACATCCGCCAGATGCCCATCCGCCCGGATCAGGTGATGGCGGCGTTGGGGCTGACGCCCTTGCCGAGCGGTTCGGGGTGGCTTCGCGGACCGCTGAGGCGCGTCGTCCGATACCCGCTTCCGCTGAACCTGCTAAGCTACTGGCGTGTCGACGAGAACACGGCGCGCTACGATCGGGAGTACGGGTTGAGCCGCGTCGCGCCGTTTCTGGCCGAGCGGATCGTCTTCTTCGACGAGCTCGGGCGCGAGGGTTGCGAGGCGACTTTGGCCGACCTGAACCGCGTCGAAGTACAGGACGACGTGATCTCGGGTCCGGGTCCGATCATGCCCCATCGAATTTGGCTCCGCTGGCCGAAGAGCGATGCCTATTTTCGGATGACGATTCGCAAGCCGACACTCAAGCCGCTCACGGGTCGGCTCGGGGACAAATGGTACGCCATCGAACCCCCACCCGGTTGGCGGGTCGTCCAGATCGATGAGGAGTACGACCGCCCGATGCCGGGCACCTTCCCGGGGGTTCAAACGTTCCCCTCCTCACCGAGTCCGACCCCGGCTTCCTCCGGCCCGACCAGCGCGCGTTCACGTCCGACGAGTCGCTCCTCGGGGACGGCCGGACCGTCGGTGACGACCTCCGCGCCCTGAGCCGGACCGAGGGTTCAGGCCGCCGCACGGTGCGGCGTGGAGCTTGAGATCAGGAGAACCCGTTGGCGAACGCTCCGACAGCCAAGATGAACCCCACGCGGGTCGTCGTAACTGGCTCGGGCGGGAAACTGGGAAAGTGCCTGGCACGCGCACTGACCACCGACGGCGAGCCGTGGCCCAGGTATCTGCCCATGGACGAGAACCACCCGCCGCGGCGTCCCAACATCCACGGCTCGAGCAATCTGTTCGGCGAAGAGCTCGGGCGCATCTATTCGATCCGGCACGAGATGTCGGTCATCTGCCTCCGACCGCACTCCATCGTGTTCGGCGACATCGGGCAATTCACCGAACCCCTGGGTCAGGGGCGTGTGGCCTGTTGGGATGTGGTGGAGGCCTTCCGGCTCACCCTGATCACTGGCCGCAAGTACGGGGTGTACAATATCACCGGCCTGGATTGGAGTCGGGTTACCTCGGCCCGTGCCGCGGAGGAACTCGGGTATCGGCCGAGGTGGTGAGTCCGTCGCAATGCCGTGGTGGAAGGACAACAACCGTTACCGCGGGCAAGCCGGCCCGCCGAAGTCGTTTCCAATAAAGACTGCGGAATGGGTACCACGGACTGCCGCGATCTGCTCTGCTCGACGGGGCGGATCGCGCCGGCCGGTGCGCACTTCCATATTGCTGTGCAAACATGTCCGGAGGCGGGTCGGGACCGACTCACCCGGGCGGATCGCGCTGATGGCCGCTGCGGTCCTGTCCTTGACGACCGGCCCGTCGCTCGGCGTCGGTGGAATCTACGCGACCTGTAAAGTCGTGGGTCATTTTACCGACCGCCCTTTGGTCGTCCTCGATGCGGGCCGCAATCAAGGCCTGTCACTCGGCGACCCGGCGGTCCTGCTGGTCGGCGGGAACCTGTCGGGCACAGGCCGCGTCTTCTATCTCGAACCCGATCGGTGTGGGGTCCGACTGAACGAGCACGAACCCCAAGCCCAACGACCCGATGGGGCGGTGGTGGTTTCGCGGTCTTTGCCCGGGGTGTGCCGCGTGGCCCTCCCCCCCGACACCACGGTGTGGGCTGCCGTCGAGCAGATCGCGCCCGGGCACCGAACCGCCTGGTTGAACCGGGGTCGGAATGCGGGACTTCGCCTGGAGGACGGGCTCCTGGTGCTCCGCGACCCGACCCCGATCGCTCGCGCGGAGGTCGTTGAGGTGTCGGACGAGAACGCCCTCGTCCGACTCCAGCCGATCACCTCGGACCTCCGGGTCCGCCCCGGCGATCCGGCACGTCTCTGGCCAAGCCCTGCGGAACACCGCGAGGGCGTGCTTCATGCCCCGGTCCTTCTGGTCGAGCAGGAGGGGTCGGCCCAGTCGGTCTGGCTGGCCGGCGGGACGGCGGACGGGCTGACGACGGACCGGCAGGTAGAGTTGTTACGAGGCGGTACCTATGTGGCAACAGCCGTCATCGATCGGGCGGGCGAAGCGGTCGCCAGGGCCGCCACCATCGACGCCTACGTTCATCGGAAGGCCCAGGTGGGCGATTCGGCCTTGCTGCTCGACCCTCGGGGAGATCATCCCCAGGCGGGCGGGCGGGTCTTCCGCATCGAGGGGAACTACTGCTTGGTTTCGATCGGCGAGGACAGCGGCGTTCGTCGCGACCAATTGCTCTACGTCGTCCGCGACCGGCAGGTCGTGGGCGTTCTGAAGATCAAGACCGTCAAACAAGGATACTGCGGGGCAGAGGTACAGGTCTCCGCACCGACCGGTGGGGGGACTCCCGAGTTATGGGACCAAGTCCTGACGCGCCGACCGCAGCGACGGCTCATCCAGGAGGTCGGACGGATCACCCGCGCGACCGGCGACGGAGAGTTCGCCGTCGGCGACGCGATACGTGGGATTAAACAGGTCGAAGAAGGTACAATCGTATCTATAACCTCAAATGATGTAGCTGTGGCCGCAGGGGTAATCGTCCACAACAACCCGTCTCACATCATCTTACATGTGCCCCGGTGTTGGCGCGAGGGACAGATCGACACTGGATCGAAGATCATTTACATCCAGGACCTCGCGGACTCCGGGGAATAGTGCAACCGATCCCTGCGTTGATCCATCTAAAGAGTCACACTGGAAAGGACCGGGGCATGATACAGGGGCGCATACGACGACTGATTCTGGCATCGGGGTCTCCGCGCCGTGCGCAGCTCCTGGCGGACAATGGGTATCAGTTTGAGGTCGTCCCTCCACCGCTGGAGGAACCCGATGAGTCGAGCCCCCGCGTCCCTCCGGAACAGCTCGCCGAGGCCCTTTCGTATTACAAGGCCCGGAGCGTGGCCAACACGATCCGTTGCTCGGACGCGGCGATTCTCGCGGCGGACACCGTGGTGGCCTACCAATCGCGAATCTTCGGCAAACCCGGTGACGCCGAGGCGGCGCGGGCCATCCTCTCGGTTCTGGCGGGGACGACGCATCAGGTCATCACGGGTGTCACGGTGCTTCAACCCGCCAGTGGATTGCGGTTGATCGGACACGAGGTTACCCACGTGACGATGCGACCCATGTCGCCTGACGTCCTCGACCAGTACATCGCCTCCGGGGCATGGCGGGGCAAGGCCGGCGCGTACGGCATTCAAGACCACGGCGATGCGTACATCGAGCGAATCCAGGGTAGCTTCACGAACGTCGTCGGTCTGCCGATGTCCCTCGTAGCCAAGATGCTTCAGGAGGTGGGCTACGTGTCTCCCGAGACGAACCGCGTGCGCCGCTCACAAGCCTGAACGGTTCTTCGCTCGACCTTTGCCATTTTTTCCGACGACGGAGCGAGATTTCCTTCGGCGTGGTTCAAAAACGGGGACGGGCACCTCGTTGGAACGCGTTTTCGCCGTGGCAGTTGACGGTTGGCTCGGAGGCGAGTCCCCGTTTTTGAACCATGCGAGGATCGGGAAAACGGGTCAATCGGAGAAGGTCCTACACCACGATGAAAGGTGGTCCGGACAATTCCGGCTGGGGGGAGCTTCGTCTCCCCCCCGATGTGGCCGATGGGGACGCTCGCCCTCCCGCGTACCAACGCGCAAAAACGAGTGCGGCAACACACGAGCGCTTTGATGCGGGCATTTGGGCAGGTTGGTCTTTGCAGAGGTGAGGCACCGAACGGACGGGTCCTCGCATCGGTCATCCGCCGGACAATAATGACCCACGCTACTCGATCCAGAACGAGTAGAGCCTCGCCTGCTTGATCTGGAACAGCAGACGGATGTGTCCGCTGGGCTGAACCTTCAGTTCATCGGCGTTCCGCCACGTCACCCGCGTCCGTGTGGAGTCTTTGGTCACCGGGATGGAGTCGTCCGGTCCGTACGGCGCGATCGCCTGTCGGTCCTCGGACAACACCGCGACCTTGATCCACCCGCCTGGGTTCACCTCGGCGTTCACGAACAGCGCCGCACCGGGCACGGTCAACGGACGCGTCAGCACCTGTCCGGGTTGATCCCCGCCATTCAGGGAAACGAACCCATCGCGCCGCAGCGTGGCCAGGCCGACCGCATGTTTGAACTCGGGTCCGCCCGGTGGGGGCGTGCGGCAGTGGCTTCGGTAGTAGATCCACAACTCCTCGCCGATCAGCAAGGGGTCCCAGGCCGGGTCGTGGTAATCCGCATCCCACTCGCCCGGTTTGCCCAGGGGGATGACCTCCTCGCGCCGGCCGACGCGGGTCCAATGCCTGCCGTCGCGGCTGGCGGTCAACTCGACCGTCGTCTGCTTCTGGCCGGTCCGCTCCGTGTGCATCATCCGCAGGAACCCGATCCACAGGCTTTCGTAGCAGAAGCTCAGGTGGCCGTAGACCTGCGAGTCCTTCTCGTCAAGCGAGTCGGGATACAGCGTCATGATCGGGCGCGACCAGTGGATCAGGTCGTCGCTCTCCATGATGCCGCGGCAACGGAACTTCCCGGGCAGGACGAACTTCACGTCGCCGATGTACTTTCCCAGGCGGCGGTCCCAGCGGAAGATGCTCGTGTCGCCGATGCCGGTCTGCGGCATGGTGTAACCGCTCAGGCTGACGGCCAGCGGGGTTTGTCGCGCCCGCGTCCAACGGAGACCGTCGCCAGACGTGTAGAGGAAGTACCCTTCGCGCGGGACGTACGGCGGCTCGTGCCAGACGATGGCCTTGTACCGGCGGCTGGGGTCGGGGTCGTTCGGCTCCTCGATCAGGCCGTAGGGGTTTCCCGCGTGGATGACCATGTTGTTCGCCTTCGAACCGTTGTACTCCAGCAGGCCGAGTTCGGGCTTGGTCCACGTGATGCCGTCCGCCGATTCCGCGTAGCACGTGGGAAAACGTGCCTCAAGCCCGGACGGGAGCTTGTACCGGCCAAAGCACGCGTACCACATGCGGAATCTGCCCGATGCCTCATTGCGGCGAACGATGTGAAAACACAACCCGTTCCCCTCCCAGGGCTTGTCCTGAACCACCAACGGGTTTGACGGGTGTTTCTTCACGGGGTGCACCTGGCGCTGCACGTTCTCCATCGAGGCGATCAGGTAATCGTCGACGAAGAGCTGACGCGAGCGGTCGATCTTCACCGGCCAGTCGGCCATGTCGACGGGGAACATCAACGCCTCATTGGCCAATACCCCGTAGGCCTTTGGAAAAAGGCTGCGATCGATGTGCTTGCCGGGGCAGATCTCCGGGGATTCGGCCCGTGCCGATGCCGCAACCCCCGCGATGAGCACGACGGACATCCCGGTGATCGCGATCGCGACGTCTTTGTTCATCGTTTAGTCGCTTCCATTACGGCTCTTCCGTTACTCTTCCGGCCGCCCGCGCCGGCGCGACCGGTTTCGTTACGCCTCACATCCCCGTGCATCCGGACGAGCTCACGTGATGCGCCACTGCGCCGACCCGGCGGGGACGGGTTTCTTGATGTATTCCTTGTGGCACGCGCGGCACAGGTCGAACCGAAAGGCCCGGTAGGTCTGGTCCTCGATCTCGTCCGGGTGCATCCGGTCGAGCTGCTCGACGAGTCGCGCGATCTCGGCGCGGTGATCCCGCCGGAGGTCCTCCTGGCGGATCACGAGCTGGTCCGCCGCCGCGAAAACCTCGATCTTCACGACGTAGCGGTCGGGGGCATCGCCCTCCAGCACCCGTCCGCAGCCGTCGCATACGTAACGGATCGGCACGTTTAGGATCCTCGGCTGGCCTCAACCCACTTGTCCAGGGTGGCCCGGGCCGAACCCGAATCGACGGCCCGCGCCGCAAGGGCAATCCCTTCCGGCAGGTCCGCCGCTTTGCCACCGACCACCAAGGCCGCGGCGGCGTTGAGCAGAACGATGTCCCGTCGCGGTCCGGTCCGTCCGGCGAGGACCTCTCGAATCGCCTGCGCACTGGCGGAGGGCGAATCCACCTTCAGATCGTCCAACGCCCCTTGCGAGAGGCCCAAGGCGCGGGGCTCAATCGTATAGGTCCGGAGGGTCTGGCCGCGCAGCTCGGTGATCCGGCTGGGTCCGGTGATCGTCAGGTCGCAAAGCCCGTCGAGCCCGTGAACGACCATTACGTGGATCGCACCGAGGCGGGCCAGCACCTGCGCGAGCGTTTCGGTCAATTCCGGCCGGGGCACGCCCAACACCTGTCGCCGGACCCTGGCCGGGTTGGTCAGCGGTCCCAGCAGATTAAAGAGGGTCCGGATGCCCAGCGCCCTGCGCACCGGGGCGGCGTACTTCATCGCCGGATGAAGGCGGATCGCGAACAGAAAGGCAATCCGAGCTTCCCGAAGGCACCGCTCGAGCGTCGGTACCTCCGCAGCCGTGTTGACGTTCAGTGCCTCGACGACCTCCGCCGAGCCGCTCGCCCGGGTGTTCGTGCGATTTCCGTGCTTGGCCACGGTCACGCCGGCCGCCGCCGCCACGATCGCCGACGCGGTGGAGACGTTGAGCGTACTGATGCCGTCACCCCCCGTCCCGCAGGTGTCCACGGCATTCGGATCGTCACAGCGGACGGGCGTGACCTTCTCCCGCATAACCTGCGCGGCGCCGACGAGTTCCTCAACGCTCTCGCCCTTGCACGCCAGCGCGGTGAGCAGCGCGGCGATCTGGGTGTCGCCGGCCTGACCGGACATGATTCGCTCGAAGGCCTCCCTGGCCTCCCGGCACGTCAGATCCTGCCCGGCGACCAGCTTGTCCAAATACGGTTGCACGACGCGGGTCCTTCGCCTTTCGTTCTTTCGCTGTGGCTTTACCCTCGTTGGGTGCGATCACACTCTTTCCGGCAGCGCGCCCCCTTCGCCCATCGCCCGCCGTACGGTCCAAGCCCTGATCACAGCGTCCACCACGCCGCACCGGCTTCGGGGCGCGTCGTGTAGACGATCGCCGGTTTGGTCTGCCGGGGGTCGTACTCGCGGCGAACGGTCTGGGTCAGCGCGGACACCGCTCGCTCTTCCACCAGCGCGATGACGCAACCGCCGAACCCCCCGCCGGTCATCCGCGCCCCGTGGACGCCGTCCACGGACCACGCGACCTCCACCAAGGCATCCAACTCCGCGCAAGAAACCTCGTAGTCGTCTCGAAGCGAGACGTGCGAGGTCGTCATCAACTGCCCGAAGGTCCGCACGTCGCCGCGTCGGAGCGCCTCGGCCGCTTGGACCGTCCGTTCGATCTCGGTGACCACATGGCGGCACCGCCTGGCCACCACAGGCGGCATTCCACCCACGTACCTGTCCAACCTGGCGGCGTCCACGTCGCGCAACGACCGGACCGACGGCTCGATCGACGCGATATGCCGCAGACCCTCCCGACACTGCTCCTGGCGGACGGGGTATTGGCTCCGACCGATTTCGTGCTTGACCTGCGTGTCCATCACGACGAACACAACCCCCGCCGGATCGGCCGGAATGTACTCGTAGTGCCGACTGCGGCAGTCCAATAACAGCGCGTGCCCCTTGCGCCCCAGGATGCAAATGAACTGGTCCATGATCCCGCAGGGCGAGCCGGCAAACCGATGTTCCGCCTGGCGACACAGCAGGGCCAACGCCACCGGGTCGAGGGTCTGGCCCCCCACCGCCAATAGGGCAGTGGCGGTACCCACTTCCAACGCCGCCGAACTGCTGACCCCACCGCCCAGGGGGACCTGGCTGTCGATCAGGAGGTCCGCGCCGCGCAGCCGGATGCCCTCCGCTTGAAGCAGGGCGGCGACTCCCTTCGCATAGTTGGCCCACCTGGGCTCGCCCGGAGAGAGAACATCGTCAAGATCGAAGGCGACGGTCTGGTCGTACGCTGTCGTGTGAACGCGAACCCGGCGATCCGTTCGTTCGCGGGCCATCACGTGCAACGCCTGGGTCATGGCGATGGGCAGGACGAACCCGTCGTTGTAGTCCGTATGTTCGCCGATGAGGTTGACCCGTCCGGGGGATCGGACGACGAGGCGGGGTTCGTCGCCACCAAAAACCCCGCAGAATTTGGAGCGCAGCTCGTCCACGTTCATCGGCCGGTCGTCCTTGCCCATCGGGTATCGGCGGCGCGACTCTATGGGGTCGTCAAGGGCACTGTCAAGGGATAAGGAGGTTGGGCTTCTTCTTGCGCGACGGTGATCTCCAGAAGCACGTATCCAGAAGAAGGAGACCTGACCCCCTTATCCCGCGGGGTTGTGCAAGGGGGCTTTTGACGTATCATATTTCGCGTGGCTACGTACGAAGGAGATAAGATCATGCAGATGCGACGACGTGATTTCCTGGTTTCAACGGTAGCGGCCACCGGCGTGACGGCGATCGGGAAAGGTTCCTCGGCGGCCGAGACGGAACCGACCAAGGTTACCCTCACCCCCAAGCGACAGGCCGTGTTGAAGCTGTCCTGTCAGGAGGGCATTGTGCCCGGTCGGAGCCTGAAGGAGAAACTGGACCGCCTCGAGAAGTGGGGTTACGAGGGTCTCGAGGTCAGCGGCCGTGGTTTGCTCGGTCGCATCCAGCAGATCAAGGAGGCGCTGAAGGACCGTCCCATCAAGATGAGCGCAATCTGTGCGGGGTTCGATGGCGTCCTGATCTCCGAGAAGCCGGAAGTCCGCCGCAAGGCCGTGGAAAGCATGAAGCAGCTCCTTTCGGCTGCCGGTGAGTTGGGATCGACCGGTCTGATCATCGTCCCGGCGTTCAACGGGCAAACCACCCTGGGCAACCAGGAGGCACGCGAGCTTCTGATCACGCTTCAGTACGAGGCCCGTGCCAAGGCCGATCGCCCTCGCGGTCTGCTCGAGGAGCTCGGCGAGCACGCCGTGAAGGCGGGGTCCCGGATCCTCCTGGAGCCCCTGAACCGCCGCGAGTGCTTCTTCCTGCGACAACTCGCCGACGCCGCGGCGATTTGCCGGGACGTCAACAGCCCCGGCATTTGTCTGATGGGCGACTTCTGGCACATGACGTGGGAGGAGACGAGCGATCTGGGCGCCTTCCTTTCCGCCGGGGAGTACCTCCGTCACGTTCACATGGCCAGCCGCAAGACGCGGAGCGCGCCCGGCGAGGACGAGGGCGACAACTATGTCCTGGGCTTCCGGGGTCTCAAGGCCATCGGCTACCAGGACTACGTCAGCCTGGAGTGCGGCGTGAAGGGCGACCGGGAGAAAGTCCTTCCGGCGGTGGTCAAGCTGCTTCGAGAGCAATGGGAGCAAGCGTGAGGCTGCGGGTCGGGGAGACGCAGGGTCCGTACGCTCCGATCGGCGACGGGCGCACGCACACCGGAAACGAACGCAGGTCCATTCTTCCCCTTGCTCCGTCTTCTACGGGGGTGGGGATCATCTTGTCGCTGTTTGTCTCAATCGGTAGAATGTGTATTGTGCGGTCAGCGAGATAAGAGGACGCGGAGTTTGGCCGATCGATTCGACACGTCCGGTTTGCGTTCGCGGCGATTCGATTTCCAAGGCCGTGCCGGACGGCTTATTCTTCTTCCCAGGTCGCGGGGGGGCTTTGTCGCTCGGAGTGACATCGTACCATGAACGACTGGTTCGAGGCCGAGCAGCGCGTTGAACGGGCGCAGCAGCTCTACGAGTCCCAACGGTGGCTGGAGGCCCTGGAAGAAATCACCGCGGCGATCGAGATCAATCCCCACAACGCCCTCTGGCACTGCAACAAGGGCTACATCCTGGATCAATTGGAGCGGTACGACGAGGCCATCAAGGCGTATGAACAGGCCTTGGAGCTCGACCCCCGGGACCGGCAGGCCCTCACGGCGCTCGGGGCCAACCTGATGCGCACGGGTCGGTACGCCAAGGCGCTGGACGTCTTCGAGGAGTGTGCCCGACAGTATCCCGACTACGAGCCGGCCTATTGCCACCGGATCATCGCCTACGCCGAGATCGGGCAGCACGACAAGGCGGAGGAGATGTTCTATCTGGCGCAACAGCTCACCACGGAATGTCCGCACTGTTACTACAATGTGGGTGTCTCGCTGGCGGACCGTCAGTGCTGGGACCGGGCGATTTGGTGTTGGAAGAAGACCTTGGAGCTGGAGCCCCACTATCCCGGGGCCAGGACCCGCATCGCCGAGGCCCTGCGGGCGAAGGGGGACTACCAATCCGCCAAGACGTTTTACCTGGCGGAACTGCGGGAAGACCCCGGCGACGTCGATCTCCTGGCCGACTTGGCCAACCTGCTCTGGGAAACGGGCGAGACCGCCGCGGCGGCCGAGAAGTACCGGCAGATCGTCGAGCTGGACCCGGAAAACGCCGAGGCCTACTCCGCCCTGGGTCGGATCGCCCTGGCCAACGGCGAGCTGGAGCCGGCCTTGGATGCGCTTCAGACCGCCGCGTCGCTGGATGACGACTGCCCCGGCGTCCATCGGTATCTGGGAGAGGCCTACCTGCGACTCGGTCGTCACGCCGAGGCGCGCTATCACCTGAGCTTGGCCCTTCAACGGGACCCGGACAATCCCCACGCGCTGATGTCGATGGGCAACTGCCTTCTGGAAACGGGGCGACCCACGCATGCCGCGGCCTTCTTCCGGCGGTTGGTCGAACTGGAACCGGGTCTGCCCGGTCCCCATCACAACCTGGGCGTCTGCTGCTTCCTGCGGCACAAGTTCGGCGAAGGCATCTCGCACTGCCTGCGGGCCCTGGAGGTCCAGCCGGACTATGTCATGGCGATGCACAAGTTGGTGCTGGCTTATTTGCACCTGGGACGCTGGAGTGAGGCCCGTCGGATGATTCGTCGGGCGTTGTCGGTCGACCCGGACAACGCCCAGATCCGGCAGATCGCCCGGCGGTTCCGCTGGCATCGGTTGGCCAAGTGGTTCCGTACCGTCTTTTGGCCGATAGAGTGGTTGAGGCGGTCCCTCTGGAGACGCACCATGTGCTGAACCCTGCACTCTTGCGCTTCGGGTGACCCCGGGCGGCACGCCACGTCCAATGGCGGGTTTTTTGTGAGTTTTTGGCGTGGAGTTCCGGGGGGGCCCAAGGACGTCGGAATCGCTTCGGCATGTTGGACGTCCAACTCCTTTGGGGGGTTGGCGTATAATCTTCAAGGGCCAGAGTGGTAACGGAATGTTTCGTGGGGTTCGATTCATGTCCAATCGTGGCTTGGCGATAGTCCTCACCCTGTCGTTCTCCTGGTCGGGAATAGCCGCCGAGTCGGGAAAGGACGGTGCAGAGTCCAAGGGCCTGGGTCAGTGGAGCGTGGAGGCCATGGTGGACCAGGCCTCCAAGGAGATCATCCGCCGCTACAACCTGAATGACGACCAGGCCTCCTTCACCAAGCAACTGATGGCACGGCGGGTCAACATGCTGCTGGACAAGCACGAGAAGCAGGTACGGGAACTGTTCCGCGAGGCCCTGGCCATGCGGACGGCCGGTCATCCCCCGACGGCCGAGCAGATCAAGTCGTGGGCCGAGCGGGCCCTGCCCGTCTACGAAGACGCCAAGCGGCACATCCTCGAGGGGAATGAGGAGTGGGGTCAGATCCTCACGCCCGAGCAGAAGCGCACCCACGAGATCGACCTAAAGATGATGAAGTTGGACTTCGCCCAGTACGAGCAGCGGTTGGCTCGATGGAGCAAGGGGGGGTTCGACGCGAAGACCGACTGGGTCACGCCGCCCTCCGCCGCTGCGCGCCCCGTGCGACCCTCCGGGGCGACGACGGGTCCGTCGAATCCATCGGTTCAAAAGCCGGCAGCGCCCGTTGCACCTCCTTCTGCCGGTTCCCCTTCGGGACCGATCCGTGTGGGTCAATCGGAGCCGAAACCCCCGACCACCGCGCCCGGGAGCGTCGTCCAGCAAATTCCCTTCGACCCCGAGCACGCCTGGGACGTGTGGGTGGGTGACTTCATCAAACTGTGCCGCCTCGACGAGGCTCAGACGACCCAGGCCCGGGCCATCCTGAAGGATTGCCGGGAACGCGCGAGCCGCCACCGGGATGCCCACCGCGACGACTACCTGAGGGTGCACCGCCGCCTTCGTGAGCTCCGCTCCGGTGGTGCCGCCCCGGAGGTCCTTGCAGAGGCGAGCAAGGAACTCGCCGACTTGGATGCGCCCATCAACGACCTGTTCGAGGAACTCAAGGCGCGGATCGAGCAGATCCCTACCCGTGAGCAACTTCAGCGATACCGCGAAGCTCAGCCGCAGCGCTAGCGGCGCGACGTTTCACGCGAAGCCCTATGGGGAAACGGTCACCTATTTCGCGGAGTGGAAACGGGTGGCCTGCGCGCCATGAAGGAGGCCCGCCATGTTCTCGGCCTATATCTGGTGCTACGTTTGGGATGTGCTGGATGAGGGCATCGACCGCGCTCTCGATCAGATGCAGTGGGCGGGTGTCGACGGCGTCTGCGTCGCCACCCTCTATCACAGTGTCGAGCACTTCCGGATGCGCGCCGCGCTGGCCGATCGTCCGCGGGTCTACCTCAGTCCCGCGTCGGCCTACTTCCAACCCGACCCGAGCAAGTACGCCAACACGCGGCTCCGTCCGGTCGTGGCCGAGTGGCTCAAAACGCGAAACCCGCTGCTCGACCTGAGCAAGGCCTGCGGGGTCCGCGGTCTGAAGCTCCGGAGCTGGACGGTCTGCTGCCACAACTCCGCGATGGTGCAGCGCCGCCCGGAGATTGCCGTCAAGGACGTGTTCGGGGACATGAATCCCACGTGGATGTGTCCGCTGAATCCGGACGTGGGCGAGTACCTCCGGGCCGTCGTGGAGGATCTGTCCGGCAACTACCCGTTTGAGGCGATCGAGTTGGAGTCGCCGGCCTTTAACGCCAACCGGCACTATCACGCGCACGTCAAGATGGGTCTGCAACCCGGTCCGGTGGAGCAATTCCTGCTGAGTTTGTGTCTTTGTGAATCCTGTCGGCAGGGGGCGATCGCCGCCGACATCGACGTCGAGATGATCGTTCGGTCGGCCCGCGTCGAGCTGGAGAAGTGGTTCGTCAGTGCACGGTCGAGCGGCGAATCCCTCCAGGATTTGATGGGCCGCATTCCCGTGCTGCGGGCGTTCGTGCAATGGCGAACCAGGCAACTCAGCCAGCAGATCCGCCGCATCCGCTCCACGTGCCGCTGCGACCTGATCGCGTATGCGGAGCGGGACGTGTATGGATCGGCGTTCGATCTGACGGACGTGGGAAAGGAGTTGAGCGGCGTGGTCGGCTGCTGTTACAGCCCCCAAGCGGAACTGATCGACCAGACCGTACAGTGGTTGTCCGGTGTGTTGGGGGGAAAAGACAGAATCAGCATCGGCCTGATGACCTACCCCCCGGCGTCGGCCGATGCTCCGATGTTGGTCCGGCATGTCCACCGTGTGGCGGAGCTGGGGGTTCCGTCCGTTCACCTCTACCACTACGGGATCATGCCCGACGCGTGCTTGGCCTGGACCCGCCAGGCCCTCCGCAAGCCGAAGCGGGAGGGCTGAGGCCCCCCGTGCCCCCGTTCGGCCGGCGACGCCTCGGGGAGCATTCGGGGTTGCATTGCACCGCCCGTGCGGGTACAAAAGTAAGAGTCGAAAGAGATGTAAGGTCCCTACCCGAGGAGAGCGTCTTGTACGGTAATCCGATGATGTTGGGCTACGTGTTGGGCGGGGGTGAAGTCGCGTTGATCGTTTTGGTGGGCGCCTTGCTGGTCTACGGCAAGCGACTACCGGAGCTGGGCCGAAGCATGGGGCGCAGCATCGTCGAATTCAAGAAGGGTCTCTCGGGACGGGACGACGACGAGAAGACCGAACCGGGTACCCCGGACAAGCCCGGTCACGATGCAGGAAAGTCGTCATGAATACGCACATGCCGTTCGGCTTCATCAGCATGCCCGGGACGACCGAGTGGTTGGTGATCGGGGTGGTGGCCCTGTTGATCTTCGGCCGGAGGTTGCCGGAGGTCGCCCGTTCACTCGGCAAAGGGATCGTGGAATTCAAGAAGGGTTTGCAGGACGTCGAAACGGAGGTCGAACGGGCCGGGACCGACTACTCCTCATCATCCACCAGCGCGACAACCCACGAGACTGCCGCCCCCAGCACACCCGAGGCAACCCCTAGTGAACCGGTACCGAGTTACGACGAATCGAGCCCACCCGCGGACGTTGAACCGGCCCGCCGAGACGATCCACCTTATACCGACTGAGGTCGGCGATCCGGAAGTTGAGCATGGTTCAAAAACGGGAACTCACCTCCGAGCCAACCCTCGACTACGACCCAGAAAACGGGTTCCGGCGAGGTGCCTGTCCCCGTTTTTGAACCATGCCGTGAATCGTGGGCACGGGCGTCTCGCCCGTGAGGGTCATCATGGCCGAGACGGCCATGCTACTGGGGGTCACGGGCCGGAGGCCCGTGCTACGGGTTCACGACCAAGGGACCTGAACGGTTACAGTGGATTTAGGTTTTTGAATATCCACGATGCAGATATTATCGTGCAGAAAAAGGATGAATCAATGGAATAGGTAAAAGCACTTCCACCACATTTTAGCCTTCCACCCAGTGTAGTTGCTGAATTGGAACTATTTCGCGCTTCCATAGGGTGTCCCGAGGATGTTTTCGCCATGCGAATCCTCGGATCAACGTGGGCGACGCGTCGCGCGCAGAGGATCACCTACGACCAAGCCCGCACCGCAAATCCAGAGGCTACAGAGGCGGAGCTTGTCAACATTGTGTACGAAATGCGGAAGGTGATCCACGAGGTGAGTGGGTGTGACTTGCCCCCATTGCCACGTTCATGCACAACCTTCGACTCCCTTGTTGAGTTCATCATCCGAGACGAATCACGTTACGCGCTGCCCGATCTGTTTGGGTGGTGTGCGAAGATCGACCAAATCCTCGCCAAAGCGGGATGATCATTGCTTCTTGCACAAGGGAAACCGCCTACTCTTCCACTGCCTTCCCACTGTATCGACGACATACGCATATTCGATCTCGTTTTCCGCGATGTACCTGGCAGGAATAAAGGTACTGGCCATTTGCCCCTCATGCAGTTCCTTCGGCATCGGGTCAAAGAAACGGCTCCGAGGGTCCTTGGGATCGAGAAGGATCGCTGCGTGTCTTGTAGTATTCGCCAGCTTCAAGAAGAACCCAGTCACGGTTACGGGACGGCATCCGATGTTCGTGGCGGTAATAATGATGCACGCCTCATTCTCGTCCCAAGCGTCCCCAAACACCTCGAGGGGTGCCCGCGAAAAAATGAAGTACTCTGAGGCGATAACCTGTACCTTGTGCCTGTCGAGGAGATCGCGATACACTGTCCATGCTGCCGTGAGCACGGCCCGCACAAAGCCGCCGACCGCTACTGTCGTCGTCCAGAAGTCTACCATGATGAACCATTGTACCGCGCGCAGCGCAGATGATCCCTCGAAAAGCCGGGTGGGTCGGGTCATCGACCCGTCATCTTGCCTTAACCGCGTGCTCAAACCCAGAAAGGCCGGACGCAAGACCAAGCGACAAGCGAAGTAGGTAAGACGTCCCCCGATTTGAAGCGAAGTAGGTAAGACGTCCCCCGATTTGAAGACGTCCCCCGATTTGCGGACGGTTCGGCCGAGCCCCGAGCCGGATTCCGCCCGCCGAACGTCCTCCGCCGTGACCTACGAGGCCGATCAGGACTTCCTCGAACACGTGCGTCGCGAGGAGCTCGACCAGCCCGAACTGTCCTGGGAACCGTCAACCAGGGGGAAGCTTTTCCATTTTCGGCTTTGAACGGGCCCGGCAGGGGGGTATCATGCGCGCGTGTTGCCTGGGAAGGGTTCCCCGGGCTATCGTGATTCCGCAAAGTGGGCCAAAAGCGTCTCAACGTCGGTGGGAATGAACGCTGTGGAGGGGTCACATGGGCCGCGAACCAACCC
>Ga0129299_1000538_pt1 | contig 24155 bp, 25 predicted proteins | sample ConPoolayeCmetaG_FD_94477 | JGI IMG/M metagenome (GOLD analysis project Ga0129299, IMG submission 94477) | Hot spring microbial mat communities from California, USA to study Microbial Dark Matter (Phase II) - Cone Pool mat layer C metaG ...
CATCAAGCCGCATCGGAAGTTCATGGGCGAGGTGTACGTGTTGAAGAAGGAGGAGGGGGGGCGGCACACGCCGTTCTTCCAGGGGTATCGGCCGCAGTTTTACATTCGGACGTTGGATGTGACCGGGGTGGTGACCTTGCCGGAGGGGATGGAGATGGTGATGCCTGGTGACAACGTGAACTTGCAGATTGAGTTGATCGTGCCGGTGGCGTTGGAGCAAGGCTCGCGGTTTGCCATCCGCGAAGGCGGTCGCACGGTGGGCGCCGGTGTGATTACCCAAATCATCGAGTGAGAGGAGGATGGGGCAGCGGCAGGTTTAAGCCTCTCGCCGTCCTGTAGATAGAAATGGCTAAGAAAACGAAAGCAATCCGTGCGGTGATCACTTTCGCTTGCACAGAATGCAAGGAAAGGAACTATACGTCACAGAAAAATCGTCGAAACGACACGGGGCGTATGGAACTGAAAAAGTTCTGCCCTCGCTGCCACACCCATACCCTCCATCGGGAAACCAAGTAGTTGGGGCGTTGGGGCGAAGGGATACTCGTGGGCGGGCTTTGCTCCGGTTGACACACTGGCGGAGAACCTGAAAGCCAGCCCTGAGGTATACAGGCCAGTAGCTCAATTGGCAGAGCAACGGTCTCCAAAACCGTAGGTTGCGGGTTCAAGTCCTGCCTGGCCTGCTAGTAAGTTTGTTTCAGGACACCGCTCAGGGACTTGTGAACTTGGCCCGCTGATGCGGTGTCTTAAATCGTAAAAAGACAATTGGTTTCTGGTTCAACTAATAGGGAGAAACATGTGTCCAAGTTGACTGCGACGCTCTTAAGTAAAGACAATCCGATTTTCAGGTATTTTAAGGAAACGCGAGCCGAGGTCCGCAAGGTGAGCTGGCCGACCCGTCAGGAAGCGTTGAGATTGACTCTGGTGGTATTGGCAGTAACGATTTCTATGGCAATTATTCTAGGCGCACTGGATTACCTGTTCTCCCAACTGATCGGGTTTGTTGTCAAGCTGGTATGACGACGCTGGACTTGGGTCGTCTGTCCGCCTGCTGATTTCTTTTTCACGGAAGACCAAGTGTTTATGGCTCGAACGAAAAAAACGTGGAAACCGCCGAGCAATTACTATAAGCTCTTTGGCATTCCCTACGATGCAACCGGTGAGGAAATCCGCCTTGCCTACGAAGAGATGTTGGGCAAGGTCGGCGATATGGACACGCCAGAGTTTATGGAGGCAATCACTCAGGGCTACGAAGTCCTGAGCGACCCTGAAAAGCGCACGCGCTATGACAGCGAGCTGCGTGCCAAAGGCGAATGGACGCCAAAGCGTAACGAAGAAGTGGAGGATCTCACTTCGGACCTGGAAGAAGAGGAAGATGAAGAAGAGGCAGTGGCGCCCGAACCTGGATCGCCGCCCGTTTCCAGGCCCGAGCAAGGCAAGCGAGCCTGGTATGTCGTTCACAGTTACTCCGGATATGAGAACAAAGTCAAGAAGAATCTGGAGCACCGCATTGAATCGATGGGGATGCAAGACCTGATCTTCCGTGTGGTCGTCCCTACAGAAGAAGAAGTGGAACTGCGGGATGGACAGCGCAAGACGACGGAGCGGCGAATATTCCCAGGCTACATCCTGGTCGAGATGATCATGACCGATGATTCGTGGCATGTGGTACGCAATACACCAGGAGTTACCGGGTTTGTGGGTTCTGTCAACGAGCCAACTCCTTTGCGGCCGGATGAGGTGGACAAGATTCTCAAGAGGATGGAAGCTCCTACTCCGAAGGTCAAAGTGAATTTGCGCCCGGGACACAAGGTCAGGATCGTCGAGGGGCCTTTCGCCGACTTCATGGGCACTGTCGAGGAGCTTATGCTGGACAAAGGGAAAGTCCGTATTCTGGTCTCCTTCTTCGGACGGGAGACGCCGGTCGAGTTGGACTTTTTGCAGGTGGAGAAAATCTAGCTTAGCCGGCGCGGCCTCACGGTGAGCCGGTTTATATGTGGAGGATTAAATATTCGATGGCCAAGAAAGTAAAAGCAATCATTAAACTGCAGATTCCTGCTGGCAAAGCCAACCCTGCTCCGCCCGTAGGCCCTGCGCTGGGTCAGCAAGGCGTGAACATCATGGCGTTCTGCAAGGAATACAACGCGCGGACGGCTTCGCAGGCCGGGTCAATCGTGCCGGTGGAGATTACAGTCTACCAGGATAATTCGTTTACATTTGTAACCAAAACGCCGCCGGTGGCCGACCTTCTGCGCAAAGCCTGCAACATCGAGAAGGGGTCGGCGGCGCCCAATCGCGACAAGGTCGCTCAGATTTCGCGGGCAGAAATCCGTCGCATTGCTCAACTCAAGATGCCGGACCTGAATGCGAAAGACCTTGAAGGGGCAGAGCGGATGGTTATTGGTTCGGCTCGCAGTATGGGTATCAAAGTAGTGGATTGATTTCGCAGAATTCGGAAATCTCAATCATATCGTAGAGTGAGTGGGAGGGCACCAGAGTCGCCCGTTAATACCACAGGAGGTCAACATGCCCAAACCAGGTAAGAAGTATTTAGAAATGCTCAAAAAAGTGGACCGGTCGAAATTGTATTCGCCGTCCGAAGCCATTAAACTGGCCAAAGAAACATCGTATGCCAATTTCGATGCGACGGTCGAGGTTCACATGAAGATGGGCCTTGACCCGCGTCACGCTGATCAGCAGATTCGCGGCGTGGTGCTATTGCCGGCTGGTATTGGCAAGCAGGTTCGGATTATGGTGTTTGCCGAAGGAGATGCGGCTCGCGCAGCGCAAGAAGCCGGCGCGGACTACGTAGGCAGCGACGATTTTGTTCAAAAAATCCAGGAAGGCTGGCTGGAATTCGATGTTGCCGTAGCTACGCCGCAAGTGATGGGCAAAGTGGGCCGCCTGGGCAAGGTTCTCGGCCCGCGAGGGCTTATGCCCAGCCCCAAGACAGGCACGGTTTGTCAGCCCGAAGATTTGCCGCGGGTTATCAGGGAGCTCCGGCTGGGGCGCGTGGAGTTCCGCCTGGACAAGACGGCCAACTTGCATGTGCCCATCGGTAAGGTTAGCTTTACCGAGCAACAACTGATGGACAACTTGACCGCTCTGGTAGAGGCTGTGGTTAGAGCCAAGCCCACGGGCGCCAAAGGGCAATACATCAGGAAAATGGTTCTCGCACCTACCATGGGGCCCGGAATCAAGGTGGACACCGCTCAGGCCGAGCAGTTGAAAGCCGCCTAGAACCCTGTCCGGAGCCGGACAGTTTGGTTCACCCAAACGAATACTGGGCCGAAGACAGCAGGTACGCCATCGGGCGTTTAATCAGCGCCTGCCGAGGCAAAGTTCATGACGAAGACAGCAGTCCAGGATGCCGGGCATGAGCCCGTGTGGTTGCACTTGGAGTTGGCTTTGCTCGTTGTGGGATGCCTCCGTGCTGATTGATGCGGGGGCTATTTTTTTGACGGCTATCCTATCTCAAATCCATAGCAAAGGAGGTGAACATTTTGGCAATTTCCAGAGAGAAAAAAGAAAACCTGATAGAGACGTATGTTGAGCTGCTTTCCAGATCTCAGGCCGTTTTTCTGGTTGACTATCGCGGCATGTCGGTGGCAGAGATGACCAGGCTGCGACGGCAACTGGAACAGGCGGAGGTCTCATTTATGGTCGTCAAGAATACGCTGCTCAAACGCGCGCTTGAGCAGCGGGGGCTTTCTTTGCCCGACAAGATGTTTGAAGGCCCGTTGGCGATGGGAGTAGCCAAAGGTGACGCGGTAGTCGCAGCCAAGACGCTCAGAGATGCGGCAGCAACAAGCCAGTTCTTGCAACTCAAGGGCGGCCTGCTGGCAGGACGGGCCATTACGGCCGATCAAGCCAAATCTCTGGCCGACGTCCCACCACGCGAAGTGCTGTTGGCCCGAGTGGTTGGTGGACTACAGGCGCCTATCGCTGGATTGGTGAATGTACTGAATGGCCCGATCCGCGGATTGGTATATGTGTTGCAGGCGCGCGCCGATCAACTGAAAGCCGAGGCATAGCGGGAGAATCGGCGGGCCGGGCAGCGCGCCGGGCGCGATTGGCTTGGTTTGTGCGCCTGGTCACGCAAACGTGAAGTACAATGACAAAGATTAATGCTGTATGCGAACATAATTTGTGGAGGATATTCTGATGACAAAAGATGAACTGATTGCCGCGATTGAAAAGATGACCGTCCTGGAGCTGGCCGAGCTGGTCAAAGCCCTGGAAGAAAAGTTCGGTGTGAGCGCTGCGGCGCCCATGATGGCTGTCGCCATGCCAGGCGCGGCGGCGACTGCTGCTGCCGAGGCGCCCGCCGAGGAAGAGAAGACCGAATTCGATGTGATCCTCAAGGAAGCAGGGGCTAAGAAGATCCAGGTCATCAAGGTCGTGCGCCAGCTCGTTCCCAGCCTGGGCCTGAAGGAAGCCAAAGAACTGGTTGATGGCGCGCCAGCCGAGGTGCTCAAAGCCGTCAGCAAAGCAGAGGCCGAGGACGCCAAGTCCAAGTTGGAGGCAGAAGGCGCCGTCGTCGAGATCAAGTAGTTCTTTTATCGCACCAATGCCCTGTCATTGGTGCGAGCGAAGCGAAGCAATCTCCGTACCAGACCTGAAGCCGGAAATTCGAGACTGGAGGCGCACACCTTGCTGGCTGGAGGCGTCTCCAGTCTCGTATCCGGCCTGGCCCTGAGATTGCTTTGTCGCCTGTAGGCTTCTCGCCCTGACAGGCGACTTCTGCTCCGCATTGATCGTTCAGGGCATCAGCCGGCCGCCGTCCACGACCACAACCGCACCGGTGACGAACCTGGCGTCGGTTGCGAAGGCCACGGACACGCCGGCAATATCCTCAGGCGTCGCCAGTCGCCCCAGCGGGGTTTGGGCGATGATGCCCGCATGTTCTGACTCTCTGCCAGCGTTCCAACGGGTTGGCACGAAACCAGGAGCGACGGCATTGACGCGTATCTCAGGCCCCAGCACCCGCGCCAGAGACTTGGTGAGTGAGATTACCGCTGCTTTGGATGCCGCATAGGGGATGGAACTTCCCATGCCCGTGAACCCAGCCACGGACGAGGTGTTGACGATCAGCCCCTCCCCCAGCTTCTTCATGATCGGCGCCACGGCGCGAGCGCAATAGAAACTTCCTTTTACGTTCACCGCATAGATAGCATCCCATGCCTCGTCGTCGAGGGCGTCGAGGTCATCCATGGCTACGAAACGGGTGATGGCTGCATTGTTAATCAAAAAATCGATCCGGCCAAAGGCATCCAGTGTCCTGGCCACCATCTCTCGCACTTCGTTGTCGCGTGAGACATCCGCTTTGACCAAGATCGCCCTGGCGCCCATTTCAGTGATCTGCTGCAGAGTGGCCTGCGCCTCAGCCTGGCTCTTGGTGTAGTTGACGGTGACCGCCGCTCCTTCGCGGGCGAATGCTATCGCTGTGGCCTTGCCGATGCCTGTCGCGCTGCCAGTGATAAGGGCCACCTTTCCCTCTAGTCGCATATCCTATAACCTCCGTGAATAGTCTAATCTGGGTTGGATGGAAGAACGTCTTGGGTTTCTCTCGACCTGCCTGCGTTGCGACCGCGGCGACGGACCGGCTCATCGGGCGGGGGGACGATCTTCAGCCACGCACGCAGCACATTAGCCATGCTTTCTTTGTCATCTGGCGCATAGGTTGTCAGAGTGTATTCTGTTTCCAGTTGAGCAGACATCGCTCTGAATTCTTGCGCAGACAAAGCAGGCGCGCGTTTTATCGCCACCAGGCAGTTGCGATAGGCCATCATTTTGAAGAGTCTTAACAGCATCCTTGTAGCCTGCCAGTTTTCCCCGTCCTGCATATCTGCCAGGACAATGACACCATAGACTTCTGGCAGCAACACCGGCCAGATGAAATCGTACCTTCTGCGGGCGCCCAAGTTTTGCATCTGAACGATCACGTTCTCCCACTCGACACGCCCAACTTGCATCCACAGCGTCGCCTCTTCCTTGGTCGGAGAAAACGGGTCGGGAATTTTCCTCTCCTGGTTGCCTACCTCAATTTCGCTCAAATCGCTGACGAACCGATGGCTGTCCGCCCCATTGTAACTGGTGACAATCACTTTAACGGTCGGTTTCATGCATGTTCTCCTCAGTCCTCTTCGCCGTATTGCCGCGGCTTGCGCGTAAAAGGCACAAAAACGACACCAACGATGTTTTCAACAGCGATTTGTTCGCCTCGTTTGATTATTCTCTGGAGTTTCTGCTCACCTTTATCAACGCTCACCGGAATGACCAACCGTCCGCCGTCTCGCAGTTGCCGCACCAATGGCGGAGGAACATGGTCAGCCGCGGCAGTAACAATAATCGCATCATAGGGAGCAAATTCTTCCCAGCCATAGTAGCCGTCGTCGCATTTCAGTTTTACATAAGAGTATCCAAGCCGCCTCAATCGTTCCATGGCCTCCCGCGCCAGCTCTGGGATGATCTCCACAGAATAAACCTTGTCAGTCAGCTCGGCCAGGATGGCGGTTTGATACCCCGAACCAGTGCCAATTTCCAGCACTTTATCGCCTCGCTTCAACTCAAGTAGCTGGGTCATCAACGCTACAATATAGGGCTGAGAAATGGTCTGGCCGTGGCCGATGGGTAAAGGGTGATCTTCATACGCCTGTTCGAGGTATCTCTCCGGAACGAACTCGTGCCGGGGGACGGCTGCCATCGCCCTCAACACGTTCTTGTCGGTAATATCAGCATGTCGCAGCCACATGGCTTTCCCCTTCTGATGGTGAGGTTGGCTTGGCGACGGTTCTGGATAAACTCTGACGGGCATATTTTAACATAGTCATGTTGATTGTCAATGAACTGAATTGTTGACAAACCACCCAGAATGTATTACGATGCACAGGCGAGGTGGCATGATTCTCGCTTCGGTGGTATAATGCGCGTCGCTGTAAAGAATGCGGCGTATGAGAAAAAAGGAGTATTCACGCGATTATGTCTTTTTCCAGTATTGGACTTGCGCTACAGATTGTCATTGCCCTATTGGGCGCCTTCCTTCTGGCGTTTTGGATCAGTCTGATCGTCTGGACTTTTCGCGACGTCCGTTCACGGTCGCGGGATATTTTCGCTCAGTTGTTGGCGACGCTGATGGTCATCATCTTCAATGTGCCCGGGTTGATTCTATATTTCATGCTCCGTCCCCAGGAGACACTGGCCGAAAAGTACGAGAGAGCGTTGGAAGAGGAAGCGCTTCTACAGGACATTGAAGAAAGATACAATTGTCCGGCCTGCAAACAGAGAATCAAGCCCGACTATCAATTCTGTCCTGCCTGTCACGTTCAGTTGAAGCAGGTTTGTTCGTCTTGCGGAAAACTGCTTCAGCTCCATTGGGATTTGTGTCCCTTCTGTGGGACGGCGGCCGTCCCGCAGTCAGATGCGTTCAAATCGCGGCCTGTTGGCAAAAAACCTGCTGTACGTCGCCAGCCAGCCGTGAGCAAATTCGCGCCATTTTCGCCGTCGGCCCCTGAGTTGACCCAGCAAGACACCGTCCGCCTGATGGATCTATCCAAGCCGGGGCCCGCCTCGTCGGGCTCGCGCGAAGCGGCCCAACCAACAGCGGGAAGACCCTTGTCGTCCGCCGAGCCTTTTTCGGTAGCCTCTATAGTGGGAGAAGACTTGCCTGCCGAAGACTCGCCATCTGTCCGAAGCGCGGAAGACTGATCCGAGGGGACAACCGATAGCCTGAAGCACGCATTTGGGCCACGCCTGGTGGAGCGTAGTGGTGCGTTTACAGATAGCGATCAGCCATCCGGTGCAACAAACAGATGACTGGTCGTTGGTCGCTGGCGCAGGTGGCTTTCAGGAAGCCTGTTTCTTGAAGAAATAGCCCACGCCCCGTCTGGTCATGATAAAGCGCGGTCGCTTGGGGGTTTCCTCGATTTTCTGTCGCAGTCGCCAGATGTAGGCCTTGAGCGCGGCCCGGTCGCTCTTCTCCCCACCCCACACCAGTTCGATCAGTTCTTCGGAAGTAAACAGCCGACCGGCATTCCGCGCCAAACAGGACAACAGGTCGAACTCTTTCGGGGTTAAATCTATCACTTCCCCTTTGACCCTGACCTGCCGGGTGGCGAAATCTATCCACAACCCTTCGCTGACATGGAGCGACATCCGGCTGGGGACTGCTGGTGAAACCGTGTGGCCCAGGATGTCTTCCACGCGGTTGACCACTCTACGCGCCGGTAACTCGACCACATGGGTGTTTGTGGCCCCCAATTCTCGTACCAATTCCTGGATTTCAGCATCACCGGGGTCAGCGATCAGCGCCAGCGGAACGTCCGAAACAGCTCGCACGTTGCGGCAGAAGCGGCGCCTGCCCGTGAGCTCGTCGTCATCGTTGATGTCTACAATGATCAGGCCGGGAATATCGCGGTGCAGCTTACGCAACGCTTCTCTTTCTTCGACAGCGGTGTTGACGGCAAAGCCGTCGCCGCGTAGTTGCTTGGCGATTTCCTCGTTCGTCTCTCCATCAGGTCCGTAGATTAGTATTGCTAAGCTCATGGAAGGCCCCCATCTATCATGCGCTTTGCCCTAAAGCGATTGGGAAAATGGTCGCCAAAGCAGCCATCATTAAATATCAGTGACTCTATAATAGCACATCTTGGTAATCTTTTCGTAAAATTTAGGTGGAGATTTGGTTGAGGTTTGGTAAAGCCGAGGTTTTGTCTATACTATCCAGTTTCACTCAACGCACCTGGCCTAAGACGACCTGCCAGGGGAACGAAAGCCGCACGTCTAGAACGTCCACCTGTCCCTGCAAGAACTTGATGAAACCCGCCCGCGACCAGTTTTGATAGTGGTCTATGTCATTGCCCAGGCGTAAGATGCTTTTGCCCCTTGCCAGGTTGCAAAGGCGGAAAAAGGGTTCGTGCGGGACGCTGAATAAGCAATACCGTTTGGATACCCGACAAAGCTCCGTCAGCGCTTCAGCCGGATGGTGGAGATGCTCCAGGACCTCAGTGCCAATCACAATGTCAAAGGAATTGGCCGGACAGGGCAGATGTGCAATGTCGGCTTGCCAGAAAACCAGGTTCGGAAATAGCCTGCGCCCTCTGCGCAAGGCTTCCTCGTCAATGTCCACGCCTACCGCCCGCTCCAGGGTAGCGCACCTTTCCAGCAGCATGTTGAGAACAAAACCTTCTCCACAGCCGGCATCGAGCATGGAGGTGACAGGCAAAGGCGCGATCATCGCCCGCACTTGTGCCAGAAAACGGTCAATGAGCCTCTGTTGCAGAGGGTTCTTGCTCTGGTATTTCTGCCAGTTGCCGTATGCCTGGTCTGTCATCCCAACTTCCTCTTGATTGGATAATCCTCATGGCTGGAGAACACCATGGTCTGGAGCACCATCTCGGCCAACAGGCCGAAAGAAACGAACTGGACGCCCATGAACAGAAACAGCACACCAAAACTCAGCAGCGGGCGAGTGCCGATTGGGCGTACTCCCTCAAACCACAGTATCGAAAGGTAGAGCACAATGGCAAGCCCGGCGAAGAACGTCAACAGGCCTAGCCAACCGAACAAATGCAGAGGGCGACGATTGTAGCGGTTGAGAAACAGTACGGTCAGCAAGTCCAAGAAGCCCCTGAGGAATCGCTCCACCCCGTACTTAGACCGCCCGAATTGGCGTGGGTGATGGCGCACCTGGATTTCGGTCACTCGGAAGCCACGCCAAAAAGCCAGCACCGGAATGTAGCGGTGCAGTTCACCGTAGATGCGCAGCTCTTCGACCACTTCACGCCGATAGGCCTTGAAACCACAATTGAAATCATGGAGGCGCAGACCAGTCATCAATTGCACCACGCGGTTGAACAACAGCGATGGCAATGTCTTGGAAAGCGGGTCACGGCGCGGGTATTTCCAGCCGGACACCAGGTCGTATCCCTGCGCGATGCTGTCCAGAAAACGGGGGATTTCAGACGGCTCGTCCTGGAGGTCTGCGTCCATCGTGATGATGACCTCGCCGCGGGCCTGTTCAAAGCCCACTGCCAAAGCGGCAGACTTGCCCAAATTGCGGCGGAATTGTACCACTTTCACGCGACCGTCGCGCTGGTGCAACTCTTCCAAAACCCCGAACGACCCATCATCGCTGCCATCGTCAACGAAGATAATCTCGAACTGCCGTGTGATTCCCGGCAGCACCGCCAGCAGCCGGTCATACAGCACGGGAAGGCTCTCCTGCTCATTGAAAACAGGGATCACCACTGAAATATCAATTGAGGGTTGGGTCAAATCATCGGTCATCCGCTGTTGCCTTTGTCTTGCTCGAAGAGACAGGTCCGTCATTCTGGATGGCGGCCGGGGCTCGTTTCGGATTCCATTGGCACGAAGCCCCTTTCGTCGCGGTAGATGGGCACAATGTTCAGGAGATCAAACTGGGAACAAAAGGTGACATCCGCTTCATAGCCCAGGCGCGTGAGCCGTTGGCCTGCTTCACTGCTCGTGAAAACCCGCCAACTTTCGGAGAGTTCGGCCAGTTTTTCGGTCCCATCCGTCGGTGCGACGCCAAAATCGTGCTCCAGGATTTGCCGCAGGGCCTGAGCTGTAAACGTATCTTCGTCATTGGGCCGGTCATCCAGGCCGGCAGCCAACAGGGTAATGTCCCGATTGAGACGACTGGCGAGGCCCGACGCCGCCCGCATCGCTGCACGGGCATTCGGCGGGGCAGCCGTCAGGATGGCCGTCGCACCGGCTGCCAGGGCCATTCTGACACAGCGTGTCCCATTGCTGGTGGTGAGCACCAGCGGCCGCCCGCGCAGTTCGGCGCGGTGGGCGAGCAATTCGGTGGGAGAGTTGCCAAAATCGAAGCCCTCGACTCTGGCCCCTCCTCTCTCGCCGGCCAGCAGATATCTGTGCTGATCCCGCAAAGCCAGCGCCTCTTCGACAGTCAGCACCGGGATTACCCGTGACGCGCCGGCTACGAGTGCGCAGGCGATGGTGGTGCTGGCGCGCAGCGCATCAATGAGCACAACGACGTCGCCCCGCCTGGCCGCCCGGGCCGCGCCCTGACCGCCCAGCTCAATGAATGTCTTCATTCCCCTTCGCCCGGCACAGCGCACACAACCTGGTCGTCATAAGAGGGCACCACTTTCTGGCCTGGCTCGATGACCAGGAAGTCCTCCGGCGGCCAATCGCCGGACATCAGTTGCCCAATCAGCGCCAGGCTGCCGGCGACTTTGAGATAACTCCAGCCTCGCCGTCGTGCTTCGTCTATGGCCACCTGTTCATAGCCCAGGAACCGGGTGTGTTCGTGGTCAATGAACACTGCCCGCGAATAGTGCTCGGACCACGCACCCATCACTTCCATCAGGTAGTCGGCGTTGTCCTTGCCATATTTGGCGACATACTCATTGTAAACTGCCTGAATGTTAGCCTGAGTCGCCGAACCCAACGACACGCCGATGCTTTCCACGTCGGAGCCCGTCCGCTCGATATAGTCGGCCGTGTAATAGTAGGTGCCGGGATTCTCAGCAAATTGTTGGTCGTACAGCGACCGCGCACCCAGATAGAGGGTGATGCAGTCGTGGGCGCGCGGCATGACCAGTCGCACGTTGCGCGCGGTCAGGCCCAGCAGCGAATTGCCGCACAGGCCATAACCCAAGAGAATGGCGTCGTAAAGACCGTCGCGCGTGCGGTTGATGCGGCCCTGCAACTCGACGCGCAACAAATCGGGCGTGTTGTGCAACCCTTTCTCGACCAGTTCGACATCAATGATATGCGGCGAGCGAGCAGCACACAGGTAGACTTCACGGGCCAGGACTTCACAGGCGAGCAGTTTGAATCGCATGGCAATAACGCTAATCCTCAAACAAGACGGGCAACTTGGTGGCGAGCACGTAATCGCCATATACCCTGATTTTGCCCATGAGAAAAGCTGGAGTGGCCTGCAACTGGCCCACCGCCAGAGCCACAAAATCCTTGTCACTCATCTTGATCGTGACCGTCGGTTGGTCGGCAACGCCTTCCATGACGCTGCAACGGCCATCCGTGATTTGAACGGCCCATTGTCCGCCATCGGGGCCTTCCAGCTCGAACTGGAAAGTGGCGTTGATGCCCTGCGCTTTCTCTGCGTTCATCCCGGCGGGCATAGAGGCGAAAATTTCTGCCGGCTTGGTCGGTTTTTCTTCTGACATCGGATCCCCTCCTACATTATGAATTGAATATCGTTTGCGTATAAACCAGAATTATGCTATACTAATTCAGTCACAAACTGAGAAACACGGTGGATGTAGCTCAAAGGCAGAGCATCGGTCTGTGGAACCGAATGTTGCGGGTTCGAATCCCGTCATCCACCCCTGATGTACCGAGGGGGCGCGCCATGCCTCCTCTTTTTTATTCTGTCTCCGCTTCAGCGGTGCGCCGCAGACGGCCCAGCAATTGCTGATAGCTCGGCGATGTCTCCTGGAAGACATAATTGACCGGCAAGACCGTCAGGCTAACACAGCCTGCCTGGCGCAACTGCTGAACTGCCTGGTACAATTTACTTTCTTCAATGGTGACGTGCACGGCAAAGCATCTTTGTCCGCTGAGGGAAGCTGTGTGGACTTCGGCAATAGTTGGGCCTTTCAGTCCTCTCACATCGGGCTGGGCCAATACCCGCCGCGCCGCTTCCTCCGCCGAACTGGCGTAGATATTGGCGAAGACCGAGCAATACCGCCGCGCCATCAGATAACCATCTATGAACTCCAGTATGACCTGCGCCGCGCTGAGCGCGGCCGGGTTCTGGCGGAGCACGCGCCTGTTGCCGATCAGACAGGCCTGAGATTTCAGAATTGTACCGCCGATAATCCGTTTGAGCCGATTGTCGCGCAGGGTCATGCCGCTGGCAACCAAATCAACGATGACATCGGCGTAGCCAATGCTGGGGCTGGCCTCGATGGCCCCCTCTGCCTGCACAATCGAGTAATGCGAGATGCCTTTGGACTGAAGAAAGTCTCGCGTCAGGTTGACGAATTTGGTCGCCACTCGCAACGTCTTGCCTTTTTCGCGCATGAGCAGGGCGACATCCGCCAGGTCATCAATAGAAATCACGTCAATCCAGGAGTCAGGCACAGCGACTGCCAGGTCACAGCGACCATAGCCCAAATCAGGATGAAGCATGATGATAGAATCGCCCTCTTCCGACAGCTCAGCAACGATGTCGTAGCCGGTGATGCCCATCGCCACGCTGCCCTCTCGCACCTTCTCAACAATGTCCGTAGCCCGCTGATAAAGCACGACCAGGCCCGGCGCTGCTGGCATCGTCGCCGTGTACTGTCGCGGGTTGTTCCTATCCACCCGCAGGCCGCACGCCTCCAAGAACTCCATCGTGGAGGCCTCTAATGTCCCCTTGCTGGGCAGGGCCAATCGGATCTCATCAGGTGAAGTGTTCATATTCGCTCCGCCATGCTCGCCTCAATTTGGCGGGCGAATGCGCCCAATTCAGCGCGCGGCACGACCATTTCCTGTTGTCGTCGCATATCCCGCGCCACGATGGTATCCGTTGCCCGCTCCTGGCCGCCGATGATGACACAGAATGGGATGTTGGAGCGGTCTGCATACTGCAAGTTCCCTTTGACACCACGCTCCCGCACGTCGGTCTCGACTCGCAGGCCCAGGTTGCGCAGCGACTGGGCTACCTGACAGGCCGCGGCGCGGTCAGCCTCTTCGACAGGAATGACCAGGACATGGCTGGCTACAGGCTCACTCGACCAGTTTAAGGCCAGACGCAACCTTTCCAGGCCGTAGGAAAACCCGCAGGCGGGCACCGGTTGCCTGCCCCCCAAAGTCTGGATCAAATCGTCGTACCGGCCGCCGCCGCAAAGTTGATTCTCGGTGGAAATCGCGCTGTGGTAAATCTCGAAAATCATGCCGGTATAATATTGCAGGCCGCGCCCCATGCCCAGGTTCAGCGTCATCTTATGCAGGTCGAGCCCGTATTGGTCGAACGCTTCAAGAAGGCGATGCAATTGGCCCAGCGGCTCGAGGCTCAGGCCGTACTGGTGCAGGAGCTGCTCGACGTTTCGAAGCGTCTCCGCCGGGTTGCCGGCGAGGCGACTGAGCTGGCTCAACAGGTCTACAGCACGGTGCAGTTTCTCCGACATGTCTCGGTACCGGACCTTGCGTATCAGCCGCTGCACAACCTCTTCCGGCTCGCGGCAGCCCAATCCAATGCCGATTTCCATGCGGGCCAGAAAGTCTCGCAGGAAGCGGCGGACTTCTTCCTCGCCCAGTTCGGTCAGTCGTCTCAACATGCCCGGTTCGATGTCTGCTTGGGCTGAAGACATGCTCGCCGTGAAAGCCGACCAATCCGCAGGTTGCGGAGATGTCATCGTCTGGGCGGGGTCCAGGCTGGGATATACTTCCTGCAGCCGGGCCCTTACGTGCTCGACCCCACGGCCGTCCTTCCAGAGGTTTTCCAGGTTCTGGATGAGGAAGCCCTGTGCCCGACGGTCAAGCTCAAAGGCCCGCAGCAGGTCGGTCACCACCCCGATATGCCCTATAACGATGTGGTAATCGAACAGGCCGAGCCTCTCCAGCCCCTCGCAGGCGCAGCGGAGGATTTCAGCGTCGGCCCAGGGACTCGGCGCGCCGATCAGCTCGAGCCCGATCTGGTGGAATTGGCGATAGCGGCCTCGCTGTGGTTTCTCGTAGCGGAAGGCCGGCCCGAGGTAGTACAGCCGCAATGGCAACGGCTGATCCTGCAGGTGGTTCACGAATGCGCGGCCCACCGATGCAGTAAATTCAGGGCGCAGGCACAGATGCCGGTTCTTGAACGAAAACGAGTACATCTTGGAAATGATGTCCTCACCGGATTTGGCGAAGAACAGCTCGGCGTATTCAATGACCGGCACGTCAATATGCTTGTAGCCGAAAGACTCCAGCGTCCGGACGAGCACGTCCATAATGCGGCGATGGACGTGGGCCTCGCCAGGCAACACATCGGCCATGCCGCGCACATTTGCGATGGGCGAGTTTGTAACTCTCAACCTGTCCCCTATCATTCTCAAATTGCTTCGATAATTATACCATTGTTTTGCGGGTTGGGCTAATCGAACATCAGCAGCCAGTCTTTTGCGTGCCCTGGTGAAGTATGTTATACTTGCGCCACTGGCAAGCAAATCGAGTAGGTGAGGATTGCAATACTGCTCAGTGCAAACAGAACTCTGTGAGGGCGAAAGAAGAGGCCGCCGGGACTGGCTTCTCGGCCTAGCCTTATTTTTTTTGGCGTTTCTGCCCCGAACCTTCGGGTTGAGCGTTTTCCTGACGCCCGATGAAAACCTGTGGGTTGGACGAGCCGTCGGTTTTCTGGATGCTCTGTCCCGTGGAGACCTGGCAGCGACTTTCCAGGTAGGCCATCCAGGCGTGACCACCCGCTGGACTGGCGCAATTGGCATCCTCGCGCAATACTGGCCGAACGTGGCCTGGCACGAGGGACAGTTGTGGCTGGGGTCGTTGCCCCTGGGCGATGTCCCCGTGCATCTCATGGATGTCCTGCCCGCGGCGCGTTTCCCAACCGTCTTGCTCTTTTCAGCCCTGGTGGTTGTGGTTTATTTTCTGGCCCGCAGGTTGATCGGGCGTGAGGCGGCGTTGCTTGGGGCGGGGCTGCTGGCCCTCGACCCGTTCTGCCTGGCCCTCTCGCGCGTGATCCACCACGATGCGCTGAGCACCGCTTTCATGACGTGTTCGGCCCTGTCGTTTGCGGTGTGGCTAAAAGAGAATACGCCGGATGAAGCTGGCCTGCCCCCTGCCATGCGTTGTTCCGCGGCCTGGCGATGGTTGCTTTTCTCGGGCGCAACCGCCGGGCTGGCGTTCCTGTCGAAATCTACTGCTCTGTTTCTGGCTCCGGCGTCGGTCGCTGTCGCGTTCGCCTGTTGCGTCCTGCGTCGGGCCGCAATCCCGTACAGGCGGCTTATCTTGGGTTTGACTTTGTGGGCATTGGTGGCAGCCGCCGTGTTTGTAATTCTGTGGCCGGCGATGTGGGTGGACCCTCTGGGGACTGTTGCCGGCGTCGTGGACAAAGCCTTGGGATATGCAGCGTCGCCCCACGAACGCGACAATTTCTTCATAGGGCAATTGCGCGCCGACCCCGGCCCGCTGTTCTACCCGGTGGCGACCCTGTATCGCCTGACGCCAGTCGCGACGATAGGGTTGCTTCTCTCCTGGCTGACCCTCTGGCGCGGCAGCCGGCGGACGGGCGAGGGAAATGGGGGCCAGGCTGATGCGTCGTTCTGGCTGGCGATTTTTTGGGGGTTGGCGATTTCGTTCACAGTTTTCATGACGTTGGGCGCCAAGAAATTCGACCGCTACGTACTGCCCATCTTCCCCTATCTCAATCTGCTTGCCGCCGCCGGCCTGCTGGAGGGCGCAAGGCTGCTGGCAAGGTTCGCCAGGCGAGGGACAGCATGGGTTGGAGCCGTCGTCATCATCGGGTCAATCGCGCTGCAGGGCGCGAGCAGCCTGCCCGCCTACCCTTACTATCTGACCGCCTACAATCCCCTCTTGGGGGGGATTAAACAGGCAGCGAAGGTGTTGCTGATCGGCTGGGGTGAGGGCTATGACCAGGCAGCCGCCTATTTGAACGCCCGGCCCGACGCCGAAAACCTGAACGCAGCAACCTGGTACGCCAAGCAAACGATGGCCTACCTGTTCAAGGGCCACTCCTGGGATGTCAGAGTGTACCACCAGGACCCCATCGGTGTATTTCCCTGGACTCAAGCCGATTACATGGTTCTCTACATCAATCAGCTCCAGCGGCAGATTCCGAATCAAAAGCTCCTGTCGTTTTTCCAGTCGCTGACGCCTGACCACGTGGTCAACCTGGCCGGATTGGATTACGCCTGGGTCTATCGGGTGCCGAAAGACATTCCACCAGACGTGTCGCCGTATCAGTTTCCCGTCAACCGGGATTTCGGCGGCAAGGTGCGGCTGCTGGGCTATGACGTAGATGACGGGCTGACCGAATTTGAAGGCGACCAGTACCTGGTCATCACGTTCTATTGGCAGTGTCTCGAGCCGGTGGGCGACAACTACCGCCTGTACCTGAAACTCATCAACGCTGTCCACCACGTGTGGGGTGAGCAGGAAAGCTATCCCGTCTGGGATGGTTTTATGACCGCTGAATGGGCGCCGGGCGTAATCATCCGCGACGTGCACGGGATCGTAGTCAAACCTGGTACGCCGCCGGGCTCTTACCTGGTCACGGTAGACTGGTTGCAGCCCTACACGCAACAGACCCTGCCGCCAGCCGATGGGCCATTCACGGTTGGCCCTGTCGCTGTGCCGCGACAACGGCCTCTCTCGCCTGATGGGCTGGACGCCCAATTATCGGCTCAATTGGGTCTGGAACACCCGGTTGCCATTGACTTTTCTGACAAGGTGCGTTTGTTGGGTTATAATATTGAAGGCAGTTATCGGCCGGGTGGCGTTATTCATCTGGAACTGTTCTGGCTGGTCAAAGGCCCGTTTGAACGCAGGTACACGGTATTCAACCATCTGGTCGCTCCGGATGGACAACTGGTTGCTCAGAAGGACAATGAGCCGGTAGACGGCTTCTATCCGACGACTGAGTGGGCAACAGGCGAGCTCATCCGCGACCAGTATGATGTGCCCATTCCGCCCACGGCGCCGCCGGGCGTATATCGTATTGAGACTGGCCTGTACGACGCCGAGACCGGGCATCGCCTGCCCATCGCAGGCTGCAGCAGCCCGGCGTGTCAGAGCGGCGACAAAGTCGTGCTGGAGGACATCAGGATTGGTTTGTAAAGGGGTGGATACATGAGTCAGATTGTTGACCGTCAAACCGTTTTCTCCACAGCGTGGTTTGATGTGGTGGCTAAGGCAGTGGCCGGCTGGGACGCCAATATGCCCTATTACGCGCTGGAGCTCGAAGACTACGTTTCTGTCTTTGCGACAACCGAAAGCAACCGGGTGTTGCTGGTGCGGCAATACCGTCCGGCCATCGAAGGCTACACGCTTGAGCTGCCCAGCGGCCATGTCGAAGGCGAAGAGTCGCCCGAAGAGGCTGCCAGGCGCGAGCTGTTGGAAGAGACAGGCTACGAGGCTGAGAAAATGGAGCTGCTGGGCTGTCTCGCGCCGGATACTGGTCGGCTGGCTAATCGTCTGTGGGCCTACTTCGCCCCTCAAGTGAAGCCAGCCCGCCAGAATGCCCCCCGGGAAGGCGGTATCGAGCTGGTGGTCCATGAGCGGGCCGAGCTGCTCCAAGATGTCTATGAAGGGCGGCTCGATCATGCGTTGCACCTGGCGGTCATTTTCCTGGCCATACTGAAAAGCGACTTCATGGTCACGATTGGGAGACGCGAATGAAGGCGAGCGCAGAGAAAATGCAGGCTGATATCAACATAGTGGGCGGGGGAGGGCATGTCGGGTTTCCGCTGGCCCTGTCGTTCGCTGACAAAGGCCTGCGCGTGATCATCTACGACGCCAACCCAGAGGTGCTGGCGACTATTTCGAGCGGTAAATTGCCCTACTTTGAGAGAGGGGCGCAGCCATTGCTCGACCGGGCACTGGCGAGCGGTCGGCTGTTGTTTTCGTCGGACCCGGCCAGCGTGGCCGTCGCGCCGACGGTTATTATTACCATCGGCACGCCGGTGGACGAGTTCATGAACCCGGTCTTGCGCGTAATTGGCGATTGCGTAGATGAACTGCTGCCTTATTTGACCGACGACCATTTCATTATCTTGCGTTCAACCGTGTACCCAGGCACAACACAGTGGCTGCACAATTATCTCACCTCCAGAGGCAAACATCCGTTGGTCGCGTTCTGTCCCGAGCGGGTGGTTCAGGGCCAGGCTATTGAAGAGATCTCCCAGCATCCGCAGATCATCAGCGGCGTAACGCCGGAGGCCGAAGCCGCCGCGGAGCGCGTCTTCTCACTTATCTCGCCTGAAGTGGTGCGCCTGACGCCGATGGAGGCCGAGTTCGCCAAGCTGTTTAGCAACGCCTATCGGTATGTGCATTTCGCGGTCGCCAATCAGTTCTATATGATGGCCAGCTCGGCGGGTGTTGATTACTATCGCGTATTGGAGGGCATGAAGAAGAACTATCCCCGCGCCAAGGATTTGCCTCCGGCCGGTTTTGCTTCCGGGCCGTGTCTGGTCAAAGACACCATGCAGTTGGCCGCTTTCTACAATAACCAGTTTACGCTCGGCCATGCCGCCATGTTGGTCAACGAGGGAATGGCCTACTACGTGGTTGACCGCCTGGCCCGCCGCCTTGACCTGTCGCAGACGGTGGTCGGGCTGCTGGGCATGGCGTTCAAGGCTGACAGCGACGACATACGTGCTTCTTTGAGCTACAAGCTGAAAAAAATCCTGAAATTCAGAGCGAAGGGCGTGTTGACGACCGACCCACACGTCCAGTCCGACCCGGAGCTGTTGCCGCTGGAGGATGTCTTAAAGGGCAGCGATGCGTTGGTGCTGTGCGTACCGCACAGCGCGTACCGGGGATTGCGCACCGGGACGACGCCTGTGGTTGATGTTTGGCACTACCTGCCCGACGCTGTATCAATTTGAGGGCTGAACATGACGCATTCTCAACAAGGACAGGGGACAACACAGGTACGACTGGGCGTGGTTGGAGTCGGTTTCGGTCAAAGGGCCCATATTCCAGCGTTCCTGTCAACGGAAGGCTGCCAGGTTGTCGCCGTGTGTGCCAGCAGTGAAAGCAGAGCGCGCGAGGCTGCCGGGCGGTTCGGCATTGCCAAAGCATACGGCGATTGGCAGGCTTTGGTCAATGACCCGGAAATCGCCGCGGTCTCCATCGCAACCGTCCCCCGCCTTCAGCCGGCCATCGCACTGGCGGCCATCGCGCGAGGCAAAGCCGTGTTTTGCGAAAAGCCCTTGGCGGCTTCGCTGCCAGAAGCCGAAGAGATGGCGGAATCGGCGCAGCGGGCAGGTGTGGCCAATATGTGCGATTTCGAGTTGCCAGAGTTGTTGAGCTGGCGCACAGCCCGTTCTCTGCTGGAAGAAGGCCGCCTTGGCCCTTTGCGCTATGTCGCCATTGATTGGCACATCGAGACCTATGCGAACAGGATGGGCCTGGCTTCCTGGAAGACTGATCGCGACGCAGGTGGGGGCGCGCTCCATCTCTTTGTTTCCCACACTTTTCATTACATCGAGTGGTTCCTGGGGCCGATTTCAGAGTTAACGGCCCGGCTCTGCCGCGCACCAAACGATACGCGCACAGGGGATACGACGGATATGCTGAGCCTTAAGCTGCGGTCTGGCGTTCCCGTTTCGGTTTCAGTCAGCATTAATGCGTTCTTGGGTGTGGGCCATCGGCTCGCATTCTACGGGGATGAAGGCGCACTGGTGCTGCACAATCCGACCGCCGACTACGCCCGTGGTTTCCGGCTGTTTATCGGGGAAAGACAGTCCAATCGCTTGGAAGAATTTGCCCTGCCTGACGAGTTTGAAGGAGTGGAGGATGGGCGCACGCCACTGGTCGGACGCCTGGCTGCGCGCTTCGTGAATTGGGTGCGCAGCGGCGCGCCGGCTCACCCCGATTTCGCCGACGCCTTGCGAGTGCAACGCCTGCTGGAAGCAGCCCGACGTTCGGACGCAGGCGGATGCCTGATCCGCGAGCCATTTTAACGGCTACTGGGAGGAAGATGACGAGCAAAAGCTACCTGGTTACCGGAGGGTGCGGGTTTATCGGCGCGGCGTTGGTGCAGCGCCTCGTGCGCGCGGGACACCGCGTGCGTGTCCTGGACAATCAATCGCGCGGGTCGGCGCGGCGATTGAACACGGTCGCCGATGACATCGAATTCATTCAGGCCGACGTGCGCGACCGCGACGCTGTGAGCCGGGCGATGATGGGCGCAGAGAGTGTCTGCCACCTGGCGTTTGTCAACGGCACCCGGTTCTTCTACGAACAACCGGAACTGGTGCTCGATGTGGGGGTCAAGGGCATGGTCAATGTGCTCGATGCCTGTATCGAACGGGGGGTTGGCGAACTGGTTCTGGCCTCCAGCTCGGAAGTGTATCAGACGCCGCCGAAGGTGCCCACCGACGAAACCGCGCCGCTTTCCATCCCCGACCCGCACAATCCGCGCTATTCCTATGCAGCGGGCAAAATCATCAGCGAGATTATGGCCATCAATTTTGGGCGCAAGTATTTTCAGCGCGTGATCATTTTTCGCCCGCACAACGTGTATGGGCCGGACATGGGCTGGGAGCACGTCATCCCACAATTTGTGCTGCGGATGAAGTCGTTCACAGAACGAGAGAACGCGCCGGGGGAAGAGCTCATTCAGTTCCCGATTCAAGGCACGGGCCAGGAAACCCGCGCTTTCGTCTTCATTGAAGATTTCATTGATGGGTTGAGTTTGCTTTTGGAGCGTGGAGAACACCTGGGCATCTACAACATTGGCAACCCGGAGGAAGTGACCATCGCAGAATTGGCGCGCCTGGTGGCGGAATACTTTGGCCGGAAGGTGGCGGTCATTCCAGGCCAGGCGGCAACCGGCAGCGCACCCAGACGCTGCCCGGACATCACAAAATTGAGCGCGCTCGGCTATCGCCCTCGCTACTCGCTTCGTGAAGGGTTGTCGGTTACCGCGCGCTGGTACGATGAGAACGCGCATCTCGCGCCAGGAGGAGGATACTAAGCAATGAGCCAGGCAACACCCAAACTCGCCGCCGGCACCGGTTCGAGCGTCGTTGTGGAACGCTGTCAGGTCTGCGACAGCAGCGACCTGCAATCGTGTCTGTTCCTCGGTTATCTGCCGCCCGTCAACCAGATGCGCCCCATCGGCGAGCGACCTCACGAACAGCCAGCCTATCCGGCCGAATGGCTGTATTGCCCCAACTGTCAATTGGTGCAATTGGGTCTGGTGGTAGACCCGCAGATCCTGTTCCCGCCAGACTACCCTTACACCAGCGGCACGACCCGCATTCTGCGCGAGAACTTCGCCGGGCTGTACCGTGAGGCGCAGACCATTGTGCCGCTCGGGCCCGACGACCTGGTGGTTGACATTGGCTCAAACGATGGCACGCTATTGAGCAACTTTCGCGATGGAGGCCACCGGGTGCTTGGCATAGAGCCTTCGCAGGTGGGCAACCTGGCGAACGAGCGGGGAATTCACACGATCATTGCCTTTTTCAATCGCCAGACGGCAGCGCAGTCGCTGGCCGAGCACGGCCCGGCGACGGTCATCACCGCCACCAACGTGTTCGCCCACATCGAGAACATCCACGACATCGTCGAGAGTATTCTGTTGCTGTTGGCGGAAAGTGGGGTCTTCATCTCCGAGTCTCATTACCTGATCAGTCTGCTTGAGACGCTGCAATATGACACCATTTACCATGAGCACCTGCGCTACTACTCCCTGCATAGCCTCCGACATCTGCTGAATATGCACGGTCTGGAAGTTTTTCATGCCAGGCGCATCCCGACCCATGGGGGTTCAATGCGAGTGTATGCGGCGCGGGCCGGCAAGTTCCCGGTCCGGCCTTCGGTCGCAGAGATGTTGCGGGAAGAAGATGCTTATGGAGTGAATATGGAGAGGCTGAAGGAGTTCTCGCGGCGCGTGACTCTCTCCAAACTGGAGCTGTACACACTGCTGGCGGACATCAAGAAGCGCGGCCAGCGGATTTATGGCATCGGTGCGCCGTCACGGGCCAGCACGCTGATCAATTACGTGGGCTTGGATGACGGCATCATAGACCGCGTGCTTGAAGTGCCAGGGTCGCACAAGAACGGCAAATACATGCCGGGTACGCTGATCCCTGTGGTGGAAGAATCTTGCCTGTTCTCTGACCAGCCCGAATATGCCCTGCTGTTTTCATGGCACATCGCCGATGAGCTGATACCCAAACTGCAACAAAAGGGGTTCCGAGGACGGTTCATTGTCCCGCTGCCCACGCCAAGGATTGTGTGAAGGAGTCTCATGAACGCTCACTCTTCCTCTCAACGCGGCTTTGAGCACGTTCCAGGTCATTCTGTGCGCAGCGAAGAGCCTCAGGCCGTTCGCCTCGACCAGGGTGACGCTGCTCTCGACATCGTTATCCCGGTGTACAACGAGGGAGACAACATCGTCCGCGTGCTGGAGGCGCTGCGCAAGTCGGTTAAGACGCCCTTCCGCGTGCTCATCTGCTATGACTTCGACGAAGATACCACGCTGGAGGCCCTGCGGCGTTATCAAGAGACGATGACCGGGGGCGAGAAAAGCGGTGGTGTGCCGATTCAACTGGTCAAGAACCGTCGGCATGGAGTGCATGGGGCGATAGTCACTGGCTTCGAGCATGTGACCGCCCCGGCAGTGGTGGTTGTGCCCGCCGACGATGACTACAATACCCATATCATTGATCTCATGTTCCAAAAGTTCCAGGAGGGCCATGACGTGGTGGTCGCCAGCCGTTTCATGCCGGGGGGCTGCATGGAAGGCTGCCGCTGGCAGAAAGCCATTTTGGTTCGCCTGGCGGCCTTTACGTTGTACCATTTCGCCCGGCTGCCGACCCGCGACGCCAGCAATGGCTTCCGTCTGTTCTCACGTCGCCTGCTGGAAACGGTGGAGATTGAGTCAGAGGTGGGTTTCACCTACAGCATTGAGCTGCTGGCAAAGTGTCAGCGACTTGGCTGGGGGATTACCGAGGTGCCCGCGCTGTGGTTCGAGCGAAAGAAGGGCAGCAGCCGATTTCGGATTCTCAAGTGGCTGCCGGCCTACCTGCGCTGGTATTTCTACGCCTTCGCAACCGCCTACTTGCACAAAGGGCCGGGCACGGTGCTGCGCAAGAAGGCATGGAGTGAGATGGGGGAATGTCAGCCTCACACTCTGTGACCCAGTCGCTGACCACCTCACCTCGCCGCCGTTGGCTGCCGGCCGCCCTGGTCGTGCTGCTTTGGGCTTTCCATTCGGTCGGCGTCTACCTGTGGCTGTCGGCCAATCAGTTCGCAGTCGGCTGGGACCGCCCCAAGCACCTGGTCAGCACGCTCATCTTCGACGAGATATTGCGGCCAGTCAATATCGTGACCCTCTTCCAGGTGTTCAGTCTGAACATTGGCTATTATCCGCCGCTGTTTCCGCTATCAGCGGTGCCACTGTACCGCATCTTTGGCACATCCGCCGATGTGGCCGCCATGGTCAATGTGATATACATGCTGATTTTGCTGCTTTC
>Ga0129299_1000539_pt1 | contig 24152 bp, 19 predicted proteins | sample ConPoolayeCmetaG_FD_94477 | JGI IMG/M metagenome (GOLD analysis project Ga0129299, IMG submission 94477) | Hot spring microbial mat communities from California, USA to study Microbial Dark Matter (Phase II) - Cone Pool mat layer C metaG ...
ACCGATACGCCTACCCCCACCGAGACCCCTGCCCCTACTGTCACTCCCTCGCCGACCCCGCTCGGCGGGGCACAGGGTGTGATCGCCTTTGTCTCGGAGCGGGACGGCGAGCCGGAGATTTTCCTGCTTGACCTGCTGAGCGGCACACAGACCCCCATCACCAACAACACCAGCTCGGATGAGACCCCAACCTGGTCGGCGGATGGCCGCTTTGTGGCCTACTCCGGCCAAAGCCCCAGAGGACGGCATATCTTCGTCTATGACACCACACTAGGGACACCTATCGAACTCACGCAGGGGACGCGCGTAGATGCCGATCCGGCCTGGTCGCCGGACGGCAAGGCGGTTGCCCTCTATTCAAGCGAGGGGGGGCGTGCCTTTATCCGGGTGCATACTTTTGCGGGTGATGAGTACATGGTCGTCCAGTTGCCGCCCGGACCAATCAGACTGCTGGACTGGTCCCCCGACGGCCAGACCATGACCATATTTGGCTACACCCCGCTGGGCGATCTGGAAGTCATGCACCTGAACGTGGAAACAGGCGAGCGCACCGCCATTACCCGTGCCTTTGGCGACATTAACTTTGTCAGCTACTCGCCTGACCGTACCAGAGTGCTGTACACGGCCACAGCTAATGGATACCGTCAGGTGTTCATGTCTGACACCAATTGCGGCCTGATTAACGTGATCACCCAGTGCAACGTCCGCCGCCTGACCAACGACCGCTTCAATTATTACACCCCCCGCTTCTCCCCCGATGGAACGTTGGTGCTGGTTGCCTCCAATCTGTCCGGCAACCTTGACCTGTGGCTTCTCGATCTGGAGGGCAACGCCGTTCAGCGGCTGACCAGCTCTCCCTTCGACGAGTATGACGGCGTCTGGCGGCCAGCCGCAGGAGGGCAGTGAAGAGGGGAGGCACGCCTTGAGCTGGAACAGCCGTCCCCCGATGAGGCTGGCCTCAGACCTGCCGGCCTTAGCCCTGCTGGGGCTGGTCCTGCTTATCCCGGCGTGGGCGGTCTCGCGTTCCGGCTGGACAGAAGGCCTCGACTGCCTGCCGGCCCTCACCCTGATCGCGCTGGTGTCAGGCTATCTGCTGGCTGTCTCATCCTTTTCGGGCGTGTTCACCCTGCTGGCGGCGACCACTTACGGCGTTTTTGCCGTCTGGATGGCCGCCGGCGGGATGCTGACTGGCCAGCCGTCCCTGCGCGAGCGCCTGTTGGAGGTGACCTTCCGCCTGACGGCGTGGCTGGAGCAGGCGCTTGGCGGCGGTTTCAGCCGCGACAACCTGATCTTCGTGATGCTGGCGGCTTTGCTGATCTGGTATCTGGGTTACAACGCCGCGCTCAACGTTTTTCGATGGCGGCAACTGTGGCCGGCAGTGATCCCGCCGGCGCTGGTCCTCCTGATCAACACCTATTATTACACCGGCCCGATCCGCATGGACTGGCTGGTGATTGCCTGCCTGTTCCTGATCTTCGCGCTGGCCGTACAGCTCAACGCGGCGGCCCGCGAGCACATCTGGCAGAGGGAGGGGGCACGTTACACGCCCCGTGTGCGCCTTGACCTCCTGCGGGGGGGGCTGATCGCGGCGGCGCTGCTGGCTGGGCTGGCATGGTTTCTCCCGCCGGCCTCAGCCAGCGATTGGCTGTCGGATGTGTGGGCACGCTCAGAGAACCCATGGTATTCCGTCCGTGAGACATGGCAGAGGCTGTTCGGTGCGCTGGAGGGCGAAGGGACGGCGACTCCCGACTACTACGGCGGCCCGACCCTCTCGCTCGGCGGGCCGGTTAACCTGGGCAACAGCACGGTGATGCTGGTCTATGCGCCGGAAGGATACCGCTACTACTGGCGGTCCAAAGTCTTTGACACTTATCTGAACGGGCGCTGGACGACCAGCTCCGACGCGCGGATCACCGCCCGCTACGGCGGGCTGATGGAGGACGGCGGCGGCCCTTACCGGTTGCGGCGCAGTGTCCAACAGCGCTTTGAGATTGCCATCCCGGCCACACGACTGCTCTATGCCGCTTCCCAGCCCGTCTCATTTGCCTCGCTGGAGATCGGTTATGATGTGGTCTATACCGCGCCCGGCGGCCAGTACGGCTCGGTGACGGCGGTACGGGCGGCACGCCCTTTGCGGGCTGGCGAGGCGTACAGCGTCACCTCCTCGATCAGCTTCGCCGATGAGGCCAGCCTGCGGGCCGCCGGCACAGACTATCCGGGCTGGGTGCGCGAACACTATCTCCAGCTCCCCGACACCATCACCGGACGCACGCGCCAGCTTGCCGCCGACCTGACCGCGCAGGCCGGTAACCCCTATGATGCCGCCCGCGCCATTGAGACGTATCTGCGGACAAACATGGCCTACAACTCCCAGATTCCCCCGCCGCCGCTGGGGGCTGATCCGGTTGATTACTTCCTGTTTGAAAGCCGGCAGGGGTACTGCAACTACTACGCCTCGGCGATGGTGATCCTCCTGCGGGCGCAGGGCATCCCCGCCCGGCTGGCAGTCGGCTTTGCGCAGGGGCGGTTCGACCCCGCCGCGAATGCCTACCGCGTCGTTGAATCAGATGCTCATGCGTGGGTTGAGGTGTACTTTCCGGGCTACGGCTGGGTTGAGTTTGAGCCGACTTCCGCCCAAAGTCCGATCTACCGCCCTCAAGCCGCGCTGATCATCCCTGAACCTGAGCCGGCACCTGCGCCGCCGCAGGCCGGCCCGCTCGGCGGGGAGGAGATGCCCGAAGGCGAGCCAACCGCCCGCCCGTCCGGCGCTCTGCCAGCCGCCCCGCAGGCTGTTCCCCTTCGCATCCCGCCGGCGGCGTGGCGGGGCCTTGCCTTGCTGGCTGTGGCAGGGCTGGCGGCGGCGGCAGGCTGGTTCTGGCTGGAGGAGCGCGGCCTGCGCTCGCTGAGTGAGACCTCGCGCAGTTATGCCCGCCTCAACATCTATGCTTTGCTGGCCGGCCTGCAACTCGATGAGAGTGCCACACCCTACGAACGCGCCCGCCAGATTGTGCGGGCTGTCCCGGAGGCTGAAGGGCCTGTCAATCAGATTGTCGGGTTATATGTTCAGGAGCAGTATGCCCCCCCGCCCGCGCGGGAGATTGACCGCTTCAAGGCTGGTGCGCTGGCCCATGATCAGTGGCAGAAGGCACGCCCCCTCCTGATCCGTGCTGTGCTGATCCGCTTCCTTAAGCGGCTGTTCCCTCCCCTCAGCAGGCGTACTGCCCGCCGTTGAGAGCCTGAAGCCGCCCAATTTTTATGTGGTTTTAATCGGATTTCAATAGCTGATTTAAGTCCCCCTGTCATACTAACAGCAGGGAGGCAGTGTGAATGCAAAGATGAAAGCGGTTCAATCACCAGTACGGATCGTGTTTGGCAGTCCGGGGACTGATCGCCCCAACTACTACGAGCGTTATGGCAGTCTGACGCTGGGGGCGGCCATTGACCGCTACGTCCGCGCGGCAATACAGGATACCCCCGGCCTGCCGGTCGAGATCAGCCCTATGTCCGGCCAGAGCGGAGAGCTGGTATCGGTCTATGGTGAGCTGGCGCACCTGGTGCTGAGGTGTTCTGATGTGACGGAGGGCGTCCGCCTCCTGCTGGGGTCTGATGTGCCGCCGGGCTATGGGCTGGGGGTCTCGCGTGCGCTCATGGCGGCTCTGATCGGGGCGCTGGCGGTCTGGCGCGGACAGCCGTTCGACCCGCGCCTGATCGCTGTCGAGGCCGCCGCCCTGCACCGCCTCATGCGTCCGGACTTCAGCGGTGAGGCGGCCATCTACCTCTCGGCCATGGGCGGGCTGAATATCCTGATACTGGAAGCCGACGAGGTCAACATCGAGCCGATCCGTCTCACCCCTGAACAGCGGGCATGGCTTCAGCTCAACCTGCAGCTTTTCATTCATCCTGACGCCCGTCTGACGGACGAGAACCGCCGCGCCTTTGACGCCCATACCTTCTCTACCGATACCCTGCATACGAACAAAGCCTGCAATGTTGAGCTGATTGACGCGCTCTCTACCGGCAATGTCCTGCGGCTGGGCCGCCTGCTGGACAACGATTGGCTGCGCCGGCGGCAACTGGTCTATCCGGCGCGGATGCGTTTGTTTGAGGAGTGGTATGGGATCGCCCGGCAGGCCGGCATGATCGGCGGGCAGTTTGTCTGCGGCACACAGGGCGGGGCCTTCCTTGTCTGTGTGCCGCCCGAACAGAGCGAGGCGCTCAAGGAGAAACTGACGGCCGGCGGCTGGCGGCATCTGCCGTTCGCGTTTGCATTGCAGGGCCTCACCCTTGTAGAGGGGTAGGGGGGCGGCCCTGAGACCGCCTATATCTTCCCGATGCGGAGTGACAGCGTTTCGCTCCACGGGCCTTCCTCCCCATCCGCCATGGCGCGGACGCGGTAATACAGCCTCCCTGATCTCCCCCACATGGGATGCCAGAGCGTTTCGCTCCCCTTGATCTTGAACTCTTTGGCTGAGTTGAAATCCGGGTTGTTGGCCTCCTGCAGGAGGTAATACTTCGCGCCGGGGCTTTCCGTCCATGCCAGATGAGGGCGGTTGCGGTCGTCCACGTGACTCAGGCCGAGCACCGGCTTGAGCAACAGGCTGGCCGGCTGGGGCAACGGGCTGTCCTGTGCGTATTCGAGGGGTTCTTCCTCCGGCGGCAGGCTGTCACCGACAGCCTGCTCTGCGGAGGGCACTTCCTCCGGATAGGCCTGCCATTCGGCTTCTGCTCCCTGTTCCTCTCCTGCCTCAGGCTCCGGCATCAGGGGGGTGGTGGAGATCACCGGCTCCGGCCCCGGTGCAGGCGGGATGGGCAGGCCGGCAGGCTCTGCCTCCGGCATGGCAGAAGGTACTTCCGGCTCCAACGGGACGGGGGTGAACGCCGGCGGCGGGGTCTGGGGGACAATTAACGGCCTCCATTCGGCGACCGGCCCCCCGCCGGGTGGAGGCGGGGCGGGTTGTATCGTTCTGGAAGCGGCGGGCGCCGGCTGAGCGCTCTGAGCAGGCGGCATGATGGGCCGTGACGGACCTCCCCATGAGCCGGCCTGCGGAAGAGAGATGCTCTCGACGGGCCTTGGCGGCGCTGACGGCTGAGGCGCGGCGGCAGGCGGTTCTGCATCAGCCGAAGGCGGCTCTGGGGCGGGCGCCGGCTCGGATGCCGGCTCCGGCAGTACGAAGGGACGGGGCGCGGCGTCGGGCAGGGTGCCGGGCACGCTGATCGGCTGCCAGTCTGCCACGACCTTTGACAGCCGCTCCTTGTTGTAGGCCTGATTGATGACTTCGTACCAGTCTTTGAGGCGCGGGCAGTCCTCCAGCGTCTCTGAGAACCAGGCTTGATCGAACAGCTCCGCCAGCAGAGGATCGGTATCTGCCAGCGTGCGGCGCATCAGGCGGTAGCGCGGGCTGTCCTGCTGCATCTCGTCTACGCCGAAGAAGTGTTCCTCGTCCGCGGCGCGGCGGATTTCCGGCGAGTGCCAGGCGACCATCTCGGCCATGATCACGGCTCCGGCGAAGCGGTCGGCGGCTGGCCCCCACAGCCCGGCAGAGGCGGTCTTGTGGGCATAGCCGTCTGTGCCGGCTGGCAGGGCGCCGGGCGGGGTGAAACTGGGGGAATAGAGGTCCTCCACATCAATCAGATGCGCCCGTCCGGTTGCGCCGTTGATGATCACATTGGGGGCGGCGATGTCGCAGTGAGCCAGCCCGGCCTCCTCCAGTGCCGACAGCACCTGAGCCATAGCATTGGCAAAGGTGAGCGACTCCAGCCGGGAGAGCGGGGTAGTCCCGATCACAATGTCGTACCATGTTGAGCCGGTGATCCACGGCATTAGCACCGCATATTCGAGGTCGGGGTAACGGTCGAGCGCGTCATCATGTGCGCCGCGGTGCAGGCATTGACGGTCGCATACCTCCAGGCCCGGCCAGCCGGCAAAGCGGGCCAAAGCGCCGCATACCTCGACCAGCTCCTGCACGCGGTAGGCCGGCTTGAACTTCTTGAGCGCGTACAAGCCGCCGCCCACGCTGGCTGACACCTGATAGACGAATGCCTTGCGCCCCTCCTGCCCGAAGGCAAAAGTCGGCACAGCGGGATGCGGCATCACCTGAAAAACCTGCCCCCCAATGACAAGGCGCTCTCGCGGCCCCGGATTAAACTCGCTCATACTCACAACCTCAATCCCGCGACACCCTCTGCCCAACCTCGACCGTCAGGATGTTGCTCCATACGCTGGCCTGTTCTTTTTTGTCCACTGTTTTCACCCGATAGAAGTACCGCCCCGCCGGGCGCCCCTTGATCGTAAACTTCTGGCTGGGGTGGAACACCTTCCACTGGTGAGTTCTTTCCGACTCGAAATGTTCGCTGTCTGATTCCTGAAACTCGTAGTACTCACAGCCTGCCACTCCCGTCCATGCGATCTCGTAGGGCATGTTGGCCTCAACCGGGTCAATGGCCAGCAGGCGCGGCGCCGCCGGACGCATGGCCTGTGCGGACATCACATTGCTGGGCGGGCTGGTCAGCTTTCCCCGGCAGGCCTGTACGCGGAACCAGTACAGGCCGCTGGCCGGCGGGCGGTAGTTGACCCCGCTCTCGTTGATCTTTGCCCCCTCGATCTGGAAGTCCCGCTTTCCGGCGAACTGCTCGTTCTCGGCTACTTCCACCACGTAGTGGGTGGCCCGTTCATCTTTGTTCCACACAAGCCGGATCGTGCCGTCCGGCTCTACGCGCGGAAGCTCCAGCCGCGGGGCGGGCAGGGACGGGCCGGCCTGAATCGGCTCGCTGACCGTCCACTCGCTGTTGGCGCCGGGCAGTTCAGCCCTCACCCGGAAGGTGATTTCCTCTTCTGCCTCTGGCATGTCCATCTCAAACTGGGTCTCTCCGCCGTGATAGACCTCTCTGAAACCAGCCTGCCCGCTGACCTGAAGGCGGTAAACCGCCCGCACGCTGACCGCGCCCCACGCCAGCATCACCCGCCGCCTGTCGGCTGAGGGGGTTACCTCGATCCATGCCGGCGCCTTAGGCGTGACGATGACCTGCACGACATTGCTCCATGGACCTTCGCCCCCGCTGTTTGCCCCGCATACGCGGAAGAACGTTTCGCCCGGCTCACGGTGCGGCAGTTCGAGGGCAAGCTCCTCTACGGTGTACACGCGGGCCGTGTCGAAGGAGGGATCATTGGACATCTCGACCGTATAATGTTCCGCCCCCTCGACCTCGGTCCAGTACAGCCGGATGCTGTCTGTCTCATCCGGCCCCTCAACGGACAGCTCAGGCGCCTTCTCAGGCGGCAGGGGCACCACGACGGCCACTTCCTCGCCGCTCCATTCGCCGCAGGCAAACTCGTGGCAGGCCCGCACACGATAGATATACGTGCCAACCGGCTGGCCGGTGACAGGGTAAGTCGTGCCGGTCAGCGTGATGATGCGGCTCTTGCCGGTCTCATCGTGGGTCTCCTCCAGCTCATAGCGGGTGGCGCCATAGACGGCCTGCCAGCGCAGTTCGTAAGAGCCATGCTCATAGCCATAGACGACGGCGGCCAGATGAACCTGCGGCGGGGGCGGAACGGTCAGTTCAAGCGAGGCCGTCTCGCTCCATGCACCCGGGCCGCCGTCTGAGACGGCCCGCACGCGGTAGTAATACAACCCCGGCCTGTAGCCCCGCACCGGCGGAGACCATGTCGTGCCGCGCCCTGAATAGACGATCTCCGGCTGGCTGAAATCGGGGTCGGCGGACTGCTCCAGCACGTAATCGAGCGCCTCCTCGATCTCCGACCAGCTCAGGGCGGGCGCTTCGCCCGGCAGGCTGGCCTGAAGGGACGGGGCAGGCGGCGGCGGATAGGCAACGCGGGTCTGCCGCAGTTCGCTCCACGGGGAGACGACTCCATGCCGGTTGATCGCCCGCACGCGGTAGTAATACACGCCCGGCGCCTGCGGGGAAGGGGGGCGCCAGCTCCACTGGTCAACGGGGACCTCAAACACCTGCGCGTTCGTCAGGGCCGGGTTGTCGGCCTGCTGAACAATGAAACGCGCTCTGGGCTGGCCCGGCCAGCTCCAGCGTATCTCGTAATGATCAGAGCCGGTGGGATTCCATATCTGCTCCAGATGAGGGCGCTCGGCGCTCAAGTCGGGCTGTTGCGGGTTAAGGTAGCCCTCGTAGAGGGGGGAGCGGATCACCACGTCAATAAAGGCGACATCGTCGCTGGTCGGCAGACGTGCTCCCAGCACGATCTCACGGTTCAGCTTGTCGTCTGAGTAGGACAGCAGGCCGGCGGCGTGAGCCGACAGGCCGTCGCTGAAGGCGGTCACCCGCCCGACGCCGCTCAGCTCGCGCATCCACGCGCAGAGCTTGCCGCGCACGCCGCGTGCCGTTGACCAGCGGTTGGAGTTCTCCCAGACGCCGCCCAGCGTGAACGCTTCCCCCTGTTCGTCCAGCACGTGAATCTGGGTGTCGCCCATCCAGAAGACCGAGATCAGCCCCTGCGGCACGGAAGGGCTGGAGTAATCAATGCGGGCGGCGGCAAAGATGGCCTCACTGCCGTAGGCACGCTGTGCTTCCAGGGCCTGCCTGATCAGCGGGGACATCTGGCCCGGAATCTCGTAAGCTTCCACTTCGTGCTGGGCCTGCTTTTGCAGGCGGTTGAGAAAGCTGACTGCCGCCTCACTCAGCGCATCAGCCCCGCCGACGTACAGGATGTCCAGCGCCCACAGCCATTCGAGCAGGCCGTCCCCCACGATGCGGGCGGCCAGATTGCCGCAGAAGGAAGACCCCACGCCGTCGGCCACCACAAACACCAGCCGTTGATCGTTATGCTGGAAGCACAGGTAATCCTGCCCCTCAATGTGATTGGCCATGCTGTCGCTGGAGCGTGAGTAGGCATAACGCACATAAGCGCCGGGGGCCGATACAAAGGTCACCGGTGTCTCGGTCGTCTGCGGCACTTTGTAGGTGCGGATGGGAACTCGTTCAATAGGTCCAAGGGCCGTCATATCTTGCTCATCCAGCAGGCTTTATCTGCATCAGCGGAACACATCTCTCAAAAATGCCCACTCAAACGCCACGAAGGCGGCGTAACAGCACAGCAGGGCGAGCACCAGCGTGATCGCCGCCGACAGCCGACAGCCGCGCCGGCTGGCTCCGCCCGGCTTGACCGTGACCGGCGTGGCAGGGACGGCGTAACCCTTTTGGGCCGCTGGCCGGCTGGCGGAAGCTCTGCGACGGGCAGGTTTCGGCGCGCCGGCCTCTGCCTCCTCAAAATCACGCGGGTTGATAGGCGCCCAGCTCACTACTGGCTCGCGCGGCAGGCTGTCCAGTAGATCGTACCACGTTTTCAGCGGAGGGCATTCCTCCAGCGAACGCGAACGCCACGCTTGTTCAAATACCTCAGCAAAGCCAGGGTCATAGATGCGCAGGACCTTGCGGAGCAGTTTGTAGCGCTCGCTGTCCTGCTGGAGTTCGTCCGGCGCAAAGAAGCTCTCCCCCCAGGCGGTCTTGCGTACCTGCGGATGTGCCCAGCCTAACATCTCGGCCAGCAGGACTGCTCCCGCAAAGCGGTCTCCGAGCGGCCCCCATTGGCCGGTCTGGGCTACCTCGCGGTGCTGGTAGCCGATTGAGCCGGCGGGCACCATCGGAGGCGGGATCAGCCATGGGCTGTACAGGTCTTCCACATCCACAAGCTGAAGCTGGAGCATGTCCGGCGTGACAATCACATTGCCGCTGGACAGGTCACAGTGTGCCAGTTGATTCAGCTCCAGCGCATACAGCACCCAAGCCATGCTCTCGGCCAGCAGGCGGCTTTGCTCCAGCGAGACCTTCTTGCGGTTTTGCAGGAAGTCAAACCACGTTTCGCCGTCAATCCACGGCATCAGCATCGCATAGTCGAGGTCTTCATACCGGCTGACCAGCTCCGGGTGGGTGTGCTGGGTGATGACCGTCTGCTGGCAGACACGCATGCCCGGCAGTTCGCGGTAGGTCCACAGGGCGCTGGCGGTCGTCAGCAGTCCGTCATGCCGGAAGGCCGGTCGGAAGACCTTGAGCGCATAGGCGTCGCCGTTGCTTTGCAGGCGGTACACAATCGCATGGCGGCCTTCCTGCCCCCACACCAGCGACGGGACGACCGGGTGCGGCGAGAACCGGTACTCCCTGCCCCCAATGATGAGCCGCGTCTGAAGCGTCGGGTTAAACATAGCTTACCTTTACCTGCACACCGCCTGTCACCGGCTGACTACTTTGATTCCTGCTCTTTGATCAGCCGCTCCAGCATCATCATGGCCAGTGCGGCGCTGGTCAGGCCCAGCAAAGCCGCCTGTTGCCAGACACGAATCTGTTGCTGAGTCGAGAGGCCGGGCAGGCCGCCTTCCTCTCCTTCGGCCTGCGGGCGGCCCTGCGGCGAGAGGGGCCGCCATCCCTCCACAACTGAGCCGCCGGTTGGCGGCGGGATGGGAGATACCCCCGCTACCGGCCCGCGTTCCCCGTCAGCGGCAGGGATCGGTGTCCCCGTGGCCGTGGCCGGCGTCTCGGCGGGCAGGGGGATGGGCCGGGTCGGGTCTGCCTGAAAGACGGGATGCTTAAGCAGGTCAGCCTCTGAAATCTCCGGCAGGCCGCGTGTCTGCGGGCTGGGGGCAAGCCGCACGTCAAACAGGGAGGCGTCGTCGGCAGGCGGGGAGGTCTTCCACTCTTCCATCAGACGGGCAAGGTCAGGGTCAGTAGGGACGTGGGTCAGACCCAGCCCGTCGGTGTAGCCCGCCACACGGGCGACCTTCTCGGCACTGCCCACCCACGCGTGGACGGTCCCCTTAACGCCGGTCGTCGCATTCCAACGCTCGGATGTATGCCCTCTCGGCCCCAGATCAACCAGCCTGCCGTCCATGTCAATGGCCGCCACAGGCGAGTCTCCCAGCCAGCAGAGCGCCACCCACGGGTCCTTCCCCCCCAGCGAGAGCCGCCCGGCCACAAACATTGACTCGCTTCCATACCGGCGCTGTAGCTCCAGCGCCTGCACCAGAATAGGCGGCAGGTTGTCGGGAAGCTTGTATTCGGCCACCCGCCGGGCGCTGGTTGAAGTCAGCGCGTTGAGCGCTTCCGTGACTGCTTTGGAGAAGTTGCCGGCATCGGCTGGCCTCCGGATGCCCCACAGCCACTCGACCAGCCCGTCGCCCAACATGCAGGCCGCCAGGTTGCCCATGAAGGACTGCCCGACGCCGTCACACACCGCAAAAACCAGATTGGATTCCCCAAAGCGGAAAGTCAAGTAGTCCTGACCAATGGTAGCACTGCTGACGCTGTCGCCCGAACGGGCATACAGGTACAGCAGAGTACCGAGAGGGGTGCTCAGGGCGGTGAGCGGCGTCTCGGTATCCTGACGGATCTGAAAGTGGCCCAGTATGGTGAGGTCTTTCGCCATGGTCGTCAGATAGAGGCAGGGGCGGCCATTGCCGGTCGCCCCTGCCGTATGTCTCGTCTGTTACGGGGTGACCGGTGTGACGGGCGTCGCGCCGCTCATAGCGAAACCCAGCTCCACGATCTCCGGTGTGTTGCCGGGGAACAGCATCCGCGCGCCGGGGGCCAGCCGATAGCCCATCTCGGCCATGACGCTGGCGTAAGTCGCCGGAATAGGAGACGACATGCGGAACAACGTCTCAGCATAGGGCGAGGCCAGCGGCGACTCGTCGGTGATGCCCTCCCACTTCTTGGCGTCGGTGATCGGCTGGACTAGGGCTTTGTCCGTCACGAAGATATTTTCGATCAGGACGTTGCCGTCCGGGACGGACATCTGCATAATGGAGCGGGCAATCGGCTCCGGGTCACCGCCGCTGTTGTACTCCCCGTCGGTCATATGGCAGATCAGGGGAGCGGGGCAGTTCTGAAGGTTGGCCAGTTCAGCCTTGAGCAGGCGCTCGGCCTCACGGAAGGCGGCGGCGGTGTCGGTTGCGTCCATCGGCTGGAGGCGCGGCACGCCCATCTGCGCCAGCTCGGAGACGGTCTTAATGCCGCCCAGCAGGTCCATGACCTGCGAGCTGTAGGCATACATCGCCACGCGGTAACGGGGTGCGACGGTCGTGCCTTTGGTACTGCGCTGGACCATGCGCACGGCCACCTGATGGAGCGCGTCCGAGATGACCTCGATCTTGGGCTTGCCGCCCAAATCCTCTCCCATTGAACCGCTGACATCCAGCAGATAGATGATCAGCGCAGGTGTTTTACTCGTAGCAGGTACTGTGTATGGCATAACGATCCCCTCTCTTTGCAGACAGTTCACGATTCTCTGGGTGCGTCAAGCACCATCTACACCATATCTTACGCAGATCAAGGCAGTTGGTTGCGGGGGCGTATCCCCTCCTGCCCGCCGCCTGTGATGCGACCTATAATGTATTGTAGCCCAAAGACGCCCAGCGGGCATGCGGGCGGGGGGGAGGAGAGGCAGGCCTACGGCGTGCACGAAGGAGCGGGCACGTCGGGGGGGATCAGCCCTTCAGCCGTCAGGTACTCGCACATCAGGCTGGCCGCCAGCCGATTGCCCTGTTCGTTCCAGTGGCCGTCAATCGGGAAGTACAGCGCCTCGCCTGCGGCGGCATGTTCCAGAAAGGCGGGGGTCAGGTCCAGACAGCGGATCGAGTTGGCTTCGCAGAACGCCAGCACCCAGTCCATGCCCAGCTCGCCTGAGGTCGAGACCGCGCCGGCGATCTGGTCTTTGGTGGGGAACAGCACCACGACCAACTGCGCCCCGCTTTGCCGGGCCAGCCGCTGGGCTTCCAGAATGCTTTCCCGCACCAGCGATTGGCTGGCATCAAGCTCCTCGCGGGTGGCAACAGTCCCTTGAAATACGTAGGTATCCTCTCCGCTGGAAGGGTTCGCTTCCGCCGGCAGGGCGTGATAGATCGCCTTGAGGGGGATGAGAAGCAGATTAACCGTGATTGAGTTCTTCTCTAGAAAGAGGCGCAGTGACTGAAACCAATTGCCCGTCTCGGATTTGTCCCGCCACTCCTGCCAGTGGTAGGCACCACCCGGCGAGCCGGCTTCCAGCCACATGTTGAACCATGTGTTTTCGATCAGGTCTGCCGGATAGTACTCATACAGGATGACCTGAGGTTGAAGCGCCAGCCCGTACCGCTCCAGCATCCGCGTGTACTGAAGCGTGCTGGCGGAGGGAAGCCCCATGTTGACGACTTCCAGCCCCAGCTCGCTCTGGAGCACCTCGACCCAGCCGGAGGAGTCATTCACCCCTATCCCGAAGGTAAACGAGTCCCCGACTGCGACCGCATAGACATCGTGTACAGGGCCGTCCTCACGGAAGCCGATCTCCTCAAAGCCCAGCGGGTTGGTATGAACCGAGAAGGTGAAATCCGGATGACCCTCCAGCAGGACATCCATGTTGGGCTTGAGCCGCAAGCCCAGATACGGATCACCCTCAATCAGCGACGCCTGGGCACGGATGAAGCCGCCAATGTTCTGGCGGCCAACCAGACCCATGTTGCTCTGGATGGATTCGGGCAGGATGTCAGGGGCTAGCCGCCCTGCAACCTCAACCGCCAGCACCGCTAGAGCGATCCCGAAGAGCGCCATGATCAGGTTGCCCGCTGTCTGTTTGAACCGTGCCATGAATACCTCGCTGGAGGGAGATGTCTCCCGCCCAAAGGGAGCAGGGGCGGGGCTTCGAGGCCCTATCTTACCCCTTCCACAGGCGGTTGATCAACTCGCGGAAGCGCCGCGCTGAGGCGGCGGGGTCGGGCGTTTCGCGGATGGCACGCCCAATGATGAAGACCGAAATATCCAGCCCCTGAAAGAACTCTATCGTCTCCATCTCCAGGCCGCCTGCCACCGAGATTTTGAATCCCATCTCAGTCAATTTTTCGATGATCGCGCGGTCATGTGCATCCCATGTGCGGGAGGCATTTCCCTCGTCCCAGCCGCGGTGATATACCATGCGGTCAACGCCGAGATCACGCCATTCCCTAGCGCGGGCGAGGATGTCTTGAATGCCGGTCAGCTCAATGAACATCTCTTTGCCGGGACGCGAGCGGGCCTCCTCCAGTGCCAGCCTGACCGTTTCCATCGGCGCCGCCCCCAGAACGGTCATCCAGTCTGCGCCGGCGTCAAAGCACATTTTGGCCTCAAGGCCGCCGACATCAGGGGCTTTGACATCGGCCAGAATGATGTGGTTTGGGCATATCTCGCGGACGGCGGCTACGGCCCGCATCCCTTCTGCCTTACACAACGGCGTGCCGGCCTCGATGGCTTCGACCTCTTCCCGTACCCGATAGGCCATAACCAGCGCCTGAGGGAGCGACACGTAGTCAAGAGCAAGTTGAATCATGGGAACTGTGCCCATTGTTGGTTTTTCACTCCTTCTGCCTGACTGCGCTCATCTCTGCACCGCGGACGGGGCAGGGGGATGTCACTGCAACTGCTGGCGGCAGACCTCCCACCCCTGTTGCATCCAATGCCTGACCAAGTGGCCGGCCTCAGCGGCAGTCTGGAGGGCGTCAGGCTCATTCTCTGTCCATAACTCCAGCACCATCGGCCCGTAAAAACCGATCTCAGCCAGCTTGGCGAAGGCAGGCACAAAGGGGACGGTGCCCCTTCCCAGTGCCACATAGCGAAGCTGGCAGGGCTTGGTATCTTTGATGTGTACTGCCGCGATGTGCCCTCTGGCCGCTTCCAGCTCTAAGACGACATCATGGCCCATGAAGGCCAGGTTGCCGATGTCCACATACAGTTGAAGCCAAGGGGAGTGGAAGTGCCGGACCACCTCCATCATTTTGCGGAGCGATCCATACAGCGGAACATCCCAGTTTTCGAGGGCCAGCATCACACCTGCCGCGCTGGCCCATTCCAGCCCGCGCTCCAGCCCTTCCAAGAAGCGGGCGCGGCTCTCCTCGTGGCTGTCTTCGTAGTACACGTCCGCACCGGCGGTCATGATGAGGCGCAGGCCGGTGTCTACCGCGAAGTCAATGGCCTTTTTGAGGATGTCCAAGCCGGTCTGCCGCACTGCCTCAGACGCGCTCCCCAACGGGAAGCGCCGGTGTGCGCTTACACACATAGACCGGATCGGCATACCCGTATCCAGCATGGCCTGACGCAGGTCAGCCCGCTTCTTTGGCTCCCAGTCCAGCCGGGCGATCCGCTCGTCGGTTTCGTCAATGGACAGCTCGACGTGCTCATAGCCGAGCTGGCGTGCTGTCTCCAGCCGCTCAGGCCAGCTCAGGTTTTGCGGGAGCGCCTTTTCATAGATGCCAAGAGGAATACAATCAAGGTTGGGAAGAGGCATAGTTTTCCGTCCGCCAGCGGCATTGATCTTCACTAAGGTGAAAACATCCTTCACTTAAGCGGCTCTATGGTATGATGAAGAGACCCATTTGTCAACCAATCCACACAGGAGGCAGGGGTGACCAGATACAGACGGGGTGAGGAACGTGAGGACCTGCTCGTTCGAATTGCGGAGATGTACTATGAAGGGGGGCATACTCAAGATGAGATTGCCCAGGCGGTCGGCCTGACCCGTTCTGCCATCTCACGCCTGCTCACTGAAGCGCACCAGAAAGGGATCGTTGAGATTCGTATCCGGAGGCCGCTTCGCTTTGACAGTGTCCTTGAACAGGTACTGGTGGAGCGCTATCACCTGCTGGGTGCTCACGTGTTGATCTGGCATAAAGAGAACCGCTACGAGGAACTGCGCAGTCGGCTGGGGCTGGCCGCGGCGCAGGTGCTGGCAGACTTGATCAGGCCGGGCATGGTGATCGGCGTGCCGTGGGGAAAGACCGTCAGCGCCGTTATTGATGCGCTGGATGTCAGCGAACCCGTCTCAGTGCGGGTCGTCCAACTGGTAGGGGTGTTAGGGTCGGGCAGTCATGCCTACAACGCGCAGGCGTTAGTCGAAAGGCTGGCACGCAAGCTGGGCGGCGAGGGGGTCTATCTATACACGCCTTTTATTGTGGACAGCGAGACGACCGCCCGTACCCTGCTGAACCACCAGCACATCCGCGAGGCCATTGCCGTCGGCAGGCAATGTGATCTGGTCTTGCTGGGCATCGGCACGACCGATGAACAGTACTCCAGCCTGTATCAGGGCGGACACATCACGCGGGAAGAGTTGGAGCGCCTCAGGCAGGCCAGAGCGGTAGGCGATGTGAGCGGCCTCCACTTTGACATCAACGGACGCACGCCGGAGGTGGATTTTCATAACCGCCTGGTCGGCATTGCACGGGATGACCTGCTCCGCATCCCGACACGGCTGGGCGTTGCAGGCGGCGAGGCAAAGGTCAAACCGATCCTTGGCGCACTGCGGGGAGGCTACGTCAACCGGCTGGTGACAGACAGCCGGACAGCCGGGCAGGTGCTGGCAATGGACGGCTTCAGCTAACTGACCTTCAGCACGACCTTGCCGCGTGTGTGGCCGCGTTCAACGCGTTCATGGGCTGAGGCCGCCTCCTGAAGCGGGTAGACGGTGTCTATCTCCGGTCTGATATGTCCCTCGTCCACCAGCGCGGCAATCTGGGCAAGCTGGGATGCTTCAGGCCGGACCAGCACGTACACCGCCCGGACGCCGTAAGCCGCCGCCGCACCGGCGGCAGGCTCGCCCAGAATGGAGACCAGCACTCCGCCCTTCTTGAGGACCTGCCACGACCGCTCACGGACTTCCCCAGCCAGCGGGTCAAGCACCACGTCTACGTTGCTGACATACTGCTCGAAGCTGGCTGTCTCGTAATCAATGACCTCCGAAGCGCCGAGCTGCCGCACAAAGAGCACATTGCGGCTGGAGGCTGTCCCGATCACGTATGCGCCGCGCCAGCGGGCAAGCTGTACGGCGATATGCCCCACGCCGCCGGCGGCGGCATGGATCAGCACCCGCTGGCCGGCCTCTAGTTGTGCCCCCTCGAACAGCGCCTGCCATGCCGTCAGCGAGACCAGCGGCAGGGCCGCCGCCTGAATGTGATCGAGTGTGCGCGGCTTGAAGGCTAAGTGAGAGGCAGGCACAGCCGTGTACTCAGCGTAAGTTGCCCCCAACTGCGGGAAGCGCACCAGCCCGAAGACCTCATCGCCGGGCTTGAACTGGGTCACACCTGCGCCGATCTCCTCGATGACCCCTGAGACATCCCACCCCAGAATCAGGGGGAAGGAGATCTCCAGCCTCTTGGCCATCCCCCTGCCGGAGCGGGTTTTCCAGTCCACGGGGTTGACACCGGCGGCATGGACACGGATCAGCACTTCGCCTTCCGCTGGCTGAGGGAGGGGCACATCTTCGTGCTTCAGGACGCTGGGGCCGCCAAACTCATGAATCCGGATTGCCTTCATCGTGGTCATGGCTGTTTTTCACCCTCTCCGTCGGGCCTGTAATGCTGTGATCGTTTCCTCAGTTATGGGTTGAGTACCCATGCGGCGGAATCCATCCGGGCGGCCATGTTCATCCGAACCGCCGGTCACGACTAGATCAAAGCGGCGTGCCAGCCGCAGGAAGTGCCCGCGTGTCTTCTCGTCAGGCAGGCGGTAGTGATAGACTTCGATGCCGTCCAGCCCCATCTCGACCAGCTTAGCAAGGTCTTCAGCCTCGATCCAGCTCCCGTCGGGCCGCAAGACGACCGAAGGATGGGCCAGCACCGCCACCCCTCCAGCGGCGTGAATGGTACGGATGATCCGCTCAACCGGGAAGTTGAGCCGGCAGATTTTGTTCCAGCAGTCAGCCGCCATCCAGAGCGCGGCATCCTCATCCTCCATGAGGCCTTTCTTTTTCAGGACGCTGGCGACGGCAAACACATCCGGGTACTGCGGGTGTTCCTGCCTGATCTCCTCCAGCATGATGGGGTAGCCCTGCCGGTTGATCTCCTCAACCATCTCGGCAAACTGATCGAAGTAGTAAGCCAGCATTTCCCCTTCCAGTTTCTGGAACTCCGGCAGGGTGCGATCCGCGAAGTAGCCCAGCATGTCCACCGCATAGCCCCACTCGCTCCAGCCGTACCCCTGCCACTGCGAGGCAAACTCAACGCCGGGGATCAACCAGATGCCCAGCTCATCGGCGGCCACCTGTGCCTCAGGGATGCCGCGTGTGTTGTCATGGTCGGTGAGGGCGACCGCCGTCAGACCCAGACTGGCCGCATGGCGCACCAAAGCCTCCGGTGAGGTACGGCCATCTGAGTAATAGGAATGCATATGCAGATCACACAAACCGGCGGTTCTCATGGGTGGTTGTTTTACTTTCTGCCGGCCAGCCCTTCCAAACAGCGCGCTTGAGATCGGGCAGGCTGTCTAACTTTCTTCCGCGAAGTTACTCTTGATCAGCTTCTCCAGCGCGGCCAGCGCGGCGTCGGCATCTTCGCCTTCCGCCTCGATCTTGACCTGCGCCCCCTGATTAGCGCCCAGCGTCAGCACCGTCAGGATGCTCTTGGCGTCAGCGACGCGCTCGCCGTGAGTGACCTTTATTTTGCTCTTGAAACGTTTGGCCGTCTGGACAAACAATGCGGCGGGGCGGGCGTGTAAGCCGGCTTCATGTTGAACAGTCAAGGTAATTTCTGGCACGGTGACCTCTCATCTCGTTGAAGTTAGTGTAAGCTAGAGTGCTTTTTGCACAATAGCCAGCATCTCATCTGGTGTAAGGGGAATCGGGTTTTTGTGCGTGCTGGTAGCTACAGCCGCCTTCTCGACCAGCACCGGCAGGTCATCCGCTGTGATGCCGTATGAGGAAAGCGGCGGCACTGCCAGCTCGGCACACAGCTCTTCAACCCAAGCGATCCCGTCTGCGGCGGCGGCGTCGGGCCTGCCCGTCACAATCCGGGCGATCTCATCATAGCGCCGCAGAGCCTCGCTGTGCGGCGCCCGTGTACGCAGGGCTTCCACATTGACCGCCATGGCGAAGGGGAGCAGACGTCCGCATACTGCGCCGTGCGGCGCGTCGAACATCCCCCCAATCGGGCCGGCAAATCCATGCACGATGCCCAGACCGGCATTGGCGAGAGCCAGCCCCCCGATCAGCGAGGCCAGCGCCATGTCCTCCCGCGCGTCGCTGTTGTTGCCATGCCGGAAGGCCTCCCTGAGCGAGCGGGCAACCCGCGCCAGCCCCTCGCGGCACAGCGCATCAGTGAGCGGGTTAGCCCGGTTGGAGACGAATGGCTCGATGATCTGCGTCAGCGCATCCAAGCCGGTAGCGGCAGTGACAGCAGGCGGCAGACTGTGTGTCAGCTCCGGGTCCACCAGCGCCGCCGAGGGGATCATCAAAGGACTGCGCATACTCACCTTGACGCGATGCTCCGGCGAAGCCAGCACGGCGTTGGCGGTGACCTCTGCCCCTGTGCCGGCGGTCGTTGGGATGGCGATGTGCGGCGCGGCCCGCTTGGTGATGGGCAGTCCCCGCCCGATCACCTCGACATAATCAAGGGGGCCGCCGCCGTTAGTCAGCAGGACAGCCACTGCCTTGCCCGTGTCTATGGCACTGCCCCCGCCGAAACTGACCACACAGTCACAGCCCTCGCTGAGGGCCAGCGCGAGCGCACTCTGTACTATCTGAGTGGTCGGCTCGCCGGCCACCGGGAAAACCAAGGGCCGCAGGTCAAGCGCATCCAGCATGTCCAGCACGGGCATGGCGCGTGCTGTCTCCAGGCCGATCACTACCAGCGGGCGGCTTCCCAGCCCTTTGGCAAGCGGGCCGAGACGTTCAATGACTCCCCTGCCAAAGATGATCCGGTCGGCGGCAGCGAACTCAAACCGCATAGCCTGACCCCCCTCCTGATCCAATTTGTCTCTCCTTGCCTGACGGCACGAGGCAACGAGAAGGATACCCCGCCTTTCATGAGTGAGGATCATACTGCTTTTTTGGACTCTGGCAATAGGGTCTTGTGATCCTGTCATGACACATGCCGGGCGGGCAGGCGCCGCACATAGAGCAGGATCACGCCAAAAAGTACCAGCGCCGCCGCTGTGTCAAAGCCGATGATGGTGACCATCACCTGAGGGCCGACCGACTCAAAGAACTGGCCGATCACCCAAGGCAGGGTCATCGAACCCACATTGGCGCCTACCAGCAGAAAGCCGGTCACACTGCCGGTGATGGGCATGTGGCGGTCGGTGAAGTTGATGGTCGTGGCGAACATCGAGGCGATGAACACCCCGAAGCCCAGCGTGCCGATCCATACAGCCGGCGGCCACTGAGGGAAGAAGGCGATGATCCCTATGCTGGCCGCCATGCCGATCAGATCAAGCAGGAGCATGGCACGCGGCTGAAGCCGAATGGCCAGCGGCACAGCGATCAGCCGCCCCACAGCCAGCGCCCCCCAATACAGCGAGTTCAGCAGGCGGGCGGTTGTCTCTGGGCCGATGCCGGTCGCTACTGCATACGAGAAAATCCAGCCGCCGAAGGACAGTTCAGCCCCGACGTGCATGAACATCAGCATCGCGATCATCAAGACCAGCAGGGCATAGGCGGGGGTTCTGGCCTTGACCGGTGCGCCGGGGACTGTTTCTTCGTCTGACCGCACAGGGCTGGGGATGCGTGTCATCCAGTAGGCCACTGGCACGATCAGGAGGGCCAGCGCCCAGTACGCCCAGCGGATTCCCCCCGTCAGCACGACCACACGGTCAATCAAGATCGGCGAGAGGAAAGCGCCCACCCCAAAAGAGAGGTGCAGGGCGTTCATATAGGGGCCGACCTCGTGCCCGAACAGCCACACGATCAGGGTGTTGCCGCCCACATCCAGGACGCCCATCCCCAGCCCGATCAGTGCGAAATCGGTCACCAACAGCCAGCGGTTGGGGATCACGGGAATGGCAAAGATGAGCAGTGCCATCCCCGCCAACGTGACAGCCAGAATCGGCTGGCCGGGACGCCGGTCGTACAGGCGGCTTCCCAACAGTGAGCCGACAATGTAGCCCAGCGAGTTGGCCGTGAAGAGGATGCTGATCTGGCTGAGCGTAGAACTTGTTTGGCCGGCCAGCGCCGGCAGGGTCGGCCCCAGCGCGGAGAGCGCCAGCCCCAGCACCACGTAGGCCGCGTAATAGGCAAAGGCGCGGAAGAGACGCTGACGCTTGTCAGAAGAGGTCAGTGCGGCAGAAGAAGTTGTGGCCATATTTCTTCACTTTCGTCTAGATGGTTTCAGAGGATAAGGGGGCATCAGCGGGCAGTTGCCTGAGGCGCTTGTCGCAGGAGCCGTTCCAAGCACAGCGGCGGCAAGGGATCAAGCACCTCAGGCCGGCAGTGCCGCTGTCTATAACCAAAAAGAAAGACAACGACTTGAGGGGGATCATGAGGTTCTGTTCCGTCAGATGGACGCCGATCAGGCCGGCGGGCACTCTCTCAAAGAGAAGGCGCTGTGTTGTCAGATACCAATCTTCGGCGGTGTCGCCGGGCGCCCAACGCACAGCCTTGTGCTCCGCCCGCAGGTAGTCGGCGGTGAGCTGGGCTGTCTGCGCGATGCAGTAGGTCCCGATCTGATCGAGCAGATAGCCCTCCATGTACTCCTGCTCTGCAAAGAGGGCATGAGAGCGCTCCTCCAGCGCTTGGCCGATGGTACATACCACACCGATCAGCTCTGCGCCGTCGGCCTGCGCCTGAATGTTCAGCGCGGGAGGGAAGCAGGCGGCCAGGCTGTCCATGCTCAGCCTTGACCAGACGGCGGCAGGGCGGATCAGGGGGGCGGCCTCTGCCAGCGCGGACTCCACCGCGCTCTGAAAGTGCGGGGATGACCGCCGGCGGTTGCCCATGAGGCGGGCGAGCGCGTCGGCTGTCGGCATGACTGAGGCGGCCTCCAGATGGATCACCTCTGGGCGGCTTGGCGGGGGCATCTGGTTTCCTTGCGGCGGCGTGAGCATCCGATGTGACTCTGGCCTTTCACCGATTCGGCGTTGCTGAAGCGGCTCTATTTTAACCCGGCCTTCTTTTTCAGGCATATGTGCCGAAGGGCAGGCGGGCGGGCTGAGGGCGGTTGCGCAGATTTTCGAACTAATGTATAGTGTCGGCAGAGCGTTAGTTTCCGGTTGACTTCTTCTTTACAGTAAACGATGGAGCGGAGATGGCGGAGAAGATTCTCGTCATTGACGATGAGGAAACAACTGTCCAGTTGATCTCGATCCTGCTGGAGCACAAGGGGTTCGAGGTCATCAAGGCTTATCGTGCTGAAGACGGTCTTCGCAAGGCATATCGGACTCAGCCTGATCTGGTCTTGCTGGACATTATGATGCCCGATATGGATGGCCTCGAAATATGCCGTCGTCTGCGCGAACTTTCCGATGTGCCGATCATCTTCCTGACTGCCCGCACGGAGACCAAAGACATCGTCAAGGGGCTGGACATGGGTGCGGATGATTACATTGTTAAGCCCTATGACGGCGAAGAGCTGGTCGCACGTATCCGCGCTCATCTGCGCCGTGCGCCTAAGAACACGATGGTGGACGAGCTGGTCTTTGACGGGGGGCGCTTCCGCATCAACCTGCTGAACCGCGAAGTGACGGTAGACGGCAAGCTGTGCCACCTGACGCCTAAGGAGTTCAGCCTGTTGAGCGTGCTGGCCCGCAATGCGGGGCGGGTGGTCAGCCGCAAGGAGCTGGTCAGCGAGGCGTGGGGGTGGACAGAATACGACGATGCCATTGACAGCCTCAAGCTGTACATCCACTATCTGCGCAAGAAGATTGAGAAGGACCCGGACAAGCCGGAGTACATTCTGACTTCGCGCGGGGTGGGGTATCGGTTTGTCAACAAATAGAGAGGGGAAGACAAGGGGCGCGGCACACAAGCGCCCCTCTTTTTTATTTCCTGCGGTGATTGCCCTTGCCCTGTTCGGCCTGAAGCTCGTGCATGAGCGCTAGGATGTCCTCCAACAGCATGGCGCGGTTCTGCGCATGACGCTTGGCCTTCCTGCCGATGCTGAAGAAGTAATGGTCGCCCAGCGCCACGCGAATCTGATCGGGCTGGAAGTTGATCTCCTCCAGAAGGTCAAGGGACTGCTGAAGCCCCACCAGCCGATCCCGATGCCCTAGAAACACGTGGAAGAAAGGCCACTCCGTCTGCTCGAAATGAGCCTCCAGCCGGCCCATCGCCGCGAAGGTTTGGGCTACCACCCCCTCCGGCGTACTGCGGTAGATACGCCGATGCTCGGCATGGACCCGCTCACTGCCGTGGCCGGCCAGCGCATTGATGATGCGCGGCGCCAGCACATTCTCCGCCAGCCGATCAATCCAGTCGCTTGAGCGGCTCAGCATGATGCCTGATCCAAGCGTGCGGTAAAACCGGCGCCGCGAACGGTCATTGAGCAGAAGGGCGGGCGCAACGGCAATCCGACCCAGCTCGGCCCGCTCCCACTTGGAGTCATCCATGAAGAACAGGGCGGCCCCTCCCATGCTGTGCCCGACAAATACGAAAGGACGCCGGCGTTTGGCTTTGGGGGCCGAACGGAGTCCCAGCAGATCGATCCAACGTTCGACGGCCTGCATGGCCGCGCGGGGGTCACAGCGATCCAGCGGGGGGATGGCCTCTTGGAAGGGCGTCCCGCCGAAGCCGTTGATGTCCGGCACCAGCGCAATCAGACACGGGTCAGCCTTGACGGCCAGGGCGGGCAGGTCCTCCCATATCTCGCCGGAGCCGTCCCAGCCGTGCAGAAAAACGAGCACACCGGTTGCCCGGCGGACCATGTCTTCAACCGATTCGGCCTCCAGCTTACAGCCTTCGTTGGCCCACAGCATCCGCCATGCGAAGTCGGCCAGGCCGGTCTCGGCGAAGAAGGTGTTGACCGTCTCCTCGTCCATCAGGCCGCGGCGGGCGAGGTCACGCAGGGTATAGCCCACCCGCCGGACGGGAGCGATACGCTCCGGCAGCCAGACGGCGTACCCGTTGCTCCAATCGAAGGCCTGCCTTTTCACTGGAAGGGCGTTGGTCTTGTCAGTCATGAGCACCGATACCTCAAGGTGTTCACCTCACCCATCATCTTTAGTTTAGCGTGCTTCGTATGCTCAGCAAGTAGGGTTTCACCCTACCAGCACCGCCAGCCGTGAGACACAAAAACAGGGGCGCACCCCTTGATTGTGCGCCCCTGTGAGACTGGTTTCGGTTTACCTCACAGCGGCCCGCCAGCGGGCGATGACCCATGCCGCGATCACCGCGCCCGCGCCGGCGCCGATCAGCACGACGGCCAGCGTGACAGGCGTCCGTACCGGCTGGCCGCCGGTCGGGGGCAGGGCCTCCGGCGTGGGGG
>Ga0129299_1000540_pt1 | contig 24110 bp, 13 predicted proteins | sample ConPoolayeCmetaG_FD_94477 | JGI IMG/M metagenome (GOLD analysis project Ga0129299, IMG submission 94477) | Hot spring microbial mat communities from California, USA to study Microbial Dark Matter (Phase II) - Cone Pool mat layer C metaG ...
CTCCCACGGCCTGCCACACGCCGGCAATGGCCCCTCCCCCCAGCCGTTCCTGCAGGGTGTAGATTTTGCCGCTGTTGGCCTGGATCGTTCTTTCGTGTGACATCTGTCTTCCTCCTTACAAACAGGCTTGATTTCAGACTCCGCCCAACGGCAGAGCCCGCCGCCCTCCCATGGCGATCAGGATCTGGCGGCCGATCTCCTCCTCCAGAGGCTCGATCTCCTCCTGGAGCATCAGGCTGAAAAGTTCCAACAGGTCCACCATCTGGCGTGCTTCGGGCTGGGGCAGATGTTTCTGCCATTCCTGGGCCTCGGTGCGCAGACGATCGATCCCTTCGGTCAACCAGTCCACCCGGGCAGCAGCCAGGGTCGCCCTCTCCCACTCCCTGCCGGAAAGGGTGTGGATCAGGCGTCGGCGATGATCGAGGAGGGACCGGCCGGCAGTCCCTTCCTCTACTCGCCGCCGGGCATCCTGCTGCGCCCTCTCTTCGACCGTTTGTTGAACCTGTTGATACTCGATGGGGTGGCGGTACTGGTCAGGGCGCTCCTGGTCCTGCCCCTTGAAAGTAAAAGTAGTCAACGCCTCCAGGAATGAACCACGGCGCCCCTCCGGGGTCAGCAACCAGCGATCTGGCGGCAAGGTCAAAATCCAGGCGGTCTCTCCCCCTTTCTGGGACCGGGGCACCTCCCGGGCAATCAGCCCGTGCAGGTAGGACAACAGGAAAAGCCGCATGCGGTCCAGGTGTTCCAGTTGAGCCACTATCTCCGGGGTCAGGAAGCGGCGTGGCCGGAGGCGGTCTTCATACCGGCTGGCATTGACCTCGGCAGGGAAAATGTGCAGGAAACGGCGATCCAGATCGCGGATCTGGAGCTCTTGATGATAGGACCAGTACTCATCCTGGGCCTGAGCATATTCCTCTACCGCGTCGAGCGGGATCAGCTCTTCGATATAGATCAGGTTGCAGTGAAAGGGATCGTCGGTGTAGACGCGAGAAGCGAAGCGAGGAGCCTGGCCTTGCGGGTCCACAACCTGGCCGGCCAGGCGGGCCAGATGTTGTAACCAGGAATCGAGATAGTCCCGCTCGCCGTCTGTGTGGGGTTGGGCTATGCACAGATAGTTGGCCCGCCACGGATCGGCCGCGGTATGTCTTAAGGTCACACCGCCCTGCCGGCCAGACCGCCGGGCCAGATCGGCGGGGTCACGATGGTAGTGAACCAGATAGCTCAGCACCGACTCGACCTCCAGGGCGCTCTCAAACACCGGCCGGCACCAAGCCAGAAAGGCCCCTTCATCAGTCGGGTCCAGCGGTTGCAGCGGGCCACCTGCCGGATTGCGCCAACCCAGATGCAGGTCCCGGTCCAGGTCCCAATCGAATTGGGCCAGCAGGTCCTCAACCACACTCTGTCCAGCCGGGTGGGTATAAAACCGATACCGGTCCTCCTCAAAGGTGTCATCAGAAATCGTCCAACGGACCGCGATCTTTTGCCGGTCTTCCCGCTCTGTCTTGAGCCGCCGTTGCCGGTCTTGTAAACGCCTGTAGAGGCTCTCCGGCCCCAGGGCCAGCGCCTGGCCCCAGGAGTTCATCTGGTCCCTCAAGTGCCGGACATGGTCCAGGGCCTGCTCCACCAGTTTGACTCCGGCCCGGTCAACGAGCTCCCTTTGTCGCATCTCTGCCCGCTTTTGTTCCTGGTCCAGATATTCTTTCTGGGCACGGGCCAACCTGCGCCGGGCCCAGGGGCCGCGTCCATCCACAAGCCGGGTCATTTCCTTGAAGCGGTGCCTGGCCAGGTCCCGGGCGGATAACCACTGTCGCGGTTGGATCGCCTGCGCCCTCTGGCCGTCCCTGAGCACCTGACAGGCGCGGTCGAGGTGGTCGGCCAGGCCCGACAGAAAGTCATGGGCATAGCCCAATTTGCCTCCCTTCCTCCGTCGAGCATCACCACTCTGGCCATTGAGCAGGGCCAGCAGATACCAGGTCAGAGCCAGTTCAAAACGCCGGATCTGGGTCTGAATCTGTTCGTCCAATCGCTGCTCCCAGCGGCCGCCCTGAAAGCGGCCATCAGGTCCTTCGACCCCCAGCCAGGTCTCTTTGAACTCCCGCACCTGGCGGTCAATTCGGGCCACGCTCTCGGCCAGCGATTCGCCCCGGGTCCGGTCGCAGGTCAGGATCCGATCGGTCAGGCAGGGGGAAAAAGCATCCTCTCCCTGGAGTTCAAGGGCCTGGAGCCAGGCAGCGGTCTCCCACCGGGCTGGCGGAGGGTTGGTCAGGCGGGATAGCCAGGGAGGGAGCTCGATAGCCTGCTGCGGGTCCCGCGGATGGGGGACCGGGCTGAGTTTCAAAAAGTCGGGTAATTCGTCGCGGCCGTGACGGCCTGGCCGTTCCTGATTGGCATCGGGGGGCAGCCGGTTGGCCTGCCCCCCCTTGGAGCCGAGCAGGAGGTCCAACACCTCCAGGGCCAGGCGCAGGCTCCAGCTCTGGATCAGGTCCTGGATGGGCAAGACGATGGTGTAAGCACCCACGGCCCCTACGGTTCCCCCGTCAGGGGGCAAGAGGCCACGCCTCCTGCGATTGTCAAGCTCGCTCTGCAAATTTTGCCTGTGTTCTCTGATCGGCTGTCCTGCCTTCTGGTCTATCAAGGTGCAAAGGATGTCGGCCAGGCAAGGAGCCAGGCCATATTCTAACGGCAGATCACCGGCCAGGCTTCCATCCAGCAGGTAGAGAAAGTCGAACAGAGGTCCTGACCACTCTCCCCGCCACAGATCGTCCCCGTGGGCATGATAGTGAAAGGGCACCGGTTGACGAGAGCTCGCCTCCGAGGAGAGGCGGCCCAGTTCCCGCAAGGTGGCGTAGGACCGGGCGCGCATGGCCGGCAAAGCGGTGGCACGGGCTAAAGTGCGAAAGGCTGCCGGCAACAGCAGATAGCCCCACAGGGTGGAAGAGCGGAACCCTGCCTGTTGGGCCAGGCGGCGAGACAGATACGCCATATCAATCACCATCCCGGCCCCGCTGGTCCCCACCAGCGAAGCGACCAGCAGGATCTGGACCGATTCTCCATCGCTATCGGCGTGGATGCGCTTCAACGCATCGGTCAGCAAAGCATAGAGGCGGGAATGGTCCGGTGCCTGGAGCTCCTGGAAAAGTGCCAGACGCCCCAGTTGACGAAAGGAAGCATCGCTTTGCCCCCATATAAAATCGGCACGGGCCAGGATGTTGGCATGCTCTTGAGCCAGGAACCAGGGGTTGACCTGAGGGTGCCGGCCCTGGACAACTTCCTGGACATAGCGGGCAATCTCCTGGCCCAGGTACAGATATTCGCCCGGATCATCCAATCCCGGTTGCTCGAACCGCCGGGCTGTGTCCAGGACCAGGAGACGGATGCCCGGTAGCATCCGCCCTGAGCCTCTGTCCATCAGGTTGCGTTTCAGGCAGGCAGCAACCTTTTGGCCGGTACCTCCCAGGCCGATGAACAAAGTAGGACTGACTCCACCCTCAGGTCGCATTCGATACCTCGGTGAGCAAAAGCTCTTCTGTCAGGCAAGATCGCCCACGTCCGCTGCCCTGCCTCCCCGTGGGGATGAGGAGATCATTCCCCTGATCTGAGCCGGATCGGTCGCCCCCAGGTCTTTAAGCAGCCAGATCAGGTTGGGCACAACCTCCTGCCAGCTCTGCGGCTGCATCTGAAAATCCAGTTCATCCCCTTTATCCAGGATCACATGCACATTGACAAGACCGGCCTCCGCTTCCTGATCGGTGTTACATGTGACCACCAGCTTCTCGATAAAACTGAGCGGGGCCGCCTGAGTCAGGTCATACACCCACCGGTTCTTTTTCTTTTCTCCGGGTTTTTCCAGGTCCTCTTGCCACAGGATTCGACCATCCGCATCAACCACTACCAGGAATCCCCGGCAGGGGTGTTGGGCCAACCTGATATTGTGGCGGATCAAGACAGCGGCTGCTACCAGGGCAGCAAACAAACTCACCAAACCGGCCACTGCCCCGCCCGCCAACACCGGGTTTTCGATCCGCTGGATGGTCAACCTCTGGGACCGGGTACCGTACATATAACTTTCCTTTAACGGAGCAGAGGCCTGGACCTCAACCATGTATTTTCCCCGGCCGAGATTCTCCCCTTCAGCACGGAAGAGACCCGGCCTGTCGGTCGGTTTCCAGGCTATCTCACCGGACCGATCTTGCCCCTCACCGTCCCACACGCGGATGGAGAGGGGCCTCTCCGGATTCCCATTCATAACCTGGTTGGCGGCCACCGGCTCGCCATCGGCCAACAACTGGGCTTCAACCACCATCGGCTGGGGTTGAAACAGAACCGAGCGCACCGGTTGGCGGCGGTTGGTGGTGTCGGGGATCTGGAGATCAACCAGAGTTGTTTTGAGAACCAATAACTCTTGCTCTGTCCGAGCCAGCACCGACTGTCCACCTGTTGCCATGTTTTTGACCTTGAAAGTGGAAATCAGGCGTTGCGGCCCATCGGTCGTGGGCGAAAAGACGGCCGTCCATTCTGCCGGAGTAGACATCTGAGGCACCACAGCCTGCTGGTGACTTGCTGCCTGCAGGGAGGTCTCCATCTGGAGTTGGTAGGCCGGATCTAACGTCAGCGGGTCCCCATTGCTATCATGGAGCCGGCAGGTTGCCGTGATCCCGTGATACTGTCTATAAGGGGGAGCCGAAAGCTGGCAGACCACTGTCGGGGCAACAGCCTCTAGAGGAGGAAAAGCCACCTTCAGCGGCACATACTCCCGGCCCTGCGAATCATAAGCCCGGCCGATCACCTGGATCTGGTGGGGACCGACAGTCAGGGGGGTAAAAGTAGCAGCCCACTCGTCCGCCTGTTGGACCTGGAGAGGGAGGGTCCACACCTGACCGGCCGGGTCGGTGATGATCGCCTGGGCGCTGATCTGAGCTGCAACGCCGGCCGACAGATTGGAGCTGTCAATCAGGCCAAAACGCAGAGGAGCCGGCTCATATTGAGTCAGGCGGTTGCCAGACAGCCGGGATTCAGCAGTAAGGGAGCGGACCTCAAAGGGGTTTGGTTTGCCGGCCAGGACCTCAATGCGCTGGCCGCTCAGATCATGGCTGATGGCTTCGACATGGACCCCATAGGAACCCACGACAGGAGGCACAAACTCGCCCTCGTAGCGGCTCTGCCCACTCTGCCGCAAATGAACCGGCCAGGTCCGCCCCCCTGCCTGCATGGTAGCCGTTACCAGCAACTGATAGATGGGATCCTGGTAGACGGGGAGAGGGTTGCCGTTGATATCCTCCAGGCGATACACGATCTGGGTTGGCATCTGGCGATATTGCACACCGACCGGTTTTTCCAGGCTCCCTTGCGCCGGAACCTGGCGCATGACGATTTCCGTTTCGGACCCCTTTGCAACAGCGATCACCCACCGGCCTGGTTCAGGATTGGCAACGGTCACCTCTTCAATGGGAGTGTCCTGGCCGGTCACCTTGACACCCGCCGTTGCGCCCAGTGCCTTGACATCACGGCCCAAGGCATCGGTGATCACGGAACTTTCGGAAATTTCGGCCTTGTAAAAAGTAAACTTGACTTCAGCCAGGTAGGGGGGGATGATCTGAGGACCGACCTCTATCTGTTTCTCGATAATGACTTTTCCAGACATCCCCTGGGTCAGTTCTCGCAAGATCTCTCGGAACCGGATCCCGACGTCGGTCTCGTTGAGGCGGACGAGCTGAGCGCGAGCCGGGTCGCCGGTGACCTGGGCCCAGTAATTGGCATAGATGGTGTTCCAGTAATGGCGTTCGGCATCGTTCATAGCCACGACATAGATCGTATACCGGGGGGAGGGAAAATTCTCCTGGCTCCGAGCGATCAATTGCTCCATATGAGTGCGCAGGCTGAACCCCTCTTCATCTACATAAGCCTGGCCGTCTGTCAGGACGATGATGGCCCGGCGATGATTCTGGCCGGCACCTGCAGCATCCAGTTGGGCAAATAGCCTTTCCGCCTGCTCAAAAGCGGCCAAAAAGTTGGTGTCGCCCAGGTGGTGCCTGGCCAGGAAGCCAGGGGCCAGGCTGGACTTCAGAGCCGCCTCTTGCCGCAGCCATTCTTCTTCATTGCCCGAGGAGATCGTCTCCCAATAATAAGGCATCTCGGTTGTGCCAAAGTTGAGTATCTGAGCCCGGCTCCCAAAGTAAACAACGGCTACCTGATAGGTTGCCTTCGGATGGATCTGCCACTGATCTACCCCTAACCACGAGATGGCATGTTGGACCCCATAAAAACGCAGGCCGAGTGGGTCGTTCGCCTCCGGATGCTTGTCGCAGTCGCACGCTTCTCCACACATACTGCCCGATTGATCCACGATGAACACAATGTCCAGGCCATCATATTGGGGGGGCTGGGCCTGGGCTCTGTTCCCGGTCATCAGCCACAAGAACAGGCCGATAAACACCATCGCGCAAGCAAGCAATCCACCTCTTGACTTCACCTCTTCCTCCTACCGTGCACCTTCTGGGCCCAGCATAGCAATCAACTGTTCAGGATAGCCCTGATTCTGCATCTCTCTCTGAACCTGCCGGTACTCATACTGGATTTGCCGGATGAGAAGCCGGGGGGTATCTGGCGGGTGCCACTCCAACAGGGCATAGCGAGCCAATGTACTGCCATCACGGGGCTGCCCCACACTGCCGGGGTTCATCAGCACCGGCCGGTCCTCTAAATCCTCCAGGGGAAGCCAGCCGTCAATGGGCAACGACAACCGGGTCCAGCGGTTGCCATTGGAGGGCAACCTGGAATCCCGCTGCCAGAGAGCCGGCTCATGGGTATGTCCTACGATCATCAGTCGAGGTGACTGCCACCCTTCAGGCGACACCCGTTGCCGGACAGCATCTTCGCCCCAAGGCAAAGGGTGGTCGTGCAACGCCTGCCAACAGACCTCTGCTTCGGCCCGTCTACGAACATATTGGATGACACATCCTGTCGGATCGTTGTGGATGAAACGACCATGAGCCAGATAGACCCCGGCACAGGGCGAAGTCACGACCGGCAACCAAGCCAGATGCTCCAGCATAGCAACCTGATTCTGCAAGGCGTCCTTGTGCAAAGCAATCACCCAACTGGCTTCAGGCCGAAAGTAGCCCATCGGAAAGTGCTGGCCGCCGAGGACAATGTGGTTGCCCTCATTCAGATGCCCCACAAGCCCCCAATCATGATTGCCGGCCACCCATCCCCAGGGTGGGATGTTCAACCGGCACAGCCCATGCCAGACCTGAAGGGGCCACGGGCCATAGCCCACCACATCGCCAAGGCACCAGAATTCCTCTGCTCCTTGTTGTTGAGCATCGTCCAGCACGGCGTTAAACGCGAGCAGATTGCCGTGAAGATCGGACAAAACGGCGATGAGCATATGTCCTTCCTTCTATGACGTAACTACCTCGACACTGTTAAATTAACGTAAATGGCGGTCAAGGTGGACCTCACCCCATTCCCCAACCCCCTTCCCCTCTCCGCCGTGGAGAGGGGAAGGGGGCCAGGGGGTTGAGTCAAACCGTTCCAGGAGCGGATGACCAGGACAGACACGCTTGCAACCTTCTATGGCCACAGTACGCCGCGCTTCAAGGTCCTTAATCTCCTGACGATGGAGCCACTGCCGGATCGGCCGTGTGACCGGAGGCCCTCCCCTGGTCAGCCGGTTCAAGGCTCTTTGAGCCCGGTTCAACTCCTCCCAGGCTTTATCCCATTCTTCCCGTCTGTTCTGGATATCCCGGCCCCGCTGGTGGGCAGCTTCAAGCCATTTAGTCACCTTTCCCAACTTTTCCTTCGCTTCATTCAGCACCGCCTGAGCCCGTTTACTTGCTAACTTCTCAGGAGGGATGGGAGGGTGTTTCAAGTAAGCAGAAGCCTGTTCCAGAGTTATCCCATCCAGCATGGAGGATGGGTTGGCATCTGGCCTGATCAGCCACGCGGCAGCATCTTCTGGGCTTCCTGCGTTTGTTTGATAGAGACAGAACGCTTCATCAAACCTGCCTCTGTTCAACAATTGTTCGATCTCTTGCTCAATCCGGGGCCAATCGGCCCAACTTCGCAGGCGTTGCAACCACCCCTCCATCGTGTCCACCTGACTTTGCCGCGCCTCAACCAACTCCCGACACCCTTTTATCCCGCGTGACAAAGTGCGCCCCTCTGCATCCTGGAGGCTCAACCCCGGCCCAATATTGTACTCCCCATTCGGATCTCCTTCTTCTGGACTGGCCATCCGGTCCAGGGCAGCCACCACCTCTCGAAAACGATCCTGTTTCCACAGATCTGCGATCTGTCCGGCTAACTTTTCGAGATTTTGGCGCCGTTCTCTACTGCGGTGATATTCCTGTTTCAACTGCTCGGTGCTTTGATGCTCGTCATATCCCAGGTTCTTAATCTCCCTCAAAGCAGCTTCCACGACACTCCAGTCGCCGCTGCCTTTGGCCGCCGTTAAACCACCACGGGCTCTGCTCAGTGCTGCCTGAAACTTTTGCAGGTTATCTACCAGGCTTTCCAGGTCATGGATCAATGTACTGACTTCATCCGGACGCCGATCTCCTAGATAGGAACCAAATCGCTTCAAAACATCACGACCCTGACGTGCCTGATCCCGCAACTGAATCGCCCTCTTCAGATGCTCGTCCAGAGCTCTGGCCGGATCCCCGCCGAAATCACGCCCTGCTTTATTGGTTTCAAGCCGTTCCGCCTCATCCCGCAACTTCTCCAGGCTTACATCAAACTGAGCGAGTTTCTCTCGAGCCTTGTGGTGGTTTTTATCCAGGCACAAAATACGACTGGCGATCTCGATCTGGTCAAAAAGAGTCTCCTGCTGGAGTTCCAGGTTTTCCATCTTTTGACTTAAGTCCTGGATCGCCTGGCTTTTACGCCCTCGCCACCAGATTTCCAGATCGGCTCTCAGCTCCGGAAAATCGGTCAGAAGCTGCTGAGCTTTTGTGGCCGCCTGGGTAAAATCCTCCACCCCCCGATCTAGAGCCAGCAGGGACTCTATCTCCCGTTTCTGCCCCGCCGCCTTTTTCACCTTTTGGGCCCACCCCCGCACCTCCTCAAGAGCTGAACGGTGCTCCTCTCCCCGTTTCGATCGTTCGATCAACGCCAGTCCCCATTCAGCATAGTGGAGGGCATTCTCCTCTTCCCCCCGTGCCTGATAAAGCCTGGCCAGCCGTCCTTTGACCTCAACACTTTGCGAATACTTTTTCTCCAGCTCTTTCAACCTGTCCCGCACGGCGTCGCTTGAATCGGTCGGGTCCAACTTGTGCAACGCCTCCTGGAGCTGAGCGCTCTCCTGCCGCTCCAGGTAGAGAGTTTTTTCCTCAGATGAAGCTTCCTTGACCGCATTCCCCCACCACTTGACGGCCTCGGTCCAGTTCTCTTGCTCCTCGAAAGCGAGGGCAAAGTCACGATAGCATCGAGGGAGGGCGCGCTGCCGCCAGGCCTGGGCGCGGGGATGGCCAAGTTGAACGAGGACCTCTTCCACCAGGAAACGAATCCGGTTTATATCCAGGCTGCCAACCGGAGCTTGAAGCAGAGCCTCTAACTCCTCTTCCACCTTTGGTTGCCAGGCAATGGCCATCTGACGCCAGGCCTCTTTCACTTCATCGCGGCTGAGAATCCAGGGGTCTTGGCGCCAGCTTACCAGGACCCTATATGCTTCCTCCGGCCTGGTGGTGAGAAAAGGTCGCACCTGCTGCAAAGCCTGACGGGCTTCTGCATCTCGCCTTCGACCTTCCTCAATCTCCTGCAGCCATTTTTGAGCCTCAGGCCGGTCGTCGCCCAGAGTCGCGATCTTGAGCAGGCGCTCCGCTTCCAGCAAAGAACCCGCCTCTTTCTCCCGAACAGCTTGCAGAAAGGCCAGCCGTGCTTTGAGCCGGTTCTCATACCTGTCCAGAATATCCCTTCTATCGGGGTACCTGGGCCGGATGTTCGATAGCTCTTGCAAAGTTTCCTGCAATGCCTGGTCATCACTGCCCTTGAGCAGATCATCTACCGAAGCCAGGAAACGGGCCAGGTCCAGCGAGGCAGTCAGGCGCGGAGCAATGGCCTGGATCTCCGGATACTCGTTCGCTGCCGGACCCAGGCGGTCTTGCAGGGCTTCAAATTTTCGTCTGGCCTCTTCACCGGCCTCCCGGGTGCCTTTATCGAGCAACTTCCGGATATCGGCCACAATATCTTCTACATCTTTGGCCTGCTTCTGGACAACCTGGATGCGGGCATCCAGTTCACTGAGCTGGTTCTGGAGCGCAACGATCTCCGGAGCCTGATCCAGCCTGGCCTCTTTCAGCACCTCCTGGACCCGTTGTCTGGCCTCCGAGAGCAAACGCTTCTCCAACAGGCTCCTGGCCTCCTCCAGCCCCTGCCTCACACGCGCCTGAAGTCTGGTCCGCAGCGTAGCCTCTACCCGCCCCAGATCAGGGATGTGGGGATCTTGCTGCCTGGCCGTCCTGAGTTTTTCCCAGGCCTGAGTCACGTCGGCCAGGCTCTCTGCCTCAATCAACAATCTTGAGGCCTCTTGGCGTTTCTGGCGCGCCGGTTCGATCTCTTCCCTCAGAAGCTCCTCAATCGCAGCCTTTTCCGGATCGGGCATCAGGCCGCTGGTGTTTAATAGAAATTCCTCCACGATCCGAAAAGCGCCCTCGGGAGAATGATCAACAAACAAAGCCCTGCGTGCATCCTCGATTTTGCCCGGCGTCTTGGCTATTACCCATTGAGCTGCCTGCTTCTTATACTCCTCTATGGCCTCTCTCGCCGGAAGGCGCTTGAGAAAGCGACCTTCCAGATCATAGACCTCAACCTCCTCGGTGGGATCCTTTGCTCTCAGGCTCTCGATAACTTCCCTGTAATGCCCTGTTGCCCCCACGGTGGTCAGGAGCCCAAGCAAAGCTACAATGGTTGCGCGCTTGCTTCGAACTTGCCGGACCAGATCATCCAGTTCCCAGGCCTCAGGATAGTTAGCCAGGGCCGATTCGGCAATTCTGAGGGCTTCTCCATAATCCTCCTCAATAAATGCAGGGCTATCCCCCCTTTTCCGCCGCCTTTCGGCACTCTCCAGCCGCTTCTCCACCTCCCCTTTAATCTGGCCGATCTCTTGAGCCTGCCTCCAGCCCTTTGCTCGCTCCCGGGCCCTGTCCTTCCAGACAGAGATTCGCCCATCCTCAGGGATCAACCCCTCCAACCGGACAATCAGTGACTGGACAGCTTCCTCATCAAACGGTTCGGCCTGCAATGCTGCCTGGATTTGGCTTTCCAGATCCCGGACTATTTCCCCTCGCCGGTTTTCGATCTGAATGCGGAGATCGGCGATATCCTGCCGTAATCGCTCATTAGCCTTGCCCCACGCCTTTTCCAGATAAGCATAAGCGCCATCCAGGTCATTGTTCCTCAGGCAATCCTGGGCTTTGCTGATATACTCCCGACAGAGAGTTTGAGCTGCTTGTTCAAAGTCTATACTCATTTGTTCTCTTCTCTCTCCCTACCCGGTCCCCTCCCCCGGGCCATCATTGGAGCCTGGGCTTATCCTGACCAAACCGAAATTGCCCCAACCTCGACATACATCCAGGTTCGTCAGCCACTACCATCGGCCATTTTCCGCCACTGTTGAAACTGTCCCACCCCCAGCACCACTGCCATGGCCTTGCCATGGGTATAGACCACAAACCATTCCCCTCCAAACCGTGCCCGTTCTAAAATATCCCGCACATGGGCCCGCAATTCTGTAGCATTGATCGGGGTAGCGCCCTCAAAGAGGAATTCAGGCACCATCTTCCCGTCCTCCATTTCCCACCTCATTGCCAGATTTGACCAAAATGGACGATCTGTACAGATTGACAGTGCCCAGTATACTAACACCAATCACCAAGATCAATTCTAAAATCGTCACTTCTGGTACAGATTCCAGCCCAAAACGATTACATTTTGGGACTCAAAACGACTACTCAATCCCTCGCAACTTCTGTCGTGCCTCCTCCCGACTATGAACCCCCAGTATCTGATAAATGCGCCGGATCTGCCGCCGCACTCCACCCTCGCTCAAATGCAGAATCTCGGCGATCTCTGCCGCCGGCAGGTTATCCTCACAATACAGGCGTGCTACCCGTTGCAAGCCCCGGTTCAGAGGCATCCCCTGACGTGGCGGCACCAGATAACATGCCACATGCTGTACCCCCTGAATGCGTCCGAAAGCCCGTTCGCTCACCGACCGGGTATAGCAGAAAAAGCCCTGGTGTACCCTCTCTACTACATCGGCAATGTTGCCGGCTGCTTCCTCTTTCTTCAAGATGGCATCCACCCCTAATTCCACAGCCGCCCGGATGAAGGGCAGTGTCGGTTCCATCAGACAACAGACAACTTTGCACGGCAGTTTCCGCCTTCTGAGCCAATCCATCAACCCCCGGAGCAGCTCCACCGGGTCACGCTCCTGCCCAAATGGGTCTACATCAAACAGAATTATGTCGGGCAACACAGACTTGCCGTTTACCTCCAGCAACCACTGGGCCTCCTCTACATTGTGCGCTTCGTCAAGCACCGTTGTGCGTCGGTCCTTACTCAGCAACGAATAGAAAGCATAGCGGGCGTAGTAATCGTCCTCAATAAGCATCACCCGGATCCGGGACATTCTCTGCCCCCTTCACGTTGCAAAGTTGGTAGATCGCATGGATACAAGGTTACAATCTCCCTGCCTTGACCTCATGCCACACCGTCGTGCCACCCAGAAACCGTGCCAGCCGCACTCAAGGTTAACAGATACCCTCCCCCACCAGCGGTTGCAGCGAGGTGTACACCCGTGGCCCGGCGCCGGGCTGCTACATCGTCTGAACTCCACTCAGCCTCCCCCCACCAACCGCGCTCGCCCCCCCTCCAGCTTGCTACTGGCACCAACTCCAGTATACCACCTGATCGTCTGCCTGCATCTGCCACTTTCCGCCAAACCCCGCCAATTTCCGCCTGAAGAGGGCCGGCCTGCTGAACAACGACCCGGCCTTGCATTTTCGGAGAAGATAGGTTATCATGATTTCCATCAGATGGACGCAGGGGGTTTTCTCGCTTTTCTCCGCGGCCTGAGCGCCTCTGCGGTGAGTTCAGCAGTACTAACCCAGAAAAGGAAAGGACGTGCCCACGGGGACACGCCCTTTCCCGGCCGCGGCGGTCACCTACCTGGGAGGGGGACACTCGGTGGCCCCAGGAATCTCGCAACCGCCATCAGGGTGAATGCCCGACATGGACAGGCCATCGCTGGCCGCGATCCCTGCCCTCTGCCCCGGGGCGACACCGCCACTGGCGAGCGGTGCAGCCGCCGCCGGAGCGATGAGGGACACCAGCAGCACCACCACCAACCCGGCAGTCAGGAATACCTTGTGGGACATCTGACTCACCTCCTTTTAGATTCTGCCCCCAAGGTATCCGATCGGCTGTTGAAGGCGCAATGGACCTTCTCTACAACGATGTTGAATTGGTGTTGAACTCAGGAGAAGCTCTTCTATGGCCCTGGAAACCTTCGGCCGACAGCTCAGAGAATATCGGGAAGAGCGGGGCCTGGGCCAGGCCGAGGCAGCAAAACGTGCCAGGATCAGCCGACATACTCTGATCAACTGGGAAGGGGGAAAAACTCAACCCCGCCACCGCGACGAACTGTTGAGTTACGCCCGCGATGTCCTGCGCCTGACCTGCGAGCAAACCCAAAAGTTGCTGGTAGAAGCCTACGGCGACGGCCTGACCGAGGAGGAGCGCCGTACCTATTTCCCCGGCCATCCGACCCCTGCTGTCCAACCTCACGTCGGGGATGAGGTGCAGAAGATGGGACGCGAACTCCTGGCCTCCTTCACCCGACTGTTCAGCAGCCTCCGCCCGCCGGAAGAAAAGGCCCGTTGGACCTGGCAGGTGGTCCTGTGGCTGGCCCTTCTTGCCCTCAGCCTCGTCGGGTTGGCAGGCCTGGGCGACCTGCTCCTCGGCACCATCCACCCCCTGGCCCGGTTCATGGCCCGCACCATCGCCGCCGTCTTGTTGATCGTGACCGGAAGTCTGGGCTTTCCTCTCTGGCGAGAATCTATCCCGGCCTTGGACCGGCAGCTCCGGCGGCAGCTCCCACTCTGGGCCGGTGTGATCGCCCTGCTCTTTGTCACCCTGAGCTTGTGGGCCGGCCCCGGCCGAACCGTCTACTGTCGAACTCATCCCTGCGATGAGCGGGTGGTGCTGGTAGAGCCCTTCGCCGGGCGAGAATTGGCCCACGGTGAGGTGGAAGAGGCCATCAGCCTGACCAGAGCCCGGATCGAGCAGTCTTTGCGCCGCACCGGTCACCTGCATGTGATGCACGCCATGGAGGACAGGGATCCCTTTACCCTAAACCAGATCGATCTGCGAATCAGCGGCTATTATGAAAACTATTTGCGCCTGGTCACCGACCTGTCGGACGGCCTGGGCAGGCCCCTGGCCGATCCCATCGAGGTCAGGGCAAAAGTATCCAGCCCTCAGGAGGTAGAAGCCCTGCAAAAGGAACTGGGACGCCGCCTGCTGGAAGCCATCGGCATCCCCCCGGCCCACGCTCATGCTGCCCTGGAGGCAACCTTCGCCCTCTCCCCCGACGCTCTGGCAGCGAACCAGGCAGGTGTGGCCGCCTACCGGCAGGGACGCCTGGACGAAGCCGAACACCACTTCGGGCAGGCGCTCCAGGCCGAGCCAGACTATGATGAAGCCCTGATCAACCTGGGGGTGGTCTATGCTGCTCAGGGCCGCTATGCGGAGGCCGAAGCGAGCCTGCAACGGGCACTGACCCTCGACCCGAAATCCCCCTACGCCTATTACAACCTGGGCAGCCTCTACAGCGCCCGCCAGGAGTGGAAGGCAGCTATCCGGGCCTACAAACAGGCTATCCGCTTCTTCCCCGGCTATGTGCAGGCATTTAACAACCTGGCCGATGCCTGCCTGGAGATGGGGAATCGGCACCAGGCTCGTTCCGCCCTGGAAAAAGGATTGGCCCTGGCCCCCGATGCCTTCTACCTGCATAAAAACCTGGGGCGACTGGCCCTGACTGAGGGAGATGCCTCCACGGCTATCGCCGAACTAAAACGCGCCCTGGAAGGTAACCCCGCCTACCCCGAAGCCCAATTTTACCTGGCTCAGGCCTACACGCTGGCCGGAGAACGCGCCGCCGCCTGCCAGGCCCTGGCCGACTATGAATCCCTGAGCGCTCCCCACGACCCCCACCGGCAAGAAGCCCACCAACTGTGGCAGGAACTCAACTGCCCGGAGGAAGGATCATGACCCTGTTGCTCCCCCGCTTACTCGCTCTTGCCTCCTGCCTCCTGCTTCTTGCCTCCTGTTCCCCCTCCCCTCCTCTCCCCACCGCTTCACCCACCTCTCCCCTCCAACTGCCGACTGCTGACCTTCAACGACCAACCGCCATGCTCATCGAGATCGAAGGTGAGGTGATGGTGCAGCAGGGAGCAGGCTACCCATCCTCAGCCACCGGCCGTCAGCTACAGCCTCGCCTGCTTCCTTTTCCGCTGCTGGAGGGGGATACAGTTCATGTTGCAGAGAACAGCTCAGGCCGGATCATTTGCCGGGGGGATCGGGAACTGTTGGCTACGGCCGGCAAATCGCTGACCATCAGCGAGGCCCTTTGCCAGAGTGGAACCCCACTGCCCACCGGCGCTTTTGCTGCGGTGCTGGTCTGGGCCGGCCAACCGGTGCCTACCGCCCGGGGGGAGATCCTGCAAATGCCTGTTCGAGACCACGAGGAGGATTACGGCTACCTCCCGGTCATCCTCAGCCCGCGCCACACTGCGCTTCTTGACCCCCGGCCAACGATCCGTTGGACGGCGGTGAACGGCGCAACCGCCTATCTGGTCACCCTCAGCGGTCCCGAGGGCCTGGTGATAGACAGCCTGGAGACCACAGCTACCGGGCTCCCCTATCCCGCCGATGCTCCTGATCTCCAGGCCGGTGTGCCTTATTTCATCCAGGTCAGCGCCCGCACCGGGCCGGCCGATCCACTGCGCACAACAGACCCTGTATCGGCCACAGTCTTGACAGAGGAGCTGGTCGAGCAGGTGAACCTCTTTACCGCTGCCATCCATGCCCGACCGCTGAGCGAGGCAGGTCGCCACTACCTGCTGGGTGGCTACTACGCCAGCCGGGGCCTCTATCAGATGGCCATTGCCGAATTCGAGGCGCTGCTTGAAACACAGCCCACCGCCCTGACCCATCAGGCTGTGGGCAACCTCTACCTGCGCATCGGCCTGCTCCACAACGCCTTTCCCCACTACGACAGGGCATTGGCGCTGGCTCTGGCAGCCGGCGATCCGCTCGGCCAGGCAGCCGCCCACGTCGGCCTGGGCCAGGTGGCCTGCGGTTGGGAGCATCGGGCCGAGGCCCTGACCCACCTGGAGACAGCGTTGAGCCTCTACCGTGAGCAAGGATTGGCCCAAGAGGTTGCCGCGCTTGAAGCAGCAATCAACCATTTGAGTTCTTCCCCGTGAAGGAATGAACAAAGGTGCCAGGCACCTGGTGGGCCCAAAGTTTCATGATTGCGAGTTTCAGATCGTCTCTAACGATTCTGAATCGGGTGCGACGATGAGCCACATCAGAAACATGTCAAGGGCAGGCCCTGCCCTCCTGGCCTGCCTGCTGATCCTGACCGCCAGCGGTGCGGTGGCCGCTCCCCCCGCCCCCCTGCCTCCTGCTCCGCCTGATCTCTGGCCTCCTTCTCCCCCCATTCCCGTGACCGCCACCACCCCTCGCATCGAGCAACGCATCCGGGCCGACCTGGCCTTTGCCGAAGCCGAGCGCCTTCTGGCCGCCGGCGACCGCGATGCAGCCATCGCCCGGTGGCTGGAAGCCGCCACCCTCTACCATGAATTCGACCGCTTGCGGGAAGCTGATGCCTACCTGGCTGCAGCCAATGCCTGTTCCCCCTTCCCGGTGGGTGGCAACGAACGGCCGGATCTGAAAAAGCTGCTGCAAAAGATGATCCAGGACCCAAACCGCCTGCTCTCCGACCTGGAAAGCGCCATGAACTATTATAACCTGGCCTTTCTGGCTGCCACCGCTGCCTATGAGGAGCTGTGCACACCGGCGGATTGCTTCCCCAACCTGGATGCCGAACGATCACCTCAGGCTGAGACCCTCTACCGTCGTGGTCTGGACGCCTATGAAGCCGGTCGCTACGACGACGCCATCACCGACCTGCAGGACGCCGCCACCACCTACCAGGCCGCCGGCTATCCCCCCGGCCAGGTGCGGGCCCTGGTTGCTCTGTCACAGGCTTATTTCAAGCAGGATCCCTTGTGGGGGGCGCTCAATGCCTTACTGACACTTCTGGACGCCCTGGCTCTCGTCGAGGATTTCCCCGTGGGGGACGCTACCGATGTGCGCTACCTGGAGGGCCTGCACGCCTACGAGCAGGGTCGCTTCCAGGAAGCCATCGCCATCTGGAGCGAACTGATCCCCCGGTATGAAGCTGAACAGGATGACAAACAGCTTGCCGTCACCCGCACAAACCTGGGCAACGCCTACGGTCAGAGCGGCAACTATGCCCAGGCCCTGGCCCTATACACCCAGGCCCTGCCCATCTTTGAGGCCCTGGCAGACGTGGCGAACCGGGCCACCGTCCACCACAACTGGGGCAACACCCTCCTGCTCCAGGGGGCTTACCTCGCTGCGTTGGGACAGTATGAACTGGCCCTGACCGACTGGCGGGCCATCGGCGACCGGCGAAACGAGGCAGCCTCCCTGGACGGGGGAGGCCTGGCCCTGATCCAGTTGGGCCGCCACGCCCAGGCCGAGGCTTACCTGCAAACAGCCCTCGGCTTCCAACAACAGTTGAACGACCGCGCCGGTGAAGCCGATAGCCTGACCAACCTGGGCGCCCTTGACCTCCAGCGGGGCCGTTATGCTCAGGCCGAGGACTATTTTCGCCGCGCCATCGCCCTTTGGCAGGAAGAAAAGAACCAGACCAAAGAACTGCAACTGCTCTCCAACCTGGCTGCCGCCCGGACCGGGGCCGGTCAGATAGAGCAGGCCCAGGCCACCTATGACCAGGCACTGCGCCTGGCCGATACGCTGGGCGACCGTCTGGCCCGTGCCCACATCCTGGCCAACCAGGGGAACCTCTACGCCAACCAGGGCGATGTCCAAACCGCCTTGGGCCACTACCACCAGGCCCTGGCGATCTTTCAAGAATATGGCCACCGGGCCGGCCTGGCTCAGGTCGCCTCCCTGCTGGGCCAGGCCTACCTGCTGGCCGGCGATCTGTCGCGGGCGCAGGTCCACCTGGAACAGGCGCTGGAAGAGGCCCAGGCCACCGGCCAGACGATGAACATTGCCAACAGCCATTATGCCTTGGGCACTTTCTGGCTACTCTTCCCCTCAACTCCACCCGGAGCAAACCTCAACCCTCTGACAGAGGCCGAAGCCCACCTTCAGGCCGCCCTCTCCCTGTGGGAGGAGCTGGAAAATCGAGATGGCCAGACGCTGGCCCTGAATTATCTGGCTCGCATCTATCAGGAGCAGGGTCACGCCGACCAGGCCCTGAGTGCTCAAACCCGGGCCTTCAAGCTGGCGACCGAAACAGGCAACCGATTGCTCCAGGTGCGAGCTGGGGTTGGGTTAGGACTGATCCAGCTCGAACATGGCAACCTGGAGGCCGCACGACAGGCCTTTGTCGAAGCTCAGACACAGGCTACAGCCATTGGCGATGTGCGGGGCGAATTACTGGCCTGGATGGGACAGGGCTACGAGGCAATGAAAGAAGGGGATCCGGCAGCGGCTCTGGCTGCCTTCCAGCAGGCTGTTGACCGTCTGGAAGCCTGGCACGGCCTGCTCACTCTCCCTGAGCTCAAGATGACCTTCCTGGACAGGCTGGCCGATCTGTACGACCTGGCTGCCTACCTGGCCTATCAACAGAACCAGCCTGAACGAGCCTTCGAGTATGTAGAGCAGAGCAAGTCGCGGGTTCTCTTGGAACAGTTGGCCAATCTGCACCTGACCGGCGGTTTATCGGCCGACATCGCCCCCGACCTGGCGAAGCGAGAGGCCCGCATCCGGGGGGAGGTTGCCCGTCTGTTCAGTGAGCTGGAAAAGGCCCAGGCTCAGACTCCACCAGACCCGGATCGCCTGGCTGCTGTGGGGGAGCAGTTGGAAGCACAGCGCCGTGCTTACGCCGACCTGCTGCTGGAGATGCACAGCCAGGATCCCGCCTATCAGGAGTGGCAACATCCCTCTATCCTTCCCCTGACCGAACTCCAGGCCCACTTCCTGGCCGGGCGGCAGGTCACCCTCATCGAATATGCCACTTCGCCTCTGGGCACACTGGCCTGGGTGATAGACGGCGAGAAGGCCACCCTGCTGTCTTTGCCTGTGGACGATAAGGGGTTGGCTCAGAAAGTGTCATACTGGTACAATCTGGTCACCAACCGCAGCGCAGGTGCATCCCAGGCCGACCGAGAGCTCTATGATCTGCTCCTGGCCCCATTGCGGCCCTACATTCGTCATTCCCGCCTGCTCATCGTTCCTCATGGCCCACTGCATTGGCTGTCCTTTGCTGCCCTGAACGACGGTGAGCATGATCTGATCCAGGACTACACCCTCTCCTATCTGCCCAGTGCCAGCAGCCTGCCCTTTTTTCAGGACAAAGGGACGAAAATAGGCCGCCGTGCCTTGATCCTGGGTGACCCCGACGGTTCCCTGCCTTACGCTGCCGCTGAAGCCAAAGCCATTGCCGACCTGTACGGAGTCACTCCCCTGCTGGGCCGGGAAGCCACCGAAGAGGCCGTCAAGCAGCAAGGGAAAAAGGCCGACCTGTTGCATCTGGCCGTCCATGGCGTCTACCAACCCCTGTCACCCCTCTTTTCCAGGTTGGACCTGGCTGCCGACGGGAAAGAAGATGGACGACTGGAGGTCCATGAAATCTACAGCCTGGACCTGACAGAAACCGATCTGGTGGTCCTGAGTGCCTGCCGATCCCAGGCGGGCCAGGTCAGCAACGGCGACGAAGTCATGGCCCTGAACCGGGCCTTTCTGTCTGCTGGCGCCCCGGCGGTCATCGCCGACCTGTGGCCGGTGGAAGATGCCGCCACTGCCAGACTGATGGCCTCTTTCTACCAGGCAATGCAGACAGGGGCAGGCCCGGCCTCCGCCCTCCAGTCTGCCCAGCAAGCGCTGCTGGCCGACCCGGCCACAGCCCACCCCTACTACTGGGCCGCCTTTGGCCTGACAGGAGCGGTGGGGGAGGTCACCATCTCCACCCTCCCACCAGCCCAGCCCACCGATAGAAAGGGGAAGGTTTGTGCCCTCTCTCTGATCCTCCCCCTGTTGGTGGGAGGCACTCTCTTTGCAGCTTACAGGGGCCGTGCTCCAACACCATGAAGGTCAATCTTCCCATTATCGGCTTTACCACTATGCTCCTGGCTCTGGTAGCCGCAGGGGTGCTCAGCCTTTGGGGCCCCAAGCGATTGAGTCATACCAACGGTTGACCATGTCGAAATATCTCTTGACCACCCTGCCGACAAACGATTTGGGTCTGCCCGCACGATCCTTGCCGATTGCGCAGGAATTGCGAAAGCGGGGACATCAGGTAACCTTTTGCAACCCGGCCCAGGCCCCGAGCAGGCTGATAAGCGGGGCAGGTTTTGATAACCTTCTGCCCAATCGCTATCTCCTCCTCCTGACCGGGGATGTCAGTCTCAAACAGATCGCCCGCTTCCTCACCTGGCAACATCGGGGACAAAATGTCCGGATCTTGCTGTCCCTCATCAGGCACATGTCAAAAGCCAGCACGGCAGAAATCTGGGACACCGATCACTTTATGTACCTGCTCGGCATGTGGAATGAACGATTCATCCGGGTCAATGTGGAGGCTTTGATAGAGGTGATCCGCACCTGGGAGCCGGATGCGATCGTGGACTTTTGGAACCCATTCGCCTGCATCGCCGCCAGGGCCAGCCATAAGCCACTGATCACCGTCATCCAGCCGGATATGCATCCCCAGAGCCAGGGCTTTATCTGGTGGAAGAAGAGACCCCCTCTGGACCTTCAGCCCTCCCCCGTTCTGGCCACCAATCAGGTGCTGGCCGATTATCACCTGCCCCTCATCGAAAAGATCGCTGACCTCCTGGTTGGCGATATGACGCTGGTTCTCGGACTGCCAGAAATGGACCCCCTGCCAGAAACCGCCAGGGTGACATACATCGGAGCGGTTCTATGGCAAAAGCCGGAGGACAGGTTGCCCGCCTGGATTGAGGACCTTGACAGAGAGCAGCCTGTCATCTGGTTGTATCCGGGCAACCTTCAGTATATGCGCGGCTATCGCACCTTTGGCGATTCGGCAGTCGTGTTAGAGGCATGCATTGAAGCGCTGGCAGACGAAGCGGTGCAGGTTATTCTTACCACCGGCTATCATCCCCTCCCCCGCCGTTTTGTCCCCCTGCCCTCAAACTTTCGGCACGAACCCTATGTTCCCGGCCTGGCGATGGCGGAGAAAAGTGACCTGCTTATCCATCATGGTGGCTATGCTTCGAGCCAGATGGGGCTGTATGCGGGGAAACCGGCCCTGATCCTCCCCACCTTTTCCGAGCGGGAGAGCAACGCCCGGCGCATTGCTGCTCAGGGAGCCGGTGACTATATCGTGCCCCAAATAGATGCCACAGGAAGAAAGAAATGGCTCTCTGCCCAGGAGGTGCGCACCCGACTGTTCAACATCCTGTCAGATGCCTCCTATGCCGAAAACGCCAAAAGGATCGGGGAAAGAATGAAAGCCTGCGGTGGAGCCGCGGAGGCAGCACGCCTGATTGAAAAGTCGCTGCCGGGCTGAGTTGACAGGTATTTGTTTACCGCAGAGACACAGAGGGCGCAGAGATCTCTTTCCCCATGAGCCTCAGGGAAGCAAATGGGAGTGGAACCTTCAGGCGGAAAAGGCCGGCTGAAGCCTCGATTCCGGCCTGACCTCCCCTGTCTCCCCGGCGTTCTCCGCGTCTCTGCGGTGGATCTGAGGCGCGGGAAACAAATACATTGACAGGCTTCTGCAGTGGGTTTCAAACCGGCTCCTGGACGGGGCTACTCCAGCGCCTTCAGCCTGGCCTCGATCTCGCCCTTCAGCCGCTCGATCTCGGCTTGCAGGTCCGATTCCCGCTGGGCCAACCCCTGGAGCTGGTTCTCGCTGGCCTCCAACTGCTCCACGTAGCGGGCACGCAGCGCCCCCTCTTTGCCTGTGGTCGAAAGCGTCCCCATGTTGCCCTGGATCTGCTGCTGAGCTTTGTAGATCTTTTGTCGCTCCGCTTCCACTTCGGCCAGGCGCTTTTCGTTGGCCGCAACCCTCTCCCACAGTTTGAGCAATTCGGCCATCTGATCATAGTTCTGGCGATTGAGCAGTCCACGGTCCAAATATTGCTTCAACGCCTCGTAAGATTGCTTCTGCACCTCCTCATAGCGCCTGACCAGGCGGCGTTCCTGAACCCGCAGCCGGACCTGGTCGCGCGCCGGTACCACCACCTCAAAGCGCAGATGTTCGTCGGTGCTCTCCTTCGGCTGGGGCGTATCCCAGAGTTCATAGCTGGCGCGGCGGGGGTGCTCGACCAGCACCGTTACCCTCTCTTTCATACTGTTGTGGAGCCGATACTCGTGCCAGCAGAGGTCCCACTCCTCAAAGTGGAGATAGGCTCCTCGGATCGTCAGGGTGTGGATCTCCCGGCGGGAACCGCTCTCCTCGCCGATCTTCACCCCCAGTTCGACGGCATAGGGCACCACGATCTCCCCCCCCTCGACGGTAAAGGGCAGCACCGCCTCCCCAACATATTCCCCCTTCTCGATGACCGTCACCGGGCCGCGTTCCAGTGTCAGTCCCGTCTCATTTCTCAGGCGCAGCGTGGCCACCGGATGGGTCGGCATCTTGCTGCCGTTGTAGAGCAGGTCCTTGCGGTAGCTCAGGTCGGCAGCGACAATGGGCACCATAGCCGACTGGCCGCGCCCGACCGTCACCGGCGTACCGATGACATACTGGAATAGCTCGCCCAGCGATTCGCCCCTGGCCGTCACCTGGGCGGCCTGGTCCAACGCTGCGCGGCTGATGGCCTTCCGGGCCAGGGGAGCAGCCGCCGGGGCCGGAGCGGCCATCGGCCTTGCAGCCATCTCCTCCAGTTCTGCACCGCGCACAGGCTCCGCTTCGGCAAACTCAACCGGCCCAGCAGCCACGCGGGCTTCCTCCTTGACGACCGGCCGGGTGGGTGTAAAGGGGGTATACAGGTCATAGACAAAGCTGATAGGCATTCCCGCCACCAGCGACAGGGAGATGCCCTCCAGATCCTCCTCCAGGCGGTTGTCAAAAATGCCCCAACCCTGGAGCAAAGCCTGCGGGCCGTCGCCCCCTTCTTCCGTCACCAGCCGGTAGCTGACCCGCCACGTTGGCGCCGGGGCGATGTAGCTCACCGACAGGTCATGCTCCCCCGGCGAAAGATGGACCACCACCTGGCGATACTCCTCCTGGGTAAGGGCTGTCTGCAGGAAAAAACGCAGGTCCTGCGCCCCCCGCTCATCCAGGATCTCCACCCCCTGCACCCGGCCCAAAGTGACCGTCTGGACCCGGTCCGTGTCGTCCAACAGCAGCGACACCAGCGACGTGGCCATCGGCTGGCGCTCGGCCACCTCATCCAGACCCAGCAGCGCGCCGACCACCACCTCCTCCTGATCGAGGCGGAGCCGCACACGCCGTCCCCGCAGGCCCACCAGCAGGTCGCGCAGGCTGCGGTCATCCCCCAGCCGCACCGAGCAGCCGGCCAGCCGTTCCTGGCGCGTCTGAGGGGTGGGATAGTTGATGCTCAGCACCTGGCCACCGCCCCAATCAATGGCCGTCAGGCTTTTCAAAACATCGTTCATCTCCTCGACGCGAAAGGAAAGCTCGACCTTCTCGCCGCTCAACCGCGCCCGACGCTCAAAAAAACCGACGCCGTGCCTGTACAACGTCACGTGGGTAATCGGTATGCTCATTTTCCTCTCCTGATTATCTCAGCAATGTAAAATCAACATAAATGGCAGCCAGGGTGGACCTCACCCCTACCCCCTGGCCTCCTTCCCCTCTCCGCGGCGGAGAGGGGAAGGGGGTTGGGGGA
>Ga0129299_1000541_pt1 | contig 24110 bp, 20 predicted proteins | sample ConPoolayeCmetaG_FD_94477 | JGI IMG/M metagenome (GOLD analysis project Ga0129299, IMG submission 94477) | Hot spring microbial mat communities from California, USA to study Microbial Dark Matter (Phase II) - Cone Pool mat layer C metaG ...
CCCCGCGGGTATCATGCGGTAGCCGCCGCGGCCGCCCGCGCTCCCGGCCCGGCGGACCGTGCCATGACCCCGCCCCCCGCCGAACGACTCGTGCCCCTGCTCCGCGGCATGGCCGCCGCCGAGGCCTCCGACCTGCACCTCGTGCCCGGCCACCCGCCGATGTTCCGCATCCACGGCCTGCTCTCCGCCGTGCCCGGGCAGCCGCCCGTCGAGCCGGAGGAGGTCCTGCCCGCGCTGCGGGCGGTGGCCCCGCCGGACGTCGCGGAACGGCTGACGGAGGCCCGCGACCTGGACTTCGCCGTGCAGCTCGGCGACGGGGAGGAGACCCTCCGCTTCCGCGTGAACGTGTTCGCCAGCCGCGGGCGGCGCGGGGCCTGCCTGCGGGCCATCCCCCGGACCATCCCGGAACTGGACGAGCTGGGCTTCCCCGCAGACCTGGCGGCGCGGATCCTCGCCCAACAGAACGGACTGGTGCTCATCACCGGCATCACCGGCAGCGGCAAGACCACCACGCTGGCCGCCCTGGTGGAGTCGCTCAACCGCCGCGGCGGCTACCGCATCATCACCATCGAGCAGCCCATCGAATACGTCTATCCCGCGCGGCCCGGCAGCCTGGTCACGCAGCGCGAAGTGGGCGTGGACGTGGGCTCCTTCCACGACGGGCTCCGCTACGGCCTGCGGCAGGACCCGGACGTGATCCTGGTCGGCGAGATCCGCGACCGCGAGACCGCCCAGCTCGCCCTCTCCGCCGCCGAGACCGGCCACCTGATCTTCGGCACCCTGCACACCGCCGACGCCAAGGGGGCCGTCACCCGCCTGATCGACCTCTTCCCCCCCGAACAGCACGACGACCTCCGCGGGCAACTGGCCCTCAGCCTCCGCTTCGTCGTGGCCCAGCACCTGCTGCCCCGCGCCGACGGCGGCGGCCGCCGGGTCTTGGCCCTGGAAAGCCTGGTTTCCACCTTCCCCGTCCGCGCCGCCATCCGCACCGGCCGGGTGGAGAATCTCGACTCCGCCATCCAGAGCGGCCGCAAGGAGGGGATGTTCTCGCTGGACGTGGACCTCCGCCGCCTGCTGACGGCCGGGCTGATCACCCTGGACACCGCCCGGGCCTTCGCCAAGGATCCCGGCGAGTTCGGCCCGGGCAACGGGAGCGGACTCTGAACGGCGGGCCGCGGGGGGCATTCCCCCCCGAGGAGGTTATTCCACGCCGAGAAGGGCCGCGATGAACAGGGCGGTGTCGGCGGCGTCGAAGAGTTGGTCGTCGTTCAGGTCGGCGGCGAACCTTTCCGGCCAGGCGAAGCCGTCCGGCTGGAGCAACACCGCGGCGAACGCGGCCACGTCGCGGCCGTCCACCACGCCGTCCAGGTTCACATCGCCCCGCAACGGCACGGCCACGGCCCCCCGCACCGTGCCGGTCACGGTGATCGTGCCCAGGCTGGGATTCTGCGGGTCGAGCGGGCCGGAGAAGTTCGGCTGCATCACCACCGTGACCACGCGGGCCGGGCTGACCGACACCGTGCCGGCCAGGTCGCCGGTCTGCACGCCCTGATCCGCCAGGTTCACGCTGTCCGTGCAGGGCTTGCCCGCCCCTTGCAGGGCGGCGCAGGGGACGCCCGTGGCCGTATAGCTCATCGTGCCGGTGGTCAGGGCCGGGACATTCGCGCAGGTGAACGCGCCGCCCGTCACCGCCGCCGGAGGGTGCGGCACGAAGGGCGTGGCGTATAGCAGCGTGATGTTGCTGCCGGTGGCGGCGAAGTTGCCGAGGAAGCCCCAACTGATGTTGAACTGGAGCGTCTCGGTCAGGGCGAAGGTGAAGTCGTACAAGGTCAGGCTGGCGGGCGTCTCCAGCGGGGCGAGCTGGATCCACAGCTCCCCCGTCACCGGCGAGGTGTCGGCATCGCAACGCCCGGCGATGCACAACGTGACGGTCACGCTGGATTGGGTCTGATCGACGGGCACGCGGATCGGCGTGGCCGCCGCCACGTCGCCCAGCAGAAGCACGATCGCGGCCGCGAACAGTCTGGACATGGCTTCCCTCCCGCGAGCGGCCGACGGATCGCCCCGCCGCCCGCCCACGGCCGAATTATACCGCGCCGCGGCAGACGAGGTGAAGCCTTCGTCGCGAAGCATCGCCCCTCGCCGCCTCTGGCACGGCGTTGTCGTCCGCTGTACAACGTGATTCATGACTCGCGAACCCTTTCCGCAACCCGACGCCCCGCCCGTCGTGAGCGATGTCGCCGGCGTTCGGGCGGCCGTCCGGCGTGCTCGGCTCGGCGGCCGCACCATCGGCTTCGTGCCCACCATGGGCGCGCTGCATCGCGGACACCTCAGCCTGATCGAGGCCGCCCGACGGCACGGCGACTACACCGTGGTCAGCATCTATGTGAACCCGACCCAGTTCGGCCCACGGGAGGACTTCGCCCAGTACCCGCGGGACCTGGAGGCGGATCGCCGCCTCTGCCGCGAGGCGGACGCCGACCTGATCTTCGCCCCGACCGACGCCGAGATGTACCCGCCCGGCGATGAGACGCGGGTCCGCCCCGGCCGCCTCGCCGAGACGCTCTGCGGGGCCTGCCGGCCCGGCCACTTCGAGGGCGTCTGCACGGTCGTGGCCAAGCTCTTTCACATCGTGCAGCCCGACGTCGCCTACTTCGGCCAGAAGGACGCCCAGCAGGCCGTCATCATCAAGCGGATGATCCGCGACCTAGCCATGCCGATCCGCCTGGAGGTCTGCCCGCTGGTCCGCGAGCCGGACGGTCTGGCCATGTCCAGCCGCAACGCCCGCCTGACGCCGGAGGACCGGCAGCGGGCCGTTTGCCTGTACCAGGCCCTCTGCGTCGGGCGCGACGCCCTGCGAGCGGGGCAAGGTCCGGTCGGATTCGTGCTGGCGAAGATGCGGGGGGTCATCGCCCAAGCAGGCGCGGACGTCGGCATCGATTACCTCAGCCTGGTCGACCCGGACACGCTTCAGGAAGTCTCCGAGCCTCGAGGGCGGGTGATGCTGGCCGGGGCGGTGCGGTTGGGCGGCGTGCGGCTGATCGACAACCTCGTGTTCGATCTATAGGATAGCCGCGGCGGTTCGACGGCCGCCCTCCCCCTGCGGGGGGGGGCGCGGCCGGCATCGGCCTCCACCCAGGACGTTTCGCGACGCCGAGGTATCCCTCATGCACCCCACCATGTTCCGCATCCCCTTCCTGCCGGAGTGGCTCGCCGACATCAAGAGCTACGGCGTGATGATGATGATCGCCTTCCTCACCGGCATCTGGCTGGCCTGCCGCCGGGCGGAGAAGGTTCAGGCCAACCCCGACATCGTCCTGAACCTCGGCTTCATCGCCCTGGTCGGCGGCGTGATCGGCTCGCGGGCCATGTACGTCCTGCACTACTGGAACGAGCGGTTCGCCAACCAGGACCACCCATTCCTGAGCATCTTCGACATCCGCGCCGGCGGGCTGGAGTTTTACGGCGGGCCGCTGCTGGTGATCCCCGCCGTGGCCCTATACACCCGGTACATCGCCAAGGCCAGCATCCGCTGGTACCTGGACATCACCATGCCCTCGCTGGCCTGGGGGCTGGCCATCACCCGCATCGGCTGCTTCCTGAACGGCTGCTGCTGGGGGGCGATCTGCGTGGATGCCCACGACCCGGCCCACGAGCGGGCCGCGGTCCCCTGGGCGGTGCGGTTTCCCTACGGCAGCCCGGCCATGGCCCAGCACTACCAGTTCGGAGAGCGGGTCATCCCCAAGGAGCTGATCTACGTCCTGCCGACGGGCGAGAGCATCCCGCTCCCCAGGGACTACCTGGAGGCCGCCGTGGCGGACGACGGCGGAACGCTGGCGGAGTTGACACGGCAACGCGCCGCGGCCCACGAACGGCTGGAGGCTGCGGTGAAGTCCGGTGCGGACGAGGCGGCGCAGCGGCCGCTTCGCGCCCGGCTGGAGCAAGCCGAGCAGGCCCTGGCCCGCTATCACACCGGTAGCCCGGCGGCCTTGGCGCGGCAGCAGGCCGAACGCTTCGGGCTGACACCGCGGCAGCTCGCCGATTTGGCGGCGTCGTATCGGTCGAAGCCGGTCCATCCCACGCAGCTCTACGAGACCGTCACCGGCCTGCTGCTTTGCTGGCTGCTGACGCGGCTCTTCTACTATCGCGAACGCCACGGGATCATCGGGGCCTGGTTCCTGATCCTCTACGCCGTCGCCCGCTTCCTGCTGGAGCTGCTCCGCCAGGACAACCCGCTGGACGTGGGCGGGCTGACCATCTCGCAGGCCATCAGCCTCGGCACGTTCCTCACCGGCTGGCTCTGGCTGTACGTCGTACACTATCGGCTCCCGCCGATCAGCCCGCGGGCGGCGCCGGTGGTCTACGAGGAGGCCCCACCGGAGAAATCCCCGCCCCGCCGGAAGGCCCGCGGCTGACCGCCGCTCCACTGCCGCGGCTCGTCCGTCACGCGACGGAGGACGACCAGGCCGATCAGCACCAGCACCATCAGCGACAGCACGCCCATCGGCTGGCCCAGCTCCGGACGGCCGCCGCACAGCGTGTCCACCACCACGCTCCACAACAGCGGGCCGCTGACCGCCGAAAAGCGGCCCACCATGCCGTAGAGTCCGTAGAACTCCCCGATCCGCTCGGGCGGCGAAAGCCGCAGCATGTACGGACGGTCCGCCGCCCAGACCCCGCCCAGGCAAAAGCCCATCAGGCTGGCGACGACGTAAAACACCGCCAGCGGCAGGCCCGCCAGCCCGATCGTGGCCGCCGCGAGGAAGAGCGCGACCCAGGCCCACAGCACCACGCTGAGCGTCCGCTTCGGGCCGATCCGATCCGTCACCCACCCCCAGGCGAAGCCGCCGGCGATGGCGAAGGTGATGGCCGCCAGCATGATGGTCTGGGCCGTTCGCTCGCCCGCCTCCGCCCCCCGCCCGGCCCGCACCGCCAGGTTGGTGACGTACAGACCCATGACGGTGATCACCGTATTGATGGCGTCGGTGTAAAAGACCCGACCGACGAGGAACCGCAGCAGGCCGGGATAGCGGTGGGCGTTTTGCAGCGTGTCCCGCACGCCGCGAAGGGCCTCGCTGACCATCGCCGGACGGAATCGCGCCGCCCGCGGATTACCCTGCTCGCGAATCCAGAAGAACGCCGGCAGGGCGAACAGCAGGAAGAGCGCCGCCGTGGCCAGAAAGACCGCCGTCTTAGGGGCCGCCCGGACGTGTAGCAGGTACAGCCCGACGCCGACGCCGAGGTAGGAGCCGATATAGCCCACCCCGACGCCGATCCCGCCGATCCAGCCGCGATTCTCCTCCGTGCTGACCTCCGGCAGCAGGGCGTCGTAGAACTGGAGGCCCGCCTGGTAGGCCACGTTGGCGATGACGAAGCAGGCCAGCGAGAAGGTCAGGCCGCCCCGGCCCAGCAGGGCGGTGAAGACGATGCAGATCAGCGTCGAGACAACCAGGAACGGCACCCGCCGCGGGGCCCGGTCGGTCATGGCTCCCAGCAGCGGCGACAGCAGGAAGATGAGGCCCATCGACAGGGCCGTGGTGCGGGCGAAGACGCCGTCCGCCCGCTCCGGCCCGACCACGTCGCGGACGTAGAGCGAGAAGTACAGCGAGCAGATGTTCATCGAGAAGACGGTGTTGGCCAGGTCGTAGAGCACCCAGCTCACCACGGAACGCCGGGCGATGGCTCGCGGCGGCGAGGCGGGAGTGGTCGGGATGGCGAGCTGGTCAGACGTCATGGGCGTCGGGACGAACGCGGCCGGGTCCCGGCCCGGGAGGGAAGCCGGATCCGTCGCGGAGCATAGCGGCCGCCGGGTGGGCGGCAAGCGGCGGCCCGTCGGTCAGGTGCGGGTCGCCGGGGCCAGCCCGAGGACCGTCTCCACCGTCTCGCGCATGACGCGGCGGAGGTCGAACCGCTCGCGGGCCAGGATGGCGGCGGCCCGGCTGAAGCGGGCGAAGGTTTGCGAGTCGGAGAGCAGGCGCGACAGGGCCGCGGCAAGGGTCTCCGGCCGGTCCGGCGGCACGATCAGGCCGTTTTGATCGTGGATCACCGCCTCCGGCAGTCCGCCGACGTCGGTGACGATGCAGGGGATGCCTCGGGCCAGGGCCTCGACCACGCTGTTGGACAGCGATTCGCGACGCGAGGCCTGGACGCAAAGGTCCACATCGCGATAGATCGACTCGCGGTCGTCACGATAGCCCGCGAAAACGACGCGATCACCCAGGCCCAGTCCCGCCGCCCGCGACCGCAGGACGGGGATCAGCGGGCCGTCGCCGAAGTACGTCAGGCGGGCGTCAGGATGACGCTCGGCCACCAGGGCGAAGGCGTCCAAAACGGCGTCCGCGCCCTTGGCGGCCGTGACGCGGCCGATCGCGGCGATGTGCCGGGGCGGTCGATCCGCGGCGCGCAGACGGGCGGGCGACGGCTCTCCGTTGGGGATGATGCGGAAGCGACGGCGGGGCCAGCCGTACGCCTGGGCGTAGCGGTCGGCGACGCGACGGCTGTTGAAGATGATCGCGTCGCAGCACCAGGCCGGCAGCCGACGACGCCAGATCAACCGCTGACGCCACCACTGCGGCGAGGGGACCACGCCCAGCCACCGCTTGCCCGATGGCGGCGGCAATTCCCCCGGCAACTGGCGGACGGAACTCACCACGCGAAGGCCCAGCGTCCTGGCCGCCACCAGCGACGCGCCAAAGGCCCCGCCGCCCGCCTGCTGCACCGCCAGCACGGTGTCCGCTCCGCTCGCGGCCAGCCAGCGGCGGCGGTCCCGGATCGTGGCAAGGTTCAACCGGGCGTCGCCGGAGAGGGCGTCATTCAGCCAGTCGGTCCGCTCGACCAGGAGCCGCGTCGGTTCGGTCCGGGCCAGCAGATCGTCGTAGATCGACGTGCCGGAATAGCCGACGCGAACCGCCGCGCCGGCGTCCAGCAGGGCCGTGAGAACCTGGAGGATGTACTTCTCAGCCCCGCCGCGGTAGTCAGCGTCGCCGACCCGCACATAATGCACGGCCAACACGGCGACACGGCGACCGGCAGCCGATCGCACCGATGGGTCCGGCCGCTTCGGGCCGGCCGTCGCCGATGGTGATTCATCGGGCAGGATCGAACTCATGCGCTGCCTCGCCGGGCGAACCGGTCAACCCCCGCAAGCCCCGCCCGAAGAGTTTCGCCGAGCGACACCGCGGGCCATTCCGGTCGGCTGATCCGCGGCGTCGCTCCCGCGTTTTACGGGGCGGGCGGACCGGCGGGGAAGAACGCGGCATTGGGAACATATTCGCCCAAGGGTTCGAGCAAGTCTTCCTCGTCCGTCGGCCAGGCCGCGGAGCGAGCGTCGCCCGCCCGGCCGAGCAGAACCTCCACCGCCAGGAGCGTGCGGCTGGACCGGGCAAAATCCGGCACGCGGACATAGCCGAGCAGTCTTTCCCGCGGAGGCTGGCCGGCGAAGATCTCGGCGGCCGCGGGCGGCTCGCAGAGCAGCGTGAGATAGGCCTCCACCGCCTCGGGCTTGAGGAGCAGCAGGTCGCGGTCGCGGCCATCCTTCTGGTAGCGGATCGCCGCGCAGGCCTCACGCTGCCAGTCGAGCACGTTGTTCAAGACCACGTCGCGGACGTCCTCGGGGGCGATCTTCTCCGGCAGCGTCCGGTAGGTTGCCGCGTCCGGCCTCCCGGGCACGGTCAGGACGACGAAGCCGCTCATCTTGTCCACGGCGCCGCGGCAAGTGATGCCCTTCAGGCCGGTGATCGCCGCCAATTCGGCCGGACCCAGCTCCGGCATGATCTCGCGGTAGTTGTGTCGGACGTTGTCCCAGGAGAAATACGTGCCCGGCCGGGGCGGCGTCCAGGGCGGCACGAGGTCCTGCTCCGGTTTCCGATTGAGGTAGGCCAGTCCCGGAACCGGCTGGTTGTCGACCGTCGTGAAGCGGACGGAGAAGCCCCAACCCCGATTCAGCGGCGGCGGCCAGGCCTCGACCACCACGCGGACCTCGTTCCAACCCTCCTGTAGCGGGGCGAAGGAAGCGATGGTGTCCGGCAGATCACGATCTTCCGCCGTGCCGGCGGCATAGGCGTCTCCGGCGTAGACGCGGCGGCCGTTCACCCAGGCGGCGATTCCGTCGTTGCGGCCGAGCCACATTCGCACGTCCTGCTCGGCCGGCGAATACACCCAGCAGGTCGCCACCGCCCTGGCCCAGCCCGCGCCCGGCAGGAGTCTGGTCAGGTCGATGTAATCGGCCGTGGCGACGATCGGCAACGTCTGCGGCGCCGGCCCGGGCGGAATGGGATCCAGCACGTGCAGAGAAGGGGGGCCGCCGGCGGGAGGCTGCTCCCGCACCGGGTACGGCCCCTCGATCTGCCAGAGTTGGACGGCACTGCCTTCCACCGGCAGGTCGCAGAGCTTGACGCGGCGAAGCTGAGCAGGAGTGAAGTGATACCGAAGGGCCGCGCGGCAGGCCGCGCCAGGGTGCGGCACGGGCTGATGCCCCGCCCCCAAAGCCTGATCGCCCAGCGGCAAACCGGGGCTGATCTCGGCCTGGCCCGCAGCCCAGGTGAACTGCTCATAGAACGCCGCCATGTAGTCCCACCACTGCTGATCGCTGAACAGACAGGAAAGGGCCGCTCCCTTGATGCCCGACTCGCCGCCGTAAGTCCGCGACGGCTTGCCGGCCTCTTCGGCCAGCCGGGGGGCGACGAACACGACCCCGTCGAACCAGCCGCGGAGGTCCACGAGGTCGTCGTCCGGCGTGAGGTAGCCGCCTTCGCGTGTGATCAGCGGGCGGTCCTTCTCGGTGAAGATCTCGTAGAAGGAGGTGATGATCCGCACCTGCCCGCCGCTGGCGGCGGCCACGTTGCGTTCGACGGTCAGCCAGTAGTCTTTGATGTCGAACAACTGTTGGTTGGAGACCACCTGGTCGCCGCGGGATCGCAGGATCGCCACCAGGGCATACCAGTCGCTGGGAGCCTCGACCCGGCAGGCCTCGCGGGTGCGGTCCATGTAGTCCAGCACGCGGTAGGTCGGCCCGGCCAGCCGCTCGAACATCTCCCCGGCCCGGAACTGGCTGTCCTGGTGCCACGGGAAAATGATGCGGCACTCCTCGAACTCCTTATACGCGGCGGAAAACAAGCCGCACTGCTGCAAGTACAGACCCCAGCGGTAGTGCTCCATGAAGTTGCCGGAGAGCTTGTACGGCCGGTTTTCATAGGCCGCCAGCCGCAGGGATCGTCGGGCGAAACGGGCGACCCGTTCATCCGCCGCCCCGCGCAACGACTCGTACCCTCGGCGAGCGGTCTGCTTGTCGCCCGCGATTTCAGCGACCAGCGCTTGCAGGTAGGACTTGACCTCGCCAGCGGTGGCGGCGGCGGCCAGGTCGGACAGGGGGCCGCAGGGCGCAGGCTCCGCCAGAAGTGGATCGGGCATGCCCACCACGGTCACGGTGACGCCTTCCGCGGCGGTGTCGAGATCCATGTTCATCGCCAGGCGGCCTTTGCCGAACTCCGGATTCGCCTTGATCACGTCGAAATTGATCACGTAAGCGGTGGGCTGTTTCTGGAGGACCCAGGGCGGCAGGTTCCGGCCGTTGATGGTGAACCGGATCGTGGCCGGCGTCTGCTCTTTCGGGGCCTGGCCTCCTTCCTCTGCTTCGGGCAGTAGCGGAGGGGCCGTGACGGTCACCCACGGCTGAGCAGCAATCAAGACCATCGGCTGCGGCAAAGGACCTTGGGCGCCCATCGGCAGGCGGTAGGAGACATCGTGCGGGCCCTTCTCCACCCCCGCGGTGCCGACGGGAATCACCGTGATTTCAGGATGCCCGGCGCCGCGAACGCTCACGGCGTCGATCGCCAGCAAAAGGCAGCCGAACCACAACAGCGGCAAAATTCCTCGGGTGCGCATCAGAACCTCCGGCGGGCATGTCGGGCGGCCGGCGGTGTCTCGCCTCCGACGCAGTCGTCGACGAACCACCCGAACCGCTTTGGGCAAATCGCCTTGTTCTTATGGTCTCGGTCTCATACGATCCCTCTCCCGCGACCCGGGCGGATCGCCAGGCGGGCCGGAATTCGCGGATTGTCGCCGTTCCGCGCCGAGACGCAACCCGGGAATACCCCGAACATGATCAGCGCCCTGGAAAAGAAATGGCGGCTCTTCCGAACCTGGACCGCCCGACACCCGATGTGGTGTTCCTGGCAAGTCACCTATCGGTGCAACTTCCGCTGCGGTTTCTGCCAGTATTGGCGGGATCCGATGGGCCGACTGCCGGAACAGACCGTCGAGCAGTTCGAGGAAGGTTCGCGGCGCCTGGCCCGGCTCGGCTCCCTCTTCGTGTCGCTGGCCGGCGGCGAACCGTTGCTTCGTCCGGACATCGTCGACATCGTTCGAGCGGTGGCCCGCTGGCACCTGCCGTTCATCACGACGCAGGGGTGGTTCGCCACCCCGGCCCTGGCCCGGCAACTGTTCGACGCGGGCTTGTGGGGCGTGTCCATCAGCATCGACTACGCCAATCCGCAACGGCACGAGCGGGCCCGCAGCATGAAGGGCTGCCACGAGAAGGCCGTGCGGGCACTGGAGCATTTCTCCGCCGCCCGCAGGCACAAGTGGCAGAGAGTGAACCTGCTGGCCGTCCTCCTGAACGACAACCTGGACGAGATCGAGGACCTCATCCGCCTGGCCGCCGACCGCGAGGCCTACTTCATGGTGCAACCGTACTGCGAATTGAAGACGGGCCTGACCCGATACCATTGCGCCGGCCGCGGCGTATCCGCCCGGCTGCTGGAGTTGCGCCGCAAATACCCCAATTTCCTCAGCAACCCCGTGTTCCTCTCGAAGTTCGACCAGTTTCTGAACGGCGGCGTGCCGGGCTGTCGCGCCGGTCGGGCGTTTTTCAATATCGACTCCGTGGGAGACGTCGCCATCTGCGTGGAGGAGCGGCCCCGGCCCGTGGCGAACCTCTACCGAGACGCCCCGAGGCAGATCGTGTCCGCCCTGCGACGGGCGGCGGCGGGGAACACATGCCAGGCCTGCTGGTACAACTGCCGTGGGGAAACGGAGAGCCTCTACTCGCCGATCAGCCTGTGGCACTCGCTGCCGACCTACTTCCTGGACCGCGGACGGCCGCCGCGAGCGCCGCAGCCGACGCGGGCGGCGGGACCGACGCGATCAGCGGCCACGGCTTGCCGGGCGAATCCCGCAACACAGACCTCGTCGCCACAGGCCCAGGCAGAAGCGGCTGCCCCCCATCCGGTTTCCGTCGATAACGGCTCCGTCGCGGAGGGATTGCCGGGGCAGACCGAGGCTGTTTCGCCTGCCCGGGATGCCGAGGTGGTCAAGCTCCCGGCATGAGTCGAGGCCCAGCAGTCAGGCCCGGCTTATTTCTTTTTCTTCAGACAGCACTGCTTGTACTTCTTGCCGCTTCCGCAGGGACAGGGATCGTTGCGGCCCGGCTCCTGTTTCTCCGCGCGAATGGTCTCCGGTGGCGGGGGAAGCGGTGGGTCATCCTCGGTCGGCAGACTCTTGCGGTACTGCTCCTTTTCCTCACGTTTCCGCTCATAACGCTGTTCGAATTGGTCTCTGCCCTTGGCCACGCCAGAATCTCCTGGGGCCGGTCCGCGGGTTTGGAGGCCTGCGGACCGCAACCGCTTTTCCAGCTTAGCGCTGAACGGCCCAATCGGCCATGCCTACGAACCATCAGGCCCGCGAGCCGCCAAGCCCGTGTATTCATCGCCCAACCTGAGCCGGTTCTCCTCTGACGGCCTTGCGATCGGTGAGAAAGGGCGGGCCGTGTAACGCGGGAAATTCGGTTTTTGCCTATATCATAATTATCGGCAATTAGATATATAGCTATTTTCGCCGATTATATCGGCCGCTGGGGGTGGGTCCGGCCACTGGCCAAAATTCCTAGCCAAAATAGGGCATTCGCCCGATACGAACGAGCCGACGCCCGCGTTACAAGGAGGTTTCCTATTCCCCCCCTTCGGAAGGCGCCGGCTCGCCGTGAGCAGCCGGCGTTTTCCTTTTACTCATGCAGCACGTCTTGAAATAGCGACCAACCACATGTCGCCGGGTAGGCGGCCATTCGAGAGGGCTGGCGGCGGCCTCCGAGGCCCAGCCATGGCGGGGTTAAGTCACCGGATTCGCCCTCGGCATCGCGGAGGAGCACACCGGCCGCGGCTGTAGTTCCGCTCAGCCCGGGGGCTGTCCCTCAACGGTTCGCAGGCACGCTGATCTCCAGCCAACGGCACGCCCGATGCGGACGGATCCAGGGACGGAGCACGGCGGCAGGCCAGAGCACAACCTCGCCGACTGCGCACGGTTGGGAGTTGCCGGCCCCCCAGCCGATCTCGCAGTGCCCGGAAATGAAGACCCAACATCTCATTCGACCCGGCGAGAACGCCACCGTTTCGCCCTCGGGATGCCGGCACTCGTCGAGGGTGAAGCACGGGCAGGCGATCCGCCGCACGGTCGCGGCGAACGGTCCGGGGAGAGGCGTATTCAGTTCCGCCGCGGCAAAATCCGGATTCGGGCGGATGCAGGCCAGGGCCTCGTCGCGGTGCAGCCCGGCATCGTGGGCGGGCCGCGTTCGACCCCAGTCATAGAGGCGGTAGGTCACGTCGGACGGGGTCTGCACTTCCGCAACCAGCAAACCTGCTCCCAATGCGTGCGGCGTCCCGCCCGGCAGATAGAACGTGTCCCCGACTCCGGCCGGGATCCGTTGCAGACAACCGACGACCCGGGCGGGATCCGCCGCCCAGGCCCCGCGGAGCGAGTCCACCGTCACGCCGGACGCGAGTCCCCGGTAGATGCTGGCAGCGGGTTCGGCTTGCAGGACGTACCACGCCTCATGCTTCACTGCCGACGGGTGCCCGCCATGACCGGAGGTTCCTTCTCCCGGATGGACCTGGATGCTGAGGTCCGCGGCGGCATCGAGAAACTTGATCAACAGAGGGAACCGCTGGTCCACCGGGGCCGCGTCGCCGAGCAGATCAGCCCCCCAGCAGGCCAGGAGGTCTTGCAGCGTCCTGCCGCGCATCGGCCCGCGGGATACGGCCGACGAAAATCCCGGCAAATCGGCACATTCCCACGATTCGCCAATGTTCTGCCCCGGTGGCAGTCGGCGGCCCGCCCAGGTCTCCAGGCGGCGGCCGCCCCAGATCTTGGACACATAACGCGGTTCGAAGACCACCGGGCAGCAGTCCATTCGGGCCATTCTACGCGGGTCGAAGGTGGTGAGAAGACGCCTTCCGGCGGAGCCTGGAAAGCCTCTCCGGCCGGGAGGCGTCTGGAGTCACGGGCGGGCCTCGGGTAAGCTTCGGATTGACTGCGGCACGGCAGTTGCAGCAGGCCGGGGCGGTTGCCGTCATGGCAGGGCGGCTCAGGTGATCCGTCGTCCGCACCGGATCCGGATGGGAGGTCGTGTGCAGCTCGAACTACTCGCCCAGGAGATCGGCGCCCGAGTCTGTTCCCCCGGACGCGGCGTGAACGTGGAGATCGACCAGGTTTATGCCGGCGACCGCATCAGCGATCTGCTCAATGCCGCCGGCGACCACGCTCTCCTGGTGAGCAACCTCTCCAGCGGCCACCTGATCCGCGTGGCGGAGCTGATGGATGTTCCTGGCCTGTGTCTGGTCGGCGGGCAGACGCCTGACGAAGCCATGCTCGCCGCCGCCGCCGAGCACGGCACACTGCTGATGGTTTCGCGGGCCGGGTTGTTCGAGACCTGTGGCCGCATTTACCAGGCGCTGGGCCGCGGTGGACGGGCCGACGGATGAACGAGTTCTCCCAGGCCATCCGCGGCGGAGACTATGAGGGCGGTGGGGCCGCGTCGCGCCGCGTGAAGGAATTGCTCAAGAAAGTGGGGGCCGATCCCGCCGTTGTCCGCCGGGCCATGATCGCCGCTTACGAAGCGGAGATGAACGTGGTGATCCACTCCCACGGAGGCGAGTTGCGGGCACGGCTGGACGCCGAGCGGCTGGTGGTCGAGGTGGTCGACACCGGCCCGGGCATCCCCGACCTGGAACAAGCCATGCGGCCGGGCTTTTCCACCGCGCCGGCCGCGGCTCGCGAACTGGGCTTCGGCGCGGGACTCGGTCTGCCCAACATCAAGAAGAACAGCGACGAATTCGAGGTGCAATCCGCCGCCGGAACCGGCACGCGGGTCCGATTCGTCATCGCCCTGAAGCCCGCCGCGCTGTATGGCTCGGGTCGCCGGTCTCTCGAGATCCGCGGCGAGCAATGCAAGCAATCGCTCCGCTGCCTATCGGCCTGCCCCACGCAAGCGGTGCGGGTCTTTCGCGGGCGGCCGGAGGTGCTCGACTACCTGTGCATCGATTGCACGGCGTGCATCGCCGCGTGTCCCACGGGCACGTTGACGCTCGGCGGGCCGCCGCTGCCTTCGCCGCCGCCCGAGCACGCGGTGCTGGCCGTTCCCGCCGAGGCCCTGGTGCAATACGGGCCGGGCGTGACCGCGGAGCAGGCGATGGCCGAACTGTCGTCCCTGGGTTTCGGGGAGATTCTCGTGACCGCTCCGTGGGAGGCGGCGTTGCGACAGGAAGTCCGGGAGGAGGCCCAGCGGGACAATCAGCCTCTGCCGGTCATCTCGCCTGCTTGTCCGGCAGTGGTCGCGTTGATCGAAACCCGCTTCGCCTCGCTGGTTCCGCATCTGGCGCCTCTGGCCTCGGCGGCCGAGGCGATCGCGGCGACTTTCGCGGGGCGGCCTCTCTATGTGGTAGTGTCCTGCCCCAGCCAGCGGACCGCGTTGATGGAAGCCGGAACAACGCCCGCGCCGCAAACCGTTCTGCCGTCAGCCCTCCGCGACATTCTGCAACCGCGGCTGCGGAGGAACCACCCCACGACGAGGCTCGGGCACACTCCGCCGCACCCCCCACCGGATCTGCTCAGGGTCACCGGGCTGCGGCATGTTCTGGCGGTCCTGGAGGCAATCGAGAACGGTTTGGCCGAGGGCATACGCGTGGTGGAGCCGTGGGCCTGCGACGAAGGTTGCTTCGGCTCGCCGCTGCTGGGAGAGGATCCCTTCCTGACGCAATCGCGGTACGACGCTTCGGCGACCCTGCGGGTCTCGTCGAATGCTGCACCGGTCGCCACCCCGCGACGCCAGCCGTTCAAGCCCCGCCCGGGCCTGCGGCTCGATCCGGATATGGCCCGGGCCATACAAAAGCTGTCGCGGATTGATCGACTGCGACGGACGCTTCCAGGCAGCGATTGCGGCATGTGCGGCGCGCCGACCTGTGCGTCACTGGCGGAGGACATCGTGCTGGGCCGGGCATCCGCGGAGGCGTGCGTTCGACAGGAACGGAGCGGTGCGTCGGGCGTTGATCAGGAGAAAAAGACATGAATTTAAGTGATGCCGTACGGGAGCTGGGACTGATCTGCCTGACGCCGGAGCTGGACGCAACCGATGTGACCGTCACCGGGGGTTATGTTTCGGACTTGCTGAGCGACGTGCTGGGGAATGCCCCGCACGGTGGCGTACTCGTCACCGTGCAGGTGCATCTGAACGTCGTGGCCGTGGCTGTCCACGCCGAGCAGGCGGCGGTGATTTTCGCCATGAACCGGGTTCCGGAGGAAAGCGTCGTCCGGCGGGCGGTCGAGGAACGCATTTTGCTTTACACCGCGAGACAGCCGGCCTTCGAGGTCGTGGGGAGGCTGTATGCCCTGGGTCTGCGAGGACCGGCGGCGTGAAATCCTTTTTCGCGGACCTGCACATACACACGGCGTTGTCGCCGTGCGGCGGCGAGGAGATGACGCCCCCGGCCATCGTGCAGGCGGCCACGGATCGCGGGTTGGGGCTGATCGCGATCTGCGACCACAACTCGGCCGGCAATGTGGCGGCGGTGCAGCTGGCCGCAGCCCGGATTCGGCGGTCGCGGCGAGAGATTGATTTGACCGTCATTGCCGGGTTGGAGGTAACCACCCGGGAGGAGGTTCACGTTGTTGCTTTGATGCCGGGGGCGGAGGCCGCGGCGGCTGTGTCGGCCGTGGTACAGGCTACGCTGCCCGAGGCGGACGAGGCCGCGCGCGAGCGTTTCGGCGAGCAGCGATTGCTCGATGCCGCGGGCGTCCAGATCGGCCGGGAGCCGCGTCTATTGGCGGCGGCAAGCACGCTGGACCTGGGCGACGTGGTGAGTTTGGTTCACGCCCATGGGGGTATGGCGATCGCGGCACACGTGAACCGCCCGTCCTTCAGCGTGCTGAGCCAGTTGGGCCTGTTTCCACGGGAAGCGGGCTTTGACGCCGTGGAGGTGTTCATACCCTGCGGTTCGCCGGAGGCTGACAAAGGTTCGCTACTGGGGCGGTTCGCGGCACTGGGATTGCCACTGATCTGCTCCTCGGACGCCCATTATCCCGGCGATATCGGGCGTTGCCGGACGGTATTCGAGTTGCAGGCCCCCACTTTCGAGGAGCTGACATCGGCGATTCGGGGCGAGGGTGGGCGGAGTATCCGCTGTGCGTGACTTGTCGCTGCACATCCTCGACCTGGTGGAGAATTCGCTGCGGGCCGAGGCGACGGTGATCGCGGTCACGGTGGCGGCGGACGCGAGAAACGATAGACTATGCGTGGTCATTGAAGACAATGGCCGTGGATTGAGCGTCACGCCTGAACAGGCCCTGGATCCGTTCTTCACCACGAAGACCGGCAAGCGGACGGGTCTGGGACTGAGCTTCTTCCGTGAAACAGCGGAACGCGCGGGGGGCAAGCTCGCGCTCGGATGCTCGGAACTGGGCGGCGTGAAGGTCGCGGCGGAGATGAGCCTTCGCCACATCGACCGCAGTCCGCTGGGCGATCTGGCGGCGACCTTTGCGTCGCTGGTCTGTGTCAGTCCGCAAGTGGACTTTCGGTTCCGGTTGTGCGATGGCCGGCGGGAGGCGTGCCTGGTAGTGCGAGAGGCGGCGAAGCAGCAGGGGATCGACCTCGAAGACGGAATGGCTTTGGCACGACTGGTGAGCGGATGGGTCCGCCGGGAGCAGTCGGCCATGCAGACGCTGACCTGATCGCCCGTAGGTCGTGGAGACTGGGTCGCGAGGAGCGAATCGAGCTGATCGGCTCGGCTCTCGCGGGTTGAGCGCGGCGGCGGGCGAGGCAGTTCGTATAGGAGACGAGTATGGTGGACAAGAACAAGGTAGCCTGCCAGTGCGGCGAAGAGGCGTCGGAAGAAGAGCTTCTGGCGCGACTCGACACGGTGCTGGAGGAGTATCGCGGCAAAGCCGGCGCGCTGATTCCCGTGTTGCAGATGGCCCAGGGCATTTTCGGCTATCTGCCCGAGGCGGCCCTGAAGCGGATCGCCCTGGGCCTGAACAAGTCGTACAGCGAGGTCGCCGGCGTGGTCAGTTTCTACTCCTTCTTCTCGACGACCCCGCGAGGCAAACACCTGATTCGCGTCTGCCTGGGCACGGCCTGCTACGTTCGCGGCGGCAAGCGGGTCCTGGACACGCTGAAGCAGAAGCTGAAGATCGACGTCGGTCAGACCACCGCCGACCGGCTGTTCACGCTGGAAGTGGCCCGCTGCTTCGGCGCCTGCGGTCTGGCGCCCGCCCTGATGATCGACGACGAGGTGCATCACCGCGTCAAACCGAACAAGATGGACACGGTCCTGGCCAAGTATCGCGACGGCGGAGCGGCCGTCGTCGAAAAGCCTAGAAAGCGAGCGTGATCATGGCCAAGCGAATCACCAGCCCGAAGGATCTCCAGGCCCTCCAGGAACAGGCCAGGAGCGAGATCGATCTCCGCACCGGGCAGAAGGACATGCGGATCACGGTCCACATGGGCACCTGCGGCATCGCCGCCGGGGCGCGGGACATCCTGACCGCCCTGATGAACGCCCTGTCCGCCGTGGCGGCCACCAACGTCAGCATCCAGCAGACCGGCTGCGCCGGCCTGTGCGACCAGGAGCCGATGCTGACCCTGACCGACAAGGCCGGCGGTTCCTTCCGCTACGGCCGGCTGGACAAGCACAAGGTCGGCGAGATCGTCCGCGAGCACGTCCTCCGCGGACAGCCGGTGGTGGAGTACATGATCAAGAACTGACACGGCACGGGTTGCCGAGCGGCGTGGCCCGGCCGGAGCCGGAGCCTCGCGAGGAGTGCTACCAGGTATGAATCAGATTCGAACACATATCCTCCTGTGCACGGGCGGGGGCTGCATCGCTTCGGGAGCGCTGGAGGTCGGCGCCGCCCTCCGCGAGCAGATCGAGCGGCACGGACTCGAGGGCGAGATCAAGGTCATCGAGTCCGGCTGTCTCGGCCCCTGCGCCGTCGGACCGGTGGCCGCCGTGTATCCCGACGGGGTCTTCTACCAGAACATCCGGCCGGATGACGCCCCCGAGATCGTGGAGGAGCATCTGCTCAAGGGCCGCGTGGTGGAGCGGCTGGTGCACAAGACGCCGGCCGGGGAGGTCCGTCCGGGCCTCCACGAGATCGGCTTCTTCCAGAAGCAGGTCAAGATCGTGCTGCGCAACTGCGGCGTGATCGACCCGCTGAAGATCGAGGAGTACATCGCCCGCGAGGGCTACCAGGCCCTCGGCAAGGCGCTGACCGAGATGACTCCCGAGCAGGTCATCGCCGAGGTCAAGAAGTCCGGCCTGCGGGGCCGCGGCGGAGCGGGCTTCCTGACCGGGCTGAAGTGGGAGTTCACCCGCAGGTCGCCCGGCGATCAGAAATACATCATCTGCAACGGCGACGAAGGCGACCCCGGCGCGTTCATGGATCGCAGCGTGCTGGAAGGCGACCCGCACAGCGTGATCGAGGGCATGGCCATCGCCGCTTACGCGATCGGCGCGTCCCAGGGCTACGCCTACATCCGCGCCGAGTACCCCCTGGCCGTCGAGCGGTTCGACGCGGCCCTCCAGCAGGCCCGCGAGTACGGCTTGCTCGGCCGGGGCATCATGGGTTCGAAGTTCGATTTCGACATCGAGATCCGCATGGGCTCCGGCGCGTTCGTCTGCGGCGAGGAAACGGCCCTGATGACCAGCATCGAGGGCAACCGCGGCGAGCCGCGGCCCCGCCCGCCGTTTCCGGCGGTCAAGGGGCTGTGGGGCAAGCCGAGCTGCCTGAACAACGTCGAGACCTTCGCCAACGTCGCCCCGATCATTGTCAAGGGCGCGGACTGGTTCGCCTCCTACGGCACCGAGAAAAGCAAGGGCACCAAGGTCTTCGCCCTGGCCGGATCGGTCAACAACACCGGTCTGGTGGAAGTGCCCATCGGCATGCCGCTCGGCGAGATCATCTACGACATCGGCGGCGGCATCCCCGGCGGTAAGAAGTTCAAGGCCGCGCAAATGGGCGGGCCGTCCGGCGGCTGCATTCCCAAGGAGCATCTCAACGTCCCGGTGGATTACGAGTCGCTGAACGAGCTGGGCGCGATCATGGGCTCCGGCGGCCTCATCGTCATGGATGAGGACACCTGCATGGTGGACGTGGCCCGCTTCTTCCTCGACTTCGTGCAGGACGAGTCCTGCGGCAAGTGCCCGCCCTGCCGGGTCGGGACGAAGCGGATGCTGGAGATCGTCACCCGCATCTGCGAGGGGCACGGCCGCGAGGGCGACATCGAAGCCCTGATCGAGCTGGGCAACGTGATCAAGGACACGTCGCTGTGCGGCCTGGGGCAGACGGCGCCGAACCCCGTGCTTTCCACCATTCGGTACTTCCGCGACGAGTATGAGGCCCACATTCGCGACCGGCACTGCCCGGCGGGCGTCTGCCCGGCGTTGGTTCGCGCCCCGTGCCAGAGCGCCTGCCCGGCGAGCGTGGATGTGCCGGGCTTCGTCTCGCTCATCGCCGAGAAGCGGTATGCCGAGGCGCTGGCCCTGCATCGCGAGCGGAACCCGTTTGCTTCCGTGTGCGCCCGCGTCTGCTTCCACACCTGCGAGGACAAGTGCCGCCGGGCGACGCTCGACGAGGCCGTGGCCATTCGCGGCGTGAAGCGGTTCATGGCCGAGCAGGAAGTCACGGTGCAGTTGCCCGAGGTGCGGGACAGCGAGGAGAACGCCCGCCGCAAGATCGCCATCGTGGGCGCGGGGCCGGCGGGCCTGTCGTGCGCGTACTTCCTGGCCCGGCTGGGCTATCGCCCCAAGGTGTTCGAGGCCGAGCCGCGTCCGGGCGGCATGCTGGTGCAGGCCATCCCGGCCTATCGGCTCCCGCGGGAGGAGCTGGCCCGCGAGGTCCGCATGATCGAGCGGCTGGGCGTGGACATCGAGACCAACATGGCCCTCGGGCGCGATTTCACGCTGCGGAGCCTGCGCGACGAGGGTTACGAGGCCGTCTTCCTGGGGATCGGCGCGCCGCTGGGCACCAGGCTGAACATCCCCGGCGAGGAGGCGGTCGGCGTGGTGGACGCCCTGCGGTTCCTCCGCGAATACAACATCCGCGGGTCCGTGCCGGTGGGCAAGCACGTCGTGGTCATCGGCGGCGGCAACGCCGCCATCGACGCGGCCCGCACGGCGATGCGGCTGGGAGCCGAAACCGTCACCATTCTCTACCGCCGCACCCGCGCCGAGATGCCCGCCTACAAGGAAGAGGTGGACGAGGCCGAACACGAAGGGGTGCGGATCGCGGTGCTGGTGGCGCCGATCGAGGTGGTCGCCAAGGGCGGCCAGGTCAGCGGCGTGAAGTGCCGGCACATGGTCCTGGGCGAGTTCGATCGTTCCGGCCGCCGCCGGCCGGTCGGCAGCACGGAGGACGACTTCATCATCGAGGCCGATCAGGTCATCGCCGCCATCGGCCAGACGCTGGACACGAGCAAGCTGTTCGACGGCTTCAAGATCAAGTTGAACCGCGGCGGCTTCGTAGAGGCCGACCCGGTCACCGGGCAGACGTCGGTACCGTGGATCTTCGCGGGCGGGGACGCGGTGATGGGGCCGTGGTCGGTCGTGGGGGCCATCGCCGCCGGCGAGAAGGCCGCCGTGGGCATCGACCACATGTTCACCGGCCAGGACAACGCCTTCTGGCGGAAACCGCGGCCGGTGGACACCTTCTTCGATCCGGATGCCGATCCGGTGCAGTACCCGCGGGCGAAGATGCAGCTCATTCCGGTGAACAAGCGCAAGAACAACTTCCAGGAGGTCGAACTGCCGTGGTCGGAGGCCGTGACGCGGCGCGAAGCGAAGCGTTGTCTGCGATGCGATTTCCGGCCGGCGGGCGAGGCCTGCCCTGAAGAGGAGAGCGTGAAACATGCCTAAACTGACCATTGACAACATCCCGGTGGAGGTGCCCGACGGAACCAGCATCCTCGATGCGGCCCAGCAGGTCGGCATCCGGATTCCGACGTTGTGCTACATGAAGAACGTGCAGGCCATCGGGGCCTGCCGGGTCTGCGCGGTCGAGGTGGAGGGCGCTCGCACCCTGGTGGCGGCGTGCAGCCAGCCCGTCGGCGAGGGGATGAAGGTCAAGACCAACAGCCGGCGGGTCCGCGAGGGCCGGCGGACGGTGGTGGAGCTGCTCCTCTCCGAGCACGACGGCGACTGTCAGGTCTGCAACCGCAGCGAGGACTGCGAATTGCAGAGCATCGCCCGCGAGCTGGGCATCAAGGAGATCAGCTATCCCGGCGAGAAAAGCAAGCGGTACTTCGACACCAGCACCCCGGCCCTGACGCGGGAGACGGCCAAGTGCATCCTGTGCCGCCGTTGCGTCACGGTCTGCAACACGATCCAGGGCGTAGCGGCGATCTTCCCGCAGAACCGCGGGTTTCAGACCGTGGTCGGCCCCGCTTTCTGCCACGAGCTGGAGGATGTCGTCTGCGTGCAATGCGGCCAGTGCGCCGCGGTGTGCCCGGTCGGCGCGATCGTGGAGAAGGACCATCTCGCCGCCGTCTGGGAGGCCCTGGACGACCCGAGCAAGCATGTGATCGTCCAGACCGCGCCGGCCATTCGCGCCGCCCTGGGCGAGTGCTTCGCCTATCCGCCCGGCACGCTGGTGACCGGCAAGATGGTCGCGGCCCTGCGGCGGCTGGGCTTCGCCGCGGTGTTCGACACCGACTTCACCGCCGACCTCACCATCATCGAGGAAGGCACCGAACTGCTCATGCGGCTCAAGCAGGCGCTGAAGCCGGACGGCAACGGCAAGAACCAGGGGCACGGCCACGCCTATGGCCCGCTGCCCATGTTCACGAGCTGCTCGCCGGGGTGGATCAAGTACATGGAGCACTACTACCCCGACATGACGGCGCACCTGTCCACCTGCAAATCGCCGCAGCAGATGTTCGGCGCGGTGGCCAAGACCTATTACGCCGAGAAGATCGGCAAGAAGCCCGAGGACATCTTCGTCGTCTCGGTCATGCCCTGCACCGCCAAGAAGTACGAGGCCGAGCGGCCGGAGATGAACTCCAGCGGCGTGCGGGACGTGGACGCCGTGCTGACCACCCGCGAACTGGGCCGCATGATCAAGCAGGCCGGCATCGACTTCGCTCGGCTGCCGGACGAGGAAATGGACGCCCCGCTGGGCATCTCCACCGGCGCCGCCGACATCTTCGCCAACACCGGCGGCGTGATGGAGGCCGCCCTGCGGACCGCCTGGGAACTGGTCACCGGCCGCGAGCTGCCCTTCGACAACCTCCACATCCAGCCCATCGCCGGGCTGGAGGGCGTCAAGGAGGCCTCGGCCAAGATCACCGGGACCAAGCCCGAATGGTCCTTCCTCGAAGGGGTCACGCTCAAGGTCGCCGTCGCCCACACCCTCGGCAACGCCCGCAAGGTCATCGAGCGGGTCCGCAACAAAGAGGCCGAGTACCACTTCATCGAGGTGATGACGTGTGCCGGCGGGTGCATCGGCGGCGGCGGGCAGCCGCGTATGACGACCGATGAGGTCCGCAAGGCCCGCATCCAGGCGATCTACCGCGAGGATGAGGGCCGCAAGCTGCGGAAGTCTCACGAGAACCCCGCCGTCCAGCAGCTCTACAAGGAATTCCTGGGCGAGCCGCTGGGCGAGAAGTCCCATCATCTGCTGCACACCCACTACGAGCGGCGGACGCGGGTCTAGGCCGATTTCCCCGGGCGGCACGGAGCGGATCCTCCGTGCCGCCCGCCAAGGGGGCGGGATCCTTCCGACCGTTGATGACAAACCACGAGGGCCGTGGTTACACTCCGCAGTCGGGCCTGGCGGCCCCGGGAGCATGACGGATGGTCGATTCCGCGCCCTTGATCCTGCTGGTCGACGACGACGTGGACTTTCTGGAGATCAACCGCCTGATCCTCGAGCCGCAGGGCTACCGGGTGCGGTGTTGCTCGAACCCGGACGAAGCCTGGAGGCAAATGGAGCAGGAGAAGCCGAACCTGATCATCACCGACCTGATGATGAACAACCTCGACGCGGGTTTCAGCTTCTCCCAACGGGTCAAAGACGACCCGCGTTTTCGCGACGTGCCGGTGATCATCGCCACCGCGGTCAGCAGCGAGCAGGGTTTCGATTTCCGTCCGCGAACGCCGGCGGAACTGGCCGCGATGTGCGTGGACGCCTACTTCGACAAGCCGATCCGGCCGCCGGCCCTGCTGGCCAAGGTCGAAGAACTGCTTCGCCGCCGGGCGGAGGCTTGACCGAAGGCGACGCGGGGCTCCGTCACGGCCGGGAGGATTCGTTCATGGCGTCGCTGGTCATCGCCACGGGAGAGCAGGCCGGAACCTACTACCAGATTTCCAACCGCCCGCTGTCCGCGGGCCGCGATCCCTCGCGCGACATTCAGATCGTGGACCCCAAGGTCTCGCGGCGGCACTTCCAGATCCGCCGCAGCGGGGAGGACTACGTCCTCGCCGAGCTGAAGAGCCTCAACGGGGTCTATGTTAACGGCGAGAAGATCGCGGGGCAGTGCCTGCTGAACGACGGTGACGAGATTCACGTCGGCGACACCACGCTAATCTTCTACATCTCGGACGAGCCCGATAAAACCAACGCTCTTCTGAAATACAAGCTGGCCGACCGCCGCCTCCGCGACGACCGCACGGTCGGCTGAGCATGGCGGGGGCCGCGGGTCGTTCGGCACGCGTCGATCCGGCTGGACAGTCTCCTGATTCTGTGCGACAACACCACCTCAGCGGAACCCGTTCGGCGGCGCGATGCGGGGCCTCCGCCGGGCTTCAGGGAAACCCAACATGGCCATCAAGCAGCTCACCGAGGAACAGATCCGC
>Ga0129299_1000543_pt1 | contig 24078 bp, 17 predicted proteins | sample ConPoolayeCmetaG_FD_94477 | JGI IMG/M metagenome (GOLD analysis project Ga0129299, IMG submission 94477) | Hot spring microbial mat communities from California, USA to study Microbial Dark Matter (Phase II) - Cone Pool mat layer C metaG ...
ATGAACAGCAGGATGACCACCGAGGCGGCCACAATCGCCAGAAACGCGCTGCGGGTCACCTCCCGGCCGATCATCGGCCCGACGCTCTCAAACCGCAGCTCGGTGAAATGGCCGAGGTCTTCTTGCAGCGCCGCCGTGACGGCGTCCTTGGCCACATTGTCGAGGTATTTGGTGCGGATAATCACCGTCTTGCCATCTGCCGCACTCTGCACATAGGCGTCCGAATAGCCCTCGGCTTCGAGCGAATCACGCACTTTTCCCACATCCACGACGTCATCGAAACGCAGTTCCATGAAACTCCCGCCGGTAAAATCAATGCCCAGCCGAAACGGCGTGCCAATCGTCAGAGTCGAATACACCATCGCGATGACGCCTGGGATGATGATGCACATGGAGAAGATGAAGAAGTAGAAACGCTTATTGACCAGATTGAAAATGCTAAACATGAAGCCTCCTTGTCGCTGTTTGACCTGTCATCCGGGACAGGGTGCTTACTGCGTTCCCGGTGCTCATACCGACCTGACTCACACGCCCAGCAGCCACTTGTTATTGCGCAGCTTCTCTCCCCACAGGTCAAACACCAGGCGAACCAACGTGCGGGTGACTGTGATGGCGGTGAACATGCTGATGCACACGCCCAGGAACAGGGTGAGCGCAAATCCCTTCACCGTACTGGCGCCGAAATTCGACCCGAACCAGTAGAGAATGACACACGTGATGAGGGCCGACAGGTTCGAGTCGCGGATGGACGTCCAGGCGCGGTCAAAGCCGGCGTTGATGGCGGCCGCCAGCGGCCGCCCCGCACGAAGTTCCTCCTTCATGCGCTCGAAGATGAGGATGTTCGCGTCCACCGCCATGCCGGTGGACAGCAGGAAGCCCGTCAGGCCCGGCAGGGTCAGCGTCACCGGCGTGAAGAAAGGAATGCTGAAGGAGGGGATGCCCCACTTGTAGATGGCGAAGTTGAGCAGGCCGTAGGTGATCAGCGCCAGGTCAGCCAGGACGCCCGGCACCCGGTAATATATCAGCATGAACAGCAGCACAACCATCAGGCCGATACTGCCGGCCCTGATGCTCTTGTTGACTGAGTCCTGTCCCAGCGTCGGCCCGACGGTGCGGATGGTCTCCACCTTGAGCGGGACGGGCAGCGCGCCGTAGCGCAACTGCAGGGCGACCGAGCGCGCCTCCTCCAGCGTGAAGCGGCCGGTGATGCGTCCGCTGCCGTCGGGGATGGCCGACTGAATGACCGGTGCAGAGACCACCCGCTTGTCCAGCACGATGGCCAGCACGTCGCCGATGTGGGCTTTGGTGTAGTCGGCGAAAATCTTGGCGCCCGAAGGCTTGAGCTTGAACCGAATCTCCGGCTGGCCGTATTCGTCAATCCCCACGTCGGCGGATTCCAGGTCGCTGCCGGTCATGATGGTCTTGTAGACCTTTGTGGAGACAGGGGCTTCCTCGGTAGGTGTCAGCGGTTGCGTCTCGGAGATGGTCGCGGCGGTTTCGGTCAGCGTCGCCGTATCGGTCACGGCAGGCGTCTCGGCCAGCGGCGTCGCGGTCTCAGTCAGAGTCGTCGTGGGGGTGATGGGCTGGTTCTGACCATACGTGGTGCGGATGACCGTACCTGCCTCCAGATGTTCGCGGCCTGCTTCCACAAATTCCAACAGGCCCGTCTCCCGCAGGGTGCGGATAGCGTCGTCCGGATTGGTGATGCCCGGCAGCTCGACGATGATCCGCCGGTTGCCCTGTTGTTGCACCACCGGTTCGGTGACGCCGAGGCCATTGACGCGGTTCTCGACGATGTTGCGCGCCGCGCCCATCGCCTCGGCGGTGATCTCCTGCTCGGCGGGCAGGTCGGCTTCCAGCAAAACCTGCAAGCCGCCCTGTAAATCGAGGCCCAGCTTGGCCTCTATGGGCTTGTTGATCTGCAGGCCAAAGAGGTTCAGGTGCAGGCCGGGGTTGCCCGGCAGGTCGATCCAGATGGCGATGGCAACCAGGATCACGATAAGAATTAAGGTGCGCAGGTTTTGTCCTTTCAAGAATCCAGTCCTCCTCCAACCACGAATTCCCCACGGCGGTAGGGGCGGTCGCCGCGACCTGGCGGGGCGCATTGCAACCAGGCGATTATAGTCCAGTCAGGGCAATCTGTCAAGGCAAGCCCGCGCGGGCGGGGGCATCCCGGATTTCAGGCGGCGCATCCGCCGCCCGCAGGGTGACATCGCCGGCCAGGACGCGCACCAGGTGGCCGTCGGGGGCGCGGACGAGCAGTGCGCCGTCGGCGTCTACGTCTTCGGCCAGGCCAACGACCACGCCGTCCGGCGCCGTGACGGTGACCTGTTGCCCCAGCGTCGCCAGCCGCTGCCGCCATTCTGCATGAGGCAGCCAGCCGGCCCGCCAGGCCAGATAGCGCTGCTCGACCCGCGCCAGGAAACACTGGAGCAATGGACGCCGCGGCGTCCAACGCCCGCTTTCCTGCAGCAGGCTGGTGCTGCGCCCGGCCAGCGCGCTCAACGACGCCTGCGAGGTGTCCGGCGCGGCGTCGGGCGGATGGGCCTGGCCGGCCTGGCCGAAGTCAACGTTGACATTCAGCCCGAGACCCACAACGACGAAATCGAGCTCATCGTCCTGAAAACCCAGCTCGGTGAGGATGCCGCCCACTTTCTTGCCGCCCAGCAGGAGATCATTCGGCCATTTGAGGCGCGCGCTGAAATGGGCTGTCTGCTCAATTGCGTCGCCTGCGGCCAGCGCGCACAGCATGGTCAGATGGGCGGCCGGCAGGTGGTGGGGCGCCCCGCGGGCGGCTGCACCTGGCCGAAAGAGCAGCGACAGCAACAGGCTGCTGCCGGGCGGGGCGAGCCATTGGCGGCCCAGCCGGCCCCGCCCGCTGGTCTGTGCCTCGGCGATGACCAGCGTCCCGTCGGGCGCGCCGCCGCGGCCCAGCTCTTTGGCTACCCGGTTCGTCGAGTCTATCGTCTCGAAGTAGACGACGTGCTGGCCGACGAAGCGCGTCGGCAACCCTTCGCGGATAGCGGCGGCGTTCAAAACGTCGCGTTCAAACAAGAGACCTCCCTTTCTCGGCCCATTTCGTTTTCACGGTATTGTGTGGTACAATGAGTATGCAATCGTTTCGGATAATTTGCAACTCAGCAGGAGGGCCGGGCAAGTGACCGACAGGCGGAGCGAGAACCATGTGCTCGCTCAGACGGTTGAGAACCTGCATCAGGCATTGGGCGATGACCTCATTGCAGTGATTTTGTTTGGCTCGCGGGCGCGCGGTGATGCCCATGAAGGCAGCGACTGGGACCTGTTTGTCATCGCTGAGGGCCTGCCGTCGCGCCGCTTTGACCGACACCTGTTCCTGGTCCCGCTTCTGCCGCTGCCCTACCGTGGGGCCATCTCCGTCGTGGCGCGGACGCCGGCGGAATTTGAAAAAGACGTGTGTTCGCTTTACCTCGATATTGCCCTCGATGGCCGCATTCTCTATGACCCGTACCAATACGCCGCCAGGCGTATGAAAATGTTGCAGCGAATCATCGAGCGGCTGGGGTTGTACCGCGAGCGGACACCGGCAGGCGATACCTGGCGTTGGAAGGTCGAGCCCAGGTGGCCGTGGGTCATCGAATGGGAGCAGGGACGAGATGCAGAGCCTTGATGATGCGCGCTACCGACTGCGGCTCGCCGAAGGCTTCCTGCTGGAAGCGCGACAGGATTTAGAACTGCAACGCTGGCGATCGTGCGTTGACAACAGCCAGTTGACTGTGGAGAATGCCGCCAAAGCCGTTTTGGCTTTGCTTGGCCCAGTGGGACACACGCATGAACCGGCTCAGTTGCTGAGGCAGGCTGTCGAACAAGGTCGGTATCCGGAAGCGTGGCAGTCAGCCCTTCGCGAGCTGGCGGCGTGCGCCGAATTGCTAGGCTTGTCCGTCCATATTGAAAGCGATTATGGCGATGAGGTGGAACGCAGGACGCCGTGGGAGCTTTTCGGCGAGGAGGATGCGCGTCGGGCAGTCAGTCTTGCGGAGACGGCTGCGTCTCTGGCCCGGAGGCTTTTGGACTGCGGCTCTGACGGCCAGTAGGTCAGGGCCGCGCGGCCGCCTTGAGGTTGTGTTTGTGAGCTTTTTACCTCTTGTTGAGCTGTCATTTCTATGGAGGAGGTATTTATGGATGCGGTGTTGTTGGCCCGTTTACAGTTCGCCATGACGGTAGGCTTCCACTTTCTTTTCCCTCCGCTGAGCATCGGCCTGGCCTGGATGGTCGCCTTCATCGAGTACCGCTACCTGCGCACCGGCCTGGAGGCCTATCGCGCCATGTCACGGTTCTGGATTCACATCCTGGGGTTGCTCTTTGCCCTGGGCGTGGCGACCGGCATCACGATGGAGTTCCAGTTTGGGACGAACTGGGCCGCATACGCCAGGTTCGTCGGCGACATCTTCGGCGCGCCGCTGGCGGCCGAGGGCCTCTTCGCCTTCTTCCTGGAATCCACGTTCCTGGGCGTGCTGCTGTTCGGGCGCGGGCGGGTGTCCAAAGGGTTCTACTGGTTCGCCACGCTGATGGTCGCTTTCGGCGCGACGCTCTCCGCGCTGTGGATCATCATCGCCAACTCCTGGCAACAGACGCCAGCCGGTTACCACATCGTCGGCGGGCGGGCCGAGCTGACCGACTTCTGGGCCGCCGCACTCAATCCCTCTACCCTGCCACGCTATACCCATACAGTCGTTGGCTCGCTGATGTCGGCGGCGTTCTTCATGGCTGGCGTCGGCGCGTGGTACGTGCTGAAGAACCGGCACGTGGAGTTCGCGCGGCGGACGCTGTCGCTCGCTCTGACCGTCGGGCTGGTCTTCTCGCTGCTGGGGCTGTTCACCGGCCATCACCACGCCGTGCAGGTGGCCCGCACCCAGCCGGTCAAGCTGGCTGCGTTCGAGGGGCTGTTCGAGACGCGGCGGGGCGCGTCCATGTCTCTGTTCGGCATCCCCGACCGCGAACGCGAGGTGACCCATCTGGAGATTGGCGTCCCCTATCTGCTCAGCCTGATGATTGACTTCGACCCCAACTCACAGGTGGTGGGGCTGAAGGCTTTCCCGAAAGAAGATTGGCCGCCCCTGCGCCTGACCTTCTACTCCTACCATCTCATGGTCGGCCTGGGCATGTACTTCATCCTGATCATGCTCATCGCCACCTACCTGCGCCTGAAGCGACAGGCCATCGGCAGCCGCCCGCTGCTCAAAGCCCTGCTCTACTCCTCGCCGCTGCCGCTGCTGACGATGCAGCTCGGCTGGATTGCCGCCGAAGTGGGCCGCCAGCCGTGGATCGTGTACGGCGAACTCAAGACGGCCGAAGCCATCTCGCGCGTTGTGCCGGCGGAACAGGTGCTGTTCAGCATCATCCTGTTTGCGGCCATCTATACGCTTCTGTTGCTGCTGTTCCTCTATTTACTGCGTCGGATCATCGTCACTGGGCCGGAAGAGAGGCCCATCGAGCAAGTAATGAGGGAGGCGACGGTATGATCACGCTATCATTCGTCTGGTTCGTGCTCTTGGGCGTGCTGCTCACCGTCTACGCCGTGTTGGACGGCTTCGATTTGGGGGTGGGCGTGCTGCATCCCTTTCTGGCGCGCAAAGAACCGGAGCGGCGCGCCCTGCTGGCGGCCATCGGCCCGTTCTGGGATGGCAACGAGGTATGGCTGCTGACCGGCGGCGGGGCGATGTTTGCCGCTTTCCCCGTGCTGTACGCCGCCGTCTTCAGCGGCTTTTACCTGGCCATGATGCTGGTCCTGCTTGGCCTCATCCTGCGGGCCGTCTCCCTGGAGTTCCGCGGCAAGGTGGAGAGCCGCACCTGGCGCACGGTGTGGGACTGGGGCTTCTGGCTGGGCAGCCTGTTGCCGGCGCTGCTGTACGGCGTCGCCGTGGGCAATGTGGCGCAGGGCGTGCCGCTCGACGAGCGCTTCGAATTCGCCGGGACGTTTCTCGGCCTGCTGAACCCCTTCGCCCTGGCGGTTGGCCTGTTGGGGCTGAGCATGTTCATCGTGCACGGCGCACTGTACATCGCCCTGAAGACCGAAGAACCGCTGGCCGGCCGGGCCAGACGGACCGCCCATATCGGCTGGTTTGCCCTCGTGGCGTTGTATGGCGTCGTCACCGTGATGGCCGTCGTCTTCGCCCCCGAACGATTCGTCAACTTCGCGGCGACTCCGCTGGCGGTGCTCGTGCCGGCCCTCGCCATCATGGTCATGGCGAGCACCTACCTGGCCATGCGGCGCGGCGACATGTCGCGGGCGTTCCTGTGCTCGGCGGGGACGATCATCGGGCTGATGGGCATCTTCGGCGTCAGCCTCTACCCGGTCGTGCTGCCGGCCAGCAACGATGCGGCGAACAGCCTGACGGCTTTCAACGCCGCGTCTTCGCCGCTGACCCTGCGCATCATGCTGATCCTGGTCGCCATCGGCCTGCCGCTGGTGGTCGCCTATACATATTACGTTTACCGTATCTTTCGTGGCAAGGTGCGCCTGACCGGCGAGGGGTATTAGCGCGGCAGGCCGGCCCATGCTGCCAATGAGCGCAGCGAATGCGCGGGAGGGCACGGATCGAACCACGAAGACCACGAAGGACACCAAGGGTCTGAAGAAATGGGGTGCAAGTGTCGGGCAGAACACATCTTGAAACATCGCTCGCGGTGGGCAAGTCTGGGGGCAGCCAATGAACGCACAGCGGCCATCCGCTGATGGGTCAATGGATTCCGCCAGATTGGAGATCCTGTTCAGGGTCTTGCAGGCAGCCAACACCTCATTGGACCCGCAACAAATCTGCAACCAGGTCGTTCACGCGCTGGCCGAGATGGACGACTACGCCATCGTCAGCGCATCGCTCAGATACGGCGACCGCTTCGAGACCGCCGCCCAGGTCGGCTGGCCGGACGGCGCCACGGTGGACCTGACGCAGGGGGTGCATGGCCGCGTGCTGCGCACTGGCGCGCCGCAGTTCGTGCCTGACGTCCGCGCCGACCCGGACTACATCGGCATCCGCGAAGACATCGTCAGCGAAATCTGCGCGCCCATCAAGGTCGGGAATGAGATGGTTGGGCTGCTGAACATCGAAACGACGGCTGAGCGTCCGCTGACCGGGCAGGATTTTCGGTTGGTGATCGCGCTGGCCGACCAAATCGGTCAGGTCCTGCTCAACGCTGGCCTGTATCAGAATCAACTGCTCATGCTGCAGGCTCTGCTGCAAGTCACGCCGGATGTGATCATCTTCAAAGACCGTCACCATCGGTTTCTGGCGTGCAGCCAGGCCAAATGTGAACATCACGGCAAGAAGATGGAGGAACTGATTGGCCTGACCGATTACGACCTGTTCCCGCCGGAGCAGGCGGAATACTTCGAGGCAGAGGAAGACGAGGTCATGCGCACCGGCCAGCCGCTCGTCGTCGAGCACCTGCTGGACCTCGCCGGCGGGCAGCGCTGGTACGAAGCCATCAAGACGCCCCTGCAGGATGGGCAGGGCAACATCATCGGCGTCCTGTGCACCGAGCGGGACATCACCGAACGGAAGCAGGCTGAAGCAGCGCTGCTGGAGAGCCAGCGGACGCTCTCTACCTTGATGAGCAACCTGCCGGGCCTGGTCTATCGCTGCTGCAACGACGCAAACTGGACGATGGAGTTTGTCAGCGAAGGCTGCCGAAACCTGACCGGCTATGAGCCCGACGATTTGGTCAACAACCGTCGGGCGACGTATGCTGAACTGATCCACCCGGCAGACCGCCAGATGGTCTGGCAGACTGTACAGCAAGGGGTTGCCGCCCACCAGCCGTTTCAGATGACGTATCGCATCGTGACGGCTGCCGGCGAACAGAAGTGGGTCTGGGAACAGGGGCGGCCCATCTTCTCGCCGACGGGCGAGTTGCTTTTTCTGGAGGGGTTCATCACCGACGTCACCCCACAGAAAAATGTTGAGGAGGCCCTGCAGGTCTCTCTCAGGGAGAAACAAATGTTGCTGCAAGAGGTGCACCATCGCGTCGGCAACAACCTGCAGGTCATTTCCAGCCTCCTGTCGCTGCAAGCCGACCACCTGGAGGCCCCCCAGGCGGCGCAGGTGTTTCGAGAGAGCAGGGAACGCATCCGCTCGATGGCGCTGATTCACGAGCGGCTCTATCGGTCGCGTGACCTGAGCAGAATTTCGCCGGCCGAGTATCTGGAGAGCCTGGTCTCTCATCTCTTCAACATCTATGGCGCCGAAGCGCGCGATATTCATTACGAGCTCATCGTCGAGGACATCCCGATGGACTTGAACACGGCCATTCCGGTCGGGATGATCGTCAATGAGCTGGTCTCCAATGCGTTGGAACACGCTTTCAGTGATAACCGCGGCGGCAGGGTAAGCGTCGGTTTGACGAAACGCGAAGAAGGCTGCGTCAGGCTCACCGTCGGCGACAATGGGACAGGGTTCCCAACATACCTGGACATTCACGAGATGGCTTCGATGGGCCTGCAATTGGTTGTGCTTTTGGTGCAGCAGATTCAAGGGAGCATCACGCTCCACAGGACCGATGGAACAGTTTTTGAAATCACGTTTCCCCAGATGGTTGCGTAGGGCCATGTCTGGAGAACAGCGGATACGCAGGATGCGACGGATCGCGTCCGTGGCGAGGGTGAAGCAGATGAACGAGAACAACGGATACGCGGGATGTGACGGATCGCATCCGTGGCGAGGGTGAAGCAGATGGACGAGAACAACGGATACGCGGGATGCGACGGATCGCATCCGTGGCGAGGGTGAAGCAGATGGACGAGAACAACGGATACGCGGGATGGGACGGATCATATCCGTGCCCTCCTGCCCATCCGTTGTTCTCCTGGTGAGAGTGTAGCAGATGGACAAGAAAAGGATTTTCATAGTTGAAGACGAAATCATCGTGGCCAGGGATATTGCCAATCGCCTGACCAGGGCCGGATATGAAGTTGCGGGGATAGCTGTGCAGGGCCAGGAGGCCATACAGCAGCTTGCGGCTTCGCCGGCCGACCTGGTGCTGATGGACATCGTCCTGCGGGGCAGCCAAGACGGCATAGAGACGGCGGCGCAGATTCGAGAGCGCTACGACATTCCGGTCGTCTATCTCACCGCGTACGCCGACCCGGACATGTTGCAGCGCGCCGGCGTCACCGGGCCTTTCGGCTATCTGCTCAAACCGTTTGAGGGCAAGGAACTGCTGACTGCCATTGAGATGGCCCTCTACAAGCACCAGATGGAAAGGGCATTGCGCGAAAGAGAGCGCCAGCTCTCGATCATTCTGGACACCCTGCCGGATTTCATCCTGTTCAAGGACCGCAATTCGGTCCTGCAGTTGTGCAACCAGAGCTACTGCGATTACCTTGGGCGCGAGATGTCCGAACTCATTGGCACCACTGACTTTGAATGGTTTCCGCCCGAACAGGCCCAGTTATATGTCAATGAGGACCGGCAGGTCATCGAAAGCGGCCGCACGATGACATTTACCCGTCGGTTTTCCGGCCCTAAAGGGGAGCGGTGGGAAGAGGTCATCAAGACCCCGCTGAAAGATGACCGTGGGCAGACCATCGGCGTGCTGGTCGCCACACGCGACGTTACCGACCGGATCAAAGCTGAGATGGAACGCGACCAACAGCGACAGATGCTGCGCACCCTGATTGACGCCCTGCCCGATTTTGTGTTGTTCAAGGACAGGAACCGGCGATACGTATTTGCCAACAAAGCCTTCCTCAGCGTCCACCATCTGACCGAAGCACAGCTCATCGGCAAGACCGATTTTGACCTGCTGGCAGAGGAAGATGCGCAGCGCTTTGACGCGGAAGACCGCCATGTCCTCGACACGCGGCAGACAGTGATCGCCAGGCACCTCACCATGACGCCCAGAGGCCTGATCTGGACCGAGTCCATCAAAGCGCCGCTGCTCGACCAGGGCGGGGAGGTCATTGGCCTCGTCGTGGCCGCCCGCGACCTGACCGATCGCCTGAAGGTAGAAGCCGAGCGCGATGAGCAGCGGCGGATGTTGCGTGCCCTGCTGGACACAACGCCGGACATTGTCGTCTTCAAAGACCGGGATTCGAGGTATAAGGCCCTGAGTGAGAGATACCGGCAATTGCTTGCGCCAACTGTTCCTATGGAGGACATGCTGGGGAAAACGGATTTTGATATTTTCTCTGCCGAAGAGGCGCAACGGTATCGCGACGAAGAGCTGCACGTCATGCAGACTGGCGAGACCTTGAAGGCGGAACATTTGTTGCCGACCGTTGAGGGGCCGCGCTGGTTTGAGGCGGTCAAAATGCCCCTGCGCGACGAAGCCGGCAACCTGATCGGCGTATTCACCAGCGAGCGCGACATCACCGAGCGGCTGAAGGCCAAAGCGGAGCTCGAAGAACAGCGACGGATGCTGCGGGCCGTGCTCGATACTCTGCCGGACTTCATCATCTTCAAAGACCGGGACTCGGTGTTCCGGGTGGTCAATCGGGCGTTCTGTGAGTTCGTTGGCCTGGCCGAAGACGACATCATCGGCAAGACCGATTTTGACCTTTTCCCATCCGAAGATGCGCAGCGCTACCGCCAGGAAGAATTGGAAGTGATGCGCAGCGAGCGCACGCTGGTCAACGTGCACCTGCTGCATGGCACGACCGGCGTCCGCTGGGATGAGGCGATCAAGACGCCGCTGTACGATGAACAGGGCAGGGTGATGGGGGTGCTCACCGCTGGCCGCGACGTGACCGCCCGGCTGGAAGCCGAGCAGCGGCTGACCCGCCGGGCGCAGGAAATGACCGCGCTGTACCAGACATCTCTGGAGATCAACGCGCGGCGAGACGTGCCGACCCTGCTGCACGATATTGTCAGGCGGGCAGCCGACCTGGTCGGCGCCCACATGGGCGGGCTCTATCTGATGACACCGGACGGCCAGCAACTTGAACTGGTGGTCAGCTACAACCTGCCCAAGGACTTCACGGGCGTCAGATTGCAGCCTGGCGAGGGGGCTTCCGGCCGGGTTATGCAGACCGGCCAAGCCATCGCGGTCGAAGACTATCAGGCCTGGCCGCACAAGGCGGCTGTCTTCTCCGACATGCCCATCCATCGCCTGCTGGCCATACCTCTCAAAGTTGGCGACCGCATACTCGGCGTTCTGAACGTGACCGACGCTGAGAAGACGGGGCCTTTCACCGAGGACGAAGTCCGGCTGGTGGGGCTGTTCGCCGATCAGGCGGCGATTGCCATTGAGAATGCCCGGCTGCTGTCCGAAAGCCTGGCGCACGAGCGCGAGATCGAGCAGCAGAACCGCGAGCTGCAGGCCCTCTCCCAACAACTGCTGGCGCTGCAGCAGGTCGCCATGGCCATCACGTCGCGCCTGGGCCTGCCGAAGCTGTTGGATTTCATCGCCCGCAGCGCGGCGGAGCTGCTGGACGGCGACTCGGCCAGCATCTTTCTCTTCGATGACGACAAGACGCTGACCGTGCGCGGCTCGTATGGCCTGCGCGATGACACGGTGCGCAACACTCGCCTCACACTGGGACAAAGCATCACCGGGCGCGTGGCCCAAACCGGCGAGCCGCTTATTGTCGCCGATGTGCCCAACGACCCACGCTTTGATAACGCTCACGCAGCCGAGGAACATTTCCTGTCCATGATCTCAACGCCGCTCATCTTAGGCAAAACCATCATTGGCACGCTGAACGTGCACCACAGCCAGCGGCGCGGCGCGTTTGACCAGAGCCATCTGCGCATCCTGTCTCTCCTGGCCAACCATGCCGCGGTGGCTATCCAGACGGATAAGTTGTATCAGAGGACTGTCGAGTCAGAAAGCCGCTACCGCGAATTGTTCCAAAGAAGCCTGGACGGGCTGGTGTTGGTCAGCGCGGAAGACGGCCGGATCATAGACGCCAACGCTGCTTTCCAGGAGATGTTGGGCTATTCGCTCGCCGAGCTCAAGGAACGCAAGATTTGGGAGATACGCGCGCCAGAGCACCGCGAGGCGGCGCGACGCTGCTGGGAGGAATACCAGACCCAGGATCCCAAGCGAGGCCGGTCCGTTCCTTACCAGGCCAGGAACGGGCGACTGGTCGAAGCCGAGCACTCCACGTGGGTGATGGAGGTGGATGGGCGGCCCACCATCGTCTCTTCCGTGCGCGATGTGACCGACCAGCTCAAGCTGGAGGAGCAATTGCGCCAGGCCCAGAAGATGGAAGCCATTGGCACGTTGGCCGGCGGCATCGCCCACGACTTCAACAACATCCTGGGCTCCATCTTGGGCTATGCGTCCTTCGTGAAAGAGGGCCTGCCGGCCGATGACCCGGCGCGCGCTGATTTGGAGGTCATTGAACGCTCGGCGCGGCGCGGGGCTGAACTCACCCGTCAACTGCTGGCTTTCGCGCAGGGAGGGCGCTATGAGGTCAGGCCCATCAACCTCAACACTCAGGTACAGGAGATCGTGCAGCTTCTCAACCGCACGGTGGACAAATCCATCGCCATTCGGCCCATCCTGGACAGCCAGGCGGCGCCCATTGATGGCGACGTCGGGCAGATTGACCAACTGCTGCTCAACCTGTGCATCAACGCCGTGGAAGCGATGCCGGCGGGCGGTTTCCTGACCATCGAGACCAAGACAGTCCATCTGGACGCCGAAGCCGCCCAACGAGAGCTGGGCCAGGCCAGGGCGGGCCGCTACACGGTGCTGACTGTGAGCGACACCGGCCACGGCATAGACGCCGACACACTGAAGCGGATTTTCGAGCCTTTCTTCTCCACCAAGAAGAATCAGGTCGGCAAGAGACACAGCGGGCTGGGGCTGGCTACGGTGTTCGGCATCGTCAAAGGCCACAACGGCGTCATTCAGGTAGAGAGCCAGGTGGGGCAGGGCACTACGTTCCGGGTCTGGCTGCCAGCCCGCGAGGCGCCGTTCGTCGAGAGCGAACGCCCGGCGTCATCGGATCTGCGCGGGGGCGCCGAAACTGTGCTGGTGGTGGACGACGAGGAATCTCTGCGCGACATGCTGGAACGGATCCTGTCCAGCGCAGGATACCGGGTGCTGTCGGCTTCGACCGGCATGGAGGCCCTGCAAGTATTCGATGAGTGGCGCGGACAGATCGACCTGGTCATCCTCGACATGATCATGCCCGGCATGAACGGCCTAACGACTCTGGCCCGGCTGCGGGAGCGCGCGCCGAATGTGCGTGTCTTGCTGTCCAGCGGCTACTCAGACGAGGGCCAGGCGCGCGATGCGCTGGCTAAAGGCGCGCGGGGCTTCATCCAGAAGCCGTTCGCTTTTCAGGAAATCTTGAAAAAAGTTCGCTCCGTGTTAGACGAACCGGCAGCGCAAGGAGGTTAAAGAACCCCGTGGATGTTGTCTCATACGTGGTGCACCATCTGGTCAAGGGCTCAGACCTGAACCATCATGGCACGCTGTACGCTGGACGCAGTGCGGAATGGTTTGTCGAGGCGGGTTTCATCGCGGCGTCCAGCCTGTTGCCGCCGCAGAACATCGTCTGCCTGAAAATTCATGGCATGACGTTCACCCGTCCGGTCTATCCGGGTTCGATTGTGCGTTATGAGGGGAAAATCGTCTATGCTGGCCGCACCAGCCTGATCGCCTATGTCCGGGCGACGGTCAAGGACGAGCCCATGTCCGAGGGCTTCATCACGTTCGTCTACGTTGATGAAAAGGGCTGCGCCTGCCCCCACGGCCTGACCATCACCCCCACGTCGCCGGAGGATGTGGCGCTGCAAGAGAGGGCCAGGAACCTGCCGCACGAGCGCCCGCCAGACTGCCCGACGCCGTGACGAGGGTCCTCCGGCGGCCTCGTCACCTGCCGCCCCCGCCGCGCGCGACCAGCCCCCCGTCCACCGCTTTGGCGGCCGCGGCGGCGCGCGTGTGCACGCCGAGCTTCTCGAATATGGCCTTGAGATGGCGCTTCACGGTGTTGTGGGTGATGAACAACGCCGCGGCGATGTCCTGATTGGTGGCCCCCTGCGCCAACAGGGCCAGCACCTCGCGCTCGCGTCCGGTCAGACAGTCCAGCTCGCTGCACGATTGAGCCTGCGCTTCCTGCACGGCGCGCAGGAATACCCGCCGATCAAAAGCCTGCTTTTCCAGGCAGACAAACGCCCCTTCGGCGTAGGTGCGCTCAATTTCCGACGGGCTGGCTGCGCCGGTGACGACGATGGCCGGCATACGCCCGATCCGCTCCAGCAGGCGATGGCCCTCGTGCTCCCCGCCCGCCGACCGGCTGACCGACAGGGCCAGGTCAATGACGGCCAGGTCATAGCGTCCGCGGCGCAGACGGCCTATCGCCTCTCCGAAGCTGCTGCACAGCTCGGCCCGGTAGCCCGCTTCAGCCAGCAGCTCAGCGAAGAGGAGCCGCCAGCTTGCATCGTCCTCAACCACCAGAGCCACCCGGTCGCCCGATTCTTCGCCACGGGAGAACGCCGCCGCATGTGGGGCGGGGGAGGTTTCCGCCGATTCGGCCATCGCCCGCGTCGGCGCCCTGGCCAGAGCCTGGCGCACCAGCTCGCGGAAAGCGGCCCGCCGAAAGGTTGATTTCTGCAAACAGGTCAGCGCGCCGTGCTCAGTCAGGCTGCGAACGGCCACATCAACCGTCGCATAGCCGGTCAACAGCACGGCTGCGCAGGTGGGGTCGTGCTGGCGGATGGCATCCAGCACGCGCAGGCCATCCTGATCGGTGTGGTCGCGGCTCTTGAGGGACAGGTCCACCACGGCCAGGCGGTGGGGCGCGGCCCGCAATTGTTCCTCAGCGCTCTCCAGGCTGTCAGCCACGTCCACCTCAAGGCCGCAGTCGAGCAAGATTTCCCGTAGAATCTGCTGCCACGAGCGGTCGTCCTCCACCACGATGGCGCGCCCTCTGGCCGATGGCTCGCTCATCTGCTACCCCCACCGCTGAGTCGCGCCGGCCAGGCGAAGCAAGAACGTCGCGCCGTGCTGCCCATCGCTCTCCACCGCCACCGAGCCGCCCAGTCGGTTGATCAACGTCTTCACCCACCACAGGCCGAAGCCCAACTGGCCGCTGCGCGATGGGGTCTCGCTGGAAAAACTGAGCTCGAAGATGCGCTCGTGCAGCGCCGGCGGGATGCCTGGCCCGGTGTCGCGCACGCGCACCTCGACCCAATCATCCTGCGCCTGACCTTCAATCACGATGCGGCCCTGCCCTTGCATGGCCTTGATGGCATTGTCGAGCAGGTTGGTGAACACCAGCGTCAGGGGACGCTCGCCGGCCACCACCGCCGGCAAGTCATCCAGACCGTCGGTCAGAACCTGAACGCCGGCTGGCGGGCCGACCTTCTCCACCGCCTGCCGCACGCACGCCGCAATGCTGACCGGGGTCAGGTGGATGGGCCGCAGGTGGTACAGGTTGTCATGCACCGCTTCCATGGCTTCCAGCGCGCTGCGTTGAATCTCAGACAGGTTCTGCGCCAGGTACGGGTCGGCACGGAGGGCCGCCTGACACTTGTCCTCGATGCCCTGCACGCGCACAGGGATCACCCCCACCTTGTTGTTCAGGCGATGCAACAAATTGGCGGCGATGTCGCCAATGGCCGCGAACGTCTCGGCCACGGCCCGCTGTTCCTGCGCCGCCTGCAAGGCCGCCTGACGAGCGGCGTTCTGCACCGCCAATGAGGCATAGTGCGCCAGCACAGTGAGCACTTTCTTGTCCCACTCTGATTCGGCGAAGCGGCCCGAGTCGGCCAGCGTGCTGTACACGCTGAAGGCGCCGACCGGTTCTGCCCCATCGGCCGACAGCATGGGCGCCACCAAAGCGCGCGTCCAGCCCTGCTCCCGCGCCAGTTCGCGCCGATGAAACCGCTCATCAGCGCGCACGTCATGGGAGACGACCGCCTCGCCCGACAACACGGCCTGGCCGGCCAGGCTCTGGTGAAGCGGCACGCGGTCGCCGCGCGGGTGGACTGCGCTCGCCGCCCGCACAACCAGCTCCTCCCCCTCCAGAATCCAGATGACGCTGGCCGCGGCGTTCAGCAGGTCGCAGGCCAGCTCAACCAGCCGGTCGAGCACTTCCTGATAGGGCTGGGTCAGCAGACGCATGGCAACTTCCTGCAACGCATCGAGCAGACGGGTTTCCTGAATGGCTGTGACCGCCTGAGTGGCGAGCGTTTGCAGCAAATGGCTGTCGCTTTCGCTAAACGCGGCAACCTGCGGGCTCTCCAGGTTGAGCACGCCCTCCAGTCGGCCGCTGGCGTTGATCAACGGCACAGCCAGCTCGGACCGCATCTCCAGCGTGGAGTCCAGGGGATAGTAGATGTCTGACCAGGGTGGCTCGCGCAGGTCGGCGATCAGGGCGGTCTGGCGGGTGCGGGCCACCCAGCCCATCACGCTGGTCGCCTCAATGGGCAATGCTTCAACGAGGGGGCGTACCAATTGTTCGCCGGACACCGCATGGCTGACCAGGAACTGTCCGCTGCGGTCCAGCAGGCGAAAGATGCCATAGCGCGCGCCGGTCACTTCCATCGCCATCTCCAGGATGGTTTCCAGCGTCTCCTTCAGTCCCAATCGCGAGGAGATGATCAGGCTGGCGCGGCGCAGGCGGGCCAGCTCTTCGTTCTTGCGCGTCAGGTCCCGCTGGACGGCGGACAGCCGCCGGGCGTGGTAGATGGCCATCGCCGCCTGATTGACGAAGTTGTCCAGCATCAGCAGTTCGAGGTCGTTGAGCTCGCGGGCCTCGAACAGGTACACGTACAGTGCGCCCAGCGGCTGGCCGGCCACAATCAGCGGGAAGCAGGCGGCCACCCGCGGGCCATCCGCCAGGCTGAGCACTGGCACGTCCAGGTCTTTTTCCTGGTAAGACAGCACTCGCCGCCGCTGTGCGATGGCCCTCATCCCCAGGCCGGCCGGCCGCGGCCCCCCGACGCTGGCCTGGGGCACAGGCTGGCCGGCCGACACACGCGACGCGGCGTCGAATGTCTGGCTGACCGGGTTGTAGGAATAGATCACCGCCGAGGCGCCGGGGATGACCTTTGTCGCGCTCTCCACGATCAACCGCAGCGTGGCCTCCATGCTGACCTGGTCATCAGGGCTGAGCAGGTTGACCGCTGCGCCAATCTGGTTAAGGCTCGACAACGCCGCCAACAGGCGGGGGTCGCTTTCAATGTCCATGTCAAACGTTCTCTACACCAAACAAGTCTGGCCCATTATACCACAGCCAGACTGACCGAACCAAAAACATATTGGTAGCCGTAGGTGGGGTTGCCATACCCGACCGATGGCGGCTAAAGAGAACAGCGGATGCGCGGGATATGACGGATCGGGCGGCAGGTATGGAACCCCGCCCTGCGGTTCGCCTGGAACCTCGGACGTACCCATTGCACTCTCACGCCTTTGGCCCGCGCCCAAATTGTGCTATACTGATGCTGAAGCGACCAGACCACAGAACAGGGTTGAGATGGCGTGGAAGGTGAGTGCCAGGAGTGGCTAGAGAGTTGAATCGTCAAGCAGCGAGAGGTGTGTGTCCTATATGTGGTGAAAAAACCGACGGCAATTTCGGGCTGCATTTGCGTCGAGCCCACGGCGAGGCGACCTTCCGCGAAGCTATCCTGGCGGCCAAGAAACGGGGGATGCCTGACAAAGAAATAGGCTTGCTATATGGTATCTCCTTCAATGCACTCGAGCAGATCATCACGGAGGCCTACGGGGTGAACGTCAGTGCCCTGACTCGCCCGCGGAGGATTAAGCACTGGTCGCCGAAGGATTTCGCAGAAGAAACCACGACGGTCTGGAGCTTTAGGAGACGCGGCGATTGGGCGACCCATGACGGTCGCTATCGGGGCAACTGGTCTCCATACATCCCACGCGAGGTTTCCATCGGCACGGAAGAAGGTCTACCGCCGGCAGAGTTGAAGGGCGACGCCGCGACGCTGGTCTATTTCCCTCCGCCGACTGGCCTGGAGGACGAGCAGATGATCGCCGCCTATACCGCTGCCCTTTGTCAGGCTGCGACATCTGTGTTGGAGAAGACTGTCGCCGGAAGTTTCCTGGCCGTTGACATAAAGGACTTGCGGTTGGGCGAAACCCTCCACCCCTTGGGGCTTGAGGTCTGGGAAAGCCTTTCGCGCATTGAGCATCTTGCCCTCAAAGAGATTGTCATCCTGGTGCCCGAAGGTGAAAGGGGGAGGAAGCAGACAGAAACGCAGGCGGGCTTCCTGGACATCATACACAGATACTTGATCGTTTATCGTATCAGACATCAGGGCCTTTAGAGCGAAACATGATAACACTACCGAGCAGGCATTACCCCAGCCCAGAGGATTTTGAGCAGGATTTTTACGACTCAATAACGCCGGGAATCATCCCCAGACGTAATTTTGTCGAGTGGCACACGATCGAAAAGAAGACTCGCGGACTGATCTCGTGTGTCGAGTTCTACTCAAGCCTGCGCGAGCGGTTATCGGGGGGTCTCACTCGCGAGGAAGAATTCATCCAGGAACTGGCGGATTCCCTGCTGGCCTGTGATAATCCTATGGGATACCTGGAGTGCGCCTTTGAAATGCTGGGACATACGGACCGCGAGCTGGTTACGTGCGAGGATGACGTCAGTCTGGTCAACCTGGCTCAAGCGATACAGGCGGGTGACGAATCTACGGCGATCGAGTTTGCACAGCTTTTGTTTGATTTGGGTTTCTTGAGAATACTGCGTAGAAATGACCTGGACGATGTTCTCTTTGGCGTACAGGTTGGCCTGGAAAGCCATCGGCGCAAGAATATCGGCGGAAGTTACTTCAAAGGGCAGGTTAGAAGTCTTTTGCAGCACACAGTAGAGGTTCTCGGCAGCCTGGTGGATCAGCCAGTTGAATTGCTGGAAGAGGTGAAAATCCCGTGTTCCCCAATATCTATAATCTCCGACAGGCCGAGGCCCATTTGCAGGATGACTTGATGGCGATGGTCCGTTGACAGCAGTCCCCATCCCCGTCATGCTGAGCCGCAGGCGAAGATCTCGCCGTCAGAGAACAGCGGATGTGCGGGATATGACGGATCAGGCTGCTATCCGTGCCATCCTGCTCATCCGCTGTTCTTCGCGCCTCAGTATGACGGGCGGAGGGGCCGGCCGCCGGCTCTACACGTCATAATACAGGAAGAACTCGTAGGGGTGCGGCCGCAGACGCACCGGGTCGGCCTCCACATCCCGCTTGTAGTTGATCCAGGCCTCCAGCACATCGGGTGTGAAGACATCCCCCTTCAGCAGGAACTCATGGTCGTCTTCCAGAGCAGCCAGCACCGCATCGAGCGAACCGGGCACCTGCTTGATGTTCTTCATCTCCTCCGGCGGCAGCTCGTAGAGGTCCTTGTCCATCGGCTCGCCTGGGTCAATGCGTTTCTGGATGCCATCGAGGCCGGCCATCAGCAGGGCCGCAAAGGCCAGATAGGGGTTGGCCGATGGGTCGGGCGGGCGGAACTCGATGCGTTTGGCCTTGGGGCTCTTGGAGTAGACCGGAATGCGGCAGGCAGCCGAGCGGTTGCGCTGCGAGTAGGCCAGGTTGACCGGCGCCTCGAAGCCGGGCACCAGGCGGCGATACGAGTTGGTGGTCGGGGCCACAATCGCCAGCAGAGCCGGCGCATGCTTCAACAGGCCGCCAATGTAGTATTTGGCCGTATCGGAAATCTGGGCGTAGCCGGCCTCGTCGAAGAATACGTTGGTGTTGCCCTTCCACAGGCTCTGGTGGACGTGCATGCCGCTGCCATTATCCTCGAACAACGGCTTGGGCATGAAGGTCGCCGTGCGACCATGCTTGCGCGCCACGTTCTTGATGATGTATTTGTATTTCATCACTTTGTCGGCCATGCGCAACAGTTCGTCGAACTGCATGTCAATTTCGGCCTGGCCGGCGGTAGCCACCTCGTGGTGATGGACTTCGATGGGCACGCCGACTTCTTCCAGGGCCAGCACCATCTTGGTGCGCAGGTCCTGCAGCGTGTCGGTCGGTGGGACGGGGAAATAGCCGCGCTTGGGCGGGATCTGCGCGCCCAAGTTCGGCCCCAGCTCGCGCGAGCTCTGCCACCAGCCCTCCACGCTGTCCACCGAATAGGAGGCGGCGTTGGTAGTAGAGGTATAGCGCACGTCATCGAAAATGAAGAACTCGGCTTCTGGTCCCCAGTAGCTCACATCAGCGATGCCCGTCTGCTTGAGATAGGCCTCCGCTTTCTTGGCGATGTAGCGCGGGTCGCGCGAATACGGCTGCCGGGTGATGGGGTCATACACATCGCAGATGAGCACCAAAGTCGGCTCCTCAAAGATGGGGTCAATGAACGCCGTCGTCGGGTCGGGGATCAGGATCATGTCCGACTCGTGGATCTCCTGAAAGCCGCGGATGGACGAGCCGTCAAAACCCACGCCCTCCTCGAACACTTCGGCGGTCAGTTCCCGGATGGGCATACTGAAGTGCTGCCAGATGCCGGGCAGGTCGGTGAACCGCAGGTCCAGCATCTTGGCTTTCTTGGCCAATTCCAATACTTCGGTTACTGCTGTTGCCATTGTCGTAAATCTCCTCTCTCTCTGGTGGTTATCTGGACAACTCGTGTCCCAAGGTACATGCCTATTATAGAGTGTGCCGATTGACCCGTCTAGTACCCAAACGGGTACTCTTTACGCTCGCGTCTCTCTCAAGATCTCTTACCAGGGAGAGGGGACACGGTTCAGGCCGGCCCCTTCCCCGGTAAGAGTGAGAGAGAGGTGGACCCCGCCTACTCCGCTTCTTCGTCGAATTCGCAGCCTTCATCTTTTCGACAAAGGCGGCTAGGCAGGATAACCCACATCAGAACCAACGCACCAAACGCCGCCGGGGCCAACATCATTTCGATTGTCATCATACACCTCCTGATTTGATTCCTTTAAGTTTTTCGTTTCCATACTTATGCTTTGACTGCCAGCCGCTCGTCTGGGTAGCACTCCATGCCGTGCTCGGTGAGGTCGAGGCCCGCCTCTTCTTCGCGTCTGGAAACCCGCAGGCCCATCGCCGATTTGAGCAGGGCAAAGAGGATGTACCCTGTGCCCAAGGCCCAGACCGTCACAACCGCCATGGTCAACAACTGCACCGTGACCTGGTGGACATCGCCAACGATGAGGCCAGCCACGCCGCCGTATGTGCCGTCGGCGAAGATGCCCACTGCCAGCAGGCCCCATAGCCCGCAGGCGCCATGCACCGACACCGCACCGACCGGGTCATCCACTTTCAACGTGTTCTCCACAAACTTGACGCTGACCATCATCACCACGGCCGCCACTCCACCGATCACCACCGCTGCCCACGGCGCAATGTAGGCGCATGGCGCGGTCACGCCGACCAGGCCGGCCAGCGAGCCATTGGCCGCCAGCGCCACATCGGCCTTGCCTGAGCTGGCTATGCCGTAATACATGGCGACCACAGCGCCGGTCACGCCGGCCAGGAAGGTGTTCACCGCAATGACAGAGATGCGCAGATCAGTCGCGGCCAGCGTCGAGCCGGGGTTGAAGCCAAACCAGCCAAAGAACAGGATGAACGTACCAAGCACAACATAAGCCATATTGTGGCCCGGCAGGGCGTTGGCTGTGCCATCCTTGTTGAACTTGCCCAGTCGCGGGCCGACCATCCACGCTCCGACCAGGGCGACTAACCCGCCAACGGCGTGCACCACGCCAGAGCCGGCGAAATCTCGCGCCCCCATGGCCCCCAGCCAACCGCCGCCCCAGACCCAATGCCCGAAAATGGGATAGATCAGGGCCGAGACGAAGAAGCTGTACGCCATGTAGGTCGTGATTTTGGTTCGTTCGGCCATCGCCCCGGACACGATGGTGGCCGCTGTCGCAGCGAAGACCATCTGGAAGAGCCACAGCATGGCCGTGGACACATCATAGGCCTGGCTGGAGAGAAAGAAGCCTGAGAAACCGACGATGGAATTGCCCTGGTCGAGGCCGGAGGCCAGATTGGAGCCACCGAACATCAAGGCAAAACCGAAGGCCCAAAATGCCAACCCGCCGATGCAGAAATCCATAAAATTCTTGGTCAGGATGTTGACCGTGTTCTTGGCGCGGGCGAAGCCAGCCTCTACGAAAGCGAACCCGGCCTGCATGAAGAACACCAGAAAAGCCGCGATCAGCGTCCAGGCGAAATTGAGCGGGGCGTCTGGGTTGCTTTCGACGGTTGCCGCGCCAGCGGGGTCTGCCCCCGCGGCGACCACCGGCGCAACGCTGAGCAATGTGAGGCCGACGATGACAAGTAGCGCGATGTCCCTGAAGCCAAAATTTTTTGTCCTGTACATAAAATCAACTGTCCTCCTGAGTATATAACATGGGCAAGGTAAGTTCCATAAGGTAAACGGTGTCCTCCCAACGTTAAGACTGCTTCACGAACCAATCGTCTTCTTGCGAACTTACACTCCTATTATAGGGGCAGAAACCGGCCGCCGTCTAGTACCCAAACGGGTACTTTTTGGGGCCGGGTGGCGGGCGCAAAAAAAGGCCCTATGTAAGGGCCGTGCGAGACCCTTCGCCTGCGGCTCAGGGTGACGGAGGTTCGGACCTGCTGTCAACGGACTCGGGGAATGGATTGGACGGATGGGCGTTGCAATGCCATGTCTCTGCGCAGGCCGGCTCTGTCACACTGGCCCGCCCTGGTACACGCTGCCATCTGGCATGGTTGCGCCGATGAGGACTGCCCCGCTGAATTTGGCCCCGGCGATCACGGCGCCCGCCAGGTTGGCACCGTACAGGAAAGCCCGCCGCAAGTTGGCCCGGCTCAAATCGGCTCCGCCAAGATCGGCGCCATCCAGCTTCGCCCCGCTCAGGTTGGCCTGCCGCAGGTTGCAGCCCCGCAAATCCGCGCAGAACAGGTACGCGCCGCTCAAGATCGCTTCTTCTAGATTGGCTCCGGCGAGCTGTACACAGTTTAGCTTCGCTTCGTTCAGGTAGCAACGGCGCAGGTCGGCCCGCTCGAGACAGCCTTCGTCTGCGATGGCCCCGCTGAAGATGGCATCACAGGCGAAGGCCCATGTCAGGTTCGCCCCGCTCAGGTTGACGCCCGTCAGGTTCGCTCGATACAGATGCACGCCGTAGAGCCGGGCTTTGCCCAGGTTCGCCCCCTGCAAGTCAGCCTCATCGAGGTTGGCGCCATCCAGCAGACAGTTGCTCAAGTTCGCTTCACGTATGTTGGCACCGTACAGATTGGCCAGGGACATGGCGGCTCCCTTGAGAGAAACTCTGCTCAAGTTCGATTCGACCAGGCTCGCCCAGTGCAGGCTGGCCGCGCTCAGGTCTGCCCCGCGGAGGTCGGCCTCGTTCAAGCGTGCGCCGTCGAGGTTGGCCCCCTTCAAGTCCGCGCCGCGTAGGCTCGCCCCGCTCAGGTTGGCGCCGCTCAGGTCGGCATCGCGCAGGTTGGCCCCGTCCAGTCTGCTATGGCTCAGGCTGGCCAGGCGGAGATTGGCGCGGTTGAGGTCAGCCAGGTAGAGGTTGGTGCGAGAGAGATGGGCGCCGTGCAGGTCGGCGTTCGCCAGGACCGCGCCGCTCAGGCTGGCTCCGCCCAGATTGGCCATCGCCAGGCGGGTGTCGCTGAGGTACACGCCATCCAGGTTGGCTTTGCTCAGCACGGCCTGACTCAGGTCTGTGCCGCGCAGGTTGGCCCCCTGCAAGTCCGCCTGGTCCAGGATGGCGCGATGCAGCTTGGCCTCGCTGAGGTCAACGCTTCTCAGGTTGAGGCCAGCCAGATGCGGGTATCGGTTCAATACCTCTTCTCGCGTGAGCCGGGTGATGGCACACCTCCAGTCGCGAAGCCAGACGCGATCTGATGGTTCACACCGTTACAAACTGGCGCACATATATTACCTGATTTTTGCCCAGAGTGCAAAAACTCCGCCTTGAGCACAGCGGATGCGCGGGATGCGACGGATGCGGGCTTGACTCTCCCCTTTCCTGCCGCCGTAGGTCGGGTTTCCATACCCGACCCTGCGGCGGCGTCATGCTGAGCCGAAGGCGAAGCAATCTCCGGGTTGGTGGCCGTAGCATAGGGCCTTGTGCCGGTGCCTTGTGCCCGTGCCTTGTGCCCGTGACGCCCACAAGGGGCTATGCTACATGGCTTCGTCGCCCTACGA
>Ga0129299_1000544_pt1 | contig 24057 bp, 20 predicted proteins | sample ConPoolayeCmetaG_FD_94477 | JGI IMG/M metagenome (GOLD analysis project Ga0129299, IMG submission 94477) | Hot spring microbial mat communities from California, USA to study Microbial Dark Matter (Phase II) - Cone Pool mat layer C metaG ...
CACCATTATGACGCAGGAAGGCAAGTATCTGCGGGGCGAGGTTGATGTGACGCTCAGAACGAAAAAGGGCAGGGTCAGAGCCTCTCTCGTGAAAACGCAATAATGTGCGCAATGCTGCCGCGCAGCATGACACTGTTTGCAGTAGGGCTGGGCATGGCGGCGCTGGCCGGCGCCGCCATGCCGCTCTCGTCCAATTTGCCCCAGCGCATTGTCAGCTTTTCCCCCGCGCTGACGGAGCTGCTCTTTGCAGCCGGCGCCGGCCCGCGCATTGTAGGAGTTTCTGATTTTTGTACTTTTCCTCCAGAAGCTCGCACCTGCAAAAAAGTTGGCGGAACAATAAATCCAAACTTCGAAGTGCTTCTTTCATTAAAGCCCGATCTGGTGGTGCTTCACGGCGAAATGGATACCGTCAAGCGCTTCTGCTCCCTCTATCACATCAACTACCGCTCATTTGCGCCAGACTCCTTTTCCGGCATAACCAATACCTTGCAGGAATTGGGAGAGCTTGCCGGCCTCAGCGCCACGGCGCGTGTGGTGCGCACTGCCCTTGCAGAACGCTGGGACGCAGTGCGCATGGCGCATACCAACCGTTTGCCTGTTCCGGCATTCATATCTATTTGGCGTGAAACAGACAGAATTGCATCGTTTACGATTCCCAGCCACAATTCTTTTATTATGGAGGCGCTGCGCGCGGCAGGCGGCAGCAATGTCTGCGCCGATGTCATTGGCAACTATCCCACCGTTACACTGGAGGTGCTAATGCGCCGCCGCCCGCGCATCGTGTTCGATATCGCGCCGTCACCCCTTCCGCACGGTGATCTGGCGGGCTACATGCGCGCATGGGAGCCGGTGCGCAGGACGCGGATGGGCCGCGGCATGGTGATCGTTCCGATTACTAATGCGTATGCCCTCATCCCCGGGCCGCGCATGGTGGAACTGGCAGAAGAATTCGCGCGCGCACTCGACGCGGTATCTAATCTACGGTGAGTGTATGCACAACATAAGTCTGTCTCGACTGTTAGTCTGCGCCGCGCTGCTCTGCGCGGCCAGCGCGCATGCATCGTCAAGCGACTGGGCTACTGCTGTGCTTGAGTATGTTCCGCAAGGAGCTCATCCGGGCTATACCAACACCAATCACGCTCTTGGCCCCGCCGCGCGCATGACGATCGGATTTGATTTCAATGTGCAGGATCACGTGTTGGTGTTTCAGCCTGCGGTAGATGTTGTGTCCATTGGCAATGGCGGCCGACTTGCGCTGCTGATGGGCTCGACCGTGTACGATGAGGATGATCCAGTGCATCCGTATGGGGTTGATCTGATTGTCTATGGAAATGCGTTTTTTACGATCCGTTCGGGAACATACACCTTTTATGCATCGCCATGGACTATGAGATTTAGCGAGCCCGCGCAGATTTGGGTGAGCGCCGACACAACCGAATGGTTTCGCGCGCCCGGCGTGATGGCGGATGATCTGATGCCGACGCAAAGCGTGGACATCAATGGCGCGCCCAGCGACTATCTGCGGCCCGTCAATCCTGCGCTCTACACCAACGATTGGCCGGACGGCACGTGGTCGTATACGAATACCGTCCTGGCCTATGAGGGCGCGGGAGGCGGCGCGGGCGTGGATTTGTCGCAGCTGGAGACCGCGGGCGGGGCAGCCACCTCGCTGGCGTACTGCATTGCCGTGCGGTTTGTTGACGTGTCCGGCACGGGGCGCAGCGCGGAGATCGACGCGGTGGCGCGCGTGGCCGATGTGCCGGAAGGAGCGGCGCTGGCGCTTGTAGCGTGCGCCGGCTGCGCCGTTGCGTGCCTGCGGCGCCGCGCCCCGTGTGTATGAGGCGCGGCCGCCCCAGCGCGCGCGGCGGCGCCTTGTTGTTTGTGCTGGTGCTGTGCGGCGCACTGGCAGCGTGTTGTTTTTTCTTTGCGCTGATGCTGCATGACATGAGCGCCTCGGTGCGCATCCATATCGGCGCCGATGTGCTGCAAAGGGGTGTTGATTCGGCCTTACAGCATGCCATGGCGCTGCTGCGGGCGGATCTATCAGATGGTCCCGCGGATACCTTTCGCGATGTCTGGGCCAGCGCGCCGCGCGGCCGGCCGTTCAGCAGCCGGCAGGCGTGGGAGCGCTATGTGCGCGCGGCCACGAACCTGAGCGCACAAGCGTGGTTTGAGCTGCCCGGCCCGCTGCCCGCCACGGTCGTGCGCTATCGTTTTGCGATTGTTGATTGCATGGCGCGCGGCGCGGCCGAGCCCGTCGCCTGGCGCGACGGCCGCTGGTTGCCGACAGATGATCTCAACGCCGCCGACGCCGCGCGTTTGGCTGAATTGCTGCGCATATTTGATGCGGCCGCTACCAACAGCGCCTGGCTGGCCCGCGCCGTAGCCCAGCTTGCCGACAGCCGTGATGACAATCATGCGCTCTATGATCCTGCGCTGCCCGGCACGGAGGCCGTGCGCTTTGACCGTGCCGTCACTGCCGCCGATCAGCGCTGGGTGCATTTCGATGACACGCTGCGCCTCGGGCGCTACTATGAAGAACGCGCCAGCCACAATTTTTTTCTGATCAACCGCGCGGAGGCGTTTTTCAACCGCGCGCTCGGCCGCACCAATATCGCGGTGACACTTGATGACGAGCCGTTAACGTACGTGGCCGGCTGGGAGCCGTACCGCGATCTGCGCGCGCGCCTGGGCCTGCCCCGCTGGCATCCCGGCATGTGGTGCGGCATCACCGCCGCCACTGGCGCGGGCCTGCCCGAGCCCGCCGGCACCTTCAAATATCAGCCCGTGCTCAGCAATTCCGTGGATACGCTGTATTTTGACGATGATAAACTCGCGCGCTACGATGCCCTCGGCCAGTGGCGCCAAACGGTGACATTTGCCGGCTGGTTCTCGTCGCTTAATGAACTGACACGCGCCGACATCCGCGACGCGCGCGACCGCGGCGCGCTCGTTACCACCAAGCCCTTTGCGCCTGATGCGATCTTCATTACCAACCTGTCGCCCGGCGCGCAATATGCGGTGCAGCTTGTTTCCGGCGCGCGTTCCCCTGATGCCCGCACCGCATTATTCAGCATTGGCAGTGAAGGTGAATGGCTTGCCGCGCGCTTTAATGAACGGGGCGTGGCGCAGCTCGCGGATGGCCAGCCGTTGCGCCTTGACAACGCGCACGCTGGCGTGGCGGAGCTGCTTGTCCGCGCGCCGCGCAGTGCTGTGAGTGAACATGCGCCGTTTTATCTTGAAAGCGCGCTCTTGCAGCAGCCAGAATACATCACGCTCCGCAACGATTCCGATCTGCCGGTCAATCTGTATGGATGGCAGCTGGGGTACCGCCTGGGTACGCGGTTGTTTTGGAGTGAACCATTCACATCATCGTGTGTGTATTATGCCCGCATTGGCGGCGCGCTGAGCAACGCGCTTCCGCGCATTCCGGCGCGCGGGCAGCTGGTGGTAACGCCGTCCGCCGCGCTGTATGACTGGCATTACGGCATCACGCGCAACGGGGTGTGGGGCGACACGGCACGCGAAGACACGCCGCTGGTGGAGCTGGGCTGGCGCGGCTGGGGGCCGGCGCTGCGCGTGCGCGAGCTGCGCGCCACGCGCGAGCATCGTGTTGCCGGCTCGTCCAATCGTGAGTTTGTCTGGGAAACCGACTGGCGCGCGCGGGGCGATGACATTGCCGCGCTGCGCGGTGTGCCGGGTCTCGAAGGCATTCCAGTGGTTTTTGAAATGCCGGACGAGTTGCCTGTCTACGGCATGATCGCCGCGCACGATGATGACGCGCTGACGGTGCGCTGTGCCGGCACCCGCGCGCGGCTGGCGCGCGCGCGCGGCGTGGTTTTGCGCTTGCTGACGCTGCCGCAGGCCGTGCGCGAATTCTGGCTGCTGCTGCCCGATGGCCGCCCGGCCGCGGCGCTCCTCCCGAGCCAGCCGCCCGCCAGCACCAGCCTCGTGCGCAATGCCGCCTTCGCCAGCTCACGCGAACGTGCCGAAACCTTGTCGTCCTTCGGCATCACTACGGCACATGACTGGTTTGTCAACGCCGCGCTCTACCGCCCATTCGATGCCACAGCATGTGTTACCGCCGCAACGCTGGAGTGGTCGCCGGGCTGGGCGCGCGTGCTCAGCGCCGAACGCGGCGCATGGTCGTTTGACTCGCGTGTCACGCGCCTGCCCGCCGGCCAGCCCGGCCTGCTCTACGCTGCGGCGCATCTCTCGCCCGAGCTGTCGCTGCCCGTGCGCATGGTGCGCGATGGCATGCTGGCCGTGCACGCGCCGCCCGGCACGCCGCCGCGTGTTATGCGCGACCGCATTGTTTTGCTCAGCCCGTCACCGCATGCCGCGGGCCTGCATCTCTTTGGCGAACCGGGGTGGATTGAGTGTGTGTGGAGCGGCTTGCCACAGCCACAATCACCTGTGCGCCTGACGTTGGCTGGCCGCGCGGCGCCGCCGCCCGCCGCCCCGCCACGCTCGCCCGATCAGTGGCGCCAACAAACCAACATGCTCCCCGCCCTGTCCGTCGAGGTGTGGGACAACGCACGCCAGGCATTTGTCGCTTGTGCCGCGGCGCGCACGTTTGACGCCTCCGACCGGCTGTTCGCCGGCTTCCTCACCCCGGCGATGTTTTCCAACGGCACGTTGCGCGTGCGTCTGCACACGCACGAACGTCTTGCGCCGGGCGCCGCCGCGCTTTGGCTGGAAGGCCTGTATCTGCATCCGCTGCCGGCCGATACCGTGATCAACATCAACACGGCGCCGCTGCCGGCCTTGCTGCCGTTGTGCGCGGGCGATGCGACGACCGTGCTGCGGGTGGTGCGCGGCGCGCCGCTGCCGGGCGGCTATGCGTCACTGGCTGATGTGTGGCAGAGCGCGCCGGAGATGAGCGAAACTACTCCGCGCGGCGCGGCGCTCAGTGTGCGCTCGGACGTGTTTGACGTGCAGGTGGAAGTGGACGTCGTGCGCCGCACGCCGCGCGGTGAAGAGCAGCTGGCACACACGGCAACCCGCCGCCGCATAGACCGCTCGCCCGCCCGCGCGAACCCCCTCGCGCCGCTTATCATCCAGTCCACACCACAGTTCTAGTCGCGCCGTGCCGCCGCGCATGCAAGGCTGCAACAGGTTCACGCCTTGCCATGCGACACCCATCATTCCACGTACCACTCTCCTCCTGCCCGCACGCATTCCCTGCTTACGTTCCACACGCGGCGCGCAGCAGGGCTTCGATCTGCACGTGTTCGGCGAAGAGCTGGCGGATGGTCTCCATTTTCTCGGGATTGTCCGGCTGGATTTTTGCCACCATGCGCGAGACGCAGCTGGTGGCTTGAAAGGCCGGCATGTCGCTCAAAATGACCGGCACGCCGGCGTGCTGCAGCATGGTGAGAATATGTGGCTTGGGCGCGATGCCGTCGGTAAGCAGAATACCGCGCACATTGGCACGCAGCGCCGCCATGGCGGGGTCTTCGCCGGCGCATGCCACCAGAAATTCCGTTTGTTCCCCGGTGGCCACTACAAGTGTCTGCGGCTGCACCGCGCGCACGCTCTCCATCGAAAAATGGCTCAACAGCACCACGCCGGCATACAGCGTCGCGTCGCGTTCGTGACATGCTATGAACGTTCCGGACACGGCGCGGCACACTTCGCGCAATGTCGGCTGGCTGAGCAGCGGCACATACGGCACGACGCCAAAGACAGGAATGCCGTGCCAGGCCAGTGCGCGGCTGGTGTAGTCGCGCACTTCTGAGCATGTGTCCGCCGCCACTTTATTGAGCACCACACCGATCACCGGCACTTCATGCTGGCGGAACAGCGCGGTGTTCAGCAGAATCTCGTCCACAGGCTTGCCGATCCCGCCGCCCGCCACCAGCACGACCGGGCTCTGCAACAGCTGCGCCACGCGCGCGTTCGACAAATCAAACACCGCGCCCACGCCGGCGTGCCCCGTGCCTTCAATCAGCACAAACGATTTGCCTTCCGCCAGCGCTGCATACGCTGCCGTCACCTGCGCTTCAAGCCGCGCCGGATCACGCTGGTCTATGTAGGCACGCGTAAAGCCGCCGGGCACCGTCACCGGACTCATCAGGTGCGGCGGATCGCCCAGCCCGAGTGCGCGCCGGATCAGCCAGACATCCTTGTCAACTTTCGTGCCGTCGTCCAGTTCGACAAACCGCTGGCCGACGGGCTTGATAAAGCCGACGTGCGGCATGCGCGCCAGCAGATGTGCCAGCAGCCCGACGGCGGTGGTGGTTTTGCCGTCGTCCTGGCGCGTGGCAGCAACAAACAGTCGTGGCGGGTGCATGTCAGTGCTCCAAGGCATGGGTGGTGAGCTGCAGGCGCGCGGCGCCCGCAGTGATGACCTGTTCAGCAAAAGTGGTGAACGCATCGGCCGCCGCAGCCAGCACAAACACGGCCAAGCGTTCGTGCACGCGCGCGAAAAGTTCACGGCGCTGCGTCAAATATCGCGCTGCGATCTCTTCCGTGATTTCTTCCGGCCCGAGCAGTTCCACATCAACATGATCCGGCTGCGCCCTCAGCCGCTCGAATTCCTGATGAAACGCCCCCACCGCATGTTCCCGCTGCACGGCGCTTAATGGCGCATGAGTAGTGCGCTCCAGATGGCGGTTGAATGATGTGACCCTGATCCGCGCCCCCGCATTGCTCGTACAGCCCGCAAACACGGCGGCATCTTCGCATGTCAGCATGGCCGTTATCTTGGTCTCAAGCGCCGCCAGCGCCGGGGGAATGCTGCTGCGGATGGAGGCACGCACGGCGCCGCGCAGCTCTTCGAGTTGCTCGTGCATGCGTGCAACGCGTGCCTGCGCGGTGCGGCGTTCATACGCCTGCCACACCGCGTAGCCTGCCAGCATGATAATAAGTGCCAGCAGCAGGGCGGTACCGAGTGAGCGCTTCATGAATATTCCTTGTGTTGCCTGCGATGCTCTGCGCGGCGCAATGCAACGGCGCGCTCCGCGGCGGCGCTGTCTTTCAACCCCGTGCCAGTAACGAGCAATGCGGCGCTCTCGCGCGCCGCGATGTGCCCGTGCGCGCGCGCGGCCAGCAGCCCCGCCCACGCCGCGGCGGCCGCAGGTTCTGCGTACACGCCCGTGAGCTCCGCCAGTTCCGTTAGCGCGCGCAGAATGTCATCATCGCTGACACACACCGCATAGCCTGCGCTGGCGCGCACGGCTTTGAGCGCCAGTTCGGCATTGCGCGGCGCAGAGACGACTAGTGAATCCGCTACCGAGTGCGCGTTCGGGTGTCGCGCGTCGCGCCCGCCGCCGCCTGCCGCCAGCGCGCGCGCGATCGCACACGAGCCCTCCGGCTGCACCGCCACCAGCCGCGGCATCTTCTCCAGCCAGCCCAATTGTATCAAGTCGCACAATCCTTTGTAGATGCCGCTAATGATCACGCCGTCGCCTGTGGGCACAAACACCTGATCCGGCACACGCGCGCCGCATTGCAGCCCCAGCTCCCACCCCGCGCTTTTTTTGCCCTCGATAGTCCACGGATTGTAGGCCGTATTGCGGTTGTACCAGCCATGCGCGCGTGTGGCGCGGATGCTCATTTCAAAACAATCATCATACGTTCCGTCCACCGCGATCAACTCAGCGCCATACGCGGCAATTTGCGCCAGCTTGGCGCGCGGCGCGCGCGCTGAGACGAAAATGTGCGCATGCACGCCCGCCGCGGCGCTCAGTCCCGCCAGCGAACACGCGGCGTTGCCTGTCGAAGCGCACGTGACATGCGTAATGCCCCGCCGCAACGCCATGGCTAGCACGAGCTGTGTAGCACGGTCTTTATACGAGCCAGTCGGCTCTGTCGTGTCATCTTTGACCCACACCGCTGCAACATCCGCGCGCTCCGCCAGCCGGGGCACATCATACAACGGTGTGCCGCCCACCCGCAGCGGCACGCGTGCCAGCTCCGCCGCGCTGCACGGCCACAGCACCTCATGCAACGCCGCACCGCGCTCATGCTCCGCACGCCACGCCGCGTAATCATACACACACTCCAGCACGCCGCGCAAGGGCAGGCCGGGCGTATACTGCTCCGCGCATGCGCTGCAGAGATAGTCAGGCGCCTGCTCTGCCGCATACACGCGCCCGCAGCTCACACAGCGCAGCTCATACGCGCAGCTCATGGTTATACCGTGAAAATTTCCTGCTCCTTGCGTTTCAGCGCGTCGTTCACTTTCGCGATGTAATCATCCGTCAGTTTCTGAATATCTTTTTCGCCGTGGCGCAATTCGTCTTCGGTAATTTTGCCGTCTTTCTGGAGCTTTTTGAGGCGCTCGTTTTCTTCGCGCCGGATGTTGCGGATGGCCACGCGCGTTTCCTCGGCCATGTGCTTGATATGCTTGTCAAGATCGCGCCGCCGTTCTTCCGTCAAATCTGGAATGGGGATGCGCACGACGCGGCCATCATCCACCGGCGTAATGCCGAGGCTCGAGGCTTGAATGGCCTTGACGATGTTTTGCACGGCGTTTTGATCCCAGGGCTGAATGACGATCAAACGCGGCTCAGGCGTGGTAATCCCGGCCAGCTCGCGCAGCGGCGTATGGGCGCCGTAATAGTCCACACGAATGTCTTCCACCAGCGCGGCCGACGCTTTGCCTGTGCGCACGCCGGCAAATTCATGTTCCAGATGTTCCACTGCTTTGCGCATGCGCTCGCGCGCATCCTGCAGCACCTGTTTGTAGGGCATACAAGTGACTCCCTGTCGTGGTTAGAAACGCCGCGCACACGCCGTGTGATGCACCCTGTGCGCGCTCACTTATTATACACGATTGGCATAAAAATGAAAAGCACGCCGCGCATCCTGTACCGGCGACTAGGGAGGACCGCCGGCCCCGGCGGCCTTGTGCGCGCGTCGCATGAGGGCAACGAGGCCGTCGCACCTCCATGCCTGTGCCACTCGTCGCCGCATGTGGGCGGTTCGGTTATTTGCCCGCTAACTCGGCCGCCTCGATGCGCTGTAAGTCGTACAACTCGCGGTAATATCCCGCGCGGCTGATCAATTCCGCGTGAGTGCCACGGTCAATGATCATGCCGTTGTCCATCACAAGAATCAGGCCGGCATCTTTCACCGCGCTGACGCGATGGGCAACGATGATCGTTGTCATGCTGCCAGACTGAGCGCGCAGATGCGAAAGGATCAGCGCTTCTGTTTCCGCGTCAACGCTCGACAGCGCGTCATCGAGAACGAGGAACGGCGCGTGCAGCGCCAGTGCGCGCGCAATTGCCACGCGCTGCTTCTGCCCGCCCGACAGCGTGATGCCGCGCTCGCCTACCAGTGTGTCATAGCCCTGCGGGAAGCCCGCAATCTCTTCATCCAGCCCCACCTGCCGCGCCAGTTGCTGAACCGTATCCATCGGCATGTCCGGTTGTCCAAAACGGATATTGTCCGCCACGCTCATCGCAAACAAAAACGGCTCCTGGGGCACATAGGCAAACATGCCGCGCAGCGTGGCCAGCGGCAAATCCCGAATGTCAACACCGTCAAGACAAACCGTGCCGGGCGGCGGGTCATACAGCCGCATCAGCAGTTCGAGCAGGGTGGTTTTGCCCGCGCCGGTGCGGCCCACAATGCCCAGCGTGGCGCGCGGCGGCAGTTCGAATGAGATGCCGCGCAGCGCCGGCGCCGTGGCGCCGGGATAGGTGTAGGTCAAGTTATGGCAGATAAGATGTGGCGCCGGTGTGTGTCTGTGCGTCCCGTCACGAATGACGGCCTGCGTATCGAGAATGGCCTGAATCCGCCCCATGCTGGCTGCGCCGCGCTGCATCATGTTTACTACGATGCCCACTGCGATCATCGGCCAGGTGAACATGCCGAGGTAACTGGTGAACGCGACAAACTCGCCGAGCGTGAGCGTGCCCGCCAACACGCCGCGCCCGCCCCACCACATCAGCAGCGCCATGCTGGCCGTGGCTAGCGCGGCGATGACGGGATCAAAAAACGCCCACACGCGCGCCATGCGGATCGTGTCGCTGGCATACTGGCGCGCGCGCGCCGCAAACAGCCGCTGTTCCGACGCTTCGTCGCCATACGCTTTGATCACCCGCACGCCCGAAAACGCTTCCTGTGCCCGGTCGGTCATGGCGGAAAACGATGCCTGCACGCGCTCGAAACGCTCATGAATCAGCCGGCCAAAGCGCAACATCACCAGCGCCAAAAACGGCAACGGCAGCAACGTGACCAGTGTCAGTGGCACATTCATCCATAACATCATACTGAGCACCGCGGCCGCCATGAAGGCGCCGTCAATCGCCGCCAGCGCGGCAAACCCAACGGCACGCCGCACCGCGTGCGTGTCGTTGGTGGCATGCGACATAATGTCGCCCACTTTGTGATGATCGTAGTATTCCGGCGGCAAGGTCAGCAAGTGTTCATACAGCCGCTGCCGCAGGCCGCGCTCGATGCGGTGGCTTGAGCCGATCAAAAAGTAGCGCCAGACAAACCGGCACGCGCCCATGCCCAGCGCGGCCGCCGAAATGCCCGCGCCGCACACTACCAGCAGGCGCAGGGTGGCCGTGCCGCTGGCCAGCTCATCCACGGCCCGCCGCACCACTTGCGGCACGATCAGCTGCAGCACGTCCACGCCGATCAGCCCCAGTACGCCCAGTGCAATTGCGCGCCAGTGTGCCAGCATCAGTCCCAGCAACCGGCCAAGGTCTGAGCGCTTTCTTTCCGTCAATGCTCGCATTGCCACATTATACCACATTTGCCAGCGGCGTCCAGGGGTGCTGGCTGTGGCAAACCCTCGATCCGGCGACTTGGGAAAGCCGCCGGCCACGGCGGCCTGATGGCTGCAGGGCTCAAGGGCAACGAGGCCGTTGCCCCTCGCATGATTGGTATGGAAATCATTACGGATGGTTACTGGCACGCGCGGCCTTGTGCGCGCGGCGCACAAGGGCAGCGAGGCCGCTGCCCCTCCACGCCTGTGTCGCTTGTCGCCGGGTCTGGGGCTGTGGCAGACGTTCGTTGTTGCATGTTTTTGCTATAATCTCCCTTGCGTACACACTCCGGCGCATACTAACAGCACACATGGATGTTGTGAAGCTAGCCAGTCCTTTCGGTGATCACATGGTTCTGCAACACGGCGTGCCTGCGCCGCTCTGGGGCACCGGCGAACCCGGCATGCCTGCCACAGCCGAGCTGTGCGGGCAGACGCTCACCACGCGCGCAGATGAGCGCGGCGCGTGGCGCGTCACGTTTGCGCCGCTTACGCCCGGCGGGCCGTTCACGCTGCGCGTGCGCGGCTCATCTACAGTTGTCGTGCGCGACGTGCTTATCGGCGATGTCTGGCTCTGCTCGGGCCAATCCAACATGGAATGGCCGCTGCTGCAAAGCGATGGCGCCGACGATGAGCTGCGCCGCGCGGACATCCCGGGCCTGCGCCTCGTCACCGTTCCCAAAATACCCGCCGACACACCGCAGCGCGATGCCGCCATGTCGTGGAGTGTCTGTTCGGCATCGTCTGCCAAACTCTTTTCCGCAGTTGCGTTTCACTTTGGAAAACGTCTTCATCAGGAGCTTGACATTCCGATTGGCCTGATTAACTGCTCATGGGGCGGCTCCTGCGCCGAAGCCTGGATGCCGCTGGACGTGTTGGAGCGCGATCCGCGCCACCGCCAGCTCCTGTCGTTTGTGTCCTTATGTCCTTGTGCTCCGCGCCCGCCCGCCAGACCTTATCATGTAAAAAAAGTAACGCTTCGTGACGGGCTCTGGTGCGGTTTGTGGAACTCGGTTACCATTACTCTTTGGCTTCGTCACGAAGCGTACTATGCGGAGAGGGTCTCCAGCTTTATGTGCGCACAGTATAGCAGATCAAACATTGCAGGAAGATGAACACGCGGGGGCATGGAAGCTGGCCGTGTGGACGTTGGACGTCGCGCCGGAAGTTCTGGAAAAGCGGAAAGCCGTTGGCATCCGCGCGCACACAGATTGGAGGGAAGCCGTCCCATAAGCGCCAACATAAGCACATTTACAATTTACAAATATCAATTTACAATTTTGCGGAACACAAAGCACAACGCAGTCAATCAACAGCGGCGGCGCGCTCGGTGCAGTTGACGGTTGACCCAGCATGGGGTGAAGGCGAAGCGCGCATCTGTGGCTCCGACGTAGTCACGGGCTGGCACCGCGGCTGGCATCCGTGCATGGCGCAGAGCGAGCATATCTGGCAGGCTGAGTTGGACTTTGCGCCGCGCGCCGTGTTTATGGTTGACGCAACGGGCGCGAACACCCGCCTGCAGCTCGCGCGTACGCCTATTTGGCAAATGTCCGATCCCGATGATGTGCTCGACAAATGGTGGCGCTGGGGAAATCCACAATTATGTCGTTAACAACATTGCGTGGGGCAAGAACAATGAATTGTGCAGCACCTACGCCAACTGCGCGGCCTTCAGAAGATCATCAGTTATCAAAACTCGTTTTTGACCTACACGGTGTAAAGTGTGTGATAGCCAGCCGCCGGCAGGCGCCGCAGACCGTCCGCTACAAGTTCATTGGCAACGTCTTTCAGGACATCTCGCAGCAAGTGTTCCGGCATAGCGACAAGGAGGGCGTTGATCCGAACGCACGCGACGCCGGCGCAGAGGCGGAATCCTTCGCCCATGAGACCATAGCTTATGCCAACAATGTCTGTTTTACGTGACGAACAGGCTGGGTGTGTTTGAGGCCGAAGGCGGCGACTATCGCGACTGGGCTTCGTTTGGCGCGGCGCTCAAGGCGCGCCATGCCTTGGCATGGAACAACAGTCTCGTGGCCAGCAAACCGCCGGTGCGCAATGCCGCGCGGACAAGGTGCGGCGGCCGGATGCTGCGGAAGCCGCGCTTCTGTGCATGAACGCACAAGCGCAACTCACTCACACCAAAAAACAAGAAGGCCGCACGGTTGTGCGGCCTTCCGATCGTCTGCCGTAAGCTCGCGCTTACGCAACAGCCTTCGCCAGTGCGGCGCCAGCTTTGAACTTGGCCACCTTCTTGGCTTTGATCTTGATCTTCTCGCCCGTGGCCGGGTTGACGCCCGTGCGCGCATTGCGCTTGGCCACTGAGAACGTGCCGAACCCGATCAGGGACACGCTTTCGCCTTTCTTCAGCGCCTTCGTGATGTTGTCAATGACAGCCTCAACAGCGAGGCCTGCGGCACTCTTTGAGATACTAGCTGCTTTTGCTACGGCTTCGATCAAATCACCTTTGTTCATCCTACCTCCTTACGTTGTAGTTAAAGGCTTCTTATTCGCGCCCGGCCGTGGTCACGCTGATCACCTGCCAAGCGAGCCGTTTCATCCAAACGCATATATTGTACTCTTTTTGGCCTTCAAAGTCAATATCTAGCGTATTTATCAGCCTTCCGGCCATATTCTGGTAATGTGGTTCCAATTATCACCACACGTGCCGCACGCGTCAGAACGTTCGTAAGTATCTCATTATGAATTATTTACATCTCTTGATCGCGTTGTGCAGGCCTTGTGCGATGTATTGTAGACAAAATGATATAATAATGACTGTGCGTGACTCACAGCGGCATTATCTGCGCGAGCATGGCCTGCCATGCGTGTTGCGGCCGCTGGGGGGCACGCAGAGCGTATATGACTGACTAACGTGGAGGAGAATGAATGAAATCAGCATGGTTGATGATCATCGGCGTGGTGACAGGTATGAGTTCGGAAATATTGGGCTACGAGGCGGCATACGCGCCGACAGAGCCCGGCGCCGTGCAGGTGCGCACCTTGCCTGCCGCCACCGGCTTGGTTGCGCGCGTTGACGGCGCGTATTTTGATCATGCCAACACGTTGTTTCGCCGGCTGTTCAGGTACATCCAGTCGCACGGCATCGCCATGACGGTGCCGGTGGAGGTGCACATGCAACCCGGGCAGATGCTGTTTTATGTGGGGGCGGGCGACCTGGGGAAGTGCGTGACGAATGACCCGCACGTGACGGTCGTTATGGTGCCGCCGCGCACGGTGGCGGCGCTGGGCGCGCGCGGCGGGTATACCGCAAGCAATTTTGCCCAAACAGCCGCAGCATTGCAGGCCTGGCTGGCCGCGCATCCACAGTACCGTACAAACGGACCTGCCTACGGAGTGTACTGGCACGGGCCGTTTCGCCCGTGGTTCTTGAAGCGGTACGAAGTGCATGTGCCGGTGAGTGAAGCAGAACCATGATTGACAAGTTACAAGTTACAAGTTACAAGTTGCGGAGAAAGAAACTCTGGCTGGCGGCGGCCCTGCTGCTGGGGTGCGCGGGGTGTGCGACGGCGCCCGTGGAGCGGGGCGTGTTTGAGCCGTTGAGCCCGCACGAGTCGGCGCGTGCGCTGGCGCAGATCGCGGCAGGCACCACCGGCTGGCAGCTCGTGAAATACACGATGGACTGCCGCTTCGACTTGCCGGAGACCAGCACGGACAAGGCTGCCACGGAGCAGTTCACCGCGACGTGTGTCTGGGAGCCGGGCGGGCGGCTGCGCCTGCGCGCGCGGCGTTTCCGCCTGTCGGTGGCCGACGTGCTCTTCGACGGGACGCACTGGTACGTGACGGATGAAATGAACCAGCGCGCCTACCGCACGCGCAACATCGCGCGGGTGCGCATGGCGCGCATTCCGCGGGTGTTCTTCCGGCAGCTCCAGCAGCTGCCCCATGGCTGGATAAACTATCTCGAGCCTTACACTGTGTCGGCTTCACCAGACGCCTACCGGCTTGAGACGGTCACGGATGTGTTTACCCGCCGCATGATTGTGCCGCGCGGCTCGCCCCTGCCGTCGGAACTCATAATTACCACACCGGATGGCAGCGCGTTATATGCGGATATTTCCGCGCCCGACACGCAGGTGACGCCACATGCCGCCATGTTTGAGCCGCTGATCGCGGGGTATGAATTCTACGACCTTGACACCGGCGAGCGCCTCAGCCCGTGAGCTGCCGCGCGCGTTGACGGAATATACGCTGGCCGAGTTCTCGGCTTGGTGCGTGGCGCAGGGCTGGCCCGCTTACCGCGCGCGCCAAGTGTGGCAGGCCGTTTACCGCACCGCAGCTCCATCGTATGCTGACATCCACACGCTGCCAGCCGCTGTGCGCACGCAGTTGGCTGCACTGCTGCCGCTCTGTTCAACCCGTGTCAGCGCCGTGCATACCAGCGCTGATCAGAGCGAAAAGCGCGTCATCACCCTCGCCGATGGCGAAACCATCGAAAGCGTGTGGATACCCATGGGCAGCCATGCCACGGTGTGCGTGTCATCGCAGGCGGGCTGCCCAATCGGCTGCCGCTTTTGTGCCAGCGGCATGGCCGGTGTGGCGCGCAATCTTACCGCAGGTGAAATGGTCGAGCAAATCCTGCATGCCGCGCGCGCGCATCCGCGCAACGAGATTAACAACCTTGTGTTCATGGGCATGGGCGAGCCGCTGCTCAACTGGGCGCAGGTAGCACGCGCCATTCACATCTTGAATGATGAACACGGGCTGTGCATCGGCATGCGGCGCATGACGGTCTCCACCGCGGGCGTGCCGCGGGGCATCGCCCGGCTGGCCAAGGACACGCCACAAGTCAACTTGGCCGTCTCGCTGCATGCCGCGGATGACGCAATGCGCCGCTCGTTGATTGCACACTGCCCCTGCAGCATTGCGGAATTGATGGGCGCATTGCGCAGCTACTACGCCCAGACGCGCCGCCGCATCACGTTTGAATACGTGCTCTTGCACAACGTGAATGACCGGCTGCGCGATGCGCGGCAGCTGGCTGCGCTGGTGCGCGGCTTGCCGTGCAAGGTGAATGTAATTCCGTATAATCAGGTATCAGAATGCCCATTCAGCACGCCGCCGGCCAGCGTGGTACATGCCTTTGTGGAAGAGCTGTGCGCGCGCCACATCACGGCCGTGGCGCGGCGGCGCAAAGGCGATGACATTGCGGCCGCCTGCGGCCAGTTGCGGCGCGCGTGCGCCAATCCCGCACGCTCATCGTAATAGGTCCTATACGTCCCATAGGTCCTATGTCTTAAAAACTCTCGTTCACGTGCGTAATGGCCACCTCATGCACGCCCATGAACCGCGGCACCACACACGCGGCCGGCGTGCGCGTGCCATACGTGCTCGATACATTCGCCGCACACGTCTCGCGCGACAGCCACGCCACCCGCCCGAAAATATGCCCCAGTTTCTCCGTCATGCGCACGTTGAACGGCACGCCTACGCTGCCATCCGCGCGCAGCACCAACGCGCCAAAACGCGAACAACACGTGATAATGCCTTCCGTGTGATTCACGGCATTCATGTAGTGCAGATGCGGGATGTACAGCACATCGCGTTCGCGCGGCATGGCCAGCAGCGCGGCCAGCGACGTAACCGGCGAGGTGCCCGGCGCAAGCACCAAGCTGGCCGACGGCACGCTGTGCCCCGTTTCCCTCTGCCCAAACTCATCGGCGCTGTCGCGATCCCACATGAATGCGTTGAACACCCCGTTCGTCACCAGCGGGAAGGGCTTGCGCGGCACCCCATGCACGTCAAACGCATATGGAAACGCCGCGCGCTGCGCAGGATCATCACTGATGCTGACGACATCGGAAAACACACGCGTGCCGAGATGCTCTTCCTTCAGAAACGTCATTTTGCGCTTGCACGCGCCGCCGTTGAAGCCGAGCCATGTGCACATCTGCAGCAGCGCCGCCAGCGCATCGCGGCCAAACACCACCTCATACGAGCCCGGCGCCAGCTGGAGCGGCCGCGCGCCACGATACTGTTGCAGCAACAGCTCGAGTTCTTCATGTACGGCGGCCGGCTGTAATTCCGAGACACACGCCGCTGATTGCGTGCTCTGCAGCTCCCAGCGCTGCTGTGCGTGGCTTAACACCAGTGACACATTGGCATCGGTGAGTGCATGAAACACAACAGTATCGTTCAACGTATTGGCAGCGGCTTCCCACACGGCGCCCGACGACAGCATGCCCGAAAGCACCATCTCCGTGCTTTCCAGCCCGTGTACGGCGGCCTGAATATAGCCAAGTTTGTGCTGCGGCGCCAGCTGCCACAATGCCTCATCAAACCCGCCGTCATCGTCGGGCAGCGGGGTAAACGGCGTCAGTGTGCGCGGGTATGACGTGGGCGTGGCATGGCGGGCGATCGTGCCGGCCGTGCGGATCGCCTCGTACATGCGTTCACGCTGGCCCGGTGCGATCATCACTGTGCATGTACCACGCGCATTGCCCCGGCAGGCCGTCACCGTCAACTCAAATAAATCTTCACACGTATTGAGCGAAATCGCCGAATTGGCCAGGCGCACCAGCGAACTGTGCTCGGCGTGCAGCCAAAACTCCGCCGTGATGTTCTGCGCCCGCGCGTACCTGATCAAATCACGCAACAACTCCTTGAGGTTGTCTTTCTCTACAGGCATGGCCGGCATCCTTTGTTACATGCTGCAGGTGCAGCGTTAGTTTCCTATCGGCACATTCTCAAAGCGGCACACGGGCACGAAATGGCCGAGGTGCATGATCTGGCTGGGCAGCCCCTTGCCGCAGTTGGGCACGAACACCAGCTCACGTGTGCGTTCATCGCCCACGGCGCTCAGCGCGCGCCAGAACGGCAGCGTGTCCATGCCGTACGTTGGGTTCTTGACGACGCGCGTGATGCGCCCGTCTTCTACCAGCCAGCCGATCTCGCACGCAAAATGAAATTGTTCGCGGTTGGAGCCGATGGACCACGAGCGCGCGCCATCCATCACAATGCCGCGCTCAGTTTTCGCGATGATGTCATCCAGCGTGCCGTCGGCGCCCGCATCAATGTTGATGTTGGTCATGCGTTCGAGCGGCACGCGGTTGAAGCCGCAGGCGCGCGCGCAGCCGCCGCTCGACGCGAAAATCGTGTGCCCGGCTTTGTCATTTGCCTCCAGAATCGTCTGCCGCGACGTGATCGCGCTTTTCAACATCCCGTTTTCAATCAGCACATAATTCTGGCAGGGGATACCATCGTCATCATAGCCAAAACTGCCCGGAGAGTTTGGCACAGTAGCGTCGGCGCGCACGGTGAGCTTGTCCGAGCCATAGCGCAGCGTGCCGAAATCCTCGAGCGTGACAAACGAGCCGCCCGCATACGAGAGCTCATACCCCAAGATGCGGTCAAGTTCCAGCGCATGGCCAATCACTTCGTGGGTTTGGAGGAACATGATGCCCGGGAGCAAAATGACGGCGCGCGTGTCGCGCGGGCATGGCTGTGCGGCGAGCACCTGCTGGAGTTCGTCCACCACGCGCGGCGCCTGGCCGGTAAAATAGGCTGGATCCTGAAAGGCTTCCCAGCCGCGCGTACCGGCGCCCTTGTTGCGCAGCTCATACGAGCGCTCCTGCGACATGCCGTTCGCTTCCACGCCAATCGCAATCATGCGCGCGAAGATTTCATGGATGATTTTTTCGATCTGCGCGCCGTCGGAATCCATGAAGATGACCTGCCGCCGCGTGGCATTCATATACACAATACGCTGGGCCACGGCGGGATGGCTGAGCTGTTTGTCCACCTCCATCAGCAGGGCAACTTTTTCCTCCAGCGGAACGGAGAACGGATCAATGACGCAGGGTGATTCATAGCGTGCTGTGACGGGCGTGCGCGGCGCAAGCCGCACAGGATACGGGAGGCGCTGGGCGGCGATTTTCGCGTTGGCCAGCGCGGTATCGGCTACCGTGGCCAGCGCATCTGGAGAAGACGCCGCGGCAAAGCCCCATGCGCCGTTGTACAGTACGCGGATACCGATGCCGGTGGTGACGGAGCGCTCTACGCTCTTCAGATTACCCTGCATCACCACCAGCGTTTCATCATCCTGCTGGGGATAAAAGCGCACATCAGCATAGCTGGCGCCGTGGTGGCACAGGCGCTGCAATGTATCGCGCATTCCTTGTATCACATGATCCATAGTGTTTCACTCATCTATTCAGCGCGGCTCGACGCGCCGTTACGACCGATTAATGAAGTATAATGGGTGTAGTATACCATTTCAGTCAATCACGACATAATGGTTGAATTTCTGGCGTTCCTGCGCCCAGGCGCTCTTGGGCGCACCCGAGGCAATAAAGTCTCCGGTGACAAAGCCCATATCCATGCAATCGGCCACGCCGCCGTAGATAAAGCCACCCTGCCGTCCCACGGAGTAAAGGTTCTCAAAGCGGTCAAAATACCGCATGACGGTTTCCAGATTGCCTTTGCAGTGCACATCCCAAATGGGGTAGGCATGCGGGAGGCGCACTTGGAAATGCTCGAGGATGTCGCGCGGCTGCACCAGGCCGGCAGCCTGCAAATTGGCGACCGCCTGGGCGAACAATTGATCGCGCGTGGCGCGCCACGTCGGGTCGTCCCAGCGGCAGGTGATTTCCATGCACAGCGCGGTCTTGTCGGGCGGCGCCATGTACGGGCTGCAATTCTTCTGCTCGAACAGCCGGTTGAAGACATATTCTTGTTCAGGAAAAAACAGCCAGTTGTCGTCGCTCACCTGAGGTTTGTTGACGATGACATACAGCAAAATCAGGCTGCGTTCACGCAGGGCTTCGAGCGCGGCAAGGGTATCTTCATCCGCTGTCGTGTCAAGCAGCTGAAGAAAATCTTTTTTGGGGATGGTGGAGATGAGCACATCGCCCGGTTCGAGGGGCTCGACGGCGCCATCAGACCAGTGCACGGCCGTGACACGCCCGCCGCTGGTGGTGATGCGCGTGGCACACAGGCCGCACTGCACGCTGCCGCCCAGCGCCGTGATGCGCTGCCGCAAGCGTTCCGGTATCATCACGATGCCATACTTGGGATAGTAAAAGCGTTTGGCATTGACGACCCGTTGCGGCTTGACGCCGAGAATGAGTTCCTTGAACATCTCCGTGAGGCGCGGCACACGGATGCGCGTCTCGGCCAGCTCCACGCCCAGCGTGCGCGATTCGCCCCAAATTTTCTCCGTGCACGGCTGCACCACCATCTCATAGATCGCCCGGCCAAAGTGGTTGACGATCCATTCTTCATAATTCTGCGCGGTGCGCTCATGCATCATGTTGCGCACCAGCACCCGCGCAAAACTTGCCATGCAGCGCATGCTCTGCCACGGGCTGAGCGCAGTGAGCATGTCTTTGGGACCCACCGGAAAATTGACAAAACGTTTGTTGATCAGAATGCGGCCTTTCTTGGGCCGCTCCAACAAGTCTTCGCCGATGAGTTCGCGAATGGTCTCCATGATCTCCGGCAGCACGGTGAAAATTTTGTGCGGGCCGAGATCGAGCAAAAACTCGCGGTGCCTGAACGTCCATGCCTGGCCGCCAATGTACTCTTCGCGTTCGGCAACTTTCACTGCCCAGCCGCGCTGGGCCAGCCGCCAGCCCGCGCTCAACCCTGTCACCCCTGCTCCCAAGATAATTACTTTCCGTTGCATGCGGGACCTCCTTGTTTGATCGCAATCACATTGGTTTGGCCGGCACAATACGCAACCGGCAGATTCGCCATGTGCAGCGCGTTCAGCATGCGCGTGCCCAGCCGCGCCAGCCCCGGGCTGTAAATATGAAAAATGCCGGCCAGATGCCCGAGCGGTAACACCTGCCAATGCACGCGAAACGCACGCACGCCGAAGCCCGTCTGCTCCAAATAGCGGCGCATCGTCCGGCGCGTAAAATAATACAAATGATTGGAAAGTAAAAACCACCAGTGGTGGCCCGTCAGACGCGCGGAAAGACTGCTAAAATCAGGGAAATTGACCAGCAGCAGGCCGCCGGGCTTCAGCACGCGCGCGCATTCGCGCAGCTCGCTGAGCGGATCGGGCACGTGCTCCAGCACATCCCACATCGTCACCACATCAAACGAGGCATCCGGGAAGCGCGCCTGTGACAGCGTGGCCGCATGCAGGTGCGGCGAGACATGCTGGCGGCCCCACGCGGCCAGCCAGGCGCATGGCTCGACGCCGCAGGCGTCCCAGCCGCGCTCGCATGCAGCTTTGACGAAGAAGCCGGCCGCGCAGCCCACGTCGAGCAGGCGGCCGGGCGGGCGGCGCCAGCGTTCCAGCTGGCGCGCGCAGCGCGCAAACGTCTGCACACGCCCGGCCGCCCCCTGCACGTACAGCTCGTCCTGCGCCTGCTGATATGCCTCCACCACGGCGGCACTGCGCAGCCGCGGATTGACATACACCAAGCCGCACTCCGTGCAGCGCACAATGCGCTGTGTGCCGCGAATCCCGCCCGACGCCGACATCACCGTGGCCGGGTCTACCTCCGTGACGCGCGGCGTTATCAATACGCGATATGACGTGCTGCCGCACAAATTGCACGGCACGGTTTCTTCACATGCGGTGGTCATGCAGCTCCTTGCGTGCGCAGCCACGCTTTCACGCGCAGCATGCGGTACGGGGTCATCTCCATTTTGGTATAAAAGCGGCGCTGGCACAACCGCAGGCCCTGGGCACTGACCCGCAGCGGATGCCGCAGGCATTTCCGCACAAGGAACGAGCGGTACAGCCGCGCACGCCAGCGCGCCAGCAGGGCATAATCGGCGCGCCAAGCCGGGCTGAACGTGAGTTGTGCCAAGTCCTCGTAGCCGCTAAATTCAGGAAACACATCAGCGCCTGGGACGGGCGCCATGATAAAAACGGCAATTTCATCCACACCGGCGCTGGCCAAGCGGCGGATGTACGCCTCAGTGGCACGCAGATCGTCTTCCGTCTCTCCCGGAAAGCCGGTCACAAAACACGCCTGGGAATAGACGCCACGCCGCCGCATGTGGCGCGTCAGCGCCAGCGCATGCGCATGATTGAAGGGTTTGTGCATCAGCTGCAGCACGCGCGGCGAGCCGCTTTCCGGCGAAAACGATACATAGCGGCAGCCGGCCGCCGCCATGGCATCGATCGTCGCCGGCTGCAGGGTTTCAATTTTGGTGCCGCTCACGAGTTTCCATGTGACGTTCAGCTGGCGCGCGCGGATGGCGCGGCAAATCTCCTGCATGCGCGCTTCCGACGTGGTTGGATTAAGGTCTTCCCAGTGAAACTCTGTCACGCCAAACTGCCGCGCCATAAACGCCATTTCATCTGCCACATTGTCCGCGGAACGGGCGCGCCAGCGCCGCTGGTTGGTGCTGGGCACCACACAAAACCGGCACGCAAACGGGCAGCCCCGGGAGGTGAGCTGCGCCAGATACCTCCCGCTGTGCAGCGGGCCGTGCGCATAGCCGATGCGCCAGTAATGTTCCAGCGGCAGGAGCTCCCATGCCGGCCAGGGCAGCGCGTCCAAATCTTCTATGACTGAGCAGGCGGGCTCGCCCTGCAGCACGCCATTGCGCAGCGCCCAGACGCCGTCGCGCAACGGCACGTCCGCGCCCCGCGCCGCCAGCACTGCGGGCACCCGTGCTTCCGCTTCGCCCGTGATCACATACGCCGCGCCGCACCGGCACAGTCGCTCCGCCACGTATGCCAACGAGAAGCCCGTCACCGCTTGTGTATTTTCAAACACGATCAGCAACGCCCGCGGAAATTGCTCCCGCAGCAGCTGCAGCAACTCTTCGATGAATGTCGCCGCCATGATGGAGCCGGCATACACGGCGATCGCCTGTGTATCGGGCGCAATCCGCGCCGCGGCCTCGCGCGCAGAGATGCCCTGCACGACGTAGCGCGGCGTGGTGCCCACCTGCCACGGCGCTGCGCCAAACATGTCAACCACGGACACGTCATGGCCGGCCTGGCGCAAGACGGCGGCGAGATAGGCCAAGCCATGCGGCAGGTAGGGAATCCCGCTGCCCAAAAAATCGTCGCGCTGCGAGACGAGGGGAGGATTGACGAGGCAGACGGTCATGGGACGGAGCGTGCGTTAAGCTCGTCGTCAGTCAAGGCACGGTCAAACAGGAGCACTTCACGGATGTAGCCGAGGAACGGCAGATTACCGCCGGCCAGGCTGCCGATGGTGAGCGGCGCGGTGTTTGTGATGCGCCGCGCGCCGGCCGGTGCGCTGGCCGTGCCTGCGCGTGTCCCATCAACATACAGCGCGAGCGTGTTGTCGTGCGATGCATACGTGCCTGCCACGACATGCCAGCCAAGATACTGACCAGATGGAAGACGATGTCCGATACGCAGTTCGCGGGGCGCGCCGTTGCTGTCGGCAAACTGCATCACAAAATGAATCTCGCGCTGGTTATTGTCGCACATAACAAACCACGGCGAATTTGAGTTGGAGGTGCCCCAGCCATGGCCGAAAGGAATCTGCCAGCCAGGCTTGTCGCCGATGCGGAGCAGAGCGGCCACGGTGCAGCTGCCGGTTGCCAGCGCAAGCGGAGCCGGGCATTCAAGCCGGCGGTTGGCCGCGCGAAAGCCACACACGTCCCACGCCAGCCCGGGCCCGCTCGTGGCGTCGTGCAGCACCAGCGGCAGGCCGGCCGGAACAAGCGCGGGAGCGTTGGTGCTGCCTGGCGCAATCGTATCGAAACGCGCGTGAAAGACCGCGCGGGGCGCACACGCCTGCAGTGCCTCCCAGCCGCCCCGCCCCGCTGCGCGCTGGCACGCCAGCAGTTCGTTCGTCCAAACCCGCTCGCGGTCAATCATCGTAAGCGCGGCGTCGCTCGCGCGCAGCACTTCACGCACGGGCACCGGCGGCCGAAAATGCCCCTCGGTGGACGCAGACGACCCCGCCATGATGATGCGCGGATTCTCAAACCAGAGCTGGTCGAATGATATTCGCTGGCGTGAAAACCCTCGTATAAAAGTGGGCGGCGCGGTTTCCCAAACCCAAAAAAGTGTGCCCGGATATATTTTATCCAATGCCTCCGCGTATTGATAACCCGCAAACCCATTGCCGAAATACAGCGCGAAGGGCAGAAACCCGTGGTAATAATGGTGCACGCGAATATACTCTTGATACGTGTGCCGGAAGGCATCGTACACGGCAAAAAGCTGTGCTCTGTCCCGCATGCGGTACGAAAATTCATGACGCACCAATGGCACGCTCTGCCAGACACTCCACGCCGTAACCGCAAGCACACAACCATACGCCGCAATGCTGGCGACGCGGCGCGGCAGCACCAGCGCAAGCTGCTGCAGCGCCAGCACCAGCACCGTTCCGCCCAGCGCCGATGACGATATGATATAG
>Ga0129299_1000545_pt1 | contig 24000 bp, 17 predicted proteins | sample ConPoolayeCmetaG_FD_94477 | JGI IMG/M metagenome (GOLD analysis project Ga0129299, IMG submission 94477) | Hot spring microbial mat communities from California, USA to study Microbial Dark Matter (Phase II) - Cone Pool mat layer C metaG ...
GCACTCGATGCCCAGCTTGTCCATGCGGTCTTTGAGCGCCAAGCCGAACCGCGGATGGTGCACGACGGCGCTGAGCGGCGTCCTCTCGTCGACCGGCTCGTCGGGCACCCCGTAGTCCAACAGCACGGGTGGATCGTCCGGGGTGAGATGGGTGATCGCGGAGGCCTGTTCACACAGACGTCGGGCCCGCGGGGTGTCGAATTCGTCGGGCCTCAGACCGTAGAACAAAGGGAAGGACGGGTGCCTCAACAACCCCTTCAGGCCGATCTGCTCGGCAAACTTCGGATCATACGACGTCTGCGCTCCGTCGACGGCCAGGCACGTCAGCCGGGTGGACTCCCGGGCGATCGGGTCCTGGCTGTTGGGGTCGGCCAGATCATCGTGAAACCCCAACCAGAGTGAGATCCCGCCCCCCGCCGAGCCACCGGTAGAGGCGATCCGCTTGGGATCGAGGTTCCACTTGCCGGCGTTGTGACGCAGGAACTGGATGGCCCGACCGACATCGAGCATGGGGGTGGGGAAGGTCACTTCCGGGCACAGGCGGTAGTTGATCGCCGCCACGGAATACCCGCTTTGGAGACTCTCGTGCAACAGTCGGGGCAAGAGGGTTCGTTTGTCACCGCCAACGAAGCCACCCCCATGGATGTAGAGGACCAGCGGCGACGGGCTCTTTGACGTGGCTTGCCACAGATCCAGGACTTGACGTGGGTGAGGTCCGTAGTGCACGTCGGCGAAATTCGGCTCGGGCAGCGCCTGCCCGGAGGCCGGTCCTCGCGCTCGTCGGGGTCCCCACCGTTGCCGGAGCTCCTGAAGGCCCGGCCGCGTTGCAGCGTCCCCGCGCCCTACCCCCGGGGAGCTTGCCGTAGCCTCACCGCGGACAGCCAACGCCTCCCCGCTCAGAACCAACAGACCACATGCCCAGGCGAGTGAGCGTCTCACGCATTCGTCCTCCGAGGGTTCGGAGGTTAAGCTTTAGCCCATACAGGCCCGGGGTTCAAGCTTTGCTTGGTTCTTGATGATTTCCGGGAGGCAAGATATCGTGGCGCGCCATCAGGCTTTCGCTTCAGGAGATGCCCATGTCGCCAACGACCGGCCTGGCACCATCTTCCAGTCTCCTGACAACCGTGACGCTGGTGGGAACCCTCGGCGCGGCGGGCTTGCCTTGGACACCGCGGGCGGTCGCCGGAGAGGGAAGGACTAGGGCTCGGCCAAACGTTATTCTGATCCTCTCGGATGATCAGGGCACCGTCGACGTCACCTGTTATGGTGCGAGGGACCTGCACACCCCGCATCTTGATGCCCTGGCCGCTCGCGGGGTGCGATTCACGCAGTTCTATGCCGCTGCGCCGATCTGTTCGCCTTCGCGGGCGGCGCTGATGACCGGTCGCTATCCCCAACGGGCGGGTGTGCCGACGAACATGCCGGGCCACCCGGGCAAGCCCGGCATGCCGACGGAGCAAGTCACCTTGTCCGAGATCATGCACCAGGGCGGCTATCGAACCGCGCTCTTGGGCAAGTGGCACCTGGGCGCCTCGGACGACACCGACCCCCCGGCCCAGGGATTCGACGAGTTCTTCGGACACCGGGCCGGGTGCATCGACAACTACTCGCACTACTTCCATTGGGCCGGCCCGATTTTCCATGATCTCTGGCGCGGTCGGCAGGAGGTCTGGGAAGACGGCACCCACTTCGGCGACCTGATCGTCCGCGAGGCCAAGCGGTTCGTCGAAGAGAACAAGGACCGACCGTTCTTTCTATATCTTGCCTTCAACTGCCCGCACTACCCCTACCAGGGACAGTCCAAGTTCCGCCGGATGTATCAACAGTTGCCCGAGCCGAGGCGGTCGTATGCCGCGTTCCTTTCCACGATGGACGACAAGATCGGGCAGGTCTTGGCGACGGTGGATGCGTTGGGTCTGCGGGACAGGACACTCGTGGTCTTCCTGAGCGATCAGGGCCACTCGACCGAGGAGCGGGCCGGCTTCGGCGGCGGCAGTGCCGGCCCCTATCGCGGCGCCAAGTTCAGCCTGCTGGAAGGGGGCATTCGAGTGCCGTGCATCGCCAGCCTGCCGGGGAGAATCCCGGCGGGTCAGGTCCGCGATCAGTTCGCCGCCAACGTTGACTGGGTGCCCACCATCGCCTCGCTCTGCGGCATCACGTTGCCGAACGTGCTCATTGACGGCAAGGATATCACGCCGTTACTGGAATCCCCCGTCGCCCGGAGCCCTCACGATGTCTTTCACTGGCAACTGGATGACCAGTGGGCCGTGCGGGAAGGGGACTGGAAGCTCGTGGTCAATGGCCGCGACTCCGACCGCCTTCCTTTGAAGGGCGACGACAAAACGTTCCTGAGCAACATGGCCGCCGATGTCACGGAGCGAAAGAACATAGCCAAGAATCATCCGGATATCGTCGATCGGCTGACGAAGCGGCACGTCGAATGGGTGGAACAGGTCAAGCAGCAATGAACGCCGTATCGTGGGCAATAGGATGCCATTTGCCCGCCTCTGGGGTATACTGGGGCATATGTTAGCCCGCTCCGATCGATGGGCGATCGACACATCGACCCGGTGACTTTTAACTTGGAGGACAAGCCGATGAAGCGACACCTGTTCGCACTTGTGCTTGTGGGCCTTTGCCTGTTTTTGCCCGGGTTGACGATAGAATGTCCACCCTCCAACCCGGAGGATCCCATGCCCACCGTAGTGGGGGTGATGTATCACCACTGGTGGGTCCCAAGCCGGTGGAGCCACAACCCGCTCAACCATCCCTACGAACCGGTGCTGGGGCACTACGACAACGCCAACGAAAATGTCATCCGACAACACATCGCCTGGGCCAAGCAGTATGGGATCAACTGCTTCGTTCTGAACTTCTGGATTACCGATTGGGACTGGTGGTGGGTTGAAAGGAACACGACGGCCGTTGCAAACATCTGCGACCAGGAGGGCATGACGTACTTCTTCCTCATCGACGGGTGGTTCACCTTCGAGGATCCGAACGTTTTCAAGTACAGCTACGAGATTGCCTGGCGGGTCAACGCCCGCGCCGCTCCCTACTGGAGCCGACCGGGGTATCTGAGGGAGCAGGGCAAGCCGGTCGTCTTCTTTTGGGCGTCGGGCGGCGTTGATTGTAGCCTGTGGCAGTATGTCCGGTCGGGCATCGAGGGAACTTCGGGACCCATCTTCATGACCGGCGAGAGGTGGGACTGTTTCGACCTGAGAATGCTGTACAGCCCCTACATCAGCACGGCCACGAGCTATCAGGACCTACTGGACCACCAGGAACACCTGTGGTCCACGTGGAGCCGCGAGGGCAAGCCGTGGGCACCGACGGCACTGCCCGGGTTCGACGACCATCTGGTCCGCGAGGGCAACCCCGTCTTCCCGCTCGACCCGGAGCATTTCCGGCAGAGCGTTCGACTGGCCACCCACTACGATCAGCACCATGCCGACCGCAAACGGTGGTTGTTTGTCTGCTCGTGGTCCGAATGGCACGAGGGCAGCCAGATTGAGCCGGCTGCCAACTTCGCGGACCCGCTGATCTTCCTGAAGGTGCTGAAGCAGGAGTTGGATGCGTTGGAGTAGCTTTCGGCGGGAGATCCCAGAGGACGTGACGCGACTCCGCACCACCGACCAAGAGACCGGCGCGGGTGGACAGACCGGTCCCGTGACGTTACAAGAATAGGTGTGGCGAGCCCTACCTGGCGGAGGTGCTGGGAAGCCAGCAAGACAACAAAGGAGGACTGATTGTGGACGGTGAACTGACCCGTCGAATGTTCGTGCGGAATTCGGTGTTGGCCTCTGCGGGCGCCGCGATGGCACTCGGCACCGACGCCGGAACACAAATCGCCCGGGGGGCCGAGGCGCCGGCCTCGAGCGGACCGGCCCCGGCGAAAGGTACGCTTCCCAAGGGGAAGGTCGGCAATATGGAGATCAGCCGGCTCATTCTCGGCGGGAATCTGCTCAGCCTCTACCACCACTCCCGCGACCAACTGTACGTGCACAACTTGGTCAGGGCATACAACACCGACGCAAAGATCCAGGAAACGCTGGCCCTGGCGGAGTCCATGGGGATCAACACGATGTCGGGGCATAGCCACCCCAACATCATGAAAAACCTCAAGACGTACCGCGAGAAGCACGGCGGCAAGATGATGTGGATCATCTGCCCGACGGCGGACATCGAAAAGCCGGACGAGTACGACAAGGGGCTCCGCGAGTTGGTCGACGCCGGAACCGACGCAATCTACATCTGGGGCGTCCACACCGACCAACTCGTGCAAAAGGGCAAGCCCGAACTGATCGGTAGGGCGGTGGAGATGGCCAAGGCGCACGGCGTGCCCTGCGGTGTGGGCGCCCACGACCTCCGCGTGATCCAGGAGTGCGAGAAGCGAAAGGTCCCCACCGACTTCTACATCAAGACGCTCCACCACCACAACTATCCCACGGGTCCGCGGCCCGACGAAATCAAGGGGCCGTACAACGAATACCCGGGCTACTGGTGCAGCAATCCCCAGGAGACGATCGAATTCTTCAAGACGGTCGAGAAGCCCTGGATGGCGTTCAAGGTGATGGCCGCCGGCACGATCCCGGCGGAGAATGCGTTCAAGTACGTCATTGAGAACGGCGCGGACTTCGTCCTGGCAGGTATGTTCGATTTCGACGTCGCCACCGACGTGAAGATCCTCAACGAGATCCTGGCCGCCAACCCGAAGCGGGTGCGCCCGTGGAGGGCGTAGACCGTTTTCAAGAAAGATTGGCATGGTCCAAAAACGTGGACCGTTGGTCATGGGCCTTGATCCACCCGTAGAGGATGAAAATGGGCGGCAGTCCGTAGCACGGTCATCTTGGCCGTGAACCCCCGTAGCATGGGCATCCTGCCCATGACCTCGTAGCATGGCCGTCTCGGCCATGATCCATCACGGGCGGGACGCCCGTGCTACGGCGCATTTTCGAGGCAGGCACCTCGCTGGAGCGCGTTTTTGTCGTGGTAGTCAACGGTTGACGTGGAGGTGGGTCCCCGTTCTTGACCCCTGTGGAAAGATTGCCCCCGTTGGTGCCACGGGCTGCCGCGATTTGTCCTGTGAGTGGAGGTGCAAATCGCGGCAGCCGGCGGCATCAAGCAATCCGTGGCACCCAAGGGTCGGCGTCTTTTGAAAACGGCTCAGGACGGAGAGGTAGTTTGCCCTTTCGGGCGAAACGTGCGTGTGCCGTCGCGGGCCCGCCGTGGAACCACCATTCGGAATGTCTGACGATCAGGAACTCACAGGCAAGCGGGTAACCGTCATGGGCCTCGGGCGGTTCGGCGGAGGTCTCGGCGTCACGCGGTGGCTTTGCCGACAGGGTGCCCGCGTCACGGTGACCGACCAGGCCGACGCGGACGCCTTGGCCGATTCCATCCGTCGGTTGCACGGGTTTGACGTCGAGTACCAGCTTGGCGGACACGATCCTGCCCTGTTGGACCGGACGGACCTTTTGGTCGTCAATCCGGCGGTGGACAAAAACAAGAGCGAGTTCTTCGCACGGGCCGCTTCGCAAGGCGTCCCCTGGACGACGGAGATGAACCTGTTTTTTCCCCGGTGCCGCGGCAGGATCATCGGCGTGACCGGTTCGGTCGGCAAGAGCACGACGACGGCGATGATCGGCGACGTGCTTCGGTGCGCTGTCGAATATCTGCCGTCACCGCCGCCGAGGATATGGATCGGCGGGAACATCGGAAGGAGCCTGTTGGAGGAACTTCCCGATATCCGACCGGGGGATTTTGTCGTCCTGGAACTGTCGAGCTTTCAACTGGAGGACCTGGCGAGGTTGCGATGCAGTCCGTCGGTGGCGGTGTTGACGTCGCTTCGTCCAAACCACCTCGACCGACATGGGACGTTCGAGCGTTACGCTCAAGCCAAGTGCGGAATTTTCAAGCACCAGGATCGCGCGACGGACCATGCCGTCGTTTGCGGCGAAGAAGAAGTCGCCCTTGAAAACGCGGCCAAGGCACGAGGCGGATTGGAGGGTATATGGTCCTATGCGCTCGACGACGCCCTGCAACCGGTCGTCTACCGACATGATGCGCGAACGGATCATGCGGGTAAGACCTGCCTGGCACGGTGGGAGAACCTGTCGCTTCGACTGCCCGGCCGTCACAACCGCTTAAACGCGGCGGCGGCGTTCGCCGTCGGGCAGGCCCTGGTGCTGCCGGCCCGGACGTGGAGGCGGGCCCTGCGGGATTTCGAGGGGCTGCCGCACCGATTGCAGCACGTGGCCGATCTGGACGGCGTCTCCTACTACAACGATTCCAAGGGCACCACGCCCGAGGCGGCCATCACGGCCTTGACGGCGTTCGACCGCCCCGCCGTCATCCTGCTCGGCGGGTACGACAAGAAGGTGGACTTCGACGCGCTGGCCAAGTGCGTGGTGCGGCGGTGCCGTGCCGCCATCTGTTACGGAGCGACCGGGGGCAAGATCCACGCCGCGATCGACGCCGAGTCGAAGGGTGAACACCGATGTACCGTCCTCGATGCGGAGGATTTCCAACGGGCGGTCCAACTGGCCCGGCAGGCGGCCCAACCCGGGGACGTGGTCCTGTTGTCTCCGGCGTGCGCCAGTTGGGACCTGTTCACAAACTATGAGGAACGCGGAGACGCCTTCTGCCGTATAATCAGGCAGTGGTCTTCCTAATACCTTCAGAAATGTTTGAACAGTGCGAAGGAGCACTGGGCGCCGCGATGTGCCCTGTCGGCAGGACACATCGCGGCGGTCTGCGGCACCAACGGGTCGGTCTTTCTTGAAGACGGTTTGGTGTTCCAGCGTCGAAACCCGAGGGAAGCCTTCCGGTCGGAACGGCGACCGTTCATAGGCGGTCCGGAGGTCGGAGATGGTTTTGGGGAATTCAGCGACGTCTCCAGGAACAGGCCCGGAGACCTCGACGCGCATCTTGGTCCTCGTCGCCGTCCTGATCGCCGCCGCCATCCTCGCGCTCCTGATCATCGGGGGCGTCTATTGGTGGACCACCCGGCTGTCCGAACCCGTACCGGAACCAACCGCCGGCCCCGTGTTCACGGGAACACCCGCGGATCGCATCGAGCTGTCCCCGGGGGCGCTGAAGGACTGGAACGTCCTGCTCATTAGCGCAGACACCCTTCGGGCCGACCACGTCGGATGTTATGGGAACACCGTCATCCGAACGCCGGCGATCGACGGTCTGGCTCGCCGGGGCGTCCTCTTCCGGAAGGCGGTCACGCCCGTACCGATCACGCTGCCGGGGCATGCGAGCATGTTGACCGGTCTGAACCCGCCCCGGCACGGCGTGCGGTCGAACGGATTCTTCCGGCTTCGCGCCGAGACGGGCACCCTCGGCTTGCGGCTCAAGCCGCAGGGATACGTCACCGGGGCCGTCGTCGGCGCGTACGTCCTCGACAAACGATTCGGGTTGAATCAGGGCTTCGACCATTACGACGACGACATGACCCGCGGACAGCATCCCACGACGTTCGGTTTTTCCGAACGCCGCGCGGAACAGGTCAACGAGGTGGCCATCGAGTGGCTCCACCGGCACGCCCGTCAGAAGTTCTTCCTGTTCGTTCACTACTTCGACCCGCATGCCCCGTATGCGCCCCCGTCGCCTTGGGACCAGGTGTACAAGAACAACCCCTATGGAGGCGAGATCGCCTATGTGGACAGTCAGGTCGGTCGCCTGTTGGCCGTGCTGGACGAGTTGAACCTCCGGCAACGCACGCTCGTGATCTTCACGAGCGACCACGGTGAGAGCCTGGGTGAACACGGGGAAAGCACCCATGCACTGCTCATCTATGACGCGACCCAGCTCGTCCCTCTGATCTTCAGTGCGCCGCCGCCGTTTCCGCAGAACCGGATCGTGACGCACCAGGCCGGCCTGATCGACATTGTACCCACGGTCCTCGCACTGCTCGGCATGTCGGGGCCTGAAAAACTGGACGGCATCAGCCTGTTGGAACCGCCCCCGAGTCGCCTGCGGCCGATGTACATCGAAACGCTGTACACGCGGCTCACGCACAATTGGGCGCCGCTCCTCGGCGTCCGCCGGAACGATTACAAGTTCATCCACGCCCCCAAACCGGAGGTCTATGATCTCCAGGCCGATCCCCGGGAGCTGAACAACCTGTACGCCGCCAAACCGGACGTGGCCGCGGAGATGTTCGCCACCCTGCGCGAGTTGCTCGGAGGCGACCCGGACACCGCCCGAGACGTCAAGGGCAACCTGCCGGTGGACGAAAAGACCCGCCAGATGCTCCAAGCCGTGGGTTATGTCGTTCCATCCACCTCCATCCAAGCCGCCACCGAACCGACGTCCTTGCCCGACCCGAAGGACATGGTCCTGGCGTCTCACCAGCTCGTGGAGGCCCAGACGCGGATGACCGAAGGGCGGTGGAAGGAGGCGTCGGAGCTCATCCGGGCGTATCTGGAGGTCAGTCCGAACGATCCGGAAGGGGCTCACGTTGCGGGTCTAATCTGCCGGCAGCTCGGTCAGTATGACGACGCGCTCCGGCACTTCACCCGTGCGGCCGCCATGGGGTATCAGCAGGCCGAATCGCTTTCGGGAATGGCCTCGATCTACGTGGTCCGGAAAGACCTGGGCAAGGCGGAAGAACTGTACAAGAAGGCGCTCCAAATCGATCCGCACAACACGACGGCCCTTCTGGGACTCGGTTCGGTCTACGGTGAGCAGAAGCGCGAGGCCGAAGCCATGCAGGCGTTCCAGGACGCCATTCGATACGGACAACGGATCAACACGGGGATGGCCTATGTGGGCATCAGCAACCTTCACCGAAAGGCCGGACGCCTCGCGGAGGCCCGGGAGGCGCTCGCCAAAGCCGTCGAGGCCGAGCCGTCCAACCCCGTGATCGCCCGGATCGCCGCCTCTTTTGGTGAGCAAACCGGTGATGTCGGCACAACAATCGAACACCTCCGTAAAGCTGCGGAGGACCGGCCGACCGCGGAGGGGCTGCTCAAACTGGGCAGACTGCTCAACCAGCAAAAGCGGTATCACGAGGCGGCGCAGTATCTCGGCAGGGCGATGACGCTCGGGCCGCCCGGTGCGGACCTGCACTATGAGTTGGGCATCGCCCTGGTGGAGCTGCGGCAGATCGACCAGGCGGCCCAACAATTCAACCGGGCCATTCAACTGGCCCCGAACCATACCGGTGCCCTGAGCCAGTTGGGTATGCTTCTGGCGCGGGCCGGCCGGTTCGAGGATGCAGAAAAACTTATGTCGCGAATTATCCAGATTGATCCAAATTCACCAGTCGCCCACTACAACCTGGGATTGGTCTTGGCGAATCTCGAGGCGTACGACCGAGCGGCACAGCATCTTCGCAAGGCCATTGAGCTCAACCCGAATGACCCCCAGGCTAGGACAAAGCTTGGTTTGGTGCTCGCCCAACAAGGCAAGACCGCCGAGGCCACTCAGCAATACCGCGAGGCCCTCCGCATTGATCCGAACCACACAGAAGCAAAAGAATTACTTCAAATAGAAAATGCACCAAAGTAAATCAAAGATAATGTAATATTTAAAGTGATCCGGTGGCCATGTCGGTTGCCGAAAGCGGGTGCGCGACACTCTGGGCGGGGAGGGCGAGGCGCCTGCCGAACCGCCTGAGCCGCGATATTTGGCATGGTCCAAAAACGGGGACCCACCTCCGAGCCAACCCTCGACTACGACCCAGAAAACGGGTTCCGGCGAGGTGCCTGTCCCCGTTTTCGTCATTCGAACCATGCCCCAAAAACGTCACGCACCGGCCGAAAGCCCGGCACGGGGAAACCGCTTGCGTTGTCAGTCGCTGAAGATTACCCACCGGGCCACGGAGGGGAACACGGACCTCCCGGTGCGCCCCGCCAGCACCACTCACCCGGTGGAAACCCGCGTCTTGATCACAAGAGGGGATGGGCCGACCGCGAGTCGTCGCGGGCGGAGACGTCCGTGCTACGTAGCACGGACATCTTGGCCGTGTCCCCTTCCCCACGACGGAGCACATGCCACGTCGCCTCGTCGCCTACTCCCCCTCACGTCCTGGTCTCCTCTCGGATGCCTCTGACGGGGCTGAAAACGCACTTGTAACTCCCTTCATGCCATTCGAGCCTGTTTTCGTTTTTGGACCATGCGATTCTTTCAAGATTTTTTCCTTGTCCTCGGCGGGTCTGAGCGGTTACCAGAAATGTTTGAACGGTGTGAAAGGACACTGGCCGCCACGTGGTGAGTTTTTTTTGAAAACGGCTTAACATAGAACTACGCGGTGATTCATGGGAAGGCATGCTTTATCTTGTGCCGTCTTGGCCTCGGCTTCGGCGATGTCTTCGTTCGCTGCGACGAAGCCCAACGTTCTGTTCATCGCCGTTGACGACCTGAACGACTGGGTCGGCTGTCTGGGCGGACACCCGCAGGCCAAGACGCCGAATATGGATCGGCTGGCGGCCTGCGGTACGCTCTTCAGCAACGCGCACGTGCAGTCGCCGTTGTGCAATCCCTCGCGTGCCAGCCTTCTGGTCGGGCTGCGTCCTTCCACCACGGGGATCTATGGGCTCCTGCCGGGCATACGTGACGTCGCGGCGGTGCGGGATTGCGTGACGTTGCCGCAGTACTTCGCCAAGCACGGTTACTTCACGGCGACGTTCGGCAAGGTGCACCACGACGGTTCGATCCCTCCGCGGTTGCAGAGCAGCGAATTCGACGTCTGGGGACCCGCACCGGGGATGCCGTTGCCGAAGGAGAAGTTCGTCAAGACCCCGGCTGAAATGCGCGTCATGGACTGGGGGGTGTTTCCCGAGGACGACCGCGATCAGGCCGATTGGAAGATCGCCGACGCCGCCATCGCACAGTTGAAGTCGCTCCCACCGGGCAAGCCGTTCTTTGTCGCTGTCGGGTTTCGGTTGCCGCACGTTCCGTGCTTTGCGTCGAGGAAGTGGTTCGACCTCTTTCCGCCGGAGGATCAGATTTTCCTGCCGCCCGTGAAAGACCGCGACCGCGACGACGTGCCCGAGTTCGCCTGGTACCTGCACTGGAAACTGCCCGAACCGCGACTGTCCTGGTTGAAACAAGCGAACCAGTGGCGTCCGCTGGTGCGCGCCTACCTGGCCAGCACGACGTTCATGGACAGCCAGATCGGTCGCGTATTGGAGGCACTCGAGGCCGTCGGCCACAAGGACGACACGGTCGTCGTGCTCTGGTCGGACAACGGTTGGCACATCGGTGAAAAGGGCATGACGGGCAAGACCACGTTGTGGGAGCGGTCCACGCGAGTCCCGCTCATCTTTGCCGGGCCCGGCGTGAGCCGTGGGGCGCGGTGCAACCAGCCGGTCGAATTGCTCGACATCTACCCGACGTTGGTGGAGCTGTGCGGTCTGCCTTCCAAGGAGGGACTCGAGGGTCACAGTCTGATGCCGCAGTTGAAGGATGCGAAGGCGCCGCGTCCCTGGCCGGCCATCACCACGCACAACATGGGCAATCACGCCGTGCGCTCGGAGTGGTGGCGCTACATCCGGTATGCCGACGGTTCGGAGGAGCTTTACGACCACCGTACCGATCCGCACGAATGGACCAACCTCGCGAAGGACCCCAACCACGCCGACGTCCTCCGCGATCACGCGCGTTGGCTGCCCAAGGTCAACGCGCCTCCGGTCCCCGGCAGCGCCCACCGCATCCTGACGCAGATCGACGGCATCTGGTGCTGGGAGGGCAAGCCAATCAACCCGGCGGAGAAGGAAGAGTAGCAGGGCTCAGCCGTTTTCAACAAGGGCCGGACGATTGCCGCTACTGTCCACGGGATGTCCGTGTACCTCCATACGGTGCGAACATTTCTGCAGACAGCTTATGCGTGCCTCTGAGGCGATTTTGGGCAGGTCTCGCTTCGGGTCGAGGTCACCACGGCTTCCAAGAACACCCCCTTCACGCCGGCACCCACGCGCTGCCCGGTGACGGCATCGAGAATCCGCACGTCCAACCGGCCCGGGCGGCGCTCGAAGTAGTAGACCCAGAAGGGGTAGTGCACGAGATCGACGCGTCGGACCTGGCCGAGGGTCGTTTTTGCGGCCCATTGGGGACTTCTCAGGAGCGCGGAGAGCAAGAAGTTCCTGGCCCGCTCGACGGCTTCGGCTTCACTGAGCTTCGGAGGAAACGGCTCGGCGTCTACCTGGGCCGCGAACTTCAGGTCCGTCACGCGAATCAGGGTGACGCGACCGTCCAGTGCGCCGACCATCGTGGTGACGTCTTGGGGTGACGACTTGACGACCGCTTCCATCGTGACGAGGTAGTAGGGGAACCAGGCGATTTCGAGATAGGGCAAAGGGCGAAGGAATCGGGCGGGTTCCGATTTCCGTCCTTCGTTTAGGTACGTCCACGCCAACCAACGGAAGGGTAAGCCGAGCCATCTGCGAAGGTGTTTGAAGCGTTGATGTTCAATCCGCCGGCGGGCCGTACCGGCGTCCAAGAGGGGCTGGATGAATTTCACGACGCCCACCGTGGGCTATTTGGACTCGCGGCGAAACCGAAGTCCCAAGGTCACCCCCCCCACACCAATCAGCAGGAACAGCACCCCCGCACATATCCCGACGCCCAGCGCCAGCCCTTCGTCGTTGATGACCACGCCGAAGATGACCAAGATCGCCATGATGACAAAGAAGGTGCCGATGAGACCAAACGCCGCTGAATCCAGCCGTCGATGACTGTCTTTCTTATCCTCGGGCATCGTGGCCTCCTTGACGTTGGTACCGGTCCTCAGAAGAACAGGTAGATGGCCACGTAGGGCAGCAAGAAGACGACCGCCCACCATCGCAGGTCCCGCCACCCGGCCTTGTCGGGCGCACCCAGGTAGATGTACTCCCGTTTCAGCGTAAATACCCAGAGACACGCCAGGACGAACAACCCGAGCGCACAGACCTTTCCGGACCAGTCGGGCAGCGAGTTCAACCAGGCATCGAGCGGCGACAAGATCGCGCGAAGGCTCGGGGCAAAATGGGCTTTCATGAACCCGCTGAATGCCTCCCACGTTCTCACCAGGACGCTCACGGCTTGCCCCCATTGACTCGACCTCGGAGCGCGGCCTGGACGGCCTCGTCGCGGAGGACCTGACCGAAGACCAGCCCCCGGGTCTTTTCCTCGGGCTCGGGCCGCGTGAGGAGACTGACGACGATCGTCACAAGGGTCGAGAAGACAAACGACCAGAACGAGATGAACAGGAACGGGTCTTCCGAGGGAAAGACCCCTTCGCCCATAGCCGTCAGCGAAATCGTCAGGCACACGCCGAGGACCAGGCCGGCCAGAGCTCCCCACCGGGTCGCCCGCCGCCAGAGGATTCCCAGGAGCAGGATGGCCAGCGTCGGTCCCTGGAAGAACGAGAAGAGCGTCTGGATGGCCACATAGATCGTCTCAAACCGCTCGATGACCGGCGCCAAAAACCCAGCCCCGATGATCAGCAAAGCGGTCAGCGTCCGTCCCAACCACAATTGCTGCCGCGCCGGGACGGCCAGGCCCTTGAGTGCCCGGTACGCCTTTCCGTAGATGTCCGACATGAACATCGTCGAGCAGGAGTTGAGGTACGAATCCACACTCGACATCAACGCGGCGAAGAACCCCGCGAACATGAGCCCCTTCAGCCCGCTGGGCAGGACGTCCCGGACGAGCATCGGTACGGCCTGGTCGGCCTTTTCTAGACCCGGATAGATTGCCAGGGCGGCCAGACCCGGGAAGATGACCAGGATCGGGATGAACAGCTTCAAGAAGCCGGCAAAAAGCATCCCCGCCTTGGCGTCCCATTCGGTCCGGGCGCCGAGCGCCCGTTGGATGACGGCCTGGTTGCCCACGAAGTAGGCCGTAGCCAGCACAATCCCCAGCCCGAACACGATCCCCGTCCACGGATAAGGGGTCGGATCGCCATGCGGCAGGAGCATCGTGAAGTGCTTGCCGTACTGGGGACCGAGGGCGTGGACCTTGGCGACCATGCCGCTCCAACCGCCTGCCTTGGCCATGCTGAGTACCAGGAACGCCCCGGCGCCGACAAACATGACGATCATCTGGATCACGTCGGTCATTACGACGGCGGTTAGCCCACCGGAGACCGTGTAAATCCCGACCACCGCCACGGTGAGCCAGATCGACGTCGCCGTGCTCCAACCCAGGACCGTCTTCATCATGACGGCCGTCACCCAGAGCATCACGGCGAGCATCGAGGCCATGAAGAAAAGCCAGATGGCGGCCTCGATGAGTTGCACCGCGGTGTTGTACCGCTTGCCCAGAAATTCCGGGATGGTGTAGACGCCTGCCCGCCAGTAGTACGGGATGAAAATGAGTGCGGCCACGATACACGCCGGCATCGAGCCGATCCAATCAAAGTTGGCCTGGGCGATGCCGTATTTGTACGCGCCACCCGCCCCGGAGACAAAGTCGATCGCTCCGATGTCGCTGACGACGATCGACATGCCGACCGCCCAGAAGGGCAGGGACTTGCCGGCCAGGAACAGGTCGTCCATCGAATGGACGTACTTGCCGAAGTAGCTGCCGATGGCAACCACGCCGCCGATGTAGAGTAGGACGATGGTGTAGTCGATACCGGCCAGACCGGACGTCGGCAGACCGACCGTCGTCGGGGCAGCCGCTGCGGCGGCAAGAAACGAACCTTCGACCATCGCTCCGCAACACCCTTACACGCCGGACAAGGCGCTCACGCGTCGGGGCCAAAAGGCGGGGGGGACGATAGCAGAACCGCCCCATTGGGTCAAGCGCAGCGACGCGTCTGTTTCAAGTGCTGAGGCGTTGTTGGTCGGCACGTTGAGATCGAGTAAAAGTAGTTTCTTGAGAAGGCCTGCCATGCGGTTCGTGTCACCGCGAGCGTCCCGGCAGAGAAGTACGTGCGGCGAGGTAACCCCATGTCCGATCGCAGTCGAGAAGCCACCGGATCGCTGCTCTGCCTATTGGCATTGACGGCCATGGTGGCAGTCATGTTCGTTCCTCTCCTGCTGACGCATCGGGTTCCGCTCCTGATGGACTTGTGTTACCTCTTCTACCCGGCCTACGTGTTCTTTCGAGAGAGCGTGTTGAGTGGGACGTTGCCGTTGTGGAATCCGTACATGGGGTGCGGTGAACCGTTTCTCGCCGACGTTCAGCGGGGGGTTCTCTACCCACCGAATCTGGTCTTTCTTCTGCCGACCAGCCGTGCAATCGTCGTTTCCACTGCGTTCCACGTGCTGTTGGCGGGGATCGGTGCATACGCCATGGGGCGGGCGTGGAAGGTGTCCCGCATCGGATCGCTCCTGGCCGGAGTGTCCTACGCGTTCAACAGCTACACGATTACGAAAGTGGAGTTCCCCTCTCAACTTGCCGCGACGGCGTGGTTCCCCGTGGTGTTGGCCGCGTACATTCGTTGGCTGGATCGCCGCGATCGCAGGACCCTCTTTCTGATGGCCGGCGCCCTGTGCCTGCAATTCCTGGCCGGCCATCCCGTCGTGATGACCTTCGCCGTCTGGACGCTCGGTATCTACGCCGTTCTCATGGGTTTCGTTGAGTGGCGGACCCGACGGAAGCTCCGGGCGTTTCCTGTACCGGCCTTGGGGCTCGCGGGGGCGGGCGTTCTTGGGTTCCTGTTGGCGATGGCTCAGTTCTACCCGACCTGGGAGGCACTTCAGGTCTCGCCTCGCGCGGAGGCATTGAAACCCAGCATGGACTTCGCGTCCGTTCACCCGTTGGCACTGTTCACATTGCTGATTCCCTCCGTCTACGGTTCGGGGGGATGGCGCGGGCTCTCCTGGGCCCCGTCGTGTCATTCCTTGAACATAGGTGCGTTCTATGTGGGGATCGTCCCTATGGTGGTCCTCCTGGCCGCGGCCATCCACCGGATTGTCGGCGGGCCTGCAAGGCCGTCCGGGCAAGGTGAAGGAGTCTTGCGGTTTCGTGTGCCGTTCTTGGTGGTGGTCTTCGTTTTCTTCTTCCTCTTTTCGACGGGCAAATACACACCGGTCTTCGGCCTCTGCTGGCGTGCCATACCCTTGCTGCAGCGGTTCAGATGGCCGGCGGAATGTTTGCTGTGTGTGACGCTGGCATTGAGCGCCTTGGCCGGGATCGGGCTGGATGCGATCGGACGCCACGCCGACCGCCTCCGGGCCGCCGCCGGATTCTGGCGCGGTTTCCTGCTGCGCTACGGTCCTTTGATGGGGATGCTGGCCGCGAGCCTGCTGGTCGGTGCGTGTCTGGTCGACGGTGGTCGGCTTGGCGTATTCGTGTTGAGGAGCTTCTTCAACTTCGAACCCTACTACGAACACTGCCCTCGTGATGTGCCGTGGTCTTTGTTGCGCCAAGACTGCGTCAAGTTCATCATCGGGGGCCTATTTGCCGCCGCCCTGCTCACAACGTACGCGTTTCGTCCGAAGGCCAGAACCGCAGCAGGAGGGGCGCTGATCCTCGTAGCGTTTGTGGACCTTTTCATGACGAACTTCTACCTCCTCCAGGTCGGTCCGGCCGACATCCTCGACAAGCCGTCCCCTTATGCCGAGATGCTCGGACCGCAGGGCAAGATGGTTCGGTTCTTTGCGTTCGAACACGCCATGCCGGACGAGGTCTGGAAGGACATCGATGAGCTCGTCAAGGGGTGTCCGATTGAGGAAATCCGGTTCGATACGACCGAGGTGCATCGTTCCGGGGACGTGTTTGGAAGGCTTGTCCGTCCCCTCCGCGAGCTTCTCTACAGTTCCTGGCCTACGGTCGAGAAGGCGTTCAATGCCTGTTCGTTCAACAATTTTGTGTCGCGCAATGCGAGGAGAATGGTCTTTACTTCCACGTGGCCCGGGCCGCCCGTCCGGGGGAAGAAGCGCCTGCTGTCCATGATGGGCTGCGACCGGATCGTGATGGTCCCCAACCTGAAGTGGGCTTTTGCTTGCGGTTCGCTGGATTCGGCGCGGTTGGCGCACCTGGAGCACCCCATGCCCCGAGCGTTTGTGGTGGGCGGCATCCAGGTCCTTCCGGAGGAGAACGACGTCCTGTTGAACATGGTCTACCACCCTTCATTCGATCCTTGGGAAGTCGCGGTCACCGACAAGGAGAGCGCCAGAGGAGACGACTTCACCGACCTTCGAGCACGAAAGATCAACCACGCCATCCGCCGCTTCGACTATACCCCCAACCACCTTCGGATCGAGGTCGAGGCGGAAAAGCCCGGGGTGTTGGTGGTCGGCGATGCCTTCTATCCCGGGTGGACCGCCGGAATCGACGGCAAAGAGGTGCCGATCTACAAGGTGAACTACGCGTTCCGTGGCGTCCGGATTCCTCAAGGCACCAGCGTGGTCGAGATGAGCTACAGCCCAAGGTCACTACCGGTCGGACTGGCCGTCAGCCTGACGACCCTCCTCTCGATGATTATTCTTGCGAAAACCGGAACAAGGAAAACCCGCCGGTCCAATCCTGAGCACAGCACCCCATAAGTGCGGTGTGGAATTCGCCCCTCGATGTCCACCTGGCAACTTCCGGGGTAACCGTTCAGTCCCCACTGGGCCGACATCATAATAACCGCGATCGTTCAGGCCCTCGTGCCGACGAGGGACGGGGCGGGTTGGCCGCAGCGATGAGCGGCCACGGCTTGGTGAAGATACGCCGGCACCTCCCGGTTCCGTACCCGGAGCGTCTGCACCGTCGCCTGTCTGCGCAGGCAGGTCGGAATCCGCTCCGCAAATCGGCAGCCCGCCTCGCTCCAGTTCCCGAGGCTCATCTTCCGCCGGATCACCGCCGGCCGAAGCGTCCGCTCCGCGCGATTGTTCGTCGTCTCCACCCCCGGTACCCGCCAGAACGTCCACAACGCCGGATACACCGCCGGCACGTTCGCGCAGAACCGCACGACCTCCTTCACCGGACGGTTTGTCATGGGCCTTGTGCCCACCCGTAGAGGATGACAATGGGGGTGGCAGCATGTCGCACGGCCATCTTGGCCGTGACCTCCAGTAGCATGGGCATCTTGCCCATGACCTCGTAGCATGGCCGTCTCGGCCATGACTCATCACGGGCGAGACGCCCGTGCTACTGTAGCCCGGCCATCTTGTCCGTGAACTTCACGGGCGGGACGCCCGTGCTACGGCGGATTTTCGCGCATGGTTCAAAAACGGGGACTGGCTCCGAGCCAACCGTTGACTGCCGCCGCGAAAATGCGTTCCGGCGAGGTGCCTGTCCCCGTTTTTGAACCAGGCCGATTTTCGAGGCACTCCCCAATTCTTCGGCCGGTCTTCGCGGGGCTCGCCCCTTCAGGTCCTCCCCTTCACTCCGATCTGACGGGCCTGTCTGAACATCGCATCCGCCTCGCAAGGGGCGGCGTGGCGACTTGACCGATTTGCCGAGCGCAGTAGCATCCGGGTATGTTCGTGTCGATGCATCGCGTCTTGTCGGTCTGGTCGGTCCTGAGCGTGCCGGTCGCCTTGGGGGGTGAGGGGATCGCCCCTTTTCCTCGAGTCCAGGCGATTCCACAGCCCGGCGACCAAGTCTCGTTCCAGCGCGACGGTGTCGAACTCGTCCGCTACCATTTCGAGCGGTCGCTTCGGCGCCCGTTCTGGTTTCCCCTGGTCGGACCGGGGGGGCACGTCGTTACGCGGTTGGGCCAGCCGGATGACCCCATGGGGCACAGCCATCACAACTCCGTGTGGGTTTCGCACAACGACGTGAACGGCGTCAATTTCTGGGCCGACACCGGCGAAGGTCGAATTGTCCACCAAGCCGTCGAGCGCTTCGACGACGGCGCTGAGTCCGCCGCGCTGACCGTCCGCAACGCATGGGTGCACCGCAGCGGCAAGGTGCTGCTGAACGAACGACGTCGCACCACGATCCGCCTCCTACCCGATGGCGAATGGTTTTTGATCGTCGAGCTGCACATCGAACCGGTCGATGGCGACGTCGCGTTTGGGCAAACGCCCTTCGGGTTGTTCGCGGTTCGGGTCGCCAAGACCATGAGCGTCCGGGATGGCGGCGGAACGATCCGCAACAGCGCAGGTGGAGTCAATGAGAAGGGCGTTCTATGGAAACCCGCCCAATGGGTCGACTACTCGGGTCCCGCTGCGCCGGGGCGGCTTCACGGGATCACGCTGATGGATCATCCGGGGAACCCCAATCACCCGTCCGTGTTCCATGTCCGGGACAACGGATGGATGGGGTCCTCGTTCAGCTTCCATGCTCCCTACGTTCTCCGCGCAGGGCAGCGACTCCGGTTGATGTACGGGTTGTACGTCCACGACGGGATGCCGGTACCGGAACGGATCGACCGTCGTTTCGCCGAGTTCGCCCGAACCGGCCACACCGAGACGCCCGCCTCGACTCGGTCCGCGTCCGCTCCAACCCGTTGATTCAGAGTTTGAACCCCGGACTCCGACGTCCCGTCGTGATGAAGCGGTCCTTCCGGGGTGGGCGAGCGATTCTTCTCAATCACCGCCGGCCAGAGACCGATAACTAGAGAAGACGGTTTTTCCGAAAGGGCAAATCGGTGGATTCACTCCATCGGGTATCGGTCTGCATCTGCACCCACAACGGTCAGGCGACGATCGGGGGGTGTTTGGATTCGCTGGCCGACCAGACTCTGCCCAAGGAGCAGTTCGGTGTGCTCGTCATCGATGACGGTTCCACGGATGGTACCGACGAGCAGGTGCGGCAGTGGCAGCACGACCACGCTGACATCGCTTGCCGACTGATCCGCCAACCTCCAATGGGTTTGGCATCTGCCAGAAACACCGGGTTGGAAAACGCCGACGCCCCGATCTTGGCCTATCTCGACGACGACGCCCTGGCGCATCCCGACTGGTTGGAAGGGATCGTGACGGCATTCCAGGAGTTTCCCACTGCCGGGGCCGTCGGTGGTCAGGTCAGGGTCCGGTGGGTTCGCGCCGGACCGGGATGGTGGACCGACGAGTTGGATGAGGTGTTCAACCGCTTTCAGCCGTCGGACGCGCCCGCGCTTTTGGATTTCCCACAACTGCCATACGGCTGCAACTTCGCGGTGCGGCGGGAGGTGGCCGTTCGGGCGGGCGGGTTCCGAACGGACCTCGGGCGCCGCGACGGCGCGCTGTTGGGTGGGGAAGAGACGGACCTGTTCTTACGACTGCTCGAAGCCGGGCATCCGATCGCGTACTGGCCGGCGGCGGTCGTCGAACACTTGGCCTTGCCGGCGCGGGCGAACCGGTGGTACGTGTTGAAGCGGGCTTGGAATCACGGTCGAAGCCTGGCACGGATCGCGGCCGTCCATCCTCGCGTCGCCCAACGGATGCCGGCGCTGCCCCGCTGCGTGTGGCGGATGGTCCGGTACGCCCCGGCGCATCGGTTCCGCCTGGTCCACTGGAAGTATTGGTTGCTTCGATTCGGGTACCATTACGAGTGCCGCACGTTGCACCGATCGCCGGATTCGGCAGGATCGTCGAGAATCCTCGGCACCGAAGGGGCAGTCCGTGTCTGACGTTTGCGACTTCCCGAAGTACATCCAAATCCAAACGACCACCCGGTGCGGTGCCCGATGTCGCATGTGCCCGCATCCGTCGGCGAGCCGTTCCTGGCCGAACGGACCGATGGACGAGGCGCTGTTCCGTAACATCCTCGCTCAGTGTCGCGGGCAAGCGGTCAAGCGGATTTGCCCGTACCTCATGGCCGATCCGTTGTGTGACGCCCGAATCTTCGATCGAATCCGTCACATCCGCTCCGTGCTGCCCGACGTGGAGATCGAGGTCAGCACGACGCCCCAGATGCTCGTTCCGGCCCGCCACGGGGACCTCCTGGCCGCGCCACTGACGGAGCTGCGGATCAGCAGCCACGGCATCACCGAAGAGGATTACCGCCTTCTGATGCCGGGTGTGAGGTACGAGACCGCCTGGCCGAATTTTTGCGCGTTCATCGCAAAATGGCGCGAAGTCCAACCCTACGCGCTGTGCATCGTGAGCCTCTACGGCGTGCTTCCGCCGGAGCGAGAGCGTGCAATCGCCGACCATTGGGAAAAGCAGGGCATCCGCCTCGAGCGATGGCGGGTCACCAGTCGGGGAGGTCGGATCGACCTGGACCAGTTCGACACGGTACCCGACCCCACCGATTGGCCCCGCGCACGCCGGGAGCCGCCCTACGCCTGTCGGTTCGCCCGTGACACGGAGTGGATGCACATTTTGTCCGATGGCCGCGTCACGTTGTGCTGCATGGACTACCATCAGGAAGTCATCCTCGGCGACCTTCAGGATCAAACCCTCATGGAGGTGTGGACGGGGGACGTGTTCGCGGGCGTACGCGACCGGATCGCCAAGGGCACTTCCCACACCGATAACTTCCTTTGTGAACGATGCGAATGGTACGTGAGCGAGTCGGTCCTCCGCGCAAAATCGCTCCAAACCGCAGACGTGTCCTGACCCCTTCTTCGGTAGGGTTCAACCGAGGGAATAACGGGCTGCGAACCGTTCGACGATCTCCACCTCACTCGCCGTCGGATCAGTACAGAGCAGAAACGCGTTGCGCTGCCGACCGGAAGGGTCCCGAACGATCACCCGTTTGATCGGGCGGTCTTTGATCACGTGGTACCGGAGGCCACCGATCGAAAGCACCCGTCGTGTGACGACCCTTCCATCGATTCGCACGGGGATCGTTCGCCAGCCCTCCCGGCGGCGGACGGCCAGTTGCTTTGGTGTCGGCAGACGTTTGCCCTTCTTGGGCGGACGCCCTCGATTGGACCGCCGGCGCTTCGGGGGCAACGCGTAGTAGAGGGGACGGGTGACCAATCGCAAGCGACTCGGGTGATTGGGCCAAGTCCTTGACCGCCATGCCTGCCGAAGTTATTCTACCGTCCAGACAGTAGACAACCCACATGGGGAGGTGTGCGGTCCGTTGCGGGTATCAGGGCGAAGGCTTTCTGTTCGTCTTTACCGAAAGTGAGGGCTTTCCCCGGGTCTTCTTACACCACTGCCCTGTAGGATGCGGGGGAGGCGGAAAGCGGGGCTTATGCCTGGCGGTGACTTCTGCCATGAGATGTTTTTACTTTTGCTGTGGCAGACGAGGGGGATATAGCTACTAGCCATTCCGTGCCGTCGGTTGTAGTTGTGGTTGTCCTCTTGGAAAGGCGTGGACGAACGGAGCGATCGAATTCGTAAGTTGGTTGTTTCCAGTAGGTAGGGCGTGTACCCAAGTGGCCAAAGGGGACGGACTGTAAATCCGTTGGCTTAAGCCTTCGCTGGTTCGAATCCAGCCGCGCCCAATGGGGCAGTGGGGGCGAAGATCAACACGTCGGCGGGCAGATCGTGCCCCGTTCAAGAACGTGTGAATGGCTGCGCACCGCGCGAACCACCGGGGGGCTCCCGACCCGGGCAAGCTCTAAAACTCCGCCTCCCGCAGGTGTCTGGCCCCCAGTCGGAGGGCAGCACCGGCCGTTAAGAGACCCAGCAGGGGAACTATCGCAATGGCGGGCAGCGTTGTCCGATCGATCTGAAGTTTGCCCACACCGGCGCCCCGTGCGGTGAGCGCCCCCACGATGACCAGCACCGCCACGACGAGGAGGACGGAGGTGATCAGGTTGACCGTTCCCCCCATGCCGCTGGCAATTCGGGCCCCGTCGGCTTGCCCGAACATCGGGAGCCGAGCCCCCAGTCCGACCGCCAGTCCGCACAGCCCCACGCAGATCGAGACCACAGCCGTCAGATGCACCGCCCACCAGATCCGCGGCAACTGAAGCATGGTCATCGAAAGCACCGTGACGCCGCCCGCGCAGAGCAACGTCGTGGTCAGCGCGTAGACGAACTTGCACAGGAGGATCTGCGTTCTGGACAGGGGCATGGGGACCAACAACCAGAGTTGTCGCCCCTCCAGGGAGACCATCGGAAAAACGAATCGCCCGGTGAAGGTGGCGAGGATCAAACTGATCGCCGCCAAATTCAGGAACGCCACCAGCAACTGCCACTGCATCGACGAGATGTCCAACGTCAGGCGGGGAATGTTGATCACGTAAAGGGCCAGGAGTCCGAACAGAATGGCCAACTGCGACCACTGTAACGGATCACGAAAGAGCCCGCGAACGTCCTTGAGGACTATCATGCGGAGGCGGGACGGAAGGTAGAAGAAAAGCCCCCAGGTCAGCCCGGCAGTCAACCAACCCCCCGTGCGGAGGATCCGGTTGCCGTGGCTTTGCGCCTGGGTGTAGGCTTCGGTCAGACGGCGGGAGGCGATGACCACGGCCAGCCAACTCATGAACAATCCATTCGAGAAGGTGACGACCAGATAGAAGGTCGCTTCGCCCGGTTTGTGCCGAACGGCCGCGACGATACCCTCCGTGACCCACGTGCTGGGCCAGAACGGTCCACGGACCGCCGAGAGCTGATGAAAGAAGGTCTTCAGCCACGTGCTCGAGTCGGTGGTGCTCTCCGTCCAAAGCCCCACAATGAACCGAGTCGATAAGGCCAGTATCCCAATCGCCATCGCCACCATCACCCGCTTGGCCGAACGCGGAAAATAGAGAGCGGCCGCATGCGCCGCCGCCAATCCCGCCGCGCCGGGGATCGCCACAAAGGAAAGAAATATCGCCACGAACAAGGGGCAGAAGTACCAGGGTTCCTGACTCACGCGGGCCATCGCCAACATCAGCGGCAGACCCAGAAGGATCAACGACCAACTACTCAGGACGAGCGATTCGGTGTACTTGGTGGCCACCACGTGCCAGGATCTCAGCGGCACCGACATGAGGAATTGCGATTCACCCCCCAGATACAACCCGCTGAAACAAAGGATGCCCGTCGAAAACGCCAGCATCGCCATCAGGGCAATGAAGAAGAAGTGGAAGACGTAGGGGATCGCGACAATCGACTCGAGGTGGCGAAGCTGGATGAAGCTGAACACCTCGTAGAACAGGACGTAGAGCACGGTCCAGATGAACAGGATGAACGCGACGATCGATATCAGCCGGAGCGGTGATTCGCTCAGGCTTCCCCGGATTCGGTTTCGCAGGGTGGTGGCTTTCAGGCGAAGGATCACCCTCAACGTTGCGGGCAGCACGACCAATGGGGC
>Ga0129299_1000546_pt1 | contig 23978 bp, 15 predicted proteins | sample ConPoolayeCmetaG_FD_94477 | JGI IMG/M metagenome (GOLD analysis project Ga0129299, IMG submission 94477) | Hot spring microbial mat communities from California, USA to study Microbial Dark Matter (Phase II) - Cone Pool mat layer C metaG ...
GAAGTCAGAGTGCAGAACAGGAGAAGTAAGAAGTCAGAAGTGCTGCATGGAGCGCTGACGGCCACGGCGGCCGTGCGGAAGTCAGAGTGCAGAACAGAAGAAGTAAGAAGAAAGAAGTGCTGCATGGAGCGCTGACGGCCACGGCGGCCGTGCGGGAGTCAGAGTGCAGAACAGGAGAAGTAAGAAGCCAGAAGTGCTGCATGGAGCGCTGACGGCCACGGCGGCCGTGCGGAAGTCAGGGTGCAGAACAGGAGAAGTAAGAAGCCAGAAGTGCTGCATGGAGGGTTGCTGGCCACGGCGGCCTGATGCGCGCGGGGTACAAGGGCAGCGAGGCCGCTGCCCCTCCATGCGCGCCGGTACCTTTGCTACCAATCGCATGCCAAGCGATGGCAACAGAAACACTTGCCAAAAAGTGGAGCAGGCCGGCGAAACGCAACACGGCTGCTTCTCGCGGGAGAAGCAGCCGTGTTGTGCTATGCAGTTAGTGCCACACCGCGCAGTCAGCGCCGCCGCCGGAGCAGTGCTGCCAGCGCCACCAAGCCGATGCCTGCCGCTGGTTCGGGGATCAGACTCCAGCCCCAATCACCGTCGTTAATATCCGTGCTGTACGGCAGGTGCGACGTGTGGTCAAACACAGGCGCTACCCCAGTCAAATTATGATCCTCCGGCAGGTCGCCTTCCACATTGCCAAAAACCTTGTCGTTCCACCAGTGGTCATCCACAATGCTCCAGAACAAGTTGGACTGGGCCACATTGGCCACGCGCAACGAGGCATCCTGACCGGTAGCGCCAGCGACGCCGTATGAATTACCAGTGTTCGGCGGTAGCGGCGCTACCCATGTATCCACCGGCGCATTGCCAATGATGCACGAGCGCGTAATGAATTGCGGCCCGCGCTCGGACGATTCTACGCGTGACAGCACACCCATTAACCCTCCTTCCGGCCCGCGCTGCTCGATCAAGGTACAATGATCTATAATCACGCGGTTTGTATTGGCAACGTTGTTGTAGCCGAAGTTGTTGTTGTACACACTGCGCACAAAGCCGCGGATCAAGCAATTCTGCAGCGTGACATCACCCGGGCCGATGATGCCATTTACGCACACGCCATGATACCACCATTGATCCCATGAATCTATCCACAAGTTCGACAGGGTGTTGTAGACCTGGCCTTGATACGTACCTTTCAGATATAAGCCTGACAACAGAATCCCACCGCCGCCTTGCACGCCGATCAGCGCACAGTGCTCCGGATACCCTTCACCATTGACGATTGTCTGCGGCGCGCTGCCGTCAATCGTAAACCCGGTGAATTTCACCCCTTGGGCATTGAAGATTCTGATCACCGGCATGGCCGGCATCGAATCATTATTGATGTTCAAATGCCAAATGGCACTGCCGGGGGTGAGGAAGCTCCGTTCCGGCCCCGCGCCCTTGACATGAATGTATTGTCTGTTCGACAAGTCAATGATCCAGTTGGTACCCGCCGGCCCGGTGCTCTCGCCCGCGTACGTTCCCGCCGCCACATGCAACACAATGTCGCCGCCATCAACACTCCCGTTGGGTATGTTCGTCACGCCGTGGGCGATGTGCCGCCACGCGGTAGCCCATGACAAGCCGTCGTTTGCGTCGTTGCCATTCGTCGAAACATAGAATTCACCGGGCAAGTTGATGACGCGATGAAAGAGCGGCAGGCCGTTATAAGAATTATGCGCGATGGTTACCGTGCCGGTGCTGCCCTGCAGCGGGCGCGGGGCGGCCGCCGTCACATCATACGTCACTGTGACGTTGGTATACGGCGCCACCGTGCCGGTCAGCGGCGCCAAGTTGGCGATAAAGGCGTCGGCCGTGCTATTGGTGAAATGCAGCGGCACACTGCCGTTATTGGCCAGCACGAAGCTCTTCGTTTGCGGCTTAAGCGTGTAGGCCGTGGCGGGCGTAATCACACCAACCGGCCGCGGCGTGTCGCACAGCACGGGCACAACTGCTTGCCCGCCCGGCCATGCCACCACCACACTCGCGTTGGTCGGGCCGTTCAAGGTGGCACGACTGACCGTCACTGCCACGAACACATTCGTACCGCCCGGCACCGTTACCACCGGCTGATCTACCGTAATCCACCCTTGCGACGGCGTGTTGCTGCACACAACACCCAACCCCGTCACATTGTCCAGCCGCAGATACAATGTGTCATTGGTCTGCCAAAAATCAAGGAATGTCGGCGCAACAAAAATATCCTGCTCCGGCATGGCGCGCGTCCACAAGCGGCTGGAATTACACAGCGCGCCTGTCACGGGGTCTTTGTAGCGCAGCGCCCCGCCAAAGTAGAAGACGCCGCTCGGGCTCACGGCGCATGACGCGGCATACGTATTCAAGGGCAGCGTTTCTTGATGAACTACGCCCGCACCGGTCGCCGGGTTAAAAATTTGGAACAAATTCGTCGGATAATTGCCTTGGGCGCCTGGCGCCGCAAAATGCCCTACGGTGCCGCCTACCAAGTACAACATGCCTTTCCATGATATCACCGACGGCCAGCGCACGGCGACAGGAATGGTCCCGACGACTTGGATGCCTGCCGCAATGTTCGTCGTGTCGAGCACATAGACCTTATCGGAATACGCTGGGCCACCGCCGGCTTCTTCGCCGCCCATCATATAGATTTTTGTACCTACCGGCGCAATTCCAAAGAACTGCAGCTGGCGGTTATACAGATACTCATACACCGTCCACGAATCATTCGTGATGTTGTACACCTGCATGTGGGTGTGATTATCTGGCCCCCAGAAGCGCCCGCCGACGACAAACACTTCCGCACCAATCCGCACGCAGCCACCGTACATCTGTGCCTTTAATCCGCCCGAAAAATTAAGCGCGTCTGACGTGCGCGTCCACGCATTGGACGCCGGATTGTATACGGCAAAGTGGCCGTTCCATTGCGGATAGCCGCCGTGCATGAAAATTTCCTCGATCCCATCGCCATCCCGGTCGTACGCAAAAGCCTGGTTCGAGCCGATCCACGTCCCGTCGTTTTTGAGAGGCATGGCGGTGGAATATACGCCCGGTGTGATCGTATCCATGCGCGGATAACCGCGCGGCCCCGTCCCGTCCCATTTGGCCGCCTCCCACGTGTTTGCTACCGGATCATACACGGCAAACATGGACTGGCGGTTGTAGCTGTAACCTTGGTCGCCGTTGTTGGGAGACGTTGAATAACTATTGCTGGGCCAGCCATATCCGCCCCAAAAATTGCCCATATTGATATTCGGACCAACGCCGCCGCCCACATAGTACTTGCCGTTGGCAAAAATACCGATGGCGTGGAAGGTGGGCCAGTAGCCCTGCGTGCCGCGCAGCGGATCGTCGGTACAGGTCAGCTGCACAATGGCATCCGGCCAGATGCTGGTGACGGCCATGTCGCCAGACGGCTGGTTGGTGGCGGTGGGAATCGGCAAGTCCATTTCGCCACCTGCGGCGTTCGGACCAGCCTTGTACGGGAACCACGACGGATTGGGTGCCTTCTCCACCCACGCACTGGCGGCACACATCAAACTGCCGCACACCAGCGCTGCTGCAGAACAAACGATGCTTCTCATAGCGGTCTCCTTACGGTTACGGTTACTAACCTGATCGTTTCAAAACAATCGCACAGTAAACCTATTTTATATTACAACTTAACGCTTACAGCGTAAAAGTGTGTGACTGCATGCCGCATGCTACTAAGCGTCCCTGTCGTGTGCACCCCAGCGCACTCATCATCACCACATTCGACATGGTGCTCCTTAATGTGCACATCATGCCACTAAGTAGTATAGCAAATTCTCAACGTGATGTCAAATTTCGCGCACATGCTAGATCCGGCGATCAGTGACATAGAGTTGGAGGGGCAGCGGCCTCGTTGCCCTTATGCCCCGCTCCAACAAGGCCGCCGGGGCCGGCAGCCCTCCATGACGATTGCGATTGTATACCGATACCGAAACCGAAACAGGGAGGGGCAACAGCCTCGTTGCCCTTGAGCCCTGCAGCCATCAGGCTGCTGTGGCCGGCGGCCTGATGCGCGTAGCATGAGAGCAACGAGGCCGCTGCCTCTCCAGTCCTATGTCACTAGACGCTGTATCCAGGGCGGGCGCGTCTCTTGACGCATGCTTCCGGAATAGGTATACTTGGCTCCAACCTGTTTTCACCACATGGTGTAAGTATGGATAATGTTGTCGCTACAGATGCGCTTTCACTGCGCAAGGCGTTCATTCGCGCACCTGAAGAACCCGATCAATGGCCCGCGTGGCGTACTGCGCTGGTCAAATGGTCCGTCCGTGAACGCGCGCGGCTGGGTTCTGTTTTGTATGATGCCGCGGCGCAAGCGTGGGCATCGCGCGCCTACGCCATGGGCTTTCTCATGCTCTGGGACAACGAGCTGATTGACCACGCCACCGGCGCGTGGCAAGTTGATGCGGTGTGCGGCCGGGCGGAACGTGATTTCGGCGGCTACGACGTCGTGTGCCTGTGGTGCAATTATCCGTTGTCGGGCGTTGATCCGCGGCATCAACTGGCGTATTATGACGAGCTGCCGGGCGGGCGGGCGGCGCTGCGTGACGCGGTGGCGCGCTTTCATGCGCGTGGCGTGCGCGTGCTGCTGGATCACAAACCGTGGGTGCCTGGCGTGCCGCCCGGCTGGGCCTCCGTCGAAGACGCCTTGGTCGCGCTCGTGCGCGAATGCAATCTGGATGGTTTGTTTCTGGATTGTTCCGACGGCCCTGCCGATGACTTCCGCATCGCGCTGCAACGCGGCGCCGGCCCGGACAAAATCTTTGTTTCGGAAGCCCCAGCCCGCCTCGAGCCGTTTGGCCACGAAATCGGCTGCTGGCAACAAATGACTGATGATTCTACCGCGCCCGGCACCTACCGCAACCGCTGGCTTGACCGCCACCAGATCATTTACGAAAGCCGCCGCTATTTCTATGACCCCATCCGCGAGCTGCAGCGCGGCTGGATGAACGGCGGCGGCCAGGTGATTTGGGAGAATGTCTTCGGCTACTGGGCCGAATACAGCCCGCGCTGCAAGTCGTGGATGCGCCTGCTCTTCCCCGCGCAGCGGCGCTTTGCTGACTGGTTCATTCATGGCGAGTGGCAGCCCCACGTGGGCGGCGGGTGTGTCCAAGGCATCTATGTCAGCCGCTGGGACTACGCAGGCCGCACGCTGTGGACGGCCGTCAACCGGCGCGGCCATACGATCGAAAAACGCTTGTTCCGCCTGCCCGCCACGCCCGGCATGCGCTATGTTGATGTCATTTCCGGCCAGGAATACTGCGTTGAGCCGGATGGCGAGCATGTCTTTCTGCGCGGCTGGTTTGAGCGCGATGGCTTGGCGGGCATTCTCGCCGTGCCGGACGTAGACCGCGCACTGCAGGACTTTTTGGCAGCGCAGCGCGCGCGCTTTGCCGCCGCAGATTGGGCCGCGCCGCCCTGGCACGGCGAACACCGCAAAACAACTCTTCCGCACATCCTCACACCTGTCAAACCCACGCGCCGCGCCGCCCGCGTGCCCAATGGCATGGTTCGTATACCGGACTTCGAAGGCACCATGATCACGCGCTACCGCATGCGCGAATGCGGCTATATCGCGGGCGTCCCCGATGAAAAGCATGTTTATGATGCCTTTGAACAAACGTGCACCTACACTAGGCAGGCTGTGGTGCGGAATGTGGCAATAGATGCGTTCCCCGTCACCAACGCTGACTTTTATGAGTTTGTAAAAGCTACTGGCTACACACCTGCCGACCCGCGCAATTTTCTGAAGCACTGGGAGAACGGCCAGCCGCCGCGCGGCAAAGAAAATCATCCGGTGGTCTACGTTTCTCTTGGTGATGCGCGCGCGTACGCCCGCTGGGCAAAAAAACGTCTGCCACGCGAAGAAGAATGGCAGCGCGCCGCGCAAGACGTGGCCGCCAACGAGTGGCCGTGGGGTGGCCCGTTTGATCCCGCCAAATGCAACAGTGGTACGGACGGCACCACCCCGGTGGACGCATTTCCCGCGGGCCGCACCCCTTCCGGTGTATGGGACATGAGCGGCAATGTGTGGGAGCTGACCGAAAGTGAACGCACCGACGGCCATACGCGCTATCAGATTCTGAAAGGCGGCTGTTGGTATGACGTCAAGAACAGCCACTGGCTCTTTGATACCGGCGCGCGCCCGGCCGACTGGGGCGCCAAACACATTCTGCTCTGCGACGCATGGGACCGCTGTGCAACGATTGGCTTCCGCTGCGTGAAAGACCTCAAGCCGTAGCTGCGAGCGGTGATGAATCACCACAATCACCATACTACCAACGGATGTATGTTTTGCGATGGTTGTTGTGCTGCGCGTGCAGGCGTGGCGGTGGCGCTGCACAGGAACCTAGACCCAGCGACAGTCGCCGGCTTTAGGTCAAGATCACCATCTTGGATCCGGCGATTAGGGAGGGCCGCCGGCCCCGGCGGGCTTATGCGCGCGGCGCACAAGGGCAACGAGGCCGTTGCCCCTCCATGTTGCGGGGCACAACGGCAGCGAGGCCGTTGCCCCTCCAGTTTTGGAGGGCTGCCGGCCTCGGCGGCCTTATGCGCGCGGCGCACAAGGGCAGCGAGGCCGCTGCCCCTCCAGTTTTGGAGGGCTGCCGGCCCCGGCGGCCTTATGTGCGCGGCGCACAAGGGCAACGAGGCCGCTGCCCCTCCATGTTGCGGCGCACAAGGGCAACGAGGCCGTTGCCCCTCCACGCCTATGTCGCTAGTCGCCGGATTTAGGACCAGCATGCCGCTTGACAATTGCGTGCGGCAGAAGTATTATGGTAGGTAACTACATTCAAGGAGCCGCATGCAGACGAAACTCAAAGGCCGCGACTTTATTACCACACAAGAGTGGACGAAAGACGAGTTGGAGACGGTCTTTGAGACCGCCTTTCATCTCAAACGCGAACATGCCATGGGCGTGCGCCGCCATTATCTTGAAGATCAAACCCTCTACATGATCTTCTTCGATTCCTCCACGCGCACGCGCAATTCGTTCGAAACCGGCATGACCCAGCTCGGCGGCCATGCCATTTTTCTTTCGCCCGACAAAATGCAAATCTCGCACGGCGAATCGGCGCAGGACACGGCCAAAGTCTTGAGCCGCTTCGGCGAAGCCATCGCCATCCGTCACTGCGCCTATCGTGAGGGCAATTCATATCTGCGCGAGGTTGCGCGCCATGCCTCTGTGCCCGTGCTCAACATGCAGTGCGACGTCTACCATCCGTGCCAGATTCTGGCCGACTACATGACCATCCGTGAAACATTCGGCCACAACACGCGCGGCTTGAAACTTGGCGTGGCATGGACCTGCGCGCCCAATTACATGCGCCCACTGTCCGTGCCGCAAAGCTTGATCCTGATGATGCCGCGCTTCGGGATTGATGTGACCCTGGCCTATCCGCCGGAATTCAGATTGATGCCTGAAATCGAAGAACAAGCCCGTATCAACGCTCGTGAACATGGGGTCAAATTTGAAATCGTCCATGACTTTGACGAAGCTTTTCGTGATGCCGATATCGTCATTCCCAAATCATGGGGCCCGCTCGTGCACACGCAGGACACAAAAACCGGCCTGGCCTTGATTGAGAAGTATCCTTCGTGGGTGTGCGACGAACGCGCGATGGCGCTGACAAAAAAGCATTCCATCTACATGCATCCGCTCCCCGCCGACCGCGGCAAGGAAGTCACCGATGCGGTCATTGACGGCCCGCATTCCGTCGTTTACGACGAAGCCGAAAACCGCCTGCATGTGCAGAAAGCGCTCATGGTGCTCACCATGGGCGGCCGCCTGTAGACAGAAAAATGCTATCATAGAGTAATGAGACATGCCGTACGTTGTTGTATATGGTGCTGGGTAATAACTGCCACTCTGTGTGTAGCGGCGGGCGCAGCCACGCTTGGTGACACTTTTGTTGTGCGTGTGTATTACACGTCCGGCGAGGACATCCAGCGGCTCGTCACGCGGTATGACGTGCATGAATTTAATGACCATGACGAGCGCTGTCTTTTGCTGACTGCATCAACCGGCACGCTGGCCCGCCTGCGCGCGGAGGGCTGGCAGGTGATGATTGACACCAATCGCAGTCTCGAGTTCATCCCGCCGCGCGATGTGTTCCGCCGCCCGCCGCCTGCCAGTGTGCGCCCTCATGAGTTTTACGGCAACTACAAAACGGCGCAGGAAATTGTGGCCCATCTTCACGCATTGACCGCCGCGTATGCACACATCGCCACGCTGGTCAAATATGGTGAAGCGTTCTGCAAAAGCACCGGCGGCGCCGTTACACCCGGCGGCCAGACGCAGGAAGTCCACGATTTGCTGGCCCTGCGCATCACGGCCACCAACACCCCCGGCTCCAAACCAGTCTTTTTTCTCATGGCGGCCATCCATGCCCGTGAAATCACGACGCCGGAGCTTGCGCTGCGCTTCGCCCACTGGCTCCTTGAGGGGTATAACACAGACGCCGACGCCACCTGGCTGGTCAATGAACAAGAAACGTGGATTGTGCCGCTGGTGAATCCCGAAGGCCATTGGATCGTCTCGCTCGGCACGCAGCCGCCATACAACGGCAACCCGTTCACTCAACGTAAAAATGCCCATCAAGACCGCTGCACCGCATGGCCCCCCGGCGATTGGGCGCAGTACGGCATTGATCTGAACCGCAATCACAGTTTCCTCTGGGGCACGACGGGCATCAGTACCGCCCCCTGCGATCTTGTCTATTGCGGCCTCGCGCCGGCGTCTGAACCGGAAGTGGCACAGTTGCAACAATTGATTACCAATCTCTTCCCCGACCAGCGCGGGCCGCTGATCACCGACCCCGCGCCAAGCAACACGACTGGCATATTGATTTCGCTGCACAGTTACGGACGCTATGTGCTGTGGCCGTGGGGCCATACCAGCGCGCCCGCGCCCAATCAAGCTGGTCTGCGCGCCATCGGCCTTAAACTTGCCCGCTACAACCGCTACCGCGCCGGCCAGAGCAGCACCATGCTCTATTCGACCAGCGGCGACAGTACCGATTGGGCGTACGGCGAACTCGGTATTCCGGCTTTTACGTTTGAAGTTGGCACTTCGTTCATGCCGGCCTACAGTGCGATTGACAGCGATCAATGGCCCACGAACAAGGGCGCGCTTGTTTACGCTGCGAAGATTGCACGCGCGCCGTATGTGCTGGTGAACGGGCCGGATGCGCTCCACGTGGAGCTCAGCCCAACACCCAGCAACATTGTTGTCGTGCAGGCCGTGATTGACGAACGCGGTAGCGGCAGCAACCTCGTTGCCGGCGCCGAATGGGCCCTCGAGCCCTTCCATCACGCCGCGGTCGAGACGTACTCCATGCACGCGGCAGACGGTGCTTTTGATAGCGTCTATGAGCCGGTTGTGGGCTACCTTGACAGTGCCGCGTTGGAAGGGCCGTACACGATGATCTACGTGCGCGGGCGCGATGCGCTGGGGAATTGGGGGCCGATGAGCGCCGTCTTTGCCGGCGAGATTCCCGAACCGGCCGTGGGGCTAGCGTGCCTGCTTGGGCTGCTCACCTTCTGCCAGCGCCGCTTCGATCGCGCGCACGACCTTTTCACTCTGCGGCCCGGTCAGCGAGCGGAAGCGCGCAATTAACCGCCCGTCCCGCCCGATCAGAAATTTCTCAAAATTCCACCTGATCGGCCCGCGGTCTTGTATCGGAACGTCACCTGACGTCAGATACTGAAACAACGGCGGCGCGTTGGTGCCATTTACATCAACTTTGCTGAACATTTGAAACGTCACGCCGTAGTTTTTCTCGCAAAAGGCCTTGATTTCTGCTGCCGTGCCGGGTTCTTGCCGGCCAAATTGATTGCAGGGAAACCCCAGCACCGCCAGCCCGCGCCCCGCATATTTTTCATGCAGGGCTTGGAGACCTTTGTATTGGCGCGTAAAGCCGCATTTGCTGGCTGTATTGACCACCAAGACAACTTTGCCGTTGAATGAGCTCAAATCAATCAGCGTGCCATCCAGCGCGGGCAAGGTGCCGCTGAGAGGCACGCGGGATGATGGTGCGGCAGCAAGCGCAGTCGCACTTGTGGCGGCGAGGAAGAGACTGGTTAGTATGCGCATAGCAGCTCCTTTAATTTGCGTGAATTCATATTGTGGTGGAATTATACCATATTACAGCGCTTTTGTCAAGGCCTGATTCGGCATTACATCCGGCAACGAGGGAGGGCCGACGGCCACGGCGGTCTGATGTTTGCGCGGGCATAAGGGCAACGAGGCCGTTGCCCCTCCAGTTTTGGAGGGCCGCCGGCCTCGGCGGCCTGATGCACGTGGGTTCAAGGGCAACGAGGCCGTTGCCCCTACAGTTTTGGAGGGCCGACGGCCACGGCGGTCTGATGTTTGCGCGGGCATAAGGGCAACGAGGCCGTTGCCCCTCCAGTCCTATGTCACTACTCGCCGGAATCAGGCCGGCACCAAGAGGATGCTGCGCGCAGTTCCTCATGCCCGCCGCGGCACCGGCTAGGCCAGATTGTTCAGCAGCTCGCCGGCTATGTGCTGCAGGCGCGCCCGTCGCGCGGCCGGCAGCCGGTCGTACATGCGCGGCATCATGGCTGAACGCGGCGTGCGCAGAAACGACGCACGCTGCCGGTCTATAAAGCGCCAGTACAAGGCGTCCCACTGCTCACACCAGCTGCCCGCTGGATAATCGCTCATCGTGCGCACGTAGCGCGAGCCGCTGATATACGGCTTCGTGGTCATCAACCCGCCATCCGCATACTGGCTCATGCCATACACATTCGGCACCATCACCCAGTCGTACGCGTCTACAAACAACTCCATGAACCATGTGTACACCGCATCGGGATGGATTTCGCACAGCAGCATGATGTTGCCAAGAATCATCAGGCGCTCAATGTGATGGGCATAGGCGAAGCGCTGCACGCGCCGAATTACCGTGTCAACCGGCAGCAGGCCGGTCGTACCGGTGTAGAACGCTGGCGGCAGCGCGCGTGTGCAGCCAAAGTGATTGCTGGTACGCTGTTGCACGCCATGCAGAAGGTACACACCCAGGATGAATTCGCGCCAGCCCGCCACTTGCCGCACGAAGCCTTCCAGTGATGGCAATGGCACGGTATGCTCGCCCGCCCACGCCAGCACGGCATCCAGCACCTGCGCCGGCGTCAGCAGGCCGGTATTGATCAGGGGCGACAGCACTGAATGAAACAGGAACGGCTCGTCGCGCAACATGGCGTCTTCATACGGGCCGAACTGTGCCAGGCGCTGTGTCAAAAAATCCTGCAGCCAGCGCGTGGCCGCCTCGTGCGTGACGGGCAGCCAGAACGTGTGGGCATCGCCGGGATGATCAGGGAAGCGCGCGGCGACGTAATCAGCTGCTTCGCGCGTGTACGCAGTGGGAGTGGCGGCGGGCTTGGGTGGCAGGTGCAACCCCGGCGGCACGCTTTGGCGGTTGGCCGTGTCGTATGTCCAGCGTCCCCCAGCAGGTTTGCCGTGAACGAGGAGCAGCTCCATCCGCTTGCGTTGCGCGATGTAAAACGGTGTCAGCTGCAGGCGGCGTTGCCCGCGCAAGGTGTCCAGCAGCCACGCGCGGGGCGTCAAAAAGCCGGGTGATTCGAGTTCTGTCACGCGCATGCCATGGCGTGCGGCAAAACGGCGCAGGCGTTTTTCCAGCATATAGTCGCACAGTTCCGCCACCACAATCTCGCTGATGCCAGCGCGCCGCAACGGTGCAAACAGATACTCCATGTGCGCATCAGGTTGATGGTCAATGTAATCAACGCCGTAGCCGCGCTGGCGCAGGCGGTCGGCATACGCACGCATACTCGCGCGATGCAACACAAGTTTGTGTTGGTGAAAGCGCGCGGGATAGCGCCAATCGCGGAAGAACAACTGTTCTTCAACTAGAAAGACCCGCCGCCCGCGCGCCAGCCCCGGATGCGTGTCAAACAACTGGTGTGGGAAAATAACCGCCGCGGAACTCATCGCAGCGGGCGGATGCGCACGTCAATCCCTGATCCGTGCAGCAATTTCACCAGCTTCTGCGGATCGGTCTCGCCGTAATGATAAGGATAGAGAATCTTCGGTTTGAACGCGCGCACCGCGTCAGCCACCATTTCCGGCGTCATGGTATATGGCAGATTCATCGGCAAAAACGCCACGGTAATGTTGGTCAAGGCCTTCATGTCCGGCGTGTTTTCCGTGTCGCCCGCGATATAGATGCGCGTGTCGCCAAACGTCAGAATGTAGCCATTGCCCACACTGCGCGGATGAAACGGCTTGCCGGGCGCGCGCTGATGTGTGATGTTGTAGGCCGGCACGGCTTCGATGAGCACGCCACATTGTGTCGTCCGTTCGCCATTGCGCAGAATCACAGCCTTCCCCACTGCATTCGCACAGACTGGCGGCGCCACAATCACCGTCTTGTCCGTGCGAATCTTCTCAATCGCTCGCATGTCAAGATGGTCAAAATGCTCGTGGGTAACCAGAATGAGACTGGCCTTGGGTAACGTGGCATAATTGGCGTACTGGCTCACAGGATCAACATGGATCACCGTTTTGCCATGCGTCAGCATCAGCGAACTGTGGCCAATGAAGGTGATGCGCACCGCGCCGGCAGAGGTGGGAATATCATCTGACATCAACGGCGCGGCGGCGCCCGCCACAAATGGCGCCAGCATACATTGCGCAACAAGAAAGAGACGGTTCATGGCTGTTCTTCTGTGGTGAATGGATACCATGCCGCTGTCTAGTATACTACGCACGCGCTCGAATGTCAAAACAGCCGGGCACAAAGCTGAAAAGTGTCCGGAAAATCCGTATCAAAATTTCATGGTGCCGAAATGGGCGGCGGCATTTGACCAGACGCGGAAGGCGGCGCTGGAACTGTGTGCGGCGGCGTATGGCAGATGGAACACGTGGCGCGGCGGCTGGCGTGGCGGCAGGGATTCCGTGCCACGATTGCAATGACACTTTTTGTTAATTGCAGACGGCAAGGTATGATGTGTGGAAGGCGGCGAGCACACCATATCTTGGGGGGGTTGACTTTTGAACCACAATTTGGTACAATGTGGTACGATGGCGAGCGTGATGCGGTAAACATCAATGGATAGACGACAAACAGCAAGTCCCTCCTCCACAAACCGCTATCCAGATACCGCGCCAACACGCTCTAAATCATACAGCAACCGCGGCTGGGAACGTCACCCCCAGGACAAGTACCAGCCGTTCTTTTTTTCAGAATAGGACTATAGGACGTGTAGGACCTGTTACACTTGTAGTGGGCGATGCTGACGGCGATACGTCAATTCATTAATTATTTGCGCATCGAGCGCGGGCTGGCCACCAACACGTGTGTGGCGTATGAGTCGGATTTGCATCTTTTTGTGGACTTTTTGGAGCGGCGCGGCGTGCGGGCATGGCCGAGCGTGACGGCTGATCATATTGTAGAGTTTCTGGCCGAGCGGCATGAGCTGAAGCGCAGCGTCAACACGGTGTTGCGCGAGTTCATTGCGGTGCGGGTGTTTTTCCGGTTTATGATGCAGGAGCGGCTGGTGAGTGATGATGTGACGACGCGGGTGGAGGCACCGAAAGTGTGGCGGCTGCTGCCGGAAATTTTGAGCGAAGAGGAAGTGGAGCAGCTGCTGGCGGCGCCGGACGTAAGCACGTGGCGTGGCGCGCGCGACAAGGCGATGCTGGAGCTGCTGTATGCGGCGGGGCTGCGGGTGAGCGAGCTGGTGAAATTGCGCCTTGGGGATGTGGACGTGCAGAGCGGGTTTTTGCGTTGCACGGGCAAGGGCGGAAAGGAGCGCCTGGTGCCCGTAGGCTCACACGCGCGCGAGGCGTTGCAGCGCTATCTGGCGTTGCGCGGGCCGGGGGCGGGCACGGAGCCGTTGTTTCTGACCGCGCGGCGCTGCGCGATGACGCGCGTTAATTTTTGGAAGCGCATCACATGGTACGCAAAGGCGGCCGGCATGGCCAAAGCGGTGTATCCGCACATCGTGCGCCATTCGTTCGCGACGCATTTGCTGATGCACGGGGCGGATTTGCGCGTGGTACAGGAACTGCTGGGGCACGCCGACATCAGCACGACGCAGATTTACACGCATGTGGATCATCAGCGCCTGAAGAGCATTCACCGGCAATTCCACCCCCGCGCTTGAAATTTCACGGCGCTGTTGATATAATTACGGAAAGTGTAATAGAACGGCCCGTTAGTCTAGTGGCTAGGACGCATGGTTCTCATCCATGAAGCAGGAGTTCAATTCTCCTACGGGCTGCCATTGATTTTCTCAACAGCATGTGAGCGATATGTACGAAGCGAGTGATTTGAAGAAGGGATTGAAGTTGCAGATAGACGGCGAGCCGTATATTGTGACGGATTTTGAATTTACCAAGCCGGGCAAGGGGGCGGCAATCTACTGGGCGCGCATGCGCAACATGATTACGGGCGCTAATCTTGAGCGTTCGTTCCGCTCCAACGACAAGTTTGAAGAAGCCGATCTGACCGCGACGACGATGGAATACTTGTACTTCGACGGCCATCATTATTGCTTCATGAACCCGCAAACATTCGAGCATCACTTGGCGGACGAGCAGGTGATTGGCGACAAGAAAGGGTTTTTGGTTGAGAACACCCCGGTGGATGTGCTGTTTTTTGGCGACCGGATAATAGAAGTAACGTTGCCGCCATCCGTAGTTCTGAAAGTCACCCATTCAGAACCGGGTGTGCGCGGCGACACGGCCACGAATGTGTTGAAGCCCGCCACGCTGGAAACGGGCGTGACGGTGCAGGTGCCGTTGTTTGTGAATGAAGGCGAGTATATCCGCGTAGACACGCGCACGGGGGAGTACATCGAGCGTGTGAAAAAGTGAAGGCCGTGAGCGCTGCAGGGGATGAAGCGCACGCTGCAGCGCGCAGGGCGCTGGCGGCACGGCAGCATTATCTTGTCCGGCGCGCACAGGCGGTGCAGGCGGTGCGCGCCTTTTTTTGTGCGCGCGATGTGCTGGAGGTCGAGACGCCAGTGCGCATGCGCGCGCCGTTGCCGGAGCGCTATATTGACGCGGTTCCCAGTGGCGACGCGTTTTTAGCCACGTCACCGGAACCTCACATGAAACGCCTGCTGGCCGCGGGCTATCAGCGCATCTTTCAGATCAGCAAATGCTTCCGCCACGGCGAACGCGGGCGGTTGCATCATCCCGAATTTACCATGCTGGAGTGGTATCGCGCGGGCGCGGATTGTGCGGTGTTGATTGATGACGTGCGGGCGCTGCTGCAGCATGTGTGCCGCGCGGTGCATGGGACGGAACATTTTGTGTTCCGCGGGGTGAAGATCGCGCTCGACGCGCCGTGGGAGATGCTGAGTGTGGACGAGGCGTTTGCGCGCTATGCGGGGCGGGCGCTTGAGGACACGCCGGATCAGGCATGGTTTGAGGAGACGCTGGTAGCGAAGGTGGAACCGCAGCTGGGGCGGGAGGCGCCGGCCGTCTTGCATGGCTATCCGGCGGCGTTTTGCCCGATGGCGCGCACGCTGGCGGGCGCGCCGCACCGTGCAGAGCGCTGCGAGGTCTACATCGCGGGCATCGAGCTGGCCAATGGATGCGCGGAGGAGACGGATGCGGCGCGGCAGGCGGCCGCGCTGCGGGCAGAACAGGCGCTGCGCGCCGCGCGCGGGGCTGAGGTCTATCCGTGGCCGGACGACTTCATCGCCGCGCTGCCGCATCTGCCGCCCTGCGCAGGCATGGCATTGGGTATTGACCGGCTGGTGATGCTGCTGTGTGATGCGGCGTGCGTGGCTGATGTGATCGCGTTTTGTGAATAATGCTATAATAACAGTTCATGAAGTGGAGAGTCTGGACAGCACTGTGCATGGCAGCGCAGGTGTGGGCGGCCGGCCGCGCGGACGAGGCTAAGCTTGCGCTGGCCACGCGCGCGTTTGAGGATGGCTTCCACGATGTGGCCGCGCGGCAAATCGAAGAAGCGTTGCGTGACGGCGTCTCCCCGGCATTGAGCAATCAATTGTTTCTCATGGCAGGGCGGTGTTACCTTGCGCTGGAGCGCTTCAGCAATGCCGTCGAGGCCTTGCAGCTCGTACGCCGGGATGCGCGCACGCCCGGCATCTATGCTGATGCGCAATACTGGCTGGGATGGGTGTACGAGCGCCAGAACGACACACCGCGCGCGCTGTTTTCGTATGAAGCGGCGCTGAGCGAGCCACGCACGGGTGCATTTTCACACGACGCGGCGCTGGCGGCGGCGCGCATCTACTTGAGCCGGGATGAACCGGCGCGGGCGTATAGCGTGTTATCAAACGTACTGGCAGCGGCGGGCAGCCAGGCGCCGGTTGAGCTGCTCTTCGCACTCGGCCAGGCGGCGCTGGCGTGCGGCGCCTATGACGTGGCACGGCACATGCTGCCGGAGGTGCTGGCGCGCAGCACTAACTGTGTGTTGAATGCCCATGCGGCATGCTCGCTAGGGGCGGCCGAACTCGCCGCCGGTGCGTTCACCAGCGGGGTGGAACGCTTGATGGCGCTGGCCGCGGCGCCCGCGCCCCCGCTTGTGCAGGCCATGGCGCGCTACTATCTTGGATACGCTGCACTCATGCGGGGCGCCACCAATGAAGCGCGCGCGCACCTGTTGTTCAATGCCACCAACGTGGTGGCCGTGGAAGCAGGCGCGCCCGACGCTGTGCCGCTGCGCGAGGGATTTCCCGTGGCGGACAGTTTGCTGCTGCTGGGCCAGATTGATTTAACGGCGCGCCCGGCCGAGGCACGCCGCTGGCTGACACGTTGCATTGACGAGTATCCCGCGGGCGCCGTGTATGAACACGCCCTGCTGGCCTTGGCTGCCCTGGCTGTACAAGAAGGTGACACAGATCAGGCGCGCCGGCGGTTGGATCAGCTTGCGCACTCCAATCAACGCGATGTGCGCATTGCCAGTTTGCTGCTGGCGGGTGATCTGGCGCGCATGGCCAGCAATTTTACCCAGGCGATTGAGGCGTATGGCGCGGCGGCGGCGCTGGCGTCAAACACGCCAGCAGGCGTTGACGCGCGCCTGCGCGCGGCGTTATCCCTGTATGACAGCGGGGCGTATGCGGCCGCGCAAAAGGAATTTGAAAAGCTCATCGGCGAAACCGACGCACCAGTGCGTGATGACGCCTATATCTGGAGCGCATGGTGTTTGCTGCAGCAAGAATTGTTGCCCGATGCCCAGGCCCGCCTGACGGAATATCTGATACTGTATCCCGATGGCCGAAATGCCATCATGGCTCAATTGCAGCTAGGCCGCATCGCCACTGAACGTGGCGAGCTTGAGCGCGCAGAACAGTACTTTGCGGCGCTCGCCACGAACGAACAAGACCGCACGCGCGCCGAACAGGCAGCCTACGAACTGGGCTGGGTGTATGTGCGGCAAGACCGCACCGATGACGCCATTGCGCAGTTTTCTCGCTTTCTCAGCGACAGGCCCGCGTCAGAGTTGAGTGACGATGTGGCCTTTTATCTGGGTGAATTATTCTTCAACCGGCGGGAATATGAACGCGCCCAGCGCGCCTTCCTTACCGTTGCCAGCCAGTTTCCCACCAGCCCGCATGCGGCCGCGGCGGCCTACTGGGCCGCGAGCGCAGCCTTGCGGCGCGGCGCGCACGATGAATGTCTAGCCGTGCTCAGCTCCGCATGGCCGCGCATTGCTGCCAGCGCACACGCGCCGGATGCGCTCTTGCTGCGCGGCGATTGCCTGGCGGCACAAGGCGAATACATTGCCGCCTATCGCACCTACTATGCCGCCAGCGTGCAGAGCACCGGATCATATATTGTAACGGAAGCGCGCCTGCGCATGGGGGAGTGCCTGCTGGCGACGACCAACATCAACGCCGCCATCAGTTTGTACACCGAACTCAGCGAAGCACGGCACGCGCTTACGCGCGCCCGCGCGCTCGTCGGCCTGGGTGAGGCACGGCTGAGGGCGGGCGATGCGCACGGCGCGCTGAGTGAATGGCTGCGCGTCCTCTATGATTACCGTGAATTTTCCGCCCCGGCCGAGCAGGCGCTTGCGCGTGCCGCGCGGCTGTATGAACACCTTGGTGAACCTGACCGCGCCCAGCAGCTGTACCGCCTGCACGGCGGTGCGCCGCCCGACGGCACTGCACCGCTTTCCACCGGCATGGCTGCACCGGCCAATAACCCTTAACTTCATCATCATGACAGCACCTGCACCTCCCCGCATCTTCGGCACCGACGGCGTCCGCGGCGTCGCCAATATCGAACCCATGACGGTTGAAACGGCTGTTAAGCTTGGCCGCGCGGCCGCGCATGTCTTTCACCGCGACCAGCGCCGCCACCGCATTGTGATTGGCAAGGACACGCGCCTGTCGTGCTACATGGTGGAAAACGCCCTCGTGGCCGGCATTTGCTCGATGGGCACCGATGCCCTGCTGGTCGGCCCGTTGCCTACGCCGGGCGTGGCGTTTATCACGCGCAGTTTGCGCGCCGACGCAGGCATTGTCATCTCCGCCTCGCATAATTTGTACCAGGACAACGGCATCAAGTTCTTCGGCGCCGACGGCTACAAGCTGGCGCGCGACGTTGAACAGCGCATGGAGCAGCTTATCGCCAGCGGCGAGCTGGATGCCATCCGCCCCACCAAAACCGATGTCGGCAAAGCCTACCGCATTGATGATGCCCTGGGCCGCTACGTCGAGTATGCCAAGCAGAGCTTCCCTAAAGGCATGACGCTCGAAGGCATGCGCATTGTGGTAGATTGCGCCAATGGCGCCGCCTACAAAGCCGCACCATGTATTCTGCGCGAACTCGGCGCCGAAGTGATCGTCATCAACAATGAGCCCAACGGCACCAACATCAACGAAAACTGCGGCAGCACGCATCCCGAGGAAATCCGCAAAGCCGTGATCGCCAACCACGCTGACGCAGGCATCGCGCTGGATGGCGACGGCGACCGTGTCATCATGGCCGACGAAAACGCGCGCGAGATTGACGGCGATCAGATTCTTGCCATCATCGCGCTGGACTGGAAACAGCAGGGGCGCCTGCCCAATGATGTCATCGTGTCAACGATCATTGGCAACTTCGGCGTGGAGCGCTATCTCAACAGCAAAGGAATCCGTGTCGAGCGCTGTGACGTGGGAGACCGCAATGTCATTTTTGCCATGAAAGAACACGGCGCGGCGCTGGGCGGCGAGCCGTGCGGCCACATTATCGTGCATGAGGTCACAACCACCGGCGACGGCATGATGGCGGCCCTGCAAGTGCTGGCCGTGATGAAACAACACGATACTTCGCTCGGCCGCCTGTGCAAAGACATTCAAAAATATCCTGCAGTGAGCGCCAACATCACAGTCCCGGAGAAGCGCCCGATCGAGCAGCTGGCCGCCCTGGCGGCCGCGCGCACCGAATGCCAACGCGCGCTGGGCGGCGCCGCGCGCATCATTGTGCGCTATTCCGGCACGGAACACAAACTGCGCCTGCTGGTCGAAGGTGAGGACAACCGTGCAATTGAACGCGCCCTGCAACAACTTACTGCGGCCGTGCGCAAGGATTTCAACCTGTAACACTGTTTCGCCTGGCCTGCCATGACTGCATTGACTGCTTTGTTGGCGCGCGGCGGCTACTTGATGTATCCCATCGGCATCTGCTCGCTCGTGGCGCTGTGGGCGTTTATCGAGCGCTTCTGGCACTTCCGCCGCGCAACGATTGACGCCGGTGAATTCACGGCCGGCATCCGCAACCTTGTGCGCAACAAGCGTATCACCGAAAGCATCACCCTGTGCAAGGAAACGCCCGGGCCCGTCGCGGCCGTCTTGCACACCGCCCTGCTCTGCCATGGCCAGAGCCGCGCGCAGATCGAAGACGCCGTGGAACGCACCGCGCGCTACGAACTCCCGCGCCTCGAGCACAACCTGCCCGTGCTGGCCACGCTCTCGCGCGTCGCGCCGCTGCTCGGCCTGCTCGGCACCATCACGGGCATGATCAGCACCTTTCAGGTGATCGAGCGCCAGGCGCCCTATGTGCAGCCCGCCCAACTCGCGCAAGGCATTTGGGCCGCGCTGATCACCACGGCCTTCGGCCTCGTCGTCGCCATTCCCTGTCATATTGCCTACGACTATCTCACCTCGCGTGTGCGTGCGTTCGCCGCTGACATGGAACGCAGCGCCGCCGACATCCTTGACATCCTGACCGAACCGGACCAGCATGACTAAATCATGGTATGAGCAGACCGGCAAGACGAGCCAGCGCGCCGCGCAGGTGTTGGGTGTGTTGGACATGGCGCCCTTGATTGACGTCGCGCTGTTGCTGGTGATTTTCGCGTTGCTGATGAGCGGTTTTGTCTTTCAGCCCGGCGTGCAGGTGGAACTGCCTGCCGTGGCTCAGCCCGACGCCGTGCGCGGCCGCACGCTCACACTTACTATCACGGCGGATGAACAAGTCGTGGTGCACGACAGTGCACTGCCGCCGCGCGACGCCGCCCGGCCGCTCGTCCTGCGTGACGCGCTGGCCGCGCGCCTGAGCGAATTCTATCACCGCGATCCCGACGGCCTCGTGCTGATCAAAGCTGACTATCGTGTGCGCCACGGTGTCCTGCTGCACATCATGGAAATGATCCGCGATGCCGGTTTGCGCCGCATTGCCTTTGGCGCGCGCGATGAGCGCACCCCGCTGCCCACCGCGCCTGCCGCTCCCGCCTCCAACCCTTAACTCTTACACGGAACCCATTATGACATCTCGCTCGTTCATCTGTCTCGTCACCTGCCTCGTGTATACCTGCAGCGCGCGCCTGCACGCCGCGCCCGCTGCGGAAAAAACGGAACTCTTCACGCTTGATCATTTGCGCGCCGTAGGCGCTGCCGTCACCTCCAACGCCTATCCTGATGCCGACGCCGTCATTGTTGATGCCTGGGAGCAAGTGCGCTACAACGCCGATGGCACGTCGCGTTCTTTGGATGACACCTGTTATAAAATTCTCACCGAAAAAGGCCGCCGCGACATGCGCACCTTGTCCTTTTACTACGATGTCGCCTATGGCACTGTCATGGTGACCAAGCTGGAGATCATCAAACCAGACGGCACGGTGACGCCCATAGATGTGGCCGCGCAAGGGCGCGACATGATTGAAACATCACAGATGAGCATGAACATTTATGACCCCAATCTCAAAATGCTCAAGGTGAGCGTGCCCGGGCTGGAGATCGGCGACATGGTGCGCTGTGCGGCGCGCGAAATTATCACCAAGGCGCGCGTCCCCAACACGTGGGCCGAGATCACCGCATTGGAAGACACCAAGCCCATCCGCCACTACCGCTACGAAGTGCTGGCGCCCAAAACGCGCCCGCTCAAACATACCGTCTTGAAAAACCCCATCGGCGGCACGGTTACCTTTACCCAGATGAATGTCAACGCTGGCATCGTCTATCGCTGGATTGCGCGCGATGTGCCGCGTATGTATCCTGAGCCAGGTATGCCCGGGTTGAACTCGATTCAGCATTTGTTGCTCAGTACTATTCCTGACTGGCCGAGTGTTTCGCGTTGGTACTACAATTTGTCCGAGCCGCGCCTGCGCGCCGTCACGCCCGCCATGAGCAACGAAGTCAAACGCCTGATTGCCAACGCCACCACCCCGTGCGAAAAAACTACAGCCATTTTCAAATACGTTTCGCAAAAAATCCGTTACATGGGCGTAACCATGGAAGACACCGCGCCGGGCTACGAGCCGCACGACGTCTGCATCACCTTCAACAACAAATACGGGGTGTGCCGCGACAAAGCCGCCTTGCTTGTCTCCATGCTGCGCATCGCCGGGCTCAAAGCCTATCCGGTGCTGATTCACTTTGACATCAAAAAAGATCCGGTCGTGCCCGAGCCATATTTCAATCACGCCATCACCGCCGTCGAAGACGAAGATGGCTCATACATTCTCATGGACAGCACCGATGAAAACACCCGCGAGCTGCTGCCGGCCTACCTGAACAACAAGAGCTACCTTGTGGCCAAACCTGGCGGCGACCAGTTGCGCACCACGCCGGTTGTGCCGGCTGAACAGAACCTCGCCCACATCACCACCCATGCCCGCTACGCGCCCGGCGGCGCGCTGACGCTCAATGCCCGCGTGCGTTTCTCCGGCATGAATGACAACGCCTACCGCGGCGGATTTGCGCAGCTCGATTTCGACCAAATCCGCCGCTACTTCGAGGGCTCGATGAAAGACATCCTCCCCGGCGCTGCCTTGACGGAATTCGAAATCCAGCCGGATGACATGATGGACCTTTCCAAGCCCATCAGTGTGCGCCTGTCGTGCACCGCGCCCGACATGCTGATCAACGGCAAGCGCCTGACTATCCTGCCCGTGCCCTGGCTTGGCTCGCGCTTTGGACTGCTCGATATGGTCTTGCGCATGACGGGCTTGGAGACGCGCAGATATCCGCTTGTCACTGATATCGCCTGCGGCATTCGCGAAACGATCACGCTCGACGTGGGCGCTGCCGCCGGGCCGCCCGTGGCCCTGCCAAACTATGAGCGCGTCTCCTCCGATCTGCTCGAATGGCAGCGCTCCATCCATGCTTCCGGCACAAAATTGTCCGCCACACAGGTCTTCCTTGTGCATGCCGTCGAATTTTCTACCAGCCAATACGCCCAGCTGAAAGCAGCGCTCCGCACGATCGAAGCCGAAGCCCGCAAACGCCCCATCTATCAACGCACTGACCGCACCGATGCCGAACTCCACGAAGACGAGGAGAGCGCCAGCGCCTATGAATATGTGCCGGCAGAAGATGTTCAATTTATCAATATCAAAAGCGTGTATACGCTCTCCAATACAACGACGTGGACGGCCAGAGAAACGGTGGAAAAGAAAATTCTCACGTATGCCGGCAAAAAACAAAATGCTGAAGTAAAAATCCACTACAACCCCGTGTGGGAAGACGTGCGGCTCGTTTCCGCCCGCATTGTAGATGCAGATGGCAAGGAACACCGCGTCACGCCTGAAGAAATCAACGTCATGGATGCGGGCTGGGTGGCCAGCGCGCCGCGCTATCCTGCCGGCAAAATTCTCGTTGTCAGCCTGCCCGGCGTGGATATAGACAGTGAAATCACGTATACCATTGAACGCACCTGCCGTAACCGCCCGTTCTTCTCGGCGCGCGCATACTTCACCAGCTTTGATCCCATTGACAAAAAAACCGTGACGGTGCGGGCGCCACAGGGCGTGACATTGCACACGCACGTGGCAAACAAGGATGAGATTGAAGCCGGCCAGAGCGAGGACAACGGCATGACACGCTACACCTGGTCGTGCAGCGATCAGCGCGCCGTGCGCAAAGAAGATGCGCTGCCCCCATGGTACAGTTTTAATCCGGCGGTGTTTGTGTCATCCGGCACATGGAAAGAGTACGCGGCGCAGGTGCATGCGGCGCTGGAACGCGCAGCGTCCAATCAGCCCGCCGCTGCTGCGCGCGCCCACGCGCTCACCGCCAGCGCGCCGGACGCCACGGCCAAACTGCTGGCCATACGCAACTTCGTTGCCACTCACATCCGCCTGGCCGGCCCCGCGCTCGATGAGCTGCCGCTCTCCGCGCTTTCGCCCGCCGACGTCACCCTCAAGGACGGCTACGGCAACAGCGCCGACCGCGCCATCCTGCTGGCCGCGCTGCTGCGGGCCGCCGGCTTCGCGCCCCAGTTCGTGCTCGCCTCTCTTTCGCCACGCGTGCCAGACGTGATCAAACCGCTCGTCGAATGCCCGCAGATGGATACCTTTGACAGCGTCCTCGTGCGCGTGGAACTGAACGGCGAGCAAATCTATCTCAACGACACCGATCAATATGCTGTGCTCGGCGCCACGCGCCATGACGGCCGTCTTGGACTCGTGTTGCCGGATGGCGCGACTGAAACCATAACCGCCGCGCGCGGCAAAGAAGACCGTGATGAAACCATCTACACGCTGGCC
>Ga0129299_1000547_pt1 | contig 23971 bp, 22 predicted proteins | sample ConPoolayeCmetaG_FD_94477 | JGI IMG/M metagenome (GOLD analysis project Ga0129299, IMG submission 94477) | Hot spring microbial mat communities from California, USA to study Microbial Dark Matter (Phase II) - Cone Pool mat layer C metaG ...
AACCGTGAGCGGATGATCGGGGTAGCGCATGACAAAGAGGGCACTGCTACCCAGCATCATGAACTCTTCGGCGTGAGGCAATACAGCGGCAACTCCACAGTGGTATGCTTGTTCCATCTGGGCCTTGACGTGATCAGGCTCGAAGGCTGAAGCGACTTCGTTGACGATCAGCAGAATGCGGGGAACATTGAGCCTGCGGGCTACCTCGATGGTGACGCCTGTGCCCTGATGATCCTGCTTGTCCGGGCGGACGATCAGGGCCAGGACGTCTGAGATGGCAATGGAAAGCATCGTCTCCTCGTTCAGGCCTGCATGTGTGTCAATGATCAATGCGTCCAATTGTCGGGTCGCAATGAATTCCTGAAAGCCCTGGTTGAGCACGCTGATCTCATATCCCCCGCGCAACAGTTGGGTGATCTCCCCCAGATAAGGGTTGGCGGCCACAAGGAAGAGCCGCCCCTGGATAGGGCGTTCCAGCCGATGTGTCAGGTCTATAATGGTGCTGTCAATCGAGCATTTGCCCCGCAGGAAGTCATTCAGCGTGAAGGCGAGGTCTTTCTCGTCCAATCCGAACAGGATATGGGCACTGGGTGACTGAAAGTTGATGTCAATTAAGCCGGCCTGCCGGCCTGATGCGGCTAACAGCACTGCCAAGTTGGCCGCCAAGTGCGATTTGCCCGTGCCACGGCGGAATGAGTGAAAAGAGACAATTTGCGCTGTGTTGTTTCCAGTTTGGCTCACGGTTTATCCTTTGGGCTTCGCTGGTTATACCATGAGCTTCTCTGCCACCTGTTTGTAGAGGCCTGTGATCGGGTGGTCAGGGTAGCGTAGTACAAAGATGCCTGCGCTGGCAAGTGCCATCATCTCATCTGAATGAGGCAGAACAGCGGCTACCTCGCAGTTATAAGTTTGTTGTACACGTGTCCTGACTTCATCGAAATTAAAAGCCTGAGGTGTTTTATTAACTACCAACAGCATACGCGGCACATCAAGCTTACGGGCCACCTCGACTGTGACACCCGTGCCTTGATAGTCCTGCTGGTCGGGACGCATGATAATCACCAGTGCGTCCGAAATGGCAATAGACAACAGTGTTTCCTCATTCAGCCCTGGATGGGTGTCAATCATCAGCACATCTAACTTGAGCTTATCTACCAGCCCATGAAAGCCGTCGTTCAGCAGGCCGACATCATACCCTTCGCGCAGCACACGTGCTATCTCACCCGCTTTGATGCTGGATGGGATAAGAAAGACCTTCCCCTTGATCTGGCCGAGGTGAGAGGTCACATCAATCGCGGTTTGCTCAATTGGGCATTTGCCCCACAGGTAATCATTGAGCGAGAACTTCATCTCGCCTTCCTCTAACCCAAATAGGACATGAATGCCCGGCGACTGGATGTCGGTGTCAATCACGCCAACCCGAAGTCCATCGGCCCCCAGCAATGTGGCAATATTGGCAGTCGTATTTGATTTGCCTGTCCCCCCTCGGAAAGAATGGACAGAGATGATTTTTGACATATCCTTTTCTCCATATTCTTTTTGCTAGGTGTATAACCTTTCACTGGCTTGGTGGATGCGTTCCGTAAGCTCCTGGCGTACTTCAATGGCCTCCGCAGTGGAGGGGGCTACAAAAATGCATCCGAAGCGCCCAGCCGGTAATGTCGAGGTAATGGTGAGAACGACACCTTGCCTCTTCCCCTGCATGGGATATAACAAATCGTCTATTACTTCCTCTAGTCTGTCAAGCTGGGTAATGGATTGGCTGTCTGCCATATCATCGCTGAGGAGCACTGTCTGATCAAGGTAATCTGGTCCGAAAGCGAACTGAGCAAACTCATGTACATGCGTGCCGCCTGTGCGCCGTGAGTTAATCTCCAGTAGAAAGGGACGCTGTTGCTCATCTACTACGGTATCGAGGTCAAAAAGCCCCACATAGCCCATCCGTTGCAGATTGCCGGCAATAAGCAGGCCCTTTTCAGCGAGGGGAGGATACCAAGGAGCTTCAAGCAGCTCGCGGCTGACCAACACTCCGCCGAAACTGCCGTCCTCTGTGAAGAGCTGGTTCGAAACATATGTCATTTCCGGTTCGCCAGAGCCTAGGGGAGGAACGTAGAACTCTACCGAAGGGGACAGGTTTTGAGGAGACTCGATGAATTCCTCTATTATCACAGGTCCCCGCTGGAGAAAGGGATCACTCCTCAATTGTTTCAGGATGTCTGAAGGGGCGGCATCATCTGCCGTAATGCGGTGCTGGCCAAAGCCATTTTCGCCGTTATCGGGCTTGACAATACAAGTCCGACCCTGCGCTTGGAACCATCTGGCGGCGGAAGCGGCGGTCTCTGTGTTGCGGCAAACCATACCCTGTGGTAACCATTCAGACGGCTGGGCCAGCCAGTTAGCGGCCAACGAACGGAAACCTGACTTGGTATCAATGTAGTCCCTCACCCAGATGGACTCGCGGGGCGGGCTTTCGGGCAATAAGACACTCAGATGATATTCCTGCTCTAACATCTCTACCAGTTTGAGAAACTGAGGGGTTGTTGCATAGGGGATCAGCCTCATTGTGCGATCAGCGCCTGCGTAGTCCAGCAACTGCTCAACAAGAGCTGGCTCACGCATGATGTCGGAGCACAGCCACGCTGTTGGGCTGGCGGGAGCGGCATGGCGGGTACCCCTATAACCTAGACGATCCTGCACATATTCCAAGCGTTGGACCCGGAACGACGTAAAAACCAGTTTGGGGTCCCCCAGCCACAACAAGGCACGCTCCCCCTTAAACTGTCTCTCTCGGATCAGGCGGGCCAGTGTCACAGGCTCTTCGATTTGGTTGAGGAATTCGAAGAAAACCTCAGATGTGTTGCAGATTGCAACGGTGGGTATCTCCGTGTTCGAGCGGAAGTGCATCCCGTTGTCCTTGAGCTAAGGCTTGTCCTCTTCCTGCTTGCGTTCTGCCGGCGGTTGCTGTGCCCGCTTGCGCATGGAGCGCGCTTTGGCCTGCAAATCTTGGAAGAAGTCACTCTCGACAATCTCTTTGACCTGCAAGTCGCGTTTGCTCTCATCTATCATGATCTGGAGTTCTTCAACTTTGCGGCGCAGAGACTGTTCACGCTGACGCACCTTGTCCACCATGATACTGAACACTTGAGCCAGTGTGTCCACTTCATCAGGCAGGCGGTCCCTGATCAGTCCTGAGAAATCCTGCTCGTAGTCGCCTTCACCGATCCGCTCTGCCACCTTAGTCAGGGAGGTAACAGGCCGTGTGAAAGCACCAGAGAGCAGATAAACAAGCAGGAAGAGAACAATGTAGGCGGCAATGAAGACGACCAGCACCGAGTTGCGGATAGCCTGCTGGACTTCAGCAACATAACTGGCCTCGAAGTCAATCCCCATCCCGCCGACATGGTTGCCCGCTGAGTCGCTGATTGGGGCATAGGCGCTGATCCAGCTTCCCCATTCGTCGGTATAGCCGCCTGTCTGATTGGCAGTATGGCGTGTCAATCGCTCCAAACCCGCGGTCAGCAAGCCCTTCCGGCTGACGTACGACTCAAGGAAATGTGCGGCCTTAGATGTATCATACCTTGCCCACAGATCAGCGATATAGATGATTTCATTTGGTTCATCGCCGGCCACGTAAGTGTATGGCCAAGCACGGGGTTCAATGTCATGGACCTGTTGGAGCCAGTCCATCTGTCTGATGTAACGGGGATCGTCAGAGAAGCCCTCAGCATTAGGCTCTCCCTCTTGAACAAGGGCGACCAGCTCATCCCCATCTACGCCTGCCGCGGCGGCCTGAAGGGTATTCACGAGGTCTTCCTCAATTCGACGGAGGGCGATCTGAGTGGCTAGCTGAGAGAACCAGAAGAATGCGGCCGCAAAGACAATGCTGAACAGCAAGGTCAGGCTGACCAACAGCTTGACGCGCATACTGACAAAGAGACGACGGGGTTGCTCAGATTGTGTTACTTCCACTTTGACACCTCAAGTGCTAAAACTCTAGGTTATCCAATACACTTGCCCCCCGCTGACGGCGTTTTAACCGCCAGTTAAGCAGACTGCTGTCGTAAACCGCTTTCATCCTGAGGACGGACCACAACGCGAAAAGGGAGGCAAGGACTACGACTGCGAGATAGATATAAAAGTAGAGGTCAGGCATGAACCGCTCGCCTGCCAGCACGACAGCGCCTGCAATCAAACAACCTGCGATAGTTCCCCCTGCCACAAGGTAGCTGTCCATGAATGCACTGACCCGGCCCCGGCGTTCCTCAGGCACAAGCCCCTCGAAGGACTTGCGGGCTGACTCGTTCACGGTATCCCGTCCCAGCTTGGTCAATACCTGTCCCCCGACACCGCTGGCAAGCCCCGGCAGGCCGATCATCCACAGGGCACTGCCGAGCGCGGCAAGGGGCAGGACTAGAAAGGCGTTCTTGAGTGTGAGACGATCAATGAGACGGCTGGTCAAAAAAGTCTGCATGGCAAAAGCGGCCAGATTGACACCCAATCTGTAAAGGCTGTAAAAGCGCTGGTAGTCTGCAGGGGCTGAGAAGACGGCTTTTGAGACGACAATGAAGCGGAACTCGATAATGGTATCGCATACGGTCAGGGCGAGCAGGGCGAGCATCAGATAGCGGAAGGAAGGCACTTCGCGGATGAACCCCCATCCCTCCGTTAAGGTCTCAGCTACCGTTTCCCGTCTCTGCTGGGTCTGGCGTATCTTGGCGTTGCGCAGACCAGTTGTGATCAGCAGGTACACTATCAGATAAAGCACCACATTGAAGATCAGCATTTCCTCTGGCGCAACCATAAGCCGGCTGAAGAGATCGGGAGATATGAGGGCAATGCCAATCCCTGCCAGCTTGCCTATGAAGCTCATCCCAGCGATCAGCGGAAAGAGTCGTTTGGACTGCGAGAGGTCTAGGACGTCGTTGGCCAGCACCCAGAAGATCAGAGGGAAGGCAACAAGCTGTTGCTCGGACAGGATATACTGGACAGAGTAGTTCAACCAACCCGGTAGCCTCAACAGAAACATGAGGCGGAGGATCACGAATGCCAGCATAAAAGCGAGGGAGATGCCTTTGAGCAAGGTCAGCCGGTTAAAACGGTCAATGATCAGTGTTTGCAAGGCCGCTGTCAGCAGAATGAACAGGTAGTCCACACCCCAGACGATGAGAATCTGGTTTGTACCCCCCTCTTCTAGAAAACCGCTGACGGCCGCAATGCCGGATACCTGAAGGGCAACCGAGTTGATTAACAGCAATAATCCAAGGGTGAGCACAATGCCCGTTTCACCTGAACGAATGCGAAATAACCGGCTTGAGAAGTTTTCCATGCAGGCATCCTTCAGCAGAGGATTTTAGTTGCCCGGTTAGGGTGATAAAGTACGTTGCGTTGGAGGGATTTCGACTCTAATATTACTTGACTTGGAAAGTCAGAATTGCCTAATTCTAGCCCGTTTCAATTGGCAAGCAAATCTGCGATCTGCGAGTAGTGACCTGAGCGAGGTACGCTAATGTCAACAGAAGTGCCCTCTCCTTTGGCGGCTATTGAACCCCGATTGCGTTCTTTGTTGCCTGCCGACCTCTATGCGGCGGCATGGGTAGACCCTACCCCTGCCAACCTGGTGCGTGTATTTGAGCATCTCCGGACGCTTCAACGTGTCCTCTTTGATTATGTACCCCGCCAAGTCTCCGAGACGCTGGGCAGGCCGGGCATTGTGCGTTATGAGTGGCAGGAAGGCACGCTAATGTTTACAGATTTGGCGGGATTCACGCCTTTGATGGAGGCCAATGCGGCAAGGGGACAAGCAGGTGCAGATTCTCTGCTAGGCGTGCTGAATGGCTACTTTGCAGAGATGATCGGCATTATCAGCCGCTCTGGGGGAAATCTGCTTGAGTTCACTGGTGATGCCTTGCTGGCACAATTCCCGACAGACCAGCGGCGGAGCGATACAGCGCAGGCTGTAAGAGCCGGCCTCCGCATGCAACGTGCTATGAAGCAGTTCGCTAACATAGAAACTGATCAAGGCCCTCTAGCGCTGGGTATGCGCGTTGGTATTCATACGGGGCGCTTCTTGACTGCCGACATCGGCACACCCCAGCGGATGGAACATGTCCTGCTTGGCAGGACTGTTCAGAACACCAAGCTGGCTGAAGGGGCCGGGCAGAGGGGGCGGGTTTGTCTCACAGAGGCCGCCGTTGAACGTGTGAAAGACCAATTTAATTTTGAGCCGGGGACACCAGGGTACAGCTTAGTTATAGATGATCTGACTGATGAACAGCTTGGCGAGTATGATATTGCGCCTGCCAGCCGCCGCCAACGGAGTGCCGTACTCTTTGACCGGAGTGTCGAGGGGCTGGTAGCCGGGATCGAAGAAACGCTGGCCCTTGTCGAGCCGCTTGCCAGCTATATTCCTGATCCTATCCTCAATCTGCTGGTCGAGAATGCCGCCCGCCGTGAGATTCCGCCAGACTTCCCACAACCTACTGTTGTTTTCGTCAACCTGATTGGCCTGCCAGAGGCGGTTGATGAGGCGCCGCCGGGTGAAGAGGCCTACATTGTTTCAACGTTTTCCCGTCTATTTGCGCTGATCAACGCGGCGGTTCAGGCACGCGGCGGGGTGTTGAAAAAGGTAACCTACCACTTGGCTGGTTCGGATGTGATGATCTACTTTGGTGTGCCGAACGCTCACACCAATGATCCTGTCCGTGCGGCACAGGCCGCCCTGACTATCCGTGACATTATCGCAAACCTCACGCCGCCGGTAGTTGGCGGCAAAGAGATCACCATTACCTGCCAAATTGGCATGGCTCGCGGGCCGGTGTTCGCCGCTGAAATCGGCGAGCCGCGCGGGCGTCGTGAATTCAACCTTTTGAGTGACACCGTTAACACTGCCGCACGCCTGATGGGCAAGGCGGTAGGCAATCGCATCTTGATGACGGAAGCAGTCTATCAGGAAGTTGCCCCCTATTTCGAATGCGAGTCTCTTGGCATGATCCCGCTCAAAGGGAAGTCTACCCGGTTACCCATCTATGCTTTGAAGGGTCAGCGCGTTGAGGCAGTATAGGCGGGCTGAACCTCACTCTGGTTTCTTCCCAAAGAGCCATTGCAACAGGCCCTTCTTCTGCTTAGGTCGAGGCCCTTGCTTCTCGGTTATAGTGCTGGCCGGGCTGTCGCTTGAATCCACAGCATCCCAGAGCTGCTCGATCTGTGTCTGGCCGGCCTCCCGCTTCGGACCGGCACGAGTGATGTCACTACCGGGCTTGGAGCCAATGCCCACTTTATAGACAACAGCCTCGCCTGCCTGCTCTTTGACAAGCCATTTGAGCTGGCATAACAACTCCAGCGCCTCGTCTAACTCAGCATGGCTTGCGCGTTTGTCCTCGGGCAGAGCCTCCATAGCGGCGCGGATCTCATCGTAAGTCATCTGGGGCCTGCGTAGCATGATGCGGACAATTCGGCGGGCCGCATCGGGCATGCCTAGCATATCCAGCGTGCTGGGAGCGCTCACCGCTTGTTCGTTGTCCTGTTCAGGGATGTTGTTCATTCCTCTATTCCTCACCCTTCAGAGAAGCGTTGCCAAAACTAAATTCTAGGCAGGCCAGATGCTGGTCCGCAGGGATGAAGTACAGAGAATCTCAGCTCTCTGTTGATGATGTTTGACCACTGCTCTGGGCAATTTTGGCATCCAGAGAGGCCCAGATATTTTTGGCAAGCGAGCTTCCGGCCTTACGCCGCAAGTTAACCCGGTAGGTGATCTTTTCCTCCACGCCCATCCGCAGAAGCCAGTACTGCTTGCTCAGCATATCAAGGGCCTCATCCAATTCAGCCTGACTTAACCGGTCAGGGTCGTCCATCTCTGCCACGGCCTTGCACAGATCAGGGTAGGTCATCTCAACCTCGCGCAACATCAAGCGCATGATCTTGCGCAGAGGAGGAGGAAGCTCAGCCAGATCAAGGGCGGTGATACCACCCTCTGTATCTACATCGCCTAGCTGTTTGCTCAACCGATCGAATACTCCGCTCATGCTTGCCTCATTCTCAAAACTCAATATAACTCTGGCATTCCAATTGGCTCTGGTTGTGGCTGACATACACCACACCAAACCACCTTAGCAACAGCAAGGCCCTTGGGGGTGTTGTTGCCTCCGAGATACATGGCGATGAACGAGGGCATCTCGATGACGTGATCCTTGCAGACGAAACGACCGCAGAAGTGGCATACGGCGCGGGCTGGTTTATCACAATGCCAACATTGCATAGTGAGTAACTCCTTACTTAGTCTCAGTGGCCTTGAGGATGGTTTGTGCAACCTCACGTATGGCTTTCGACCATGGATGATCTGGGAAGCGGAGGGAGAAAATATCAGCGCTACCCATGTCGGCCATGTCCTCAGTCAAGGGGAGGACACCCGCAACCGGAGCTTGGTAGATGTTCTCGACCTGTTCCTTGATCTGACGGGGATCGTAGCGGCTCAGCGCCTTATTCACGATGAGGAACAATTTGGGCACATCCAGACTGCGGGCAATGTCCACTGTGACTGCTGTGCCTTGAAAGTCCTGCTGATCGGGGCGCATGATGATAATAAGGATGTCGGAGATTGCAATAGAGAGAAGCGTTTCCTCATTGAGACCGGGATGCGTGTCAATGAACAGGTAGTCAAGCTCAAGCTTCTTGCGGAATGTCTGTAGCCCTTCATTGAGCCGGTTGACGTCGTAGCCGTCGCGCAGAACACGGCTGATCTCGCGTCCGTTAATGCTGGATGGGATAAGCCAGATCGGCTTGCCAGCCAGTTTCTTGCGTCCTTCTTCCTCTCCCACATGGTCGCCGATGGAAAAGGCTACGTCTTCAATTGTGCATTCCCCCCGGAGGTACTCGTTCAGTGTGCGGCCCATTTTGGCCTCGTTGAGTCCAAACAGGACGTGGATACCGGGGGACTGGATGTCCGTATCTACTACTCCCACTCGTCTGTCCGCCAGCGCAAACTGAGCGGCCAGGTTAGCTGTAGTATTGGATTTGCCAGTTCCACCTCTGAAAGAGTGAATCGAAACGATCTTTCCCATGCTGATTTCCTCTGCTGGATTTCTTCCCCAAGTTTGAACGGGACGCAAACGCTCAATCCTCTTCGGCTTCACGTTGCTCACGGAGCTTTTTGGCGGCGGCCTTTAGCTCTGAGAAGAAGGCGCTTTGCGTCAGTTCGTCAAATTCCTGCCTACGCTTGGCTTCGTCTATCTGAATAGTCAGTTGATAGAGTTGCTGTTTCAGGTTATCTTCACGAGCTTTTACCCCCTCGGTCATGGCGTAGAAAGCGGATAATAACTTTTTGGCGCGTTCCTCGTCTGATAACTGTGCACCGGCAATAGCTGACTGGGAACTCTGTACCTCTTCAAAGACCGCCTTATAATTCCCTTCCGTGATGTGCCTGCTCCACTCAATGGTCTGTCCAAGATAGGCATTGGCGAAGCGCAGACGGCTCGAAAGTGTACGGATCAACTCCAGCGCAAGCGGCGGATTTTCGGTGATAACGTCTATAAAGTCTTCATACTTGAGTTGCACCATCTCTACCGGGGAGAGTGCAATAACAGTTGCTGAACGGGGAGCCTGATCGATCAGCGCCATTTCTCCCACGACATCACCGGGGCCGTTCTGGTTCAACTCCAGTTCTTCACCCCGCTCGTTGTACCGCACGATCTTCACCCAGCCCGTTTTGATGATATAGAGTGTGTCTCCTTTGTCCCCTTCCCGGAACAGCACCTCCCCTTCCCGCAGGGTACGCCGCTCTAGGCGAGGCACAAGGCGGGCAACTGCCTCGTCGGGCAGGCCCTCGAACAGCTCAAGCTTTTTCAGATCACTGACGGCCTTTTGCAATCGCATCCGGCTGGCAAGCTCCTGCATAGCGTGCAGAAGCTCCAGTGGTTGCCCGGCCATCACGTCGAGGAAGTCGTTTTCGTCCAGCCTGAGTGTTTTTAGCGGGGATATGGTCACCACAGTGGCTGACCGCTCCTCCTGATCAACCAGTGACACATCGCCAATGGCGTCGCCCGGCCCACACTCATTCAGGACTGTTTCGCGGCCATATGCATCGGCCAGTACAACTTTGGCCCGCCCTGAACGGATCAGGTAAAGTGCATCGCCGGGGTCGCCCTTCTGGAACAAGACCTGCCCTTCTTCCAGATCGTATTCCTTCATCTTGGAAGCAAGCTCGGCCACTACCTCTTCTGGCAGGCCGGCAAAAAGCTCTATCCTTTTCAGGGCCGCAATCACATCATCCATGCTGTAATTTCTCCGACCGTTTGCCCCCTCATGTCTGCATCGAAAGAAGTTTGGCGGGCTTAACTAATGCAATGGCTCATCCGGCTGATTAGGCCCAGCCCTTGAAGTTCGTTCGCTGAGGGTGTCCATCCAGCTTGGCCCTCCGCTGGGTTGAGCGGTTGCCCGTGCCTCTATCCTAGTCGCAAGTTCGTGCCACAACGGTTTCTCATATTCGGAGTAGGTCATGCGCACGAACAACATGCATTGTGCCCCTACTTTCTTGCGAATGTTGTCCACTTCTTCCCTCAAGACGGCCATCTCCGCTTCAAGAGCAGCACGTTCTCCGGGGTCCAACTTCTTCAGCTTCTCTCGGTTAATCCCTAGGCGGGCTTCCTTCGTCAGGAATTCCTTGACCAGCCGAGCTTTCTCTGGGCCAAATTGAACAGCGATAGGCTGGAACAGCCCGGTCTGATCCAAGCGGTCGAGCATATTCACTTCACCGCGTTCGACACGGTCAGCGGCTCCCAACTGTTCTCTGATCCAGAGTCTTGCCTTCCTCGTGCCTACCCTGATCGCCGTCCAGATCAACGCCGCACCGCCGAACCCTACACCAGCGGCGTAGATCAGTAGCAGACCACTGCTGACACGTGTTACTAGGTTGTTGAACCCTATATGCAGGCTTATCGCCGGTAACCAGCCCCCCGCCAACGAACCCCACCGCAGGAACGATCCTTCGAAACGCGCCAGCCCCAGCGCAATACCTGTTAGGGCGCAGGCAGTTGCGTGCATCAGGTTGGTGGAGAGCACCCGCCCTACTGCCAGCCCCAGCGCGGTGTTCGCGTTCGCGAGAACATAGCTGTAATTTTCGACGATGGCAAACCCGATGCCCACTGTGAAGCCGTAGATAGCGCCGTCTACAAAGTAAGTGAAGCGCGGTTGTCTGACCAGATAGATGAGGATAAGCGCTTTCAGTATTTCCTCGATGACTGGGGCGTAGAACTGCCTCAACGCATGGATAGTTATCAGTCCCATGTTAAGCAGTGCGCGGTTAACACCATAGGCCGCCGCGAATGCCGCTCCCCCCCAGAGGAAACAGCCGATTATCCAGCGGAACGAGCCAGTGCTGTACAGGTCACGCTTGTAGATGAGCCAGAGGGCAACAAGTGGGACGGCTGTTGCAATGGATAATGCTAAGAGTTGTGTGATGAACATGCCGTCATGATACAAGAGAAATAGGGCCAGATCAAACCCCCTCTCGATCTGAGGCGTACTAATTGCCCTAAAGGCTCAGTTGTGCTACAAAGGACCTGTGCGTACCACCTCACGCTGGTGTTGAGGAGGTTGACTTTGAAGGAAGAGAAAACCCCGGTCGTGATCTTGGGCGCCGGGGGGTATGCCGCAGTCGTGCAGGAGATTCTTGCTCAGTGTCCCGATGTGGTTGTGCTGGGTTGCACTGACAAGGCGCTGGGGTTAAGCGAACGAAGCCTCGACCGGCATGTCTCTTTGCACATCTTGGGCGATGATGACATCCTGCCTCAGTTAGCAGAGGAGCACCCCGATCTGCATGCCGTCTTAGCATTAGGCCCTGATCTGATGGATGTGCGGGCGCGTTTGATACGGACACTTGATCTGCAAGGTATTCCCCCTATTACGGCCATCCATCCACGTGCTATCATCGCTCAGACGGTCAAGCTGGGTGACGGCTCAGTCGTAGGGGCAGGAGCTATCGTCAACGCAGGCACAGAGATTGGCCGGCACTGTGTGTTGAATCTGGATGCCAGCATTGATCACGATGCAAGACTGGGGACAAATGTCTATGTTGGTCAGGGCGCCCGGGTGTCAAGCTATGTGGAGTTGGGCGATAACGTTGTGATCGAAATGGGCGCCAGCATCAACAACCGTGTGGTAGTCGGGCAGGGCGCACGTGTCACTGGAGGGGCTTTTGTCAATACGGATGTGCCTGACCATGCCGTCGTGGTAGGGGTGCCGGCGCGGGTAGTACGCTATCTCGACATATGAGACGTTCCTTTCTTCTCTACTGGCTGGTTATAACGCTGACAGCCTGCCATCTCCCTGCCTTGAGTGTAAACTTGAGGCAACCGGTTGATGATCCATCTCCTTCCCCACAACAGCAAGTAGTGGTCCTACCGTCTCCTACCCTTACCCCTTCTGTCCAGCCGCCCACGGCGACAGCAACGGTAACTCCTTCCCTGACTCCCAGCCCTGCTCCAACCCCCTATGGTTGCGAGCGCCCGCCAGATGATTACACATTGGTAACGGTTGGTGAGTTCACACTCAATCAGCGTACTCTGTGGATGTTACAACGTGCCCAACAGCTCTATGGCGGCACGCATGATCTTGTGCGGGCGGTGACGCAAGGCTCTTATTCACCGGGGGTTTCTGCCAGCTTTGGCACACATGATGGCGGGGGCGCGGTTGATCTCTCAGTACGCGACCTGAACGATTGGAATCGCATCCTTTATGAAGACTTAGACAAGATCATTCTGGCTCTGCGGCAGGCCGGGTTCGCGGCTTGGGTGCGTTGGCCGGATGTGCTCTATCCCGGCTCGCCCATTCATATTCACGCCATCGCGATAGGAGATGCTCAACTCTCGCCGGCGGCACGTGACCAGTTGACCGGGCCGAATGGCTATTTTCGGGGCTTTAATGGTCTGCCGGTTGAACCCCCTCAACCTGACGAATATGGGGGGCCGTACATCTGCCCATGGATGATCGAGATGGGCTATCAGGACTTGCGCGGCCAGCCGTGAAAGTCCTCTGTGGCGTAGGACCTCAGGAGAGACGCCGCAACACTCCCACAAACAGCATCAGAAGCCCCATTGCTCCTAGAGCGATGATCAGGATGGCTGGTGGGATTCCTCCTCGGCTGGACACCCCTTGCGGTTGAGGTAGTTCTTGAGGCTGGATGTAAGGGGGCGGGGCTGTGAAAGTTGGCAACATGCCGACAACTACACCTCCCTGGCCGCTCGGTGTCTGCATATAAACGCCTGTTGGCATGATCAGGGCCGCCGCTGTAGCGGTCTCGATTGCGCCGGGGGTCTGGAGCACTACCGTCGCTGTGGCCTGAATAGCCGCAAGCGTAGGATCAATGGTTGGGGGAGCTGGCTCCGTCACAATTGGAACAGTGGTGATGTCCCCCGTGATTTGCACTAGTTGCTCAAAGACCCATGCCCGCCCGTCTGGCGCATCCTGCCATAGGACCAGTAGCCATGGGAAGCGCACTGAGCGCCCCACCACAGGCACAGGGTTGCCGGCTGACAGTGTGCCTACCAGATCAAAGTTGAGACCCGGCCCCGAACGAAGGTTGGCTTCGCCAATGGCTTCGGCCAGCACGGGGACCAATGTGGGGGTGCGGCTGGGAGTGGCTGTCGGCCCGCCGATCAGGGTGGGTGTGGCGGTCGGTAATATAATCTGGCCAGAGGTGGGCGTCAGGGTAACTGCTTGTTGTAAAGAAGAAGACGCTCCTGCCGCACCTGTAGCTAGTCCCAATGAGAGAAGTACAGTCACCAGAGCGGCAATGAACAACTTGATACGTACAGATTGGCGGTTGCCTCGTTTGGTATCCATGGCGAGCCAGATCGTACCGCTCACCAGCCGACTTGGCAAGCTATGACTGGGGAGTGGCTAATAGAGTGGATATGGAGGGCTAAAATCGCCTGACCCGTTAACACCATGTCCACCCTTTTGAGCACTCCCTATGACTGCCTGACAGAAATTCATCCTCCCATGATCTGAATGATGATCTGGTCACATTTCTGTGATTGTGCTGGACTCTTTGGGATAGTTATGCTATTCTGGTTGTCAGAAGCGGCATATTAACCCCCTATGGATTGTATGAAATGGACAAGATCGACCGTGCTATTGTCGATCTACTAATGGATGATGGGCGAATGCCGTGTTCGGAGATCGCCCGTCGGGTTGGCATTTCCGAACGCTCAGCCCGCTACCGTCTCAACCGTCTGCTTGAACAGGGTATCATCCGCATAGTAGCCATGGCTAACCCCCAACTATTAGGCTTCTCCGTTATGGCCGATGTGTTTATTGAGGTCGAGCCGGGCCACATTATGGAGGTAGCCCGCAGGCTGTCTGAGTTTCCCTGTGTGAGCTATATCGCCTGTTCAACTGGAGACCGCGATCTGAGCATCCAGATCGTGGCTCGTGACAACGTTGAACTCTACAGATTCGTGGCTGAAGAGATCGGAAACGTGCCCGGCGTCAAGAAGACTGTCACACTGCTTGCTCCCTTAGTCCTCAAGGACGAGTGGCGTATCCCCGAGTCAGCCTGCGATGAGGGGCATGGAAATGGATGAAGTTACCGCCTCTCAAGTCCCACAACTTACAGATGCTCTCCTTCTCCTGTCTCATCCATATAGTCCCTCTTGCCCTGTTCCATTTACTTTCCTGAGTTGGTCAGTACTGTCGTAGTAAAGACAGTTATGGAGAGGTTACTCTTGATCCTGCCCATCTGATCAGTAAAAGGAGAAATATTATGGCTGAAGCTGAAACAGTCCTTGGAGGGAAAGGGATAGACATCACCGCAGAGCGGCGTAAGCTCAAACGAGAGCTGACACTGCTTCCGCTGTTCGGGCTGATCTACTTCACTGTTTGCGGCGGCTCTTTCGGGGCAGAGCCAATGGTTGGCTGGTCAGGGCCGGGAATGGCATTGCTCTTGTTTGTCCTGACGCCGCTGGTCTTCAGCATCCCCAATATGCTGATGGTGCGTGAAATGAACTCCATGATGCCGGTGGAAGGAGGCTACTACCACTGGATCAAGCAGGCCTTCGGGCGCTTTCCGGCCTTCATGGGCGGCTGGATGAACTGGGTGGTCGCGTGGGTGGACGTATCAATCTATCCGGTGCTGGCGGCCTACTATCTGGGGTACTTTATTCCTGCGTTGCGTCAAGGGGCTACCATAGGGGGAGTGTTCCTTTCCAGCGGGTTACTGTCGTGGTTGCTGGCAGTGGTGCTGATCTGGGGTATCTCCCTGTTGCAGATACGAGGTGCAAGGCTGGCCGGCCTGACCACGAACTGGCTGGGGGTGGTTATGTTGCTCCCATTGGCCTTCATGGCCATCATGGGCATCTATCAGTGGATACGCGGTGGCGTTACGGTGGCTCTGCCCTTCCTGCCGCCGGGTGAAAGCCTGCTTGGCGCTCTGAGCACCGGCTTGTTTGTTGCCATGTGGAACTTCATGGGCTGGGAACTGCCTACCGCCGCTGGAGACGAAATAGTTAATCCTAAGAGAACTTATCCGCTGGCTATGGTGCTGGTGCTGTTCGCGGCCATTGCTACCTATGCCCTGCCGACCATTGGCGGTCTGTACGGCGGCGCGGGCGATGACGGCAAGTATCAGCTCTGGGGAATCGAGGAATACGAGAGCGGCGAGGGCATCGGCCCGGTTCTGGAGGATTACGGCATCACCGAGGAACAGATTAACCGCTGGGGCGTTGATCCATCCAGCTCAGTCGGGTGGGAGTTTCCCGATATAGCTCATGCCATCGGAGAGCGGATCGCAGGCCCTAATAGTTTCCTTGCCCGCTTCATGGGAATTACGGTGACAGCCTCGGCTGTCCTGAGCATGATCGGGTTGTTCATCGGAAACAGCCTCGGCGGCTCACGTGTGCCATTTGCTATGGCGGCTGATGGTATGATGCCCAGGTGGTTGGTGAAGGTGCATTCCAAATATGGCACGCCATGGGTGGCAATCGTCATCTGCGGGGTGATCTTCAGCATCTTCTCACTGCAAGCCTTTGCGGCTCTGGTTGTGATTGATGTCTTCCTCAATGCGATTGTTCTGATGGTTGAGTTCTTTGCATTGTGGAAGTTACGTTTCACCCATCCGCACCTACCGCGCGAGAAGGTTCCAGGCGGCTGGGTAGGGCTGGTGCTGATCACTTTGGCTCCTGCCGCCATCATCACTTTGGCGGTTGTCAGCCAGATAGCGGAGGAAGGCTGGGAGTCAATCGGACTGGCTCTAGGGGCGATGGCAATCGGTGCTATCCTGTACTTCCCGATCCTCAAGTGGGTCAAGCCGGGAGTGCCAGACATCAACCCATTTGAGCCGGTGACCGAGTCGGCTGATGATTGACAGTCTCTGCTCAAAGTCTAGGTCTAGCGCAGTAGGCTGTTGAAGAATCTATATTTCCCTTTTGCTCAAGGAGTATGTTGTCATGAAGGTATTGCTCGTCGGTGTAGGGGGCGTAGGTGAGGCTATTGCAGTTGTAGCCAAAGATCGCCCTTGGCTGGAAAAGATGGTTCTGTCGGACATTAACCTCAAACGTGTCAAAGAGGTGCAGGAGAAGCTGGGTTCGCCTGAGAAGTTCCCAGCCGAGCAGATTGATGCCAGCAACAAACAGCAGATCATTGAGCTGGCCAAGAAGTATCAGGTAGACCTGATCATGAACGCTGTTGATCCAGTGTTCAACGAGACCATATTCGACGCGGCTTATGAATATGGTTGCACTTACATGGATATGGCTATGACGCTGTCTAGGCCGCATCCTGCCAATCCATTCAAAGAGTGCGGTGTCAAGCTGGGTGACTATCAGTTCGAACGCTCTGCTGATTGGGAGAAGAAGGGACTGCTAGCCATCGTCGGGATGGGCGTCGAGCCGGGCACCGCGGATGTGTTTGCACGCTATGCTGAGAAACACCTCTTTGATGAGATCGAGGAGATCGGCATCCGCGATGGGGCTAACCTTGTAGTGCATGGCTACGACTTTGCTCCCAACTTCTCGATCTGGACAACGATTGAGGAATGCCTCAACCCGCCTGTTATCTGGGAAGAGGGGAAAGGCTGGTTCACTACCGAGCCGTTCTCTGAGAAAGAGGTGTTCGAGTTCCCAGAGGGCATTGGCAAGGTTGAGTGCGTGAATGTCGAGCATGAGGAGGTCCTGCTGATCCCGCGCGTGATCAAGTGCAAGCGGGTGACGTTCAAATATGGCCTTGGCGATGAGTTTATCAACGTCCTCAAGACGCTCAAGATGCTGGGTCTTGACAACAAAGACCCGATTGATGTCAAAGGGGTGAAGGTAGCACCCCGTGATGTCGTGGCCGCCTGCCTCCCTGACCCAGCCTATCTGGGCGACAAGATGAGTGGTAAGACCTGTGCTGGGACATGGGTAAAAGGTATCAAGGACGGCAAGCCTCGTCAGGTCTATATCTATCAGGTGGCCGATAACGAGGAATGCATGAAGAAATACGGTGTACAGGCTGTAGTCTGGCAGACCGCCGTCGGGCCGGTGATCACGATGGAACTGCTGGCTACCGGCGTGTGGAAAGGTAAGGGGGTACTAGGTCCTGAATCCTTTGACCCTGATCCATTCATGGAACTAATGCCCAAGTTCGACTTCCCTTACGGAATCAAGGAAATGTAGATGAGAGCGGGCAGGGAGCGGGCCGTGTGGCGTACTCCCTGCCCCCTGCAACTCTGAAATCAAGTTATGCGAGTTCACATTCGACTACATGGGATTCTGCGTGAGCGGTTGCCTGCTGAAGCACGCGGCAAAGTGGACTTGGAATTGCAGGAGGGAGCCAGACTTGCCGATGTGCTGATTGTTCTCGGAATTGAAACGCATTTCCGTGTAGCCCGCAACGGTACGGTCATCGAAGACCTCTCTGAGTTATTATCTGACGGCGATCAGGTCGATGTGTTCCGGCCAGCGGCGGGTGGGTAGAGAAGAAAGTAGGAGGTTACTATGGCGCATGGCTTTCACGGCAAGATTCTTCACGTTGATCTTACCAACGGGCAAATAGAGATCGAAGAGCCGCCAGAGTCCTTTTACCGCTTTTACATGGGTGGCAGTGCACTGGGCATGTACTATGTGCTTAAACATACTCCTCCCCATGCTGATCCGCTTGGGCCGGAGAATACGCTAGTGCTGGCACTCAGTGTGCTGACGGGTACGCCTATTTCCGGTCAAAGTCGGATGACTGCTGTGGCGAAGTCGCCCTCTTCGGAGGCGATTGGCGACTCGCAGTGTGGAGGCTTCTGGCCGGCTGAGCTGAAATTTGCCGGCTTTGATGCTATCGTGTTGCGCGGTCGAGCGCCCAAGCCGGTTTATCTGTGGGTGCATGATGGTCAGGCCGAACTGCGGGACGCCGCCCATTTGTGGGGGCGTATCACCGGGGAGGTACAAGCCGCCATTCACCAAGAGCTTGGAGACGACAAGATTGAGGTGCTCCAATGCGGCCCCGCCGGCGAGAAAGGGGTGCGCTTTGCCGCCCTGATCAATATGTGTAACCGTGCAAACGGGCGGACTGGCATGGGGGCTGTGATGGCCTCCAAGAATTTGAAGGCCGTAGCCGTGCGCGGCAAGGCTCGTCCTACTGTGGCGGACAGCAAGGCACTCAACAAGCTGGCGCGTTGGGGAGCCGACAACCTGGACGACTCTGGTATTGCCGGCTTAGCCCGATTGGGTACAGCCGAGACGGTCATGCTTCAACAGCTCGACGGCGGCCTGCCAACCCGTAATTGGAGCAGCGGCGTGTTTGAAGGGGCTGAGCCAATCAGCGGCGAGGTCATGTATGATACCATCCTCAAGGAGCGTGACACCTGTTATGCCTGTACAGTGCGTTGCAAGCGGGTGGTTGAGATCACTGAAGGGCCGTATCAGGTTGACCCGCTCTACGGGGGGCCGGAATACGAGACGCTCTCAACGCTGGGCAGTTATTGCGGTGTCTCTGATCTGGCCGCTGTGTCCAAAGGGAATCAGCTTTGCGATCAGTACGGCCTAGATACCATCTCCTGTGGGGCTACGATTGCTTGGGCGATGGATTGCTTTGAGCACGGCCTGCTCACCACTCAGGACACGGGCGGCATTGAACTGCGTTTTGGCAATGCCGAAGCGATGGTTCAGATGGTGGAGCTGATCGGTAAACGTGAGGGCTTTGGCGACATTCTGGCTGAAGGCTCAGCACGGGCGGCCAAGAAGATCGGGCGCGGCACAGGGGATTTGGTAGTTGCAGTGAAGAATCAGGAATATCCAGCCCACATGCCGCAGGTCAAGCGGAGCCTCGCATTGATCTATGCTGTCAACCCATTTGGGGCTGATCATCAGTCCTCGGAGCATGATCCGGCCTATGAGCCTCCCGGCTTTGACGGTTTCAAGGAGCGGCTTGCTCAGCTTGGGCTTACCGAGGTCCAGGAGCGCTACAGCCTGACCGATGAGAAGATACGCTTCGCGCTGTTGACGGAGATCATGTACAGCGCGATGGACACACTCAACCTGTGCCAGTTTGTCTATGGGCCGGCGTGGCAGTTATACGGCCCCGATCAAATGGTGGAGACAGTGCGATATATCACCGGCTGGGATGTCACGCTGGAAGAGCTGATGCTGGTCGGTGAGCGTCGCTTGAACATGTTGCGGGCCTTCAACGCTCGTGAGGGATTTGGACGCGATGCCGACACCTTGCCCAAGAAGCTTACCCAGCCGCTAAAGGGCGGTCCCAGCGACGGCCTCAGCGTAACCGTAGAAGAGTTCGAGCGGGCCAAAGACGTGTACTATGCCATGTGCGGATGGGACGTGGCTACCGGCAAGCCTACACGTGATAAACTGGCCCAACTGGGCCTAGAGTGGGTCGCTGACATCATACAAGCCTAAACCTTGTTGATAGGCGCTCTTTTCCGTCTCCAGTAAAGGGGCAGGCCAATGTGTCTGCCCCTGCTCCAATCGAAGGAGATGGCTTCTGTGGAGAAGAATATGTCTGACAGTTTTGAATATCTTTCTCCGGTCTGGACACATCTGACGAAAATCGTAGTAGCTTCCGCAAAGGGGGCTTATATATACGATACCAGCGGAGAGGCTTACCTTGACTTCACCTGCGGTATTGGCGTCACGAACACCGGTCATTGCCATCCAAAGGTCGTGGCCGCCATCCGTGAGCAGGCCGGGAATCTATTGCATGGGCAGGCTAATATCGTCTTTCATCAGCCTATGCTTCGGCTTGTAGAGGAACTTCGCACTGTCGTTCCCTCATCACATCTCGATACATTCTTTTTTTGCAACAGCGGAGCAGAGGCTGTAGAAGCTTCGCTCAAGCTGGCCCGTCATGCTACAGGCCGCCCGAATGTGATCGTGTTTCAGGGCGGCTTTCATGGGCGGACGGTCGGCACGATGTCGCTCACGACTTCCAAGACGATCTACCGGACAGGCTATCAGCCGCTCATGCCGGGGGTGTTTGTTGCTCCTTACCCTCATGTGTACCGCTACGGATGGAGCGAGGAAGAAACAACACGTTTCTGCCTCAACGAGCTTGACCTGATTCTCGGTACTCAAACTGCCCCTGCTGAAACTGCCGCTGTACTGGTCGAGCCGGTACAAGGCGAAGGGGGATACGTAGTGCCGCCGGTTGAGTTCATGAAGGGGTTGCGTGAGCTGTGCGACAGAAATGGCCTGCTCCTGATCGTGGATGAAGTACAGAGCGGGTTTGGCCGTACCGGCAAGTTCTTTGCCTGTGAGCATTTCGGCATCACCCCCGATATTATGGTGATGGCCAAAGGGATCGCTTCGGGATTGCCGCTGGCTGGTATTGCCGCCCCCCGTGAGTTGATGGAGCGCTGGATACCCGGATCACATGGCGGCACGTATGGGGGGAATGCTGTAGCCTGTGCGGCCGCAGTGGCCACCATACAAGTTTTGAGGGACGAGGGCTTGGTTGAAAATGCCGCCAAAATGGGGGATTACCTGATCAAGGGGTTGCGTGATCTCCAAGCCCGCTACCCTATCATCGGCGACGTGCGCGGTCTAGGGCTGATGATCGCAACTGAGTTTGACAAGAATGCTGAGCATCACGGCAAAGATATGGCCGTCGAAGCCCAGAAGCTTTGCCTGGAAGAGCATCTGCTTCTACTGACCTGTGGGATGTACGGCAATGTGATCCGCTGGATACCGCCGCTGATGGTCAGCAGAGAACAAATAGACAGGGCGTTGGATATTTTCGAACACGCCCTGCAACGGATAGGCAAACAGCCAAGCTGAAAGTATGAGTAAAACAGGGGGCCGCAAGCCCCCTGTCATCTCCATTCTGGTCAATTTTCTGTCAGCATATCCAAGAATTCTTCATTGGTCTCTGTGCGGCGAAGCTGATCAATCACCGCCTCCATGGCCGCCACAATATCCATCCCTGCGCCATTGGGCGGAGGCGACATCATCTGCCCCAGCATTCGCCGCATCAGCCATACCCGCTGGAGAATATCGGGGCCAAGCAGGAGTTCCTCGCGGCGTGTGCTTGAACGCTCAACATCAAAAGCGGGGAAGATGCGGCGCTCTTGCAATTTACGGGAGAGCTGTAACTCCATGTTGCCGGTTCCCTTGAACTCCTCGTAGATGACATCGTCCATGCGGGAGCCAGTATCTACGAGGCAGGTAGCGATAATGGTCAGGGAGCCGCCCTCTTCGATGTTTCGAGCCGCCCCAAAGAAACGCTTGGGCGGGTAGAGGGCGCTGGGGTCGAGGCCGCCCGACAACGTGCGCCCGCTGGGCGGCACAACAAGGTTGTAGGCGCGGGCCAAGCGGGTGATGCTGTCCATCAAGATCACCACGTCTTTCTTGCTCTCAACCAGCCGCTTGGCTCGTTCCAGTGCCATCTCGCTGACTCGTACCTGATTCACCCATGTTTCGTCGAAGGTAGAAGCGATTACCTCCGCCTCTACTGAACGATCCATGTCGGTAACTTCCTCAGGGCGTTCGCCGATCAGCAACACCATGAGGTGAACATCCGGGTAATTCTGGCTGATGGCATTGGCAATCTCTTTGAGGACGGTGGTCTTGCCGGCTTTAGGCGGAGAGACGATCAGGCCGCGTTGCCCGCGTCCGATTGGCGCGATCAGGTTGATCAGACGGGTCGAGAGGATGTGAGGACTTGTCTCAAGGTCAAAGCGCCGTTCTGGGAAGATAGGGGTCAACTGCTCGAAATGGGGGCGTTGTTTAGCCTGTTCAGGGTCTAGTCCGTTGACAGCCTCAACACGCAGTAAGCCGTAGTATTTCTCCGTATCTTTGGGGGGGCGCACCTGGCCGATGACCATGTCTCCTGTGCGCAGATCGAAGCGCTTAATTTGTGTCTGGCTGACGTAAATGTCGTCTGGGCCGGGCAAGTAATGATCGGAGCGCAAAAAACCAATCCCATCCTCGATGATTTCTAATACACCCCCTCGCAACTCAAGACCCTGTTGTTCGGCCTTGTGATGGAGCAGAGACAGGATTAACTCCTGTTTCTTCTTCCGGCTGAATCCCACGATCCCGGCATCACGAGCCAAGTCGCGCAATTGAGACAGCGTCATGGCTTCCAAATCTACAATATTCATGGTCATATCATCCTACAGGGTATAAGCTTATAAATACAACCATTCAATCGCGACTGCGACTAGAAATCCCGGCTTGCCAAGTCTAGAGCAGTTACCTCTTCCTCTGTCAAGGACCAATTCAGCGCCCCGGCGTTTTCGCGGGCTTGATGAGAATTTTTGGCGCCGGGGATCGGTACAGTCCCCTTGCAGATCGTCCAGTTTAGCGCGACTTGGGCTGGCGTCTTGCCCCCGTGTCCTTCTCCGATCTCGCGAAGCAAACCAATAAGAGGCTGGATACGGGACAGAAGTGCTGAGCTATACCGTCGGCCCCGTAACCCCGGCGGAGGATTCTGCGGTGTGTACTTGCCGCTCAGCAGTCCCTGAGCAAGCGGGCTGTACGCGATCAGCGTCACTCCCAGTTTGCGGCACTCATCGAGCAGGCCGGACCGCTCCGGTCCGCGCTGGAGCAGGCTGTACTCAACTTGGTTAGACGCCAGAGGAATACCGCGTTCAGCAAGCGCCGCATAGGCGCGTTGCATCAATGCCTTTCCGTAATTTGAAACACCCACCGAGCGCACCAGCCCCGCCTCAACTGCATCTGCCAAACCTGCCATGTAGGTCTCGACCTTTACCAGTGGCATGGGCCAGTGAATCTGATAAAGACCAACTTGAGACAGGCCCAGCCGGTCAAGGCTGGCACGTAAAGCCTTGAGCACTGCCTGCCGCGTCAGCCGCCATGGGAATGGGAAGAATTTGGTAGCTACCACGACAGGGCTTCCTGATGCACGCACAAAACTACCCAGCAGTTGCTCTGAGCGGCCTTGTCCATATACCTCGGCTGTATCGAAGAAGTTAATGCCTGCTTCTAGGCTGGCCTGAAAAGCGGATTGCAGATCGGCCTCAGAGTAGTGGATGCCGTATCCCCAGAAGAAGCGTTCCCCCCAAGACCAGGTGCCGATTCCAAGAGGAGAGATAGACAGGCCCCCCCGGCCTAAGGGAACGGATTTCGCAGGTTCGGATGTCTTTTCTTCCATGCCATATCTCATGCTGACTGAATATTTTCCCTCAGAAGGTACTTTGGTAACTTATACTCCACTGCCCAGTTTCCATAAGAAGACAAGCTTGGACTGGTTGCTCGTTGGTTGCCTATAAGTAGTTTGAATGCCCACAGCGACTTGCTGGGCATTAGCAGGACAGGGCATCTCGGTTTGCAATGGATGGAGTTTTACTCTGGAACGCGTGCCTTGCTTATTCAGAGGCAACTTAGTTCGTTTTATAGCAAAGTTCGTGGAAATGTCAAAACTGTCTGGCTGATCTTTGAAGAGTATAGCATGCTGACCTGCGTGCGTCAATTCTGCGCAATGTGTCATGTCAAATGCGACTCCGCGAAGGCCTGAGCAGGGGTACGCATGCCCAGCGCCA